>Ga0081455_10001882_pt1 | contig 25253 bp, 17 predicted proteins | sample TabmetS3T2R1_FD_70207 | JGI IMG/M metagenome (GOLD analysis project Ga0081455, IMG submission 70207) | Tabebuia heterophylla rhizosphere microbial communities from the University of Puerto Rico - S3T2R1 | ecosystem: Host-associated > Plants > Roots > Rhizosphere ...
CCCGGGCCAGCATTTCGAACCCCGCCGCCTCGGCCGCCCGGTGCATGCGGTCGATCAGCCGGCGGACCTCGTCGATGTTGCTCCACTGCCGGGCGTGCCAGATCAGGTTGTTGAGCGCCCGGGCGGCCAGGACGTAGTCGCCGGAGCGCTCGGCCTCGGCGGCCGCCGCCTCCAGCAGCTCGCGTCCCTCGCCCATGGCGTCGAGGTCGAGCATGAGCGCCGAGCCCTTCTCGACCATCGCCGCCAGCTTCACGTCGGCCAGGTCGTGCGCCTCGGCCAGGGCCCGGGCCTTGTCGGCCCACTCGTACGTCGCCTCCACCTGGTCGCGCAGCATGTACGACTGCGCCACCGCCGCCATGGCCCGGGCCCGCTGCTCGTCGTCGGGCAGCCGGTCGATGGCCCCGACCAGCTCGTCGGTGAGCGCCGCCATGTCGGCCATCGCGCCGGCCTCGCGGGCGATGCGGATGCGGACGCTGAGCGCCGCCGCGGTCTCGCTGATGTCGTCGCGGTCGCGGGCGAGGCGCAGCCAGCGGTCGCCGTAGGCCGCGGCGTCGTCGAGCAGGCCCGTGAGCCAGCACGCCTGGGCCGCCACCGACAGCAGCTCCAGGTCGTCCTCCGCCTCGGTCAGCCCGATCTCGGCCAGGTGGCGGGCCTGGTACGTCGACCCCAGCCGCAGCGACTCGCGGGCCCCGACCCGGGCCTCGGCCACCATGTCGTCGTAGCGGCCGGCGCCCTGGGCGTGCTTGGCCAGCGCCAGCCGGTCGTGGCTGCCCGACGCCCGCAGTGCGTCGAGCGCGGCGGCGTGCAGCCGGCGCTGCTCGCGCCCCAGCAGCGAGCCCTCGATCGCCTCCCGCGCGATGTCGTGGTGGAAGCTGAACACGTCGGGCTCGGTCTCGACCAGCAGCCCGCTGTTGACCGCGCCCCGCAGCAGGTCGATCAGCTCGTCCTCGGACGTGCCGGTGACCTTGGCCAGCACGTCGAACGACACCCGGCGCCCCAGGACCGCCGCGGTGGTGACGATGTTGCGCACATCGGGGTCGAGGTCATCGACCTGGGTGCGGACGAGCTCGGCCACCGTCCACGGCAGCGGCATCGTCTCGAGGTCGGCGGCGGTGCCGGTGCCGGCGCTGGCCACCAGCTCCTCCAGGAAGAACGGGTTGCCGCCCGTGCGGGCGTGCAGCGCCTCGACCACCCGGTACGACGGCACGTCGCCGAACACCGCCGTGAGGAACGCCCCCACATCGGCCGGGCTCAGCCGCGCCAGCTGGACGTTGGTGACCGAGTGCCGGCGCTCGAGCCGGGGGAGCAGCTCGGCCGCCGGGTGCCGGCGGGACAGCCCGTCGGGCCGGTAGGTGCCCACCACCAGCAGCCGTCCGCCGCCGGGCTCGGCCAGCTGCTCGAAGATCGTCACGCTCTCGAGGTCGGCCCAGTGCAGGTCCTCGAACACCACCAGCCCGGTGGCGCCCGCCGTGAGCTGCCGCACCAGCTCGACACCCGCGCGGGTGCGCTCCTCGGCCGTGCGGCTGGAGTCGCCGATGGCCTCGAGCAGGTCGCCGTGGCCGTCGGCCGGGACCCTGCCCAGGGCGTCGAGGAACAGCTCCATCGGCCGGCTCTCGCCGCCGGGGTCGGCCTGGCCGGCCAGGACCACCGTGCCGGCCGGGACGCCGGCCACCAGCTCCTTGACGAGCCGGGTCTTGCCGATGCCGGCCTCGCCGGCGATCAGGGCGACCGCCGGGTCGGGGCGCGCGCCGACGAGGCGGGTCAACCGCTGCAGCTCGGCCCCTCGGCCGACCATGACGGGTGAGAGCCCCGTGCGCCCCACGAGCATGGACCGAGCGTACGGTGCCACCGTGACACCGCGGCCCACGTTTATGCGGCGGAGTTGTGCGACCGCGTGTCCTCCGGGGGCGCCGCCGCGCGGGTCCGGAGGTCGATGACCCGCGGCGGCGACGCCGTGCTGGGGGCGGAGAGTCGTCGCCTGGCCCGGCGCACGGCGCGGACCAGGCGGTGGGTGGCGGCCTCTCGCTGCAGGTGGTGGCGGCGCTCGTCCGCCAGGGCGGAGCTGAAGTCGTGGTGGGTGGTCATGCGTCGATCGTGCGCTCCTGAGGTGGGCGCCCACATCGGACGGCCTACGGATTCGCGCGCGGGCCGGGTGACTACGTATGACTAGTCACCGCGAATGCCCTGCTAGTGGGTGGCTCGCCGCCACTTCACTAGAGCTCGTCGTTGGACTGCATCCGCTGGAACACGACCCAGCCCGGGAGCACCGGCAGCCAGAACGTCAGGAGGCGGAACGTCAGCACCGCCGCGATCGCCCGGCCGTCCGGCATCCCGTAGCCGGTGAGCAGGCTGACCAGGGCCGCCTCCAGCGCCCCCAGGCCGCCCGGTGTGGGGGCCACCGACCCCACCGCCGCCGCCACCAGGTACGCGGTCCCGATCTGCGGGAGGCTGAGCCCGCCGTCGAACGCTGCGATCGTCGCGGCCAGCGCCGCGATGTACGACGTCGTGACGCCGATCGACCCGCCGACCAGTGCCAGCACCCGCCACGGGTCGGTCACGACGTCGGCCAGCGACCCGATCGCGGTGCGGACCTGCGCCACCAGCGGCGGGACCACCTTGCGCCGCAGCGGTGGCACCACCGCGATCAGGATCCCGCTGGCCGCCAGCACGATCGCCACCACCAGCAGGACGACGGTGGCGTCGGGCAGCGAGAAGTCGCCCACACCCGAGCGCCCGGTCCAGGCCACGAACGCGGCCAGCAGCAGCAGGTGGACCACGAACCCGGCGACCGTGTTGAGCCCGACCGCGGTCGCCGCCACCGTCGGCGGCGTGCCCGCCCGCTGGAGGAACCGCACCCCCACCGCCAGCGCCCCGGTGTTGGCCGGGGCGATCCGGCTGGCGAACGACGACGCCACCTGCATCCGCAGCGTCGCCCAGAACGGCACCCGCTGCGGCACCGAGCCGATCATCGCCACCGCCGCGAAGACGTAGGTGGCGCACGAGGCGAGGAAGGCGGGGATCAGCCACCCGAGCTCCGCCCGGGACGCGGCGTCGGCCGTCCGCTGCACGTCGGCCAGCTGGGGCAGCAGCACGTAGAACGCCACCGCGAAGGCGACGATCGACACCAGCGTCCGGGGCCGGATCCGCTCCAGCCGCGCCAGCGGGACCTCCTCGGCGCCGGTGACCGCCCGGATCCGGTCCCGCAGCCCGGCCAGCAGGTCCTTGTGGCGGCGCAGGGCCCGCCGGGTCGGCCCGGGCAGGGCGAGCGGCTGGAGGTAGGGCATCGCCGCGACCACCGGCTCGTCGCCCATCGCCTCGACGGCGGCGCCGACCGCGGCGTCGACGCCGACGGGCACGGCCGTCGCCACCAGCATCTGGGCCGTGTCCCGGGCCAGGTCGTCAGGCGACGCGGCGACGCGGGCGTCGTCGAAGGCCGCCCGCACCGCCGCCGCGGCCTCGTCGCACCGCGAGCCGGTCCTGACGCCCGGCGTGTGGTGCGGTTGGTGCCCACGCGCGGCCACCTGCCCCTCGGCCGAGCTGCCGGCGGCCGCCGGATGATGGGGGCTCCGCCGCCTCCCGGCATCTGCATCGGATCGGCGTGCGGTCGGCCACGGAGTCGTGTTTCATGTGATCGACGGCTGACGAGGAGGTCGACGAGCGATGGGTGCCTTGTCCCGCGGGTTCCGGCTGATGAAGGTGAGCTGGGGGGTCGTCAGACAAGACCACCAGCTCCTGCTCCTGCCGGTCATCTCGTTCATCTGCTCCCTCGTGGTCATGGCGGTGTTCGCCTTGGGTGCGGTCGGCATCGGGATCCCGAAGGAGGGCGAGTCCGCGAATCCCGCCCTCTACGTGCTGTTGTTCGTGATGTACGTCGTGTTGGCGTTCGTCTCGATCTACTTCAACGCGGCGGTGATCGGGACTGCGATGAAGCGCCTCGAGGGCCAGGACGCCTCGATCCGCGACGGGCTCGCGCTGGCCCGCCAGCACATCGGCCAGATCTTCGTGTGGGCCGTCATCACGGCAACGGTCGGCATGATCCTGCGGCTGCTGCAGGAGCGCGCCGGCCTGCTCGGGCGGATCGTGCTCGGCTTCATCGGCCTGGCATGGACCGTGATCACGTTCTTCGTCGTGCCGGTGATCCTGTTCGAACCGGGGAGCGCTCCTCAGGCGATCAAGCGATCGGCGTCGATCTTCAAGCAGCGATGGGGCGAGCAGTTCACCGGGCAGGCCACGATCGGGCTCGCGATCTTCCTGATCGGCATCCCGGTCGTGTTGATCGGCGGGGCCATCTCAGCCGCTGCCCCGGTGGTCGGCATCCCATTGCTCGTGATCGCGGTCGGTGTGCTCCTGGCGATCGGGGCGGCGTGCACGGGGGTGTTCAACGCGGCCCTGTACCGATACGCGACGACGGGCGAGTCCTCCGGAGCGTTCACGGTCGAGGACATGAACAGCTCGTTCCGTCCCCGCCGAGGGTGGCGGGGCTCGAACACGCCCGCGGCCCCGACCGGGTTCAGCGGACAGGGGTTCGGTGGAGCGGACGTGCCGCCCCCTCCGCCCACGGATCCGCCTTCGATGCCGGAGTCGTAGCTTCGCACGCTCGTTCGGGCGACGCGTCGTCATGAGAGGGTGAGACCCGTGGGCAAGGACGTGTACGAGATCGGTGAGCTTCCGCCCCTCGGGGAGGTGCCCCCGCGCATGCACGCGCAGCTCGTCCGGCCGGACCGCTACGGTGACCCGGAGGCGGCGATCCAGGACGAGGTGATCGACGTTCCCGAGCTCGGGCCGGACGATGCGCTCGTGCTGGTGATGGCCGCCGGCGTGAACTTCAACAACGTCTGGGCGGCGCGGGGGATCCCGGTCGACGTCACGAAGACGCAGGCGCGGTGGGGAGAGCCCACCGACTTCCACATCGTGGGGTCGGACGCCTCGGGCATCGTCTGGGCCGTGGGCGACCGCGTCACGAACGTGCACGTCGGCGACTGCGTCGTCGTGCACGCCGGCCAGTGGGACCTCGACGACCCGTGGGTCAAGGCCGGGAAGGATCCGGGTCTGGCGGGCTCGTTCCGGGTGTGGGGGTACGACTCGTGCTGGGGATCGTTCTCGCAGTTCGCGAAGGTCCAGGCCCACCAATGCCTGCCCAAGGCCGACTTCCTGTCGTGGGAGGACGCCGCGGCCCCGACGCTCACCGGAGCGACCGCCTACCGGATGCTGTTCGGCTGGCCGCCGCACACCGTCGAACCCGGCGACGTCGTGCTGGTGTGGGGGGCGAGCGGCGGGCTCGGGTCGCTCGCGGTGCAGCTCGTGGCGAACGCCGGTGGCCGCCCGGTCGCCGTCGTGAGCTCTGACGAGAAGGGCGAGTACGCGAAGCAGCTCGGGGCCGTGGGCTACGTGAACCGGACGGACTTCTCGCACTGGGGCATCCCGCCGGCGTGGGACTCCCCGGAGTGGAAGGACTGGTTCGCCGGGGCGAAGGCGTTCGGCAAGGCGATCTGGGACGTGCTGGGGGAGAAGGCGTCGCCCCGCATCGTGTTCGAGCATCCGGCGCAGGACACGATCCCCACGTCGATCTTCGTCGCCGACCGAGGCGGCATGGTCGTGATCTGCGCCGGCACGAGCGGGTACGACACGATGGTGGACGTCCGCTACCTCTGGTACATGCAGAAGCGCTACCAGGGCTCGCACCTGTTCAACGACGAACAGGCGGCGGCGTTCAACCAACTCGTGGCCGACGGGAAGATCCAGACCACGCTCGGTGCCGTCTACCCCTACGACCAGAGCGGGCACGTCCATCAGCTGATGGGCGAGGGGCGGTTGCCCGAGGGCAACGTGAGCGTCCTGATCAACGCGCCCCGTGAGGGCTTGACGGACGTCCCGTAGTTCTCAACCCGGTCCGCCGGGGAACAGGTTCGGGAGCAGGTCTCGCACCGACGCCCGTGCATCTTGTAGCGCCCCAACCACGTCTTCGTCTGCGGCACGCACGAGTCCGGGGTTCGCCAGCATCTTGAGCAGGCATCCGGTCGCCCATACGAAGGCGACATAGCTGCTCCCGGTCGGGTGCTCCGCAGCCACCTCGATCGACAATTGCTGCGGGATCGCGAAGGCGCGTACTACCGTCTCAATCGCGGATCGGTTGGAGTCGTGGAGTCCAAACGTCGGTGACACTGTATGCGGAGCGCCGAGCCACCCATCGAATCGGTTGACGTCACAGGAGAGATCAACCTCAACCGAACGATCTGGCATTGGGCGCAGCACTCCGCCGAGCAGGGAATAGCTCGTCGGGTGACCGGTCATGTGCATCCACTCGACCGCGATGGCAGCCGGTGAGGCCGAACCACAAGGCCAATCGCCCTCACACCAGATCCGGTATCTCGTGAGATTTCCACGGACCTGAAGGTCGCGAATCAAGGATCGCTTCAGGCTTCCTGGACGAGCTCGGCGAGGACGCCGCCCATCGACCTCGGGTGCACGAACGCGATCAGCGTGCCGCGACTGCCGGCGCGAGGTTCGTCGTCGATCAGTCGAACGCCCTCGGCGCGGAGATGATCGAGCGCGGCACGGATGTCCACCACCCGGTACGCGACGTGATGGAGTCCCGGGCCGCGCGACGCGAGCGAGCGCCCGACCGGCGTGTCGGGGCCGAACGCGCCCAGCAGCTGGATGAACGAGGAGCCGGTTGCGAACAGCACCTCCTCGACCCCTTGGTCCGTGACGCGTTCGCGGTGTGCCGGTTCGACCCCGAGGACCCGCCGGTAGAGCTCGACTGCGGCCTCGAGATCGTCTACCGCGATCCCCACGTGATCGATGTCGGTGAGCTCGATCGTCACGATCGGTCGTTCCGCAGCCTGGGCTGCATCTTCGCCATCAGGTCCTGTGCACGGGTGACGTGATAGGCGTCCAGCGTGAGGGCGCGGGCGACGGCGGCCACCCCCAAGGTCCGTAGGTCAGGCTCGGGCTTAGCACCGTCGTCGTTCCGGGGTGCCTCCAGGACATAGAACTCGGTCAGTTCGAGGAACTGCACGAGCGAGGGGACGAGCCCGCCACGTTCGTAGGCGTAGATCGTCTGACGCGACGCGGGGCACGAGCCGACGGCGGCTGCCCGTTCCACGGAGCGATAACCGGCGGCACGGCGCAACTCCCGGAGCAACGATCCGATCGCGCGCCGGTCGGCGTCGCTCGCGCGCGCCTGCTTCTTCCTCGCCATCGCCGAACCGTAGTCCGTCGCGCTCAAGCACGTCACCTCCGGGACGGGAGCCTCCGCGGCGGGTCGAACGGTCCCCCGTCTGGGCCGAAGGACCGATATCGGGGGGACGACCTCCGACGTAAGGTTGGTCACCGAGGGGATCACGATCAGGTTGAGACCCCGTCACCCGAGCGAGGAGTGCAGAGGTGTCGCGAGAGGAATCGGCCAGCTCCACCGCGTTGCTCCAGGGCTCGATGCTGCTCCAGCAGGGCCGCGCCGATGTCTTCCGCCAGCGCGAGAAGACCAAGATCAAGCGGATCGTGCGGGCGATCGTCATCGTGGCTCTCCTCGATCTCTACCTGTGGTACCGGTACTCGAACGGCCACCCGATCACCCTTCCGTCGCTGCCCGAGAACTGGATCTTCCTGGCGTTCCCCATCCTGATCCTCCTCGCCGTCGGGCTCATGGTGGCCCTGCCGCTGATCAACGGTCGTTCGCCGCACACGACCGTGTTCCCGGAGCAGGTCGAGATCGGTCTCACGGAGATCCGAGGCCTCGACTCGCAGGTCGATGAGGTCGTGCGGTCCCTCGACGCGTTCCTCGGGTATGCGACGTTCCGTGAGGAGCTCGGAGGGACGCCACGGCGCGGCATCTTGTTCGAGGGCCCGCCCGGCACGGGCAAGACCTATCTGGCCAAGGCCATGGCGAAGCAGGCGGGCGTGCCCTTCCTGTTCATCTCGGCGCCCGCGTTCGCGTCGATGTGGCAGGGGATGTCGGCGTTCCGGATCCGCTCGTTCTTCAAGGCGCTGCGCAAGATCGCTCGCAAGGAAGGGGGCGCGATCGGGTTCATCGAGGAGATCGATGCGATCGCGATGGTGCGTGGCGGCGTCGCGCCGGTCGGCGGCTCGACCCTCATGGCACCCGACGGCGGGTCCCGCACGATCGAGGCGTTCACCGGCTCGGGCGATGCCGGATCGATGGTGAACGAGCTGTTGATCCAGCTGCAGTCGTTCGATCAGCCCCCGTGGCGCAAGCGTGTCCGCGCGAGGTTCATCGGGTGGGTCAACGGCTATCTCCCGAGCGATCATCAGTTCACGCCGATGCGCTCCGAGTACCACAACATCTTGCTCATCGCGGCGACGAACCGCGGGGAATCGCTCGACCCCGCGCTGGTGCGTCCGGGACGGTTCGACCGGCGCCTGTATTTCGATGTGCCCACCAAGCACGCCCGCAGCGAGCTGATCGACTTCTTCCTGGACCGCAAGCGCCATCATCAGCAGCTCGACGACCCGGCCACCCGGGAGCGGATCTCGTACGAGACGTTCGGCTACACGCCGGTGATGATCGAGCACCTGTTCGACGAGGCACTCCTGGTGGCCCTACGCGAGGGGCGCCGGGAGATGAACTTCGACGACGTGATGGAAGCGAAGTTCAACGACGAGATCGGCGTGAAGCAGCCGGTGGTGTACACGGAACAGGATCGCGAGGCGGTCGCGACGCACGAATCAGGTCACGCGACGATCGCGTACTTCGTGGGGCAGAACCGGCGCCTCGAGGTGCTGTCGATCATCAAACGCGGCGGATCGTTGGGACTGCTCGCCCACGGCGACTCGGAGGAACGGTTCACGAGGACCAAGACCGAGATCGAGGCCGGCGTTGCGATCGCACTGGGTGGCCTGGTGGCCGAGGAGCTGTGCATCGGCGACACGGGGACGGGTCCGGCCGCCGATCTCCAGCACGCGACGACGCTGGCCGCGAGCATGGTCGGATCGTTCGGGATGGCCGGGTCGCTGATCAGCTTCGACGCGGTCTCGCAAGGGCCGATCGGCGGCGCCAACCTCGTGGCGAAGGTCCTGTCCGACACCGAGGGGAAGCAGCGCGTCGACGACATCCTGGAGGCACAGCGCGAGCGCGTGCGCGCGGTCCTGGAGGCGAACCGCGACGTGCACGCCGCGCTCCGCGACGCCCTGATCGAGCGAGACGAGCTCGTGCGGGACGAGATCCTCGAGGTCATCGAACGCGCGCTCTCGGTCCGCCCCTGACGGCCGGATCGCCGGGGCATCGCGCGACCGACCGTAGACTGGGTCCATGACGACGCGTTCCGTGATCGTCGGGGGCGCCCGAACGCCGATCGGCAGGTTCCAGGGGTCGTTGGCCGGCTTCCGGGCCGTGGACCTCGGATCCACCGCGATCCGCGCGGCCCTCGAGCGCTCCGGCGTGGCTCCCGAGTCGGTGGAGTACACGATCATGGGTCACGTCCTGCAGGCGGGACAGGGACAGATCACCTCGCGCCAGGCGGCGGTCGCGGCCGGGATCCCCATCGAGACACCGGCGCTCACGCTGAACAAGGTGTGCCTGTCTGGGAGCTCGGCCGTGGCGATGGCCGATCAGATGATCCGAGCCGGGGAGCTGGAGATCGCCGTGGCCGGCGGCATGGAATCCATGACGAACGCCCCCTTCGTCGTGCCGAAGGCGCGCGAGGGCGCGCGACTCGGCGATTCGCCCATGCTCGACTCGATGATCCACGACGGATTGTGGTGCGCGTTCGACGATCGCCACATGGGCGCGGGCACCGACGCGATCAACGAGGAGCTCGGGATCTCCCGCGATGAGCAGGACGCGTGGGCCGTCCGTTCGCACCAGCGCGCTGAGGACGCGTGGCAGCGTGGGGCGCTGGCGGAGGAGACGGTCGCGGTGGAGATCCCACGGCGCTCGGGGGAACCGGTGAGCTTCGACCGCGACGAGGGGATCCGTCCCGACACGACGATCGAGGGCCTGGGGCGCCTCCGACCCTCGTTCACCCCCGACGGCACGGTGACGGCCGGGAACGCATCGCAGATCTCCGACGGTGCCGCGGCCCTGGTGATCGCCGGTGCCGAGACCGCCGAGCGGCTCGGCCTGGCGCCGCTCGCCGAGATCGTGGCTTTCGGCATGTCCGCCGACCGCTATCCGTCGCTGCACACCGTGCCGGCCCTCGCGCTGCAGAAGGCGCTCAAGAAGGCCGGTCTCGACGCACACGGCCTGGGGCTCGTCGAGATCAACGAGGCGTTCGCGGCAGTGCCGCTGCACAGCGCCCGCATGCTGGGCGTCGACGAGACGATCGTGAACGTGAACGGTGGCGCGGTCGCGCTCGGTCACCCGATCGGGGCGAGCGGGGCGAGGCTGGTCCTGACCCTGGCGATGGAGATGCGTCGCCGCGGGGTCGAGCTCGGCGCGATCGCGGTCTGCGGTGGCGGCGGACAGGGCGACGCCCTGATCCTTCGCGCTCCCTAGCGCACCCGATCCCCGGGGGTCCGCGCCCTCGCGGCAGTGCCGATCAGTCTTCGGCCGACGAGATCCGGTGGAGCTCGTCGACGAGCTGCGAACCGTCGTGCACGAAGGTCGTATCGGGGGCATCGACGACGACCTTCACGTCGCGCCCCGGCCCCGGACGCTCGCCGAGACCTGCGCCGTCGGGCAGGAACACCTTGAACGTCGACCCGCCTTCCTCGCTGCCCTCGACCGATGCCCAGCCGCCCTGGACCTCGGCGAAGCGCTTCACGACCGGGCTGAGCGACGCATCCGACGAGGGCTCGGGGTCCTCGACCGCGATCAACGCCCCGCCTTCGGCGTTCTCGAGCCGCACCGTGATCGTCTTCTTCGGCGGGGTTCGGTCGCCCGACGCCCGGATCAGGCCGGCGACGATCTGCTCGGTACGCAGCTGGTCGACGGCCACGACGAGTCGGTCGGCGAACACCCGCACCTCGTGGTCGGCGTCGATCCCCGACTCCTCGACCACGCGCCGGATCAGCGGCTCGAGGTCCGTGCGTCGCACGGTGAGCTCGACGGTGCCGCGGACGAGGCGCTCGGCGTCGGACAGGTCCGACACGATGTGATCGAGACGGCGGGTGTGCGCCGTGAGCTGACGCACCAGCTGCGCGTGCTCCTTGGCGTCCTTCTTGTGCTTGAGGATCTGGGTGATGCCCAGGATCCGGGTGAGGGACCTCTTGGCGTCGAGCGAGAGCTCCTGCATGAACGGCGTCGTGGCTCGTCGATCTTCGATCGGGGCCGACGCATCTTCGCGAGACGGGTCGTGCTGCGCTTCGTGGCCCTCCCCGCGGATCTCCCGCATCGCCTGTGACATCTGCTGCTGCCGGAGCTCGGCCTCGACCTCCTCCAGACGTTCCGCAGAGGTTCGCGCCTGACGTTCGAGCTCGTGGGCGCGCTCCTCGGCGGCGATCAGCTTCTCGGTCTGACCGGCCAGCCGTTCCTGGGTCACCCGGAGGATGTCGTCGAGATCCGCGCGTCCCTCGGCGTCGGCGATCTCGAGCTGTCGCCGGGCCTCGATCTCCTGCAGACGCCGGTTCAGATCCACGTTGTCCTGCGCTGCCGCTTCGAGCTCGCCGGTCGCACGGTCGGCCCTCGCGGTGGCGTCGCGAGCGATCTCCTCGACGCGCGCCACCCGCTCACCGAGCTCCCGTGCTCGCTCCGTCTCGGCGAGCAGTTGGGCCACCGTGGTCTCGAGCTCGGCGCGCGCCACGCTCAGCTCACCGCCCGTGCGCTCGGCCTCGGCACGAGCCTTGGCGATGTCGTCCTCTGCATGGGCGAAGCGCTTCGCGCGCTCTTCGAGCTCCCGCTCGGCGGAATCGAGGCGCTGCTGCGCGGCGTCCTCGGCACCGGAGATCCGTTGGGTCAGCGCGGATTCCCTCGCGGCCATCTCGTCGTCATGCCGTGCCTCGAGTCGCGTGAGCTCTGCTTGGAACTCTTCGCGCGCGGAGCGGACCTTCTCCTCGAGATCGGCCTCGCGCTCGACGAGCTCCGCTCGATGGGAAGCCTGGAGGCTGCCGAGCTCGGCCTTCGCGGCCCGCAGCTCGTCCTCGAGCATCGCCGCTCGCTGCTCCTCGGTGCGCAGTGCGCGGACCTCGGCTCGCAGGTCCTCCATCTCCCGAGCCTTCGAGCTCAGCTCGGCCTGGGCCGACCCCGACGTCTCGCGCGCCTGCAGGGCCTCGAACTGGATCGCGTCGAGCTCGCCTTGCAGCTCCCGCGCGCGCTCGGCCTGCGGCTTGAGCGAATCGAGCTCTCGCCGCGCGATCGCGAGTTGCGTCTGCGAACCCTCGAGCTCGGCGCGAAGGCCGATCAGCTCCTGTTCGATCTGACGGGCGTGCGCGTCGTCGTTGCCGCCGGCGCCAGCCTCCGAGCGTTCCGCGAGGCGTCGCGCGAGCTGTGCGTGTTCGGCCTGAAGCGCCTCTCCCCGGCGTTCGAAGAGCTGGGCGCGCTCCTCCAGTTCGTGCGTCCGCTCCTCGAACGTCCGCGCTCGCTCCTCCGCGTCGCGGGCCTGCCCCTCGAGCTGCCGTGCCCTGGTCTCCGCCTGGACCGCCCGTTCCTCCAGCCGAGGATCGGGGCGGCCGGCCGCGTTGCGAGCGCGCCGCTCCGACTCCTGGAGCTCCTCCAACGTCTTGCGGTATTGATCCTGCAGGACCGCCAGGCGATCCTCCGCGGCGGCCGCACGATCCTCGGCGGCCCTGCGGGCCTCCGCCTCCTCGCGCATCCCTGGGCGGGCCACCGTAACGGGTCGGGGCGTGGGTGCGGCGAGGGGTTGGGCGGCACGCTGCTCGGCACGCACCATCACCGGGTGGGGCTCCTCGGGGGCCTTGGCGCGAAGGGTCCAGATCAGCAGGGCGACGACCACGACCAGGGCGACGCCGCTGAACAGCGTGTTCGTCCGCCACGGACCCGAGGCGCTCGCGATCTGCACGTCGGAACGCGTGAGCTCGACCGCGACCGGTTGTCCCACGCCGGAGTCGAACTGCAGCGGCAGCATGATCGAAAGCTGACCGTCCTGGATCGTCGTCTGAGGCTTGCCGCGGACGGCCTCCCGGATCCGATCGCGCTCACCCTCGAGCCGGTTGCCGATCCTGCCTTCCTCGGTGGCGTACAGGATCTGCGCATCGGACGACCACAGGGTCACCGTGTCGAAGTCGCTGGGGTCGATCACGACCGTTCGGATCTGATCGCTCAGGTTCTCCGCGCGGAGGTCGGACGCGGGCACGCTCGTATCTTCCGGGTGGAACACCAGCGTGAGCGAACTATCGGCGATGGTCCGGGCCTGCGTCACCGCGTTCTCGATCGCCCCGTTACGTGCCCGGACGCCCATGACGAACGAGCCGACGACACCGATCAACAACAGGACCGCGAGACCCGACAAGACGATGCGAGCGATGCCGTTCTCGTTCTTCGCAGCGGCCACGATGGCCCTCCCTGGCAAGGTCGGTCTGAACTCCGTGGGTGGGTTATCGGCAGGACCCCTGCCCGGATTCAGCACCGGGCGGGGGATATCTCCCAGGCCAGGAGGCCGAGGAACGACGTAGGTCGAAGGACGGGCGATGAGGCCGCCGCGCACCGGGGTCGGAGCCCGATCGAGGTGCTCGGTCCTGTCGGAGCGGACCGGTATCCTCGGCCCCATGCCGACCGGCGCCCCCCCGCAGCCTCCGGGACCTCTGGACGAGCTCGTCGGCGCCGACCGCGTCGTGGCCGGCCGTATCGACCAGGCGGCCGACTACGTCGTTCGACTGTTGCGCGATCCCGCTTCGGAGATCCGGGTGGTCGGCGGGCAGCTGGAGCTCGGGGACGATCTCGTGGTGCCGGGCCACCCCGACGACATCGAGCTCCGGGCGATCGAGCCCTGTGATCCCGGCCGTGTGTGGGCCATCGACGGAGGCTCATGCGTCGTGGCCGACGGCCGTGCGTTCCAGGTCGCGGCGTTCCGCGCCGCCCGGGTGCGCTTCGACCGGGGATCGACGGACCTCGTCGACGCTCCGCCGCTCGAGATCCGAGCCGTGTCCGGCGCGCTCGTGCGCGACGCCGCCCGCGAGGCGCTCACCGATCTGCTGGGCCACGAACCCGACGCCATGCCCGATCTCCCACGCCCGGTCGACGCGTTCCGAGAGTGGGGGGAATGGCGACGGGTCCTCGACGCGATCGCCGAGGCCGTGACAGGGGACCTCGTCCTCGTCGACGGCTCGCTGCACGGCGGGCCGCTCGTCCCGCCGGCCGTCGTGCGGCGCGCGCACGACGAAGCGCAGGATCGAGGCGTCTCCCTGGCCGGCGTCGTCAAGGCGAGCACCCTCTACTGGGGCCGCAACGCGCCCCTCGTCACCCTGCTGAAGCGCCGGGCCGATCGAGAGCTCGGCCCCGTGCGGTGGGCGGGGAGGATCTCGAACGATCCCGTGTTCGGTCGGCTCTACATCGGGGACATCTTCGTCGCGCACCTCGCCCCGACCGCCCCCTATGCGTTCCGCGTCGACGTCGCCCATGGGCCGGCTCCGGCCGACGAGGTGCTCGGGCGGCTCGCCGGGCTGGGATCCGACCCGGCGTTCGTCGGCTACCCCTATCCGCTCGCCCGGGCGCACCAGGCCGCCAGGGTGACCGGCTACGGCGTGGCCGATCTTCGCCGAGCGTTCCGCGGCGCGCTCTCGCGTCATGGGCTGTCCGACGACGACATCGAAGTGTTGTTCCAGGACTTCCACGAGGTGCTGAACCGGAGCTGACCCAGGAGCGCAGCCGGAGGACGCCAGGAGCGCAGCCAGGAGTACAGATGGACGACGACCGCGACGTACGGCACACATACAAGGGCCGGATCTTCGGCAAGAGCGTGCTGGAGGCGACGTTCCGGTCCTTCTACGGGACGGACCTGTTCCTCGGGGAACTGCTCGCCGCCGAGGATCTCGAGCGCGCGCGCCGGTTCCTGTTCCGCGTGATCCAGGTGACGTACGGGTCGGACTCGTCCGATCCGGGCTGGGCCGAGCGCACGGCCGGCGCGTTCATGAGCGGCGACGCCGCCGGCGCGCCCTACGAGCTGCACGATCCGGAGCAACGCTTGTACAAGGTCGCGACGTGCCAGCCGCTGGGCTACATCGACGCCGCGGGAGGGTTCCGCAAGCCGAAGTCGCTGCCGGCGCAGTTCGCGCGCGTCACCTCGCCGACCGCCGACGACTTCGCGTTCCTCCGTGAGCGTATGGGCGATCTCGGGATCGGCGTGCTTCGCTCTGGGGAGGACACGATCGACCTCGAGGTCGGCATCCGGGGCGACACGCTCACGTCCCACGTCGGGGTCTTCGCGACGACGGGCATGGGCAAGTCCAACCTGATGAAGGTGCTCGCGGGCCAGATCCTCGCTTCGCGTGGACGGTACGCGATCCTCACGTTCGATCCCCACGGCGAGTACCTCGAAGGTGGCAGCGGGCTCCGGCGGGGTCTCCGGGAACACCCGTGGGCGGCCGAACGGCTGAGGGTGTACGCGACGCGCGCCAGCGGGGCCGGGGCCACCGCGCTTCGGCTGTCCCTGGCCGAGCTCACCCAGGGCGACCTCCAGACGGCGTACCAGTGGAGCCACGCCCAGGAAGACGCGATCTACCGCGCGATCCGCGCGTTCGGCGACGAGTGGATCGTCGAAATCGGGGAGGCGCTGGACGCGGCCGACCTGGCGGAGCAGCTCGGCGTGGCCACGAGCACGATGCAGGTGCTACAGCGTCGCGCCCAACGCATCCTCGACATGCCGTGCGTCTCCCGCGATCCATCCCAGCCATCGCTCGCGGGCCGCATCGTCGACGAACTCATGGACGGCTACTCCGTGCTGGTCGACACGTCGGGACTGTCGTCGATGGAGGAGATCCTCGTCGCCTCGGTCATCACGCGACGGGTGTTGGACGCCTATGGCCAGCTCTACCTCGAAGACCGGGAGCGCTTCGCCGCTCTGCCGCCGACGCTGATCGCGCTGGAGGAGGCCCAGCGCGTCCTCTCCAAGGCGCAGCGGGGTGACGAGAACGTGTTCCCACGTGTCGCGCGTGAGGGACGCAAGTTCAAGGTCGGCCTGTGCGCCGTGTCGCAGCAGCCGAAGCTGATCGACGACGAGCTGCTCAGCCAGTTCAACACGTTCTTCGTGTTGGGGCTGGCCGACGAGAAGGACCGCACGATCCTGCGCGGATCGTCGAAGCAGGACATCTCCGACCTCGGGCCCGAGATCCAGACGCTGATGCCCGGGGAGGCCATCGTGACCAACCTCGAGGCACCCTTCGCCCTGCCCGCGCAGATCTACCTGTACGAGGACTACCTGAAGTCCGTGAGCGGGCCATCCCCGCTGCCGCCGATCCCGCAGGACGCGGCGGAGGGGTTCGTGGACTGATGGCGAAGCTCGTCGCGCTCGGCGACGCTCATCTCGGCCGCACCCACCTCGCGCACCTGCGCGACGATCAGGGCAGGAACCTGCGCGAGGAGGACTTCCTTCGCTCGTTCACGTGGGCGATCGATGAGGTCCTGCGACAGGAGCCCGATGGGTTCCTCTGGCTCGGCGACGTGTTCGATCATGCCCGACCCACCTACCGAACGTTCGCCCATGTGTTGGCTGGGCTCCAGCGTCTGTCCGACGCCGGGCTCCGTGGCGTGGCGATCAGCGGGAACCACGACACGCCGCGTGTGCGGGGGACGGGATCGCCCTACGACGCGCTCGCCCGGGTCTTCGACAACGTCACGTTCGCGTGGCGGATGGAGTCGGTCGGGGTCGAGCTGGCCGGCACGATGGTGCATGCCGTCCCGCAGACCCTCACGGTCGACGACCTCACCCAGCAGCTCGAGGCCGCGACCGGCCGGATCCGCTCGGACGCGCCGAACGTGTTGATCGCCCACGTCGCGTTGACATCGTTGCCGGCGCGGGCCTACGGCGACATCAACGAGCTGGAGATCGACGAGGCGTCGTTCGCCCGCGCCTTCGACCTCGTCATGCTCGGGCACTACCACGCGTTCCAGAAGGTGTCGAAGCGCACCTCGTACGCCGGATCGACCGACACGTTCTCGTTCGCCGATTCGCCGGAGGCCCCGAAAGGGATCGTGGCGCTCGACACCGAGACCGGCCGGGCGAAGCTCATCGAGAACCCCCACGCCCGCGCACTGATCACGCTCGCCGTCGAGGCGGCGGGTTCGTCGCCGGGCGAGCTCGTCGACGGGGTCGAGCTCGCCGCGCGTGGTGTTCCCGAGGGGGCGATCGTGCGTGTGTACCTCAACCACGTCGATCGCGCGGCGCTCCGGCAGGTCGCGAACGAGCAGTTCCAGGAGGCGATCCCGGGGGCCCTCCACGTTCAGGTGGAGGCGGATGCCGTCTCCGACGCCCTGCCGGTGCAGGGCGGGCCGACGATCGGCTCTCTCGAGGCCGAGTGGGCCGGATACGTGGATCTGCAGGATCTCGCCGGGCTCGAGCGGGACCGCGTCGTGGCGCTCGGCGCCGGGTTCCTCGAAGCGGCGCGGGGAGACGCGGTATGAGGGTGCTCGAGCTCTCCCTGCGGAACTATCGCGTGTTCGAGGAGGTCGACCTCGAGCTGCCCGCACGCGTGATCGGCATCTTCGGTGAGAACGGGGCCGGGAAGAGCTCCCTCGTGGAATCGATCGCGTTCGCCCTGTACGGCGCCGACGCCGCGCGGACGAAGCGGGATGGCATCCGCACCCAGGGGTTGCTGACCGACTGCGAGGTCCGAGTCGTGTTCGAGCACGCCGGCCAGCACTACGAGGTTCGGCGAGCGATCAGGGGACGGAACCACGCGCCCGATGCCGATCTGCTGGTGGGGGGCAGGACGCTCGCGACCGGCACGAGCGAGGTCACGGCCCAGATCGTGGGGCTCCTGCACATGGATCTCCCGGTGTTCCGGGCCTCGGTGTTCGCGGAGCAGAAGCAGCTCGATGCCCTGTCCGATCAGACGCCGGCCAGGCGCAAGGAGATGGCACTGCGATTGCTGGGGATCAAGCCCGTCGACGATGCGCGGGCCTCCGCGCGGCGCGAGGCCAGGGCCAAGAAGCAGGGAGCGGACCAGCTGGAGGGGGCCGCCGCCGACACGGCGGAGCTCGAAGCCTCGCTGAAGGCTGCGACCGGCTCGGTGGCCGAGGCTGCTTCGCGGGCAGAGGAGGCGAGCGCCGGGCTCACGACGGCCAGCACGGCCGCGAACGTGGCGCGGGAGACGTTCGCCCAGCTCGACGAAACCCGCCAACGGGTGGAGAAGCTCACCGTCGAGGTGACGGGGGCGACCGAGGAACAGGAGCATCTCGAGGAGGGCAGGGTCGAACTCGAGCGCCGTCTCGCCTCGATCGGCGAGCGGTTGGAGGCGCTCCCAGGGCTCCGAGAGGAACTGGCCGAGCTGGAGGGGACGGAGGAGCGACTGGCCACGGCGTGGCGGATCGTGGAGCTCGACACGGCCCTGACCTCCGCGGTCGGCGATCTGGAGGATGCCGAGGTTCCGGATCGGGAGGTCGTCGCCGCCGCCCTGTCGGCGGCAACCTCGGCGGCGACCGACGCTCGCGATCGCGTGTCGCTCGCCACGGCCGCTCGGGATCGAGCCGCGACCGATCTGGAGGGCGCGACGGAACACGTCCGGCGCGCGGCGGAGGCCGACCCGTCCGCTCCCTGTCCCACGTGTGGGCAGCCGCTCGGCGACGGCTTCGCCGGATACGTTCGTGCCAGGAAGACGGAGGCAGCGGCCGCGAAGCGAGCGCTTGCCGCGGCCGACAAGGAGCATTCGGCGGCGGTGAAGGCCTCCCGGGCGGCCGACCGAGCGCTCGGGCAGGCGACGACGGCCAGCGACGAGGCGCGCGAGCGAGCGGAGACCTACGCCCGGCTCGCGGCGAAGGTGCAGGAACTGCGGGGCGCCCTCGCGGAGCTCATCGAACCGTTCGACGGCGTGCCTCCGGACCTCGCTGAGGCTGAAGCGGCCGTGACCCGCGCCCGTGAGGTGAGTCACGAGATCGCGTCGCTGGGCGACCTCCCCGCACGCCGCGAGGAGGCCGATCGTGACCTCGCCAAGCTCGTGACCCGGTTGCAGCGCAACGAATCACGACTCGCGTCATTGACCGAGGAAGCGGAGCAGATGTCGTTCGATGCCGAAGAGCACGCGGCCAGCCTCGAGGCCGTGACCGTCGCCGAGACGGCGCTCGAGCAGGCGCGTGATGGCGAGCGCAGCGCGGCCGACCGGCTGGCGGCGGTCGAGTCGAAGCGCCGGGAGCTGGCCGCCCGGCTCGACGAGGCGAAGCGCATGGTCGAGGTCGTGCGGGAGCTCCGGGAAGGCGGCCGCTACCTGGAGCGCACCTCCATGCTGCTCGACGGGTTCCGCGATCACCTCGTCGGTCGCGTCGGCCCTGAGCTGTCGCGGGAGGCCGAGGGACTGTTCCGGGAGCTCACCGACCACGACTACGACGACCTTCGGATCCACGACGAGACGCTCGCGATCGAGATCGCCGACGGCGAGACGTATCACCCGGTGTCGCGATTCAGCGGGTCCGAAACCGACCTGGCGAACCTCGCCCTGCGTGTCGCGATCTCGACCCACCTGTCGAGGGTCTCGGGCGCCGATATCGGGTTCATGGTGCTCGACGAGGTGCTCGGGTCGCTCGATCAAGAGCGGAAAGACCTGCTCGTGCAAGCCCTGGGTCGGCTCGCGTCACGGTTCCATCAGCTGTTCGTGATCACCCATGCCGAGCAGGTGAAGGATCAGTTCCCCGCCGCGATCCTGGTGCGCAAGACGGGCCGGCGCCGGAGCGCCGCGGTCCTCGTCTGACGGGCGCTCTCCCCGATGGGCCCAGGTCGCGTCGGGGTCGAAGCTCGTGAGCGTTCACAGCTCCGTCGTCTCTTCAGACACCTTCACGAACCCGTCAGGCGGACGGTAGGCGTACACCGTGGTGCGGATCGAGCTCGGGCAGCAGTGGGGATCGCCCGGTTCGTAGACCGTGGCGGTGATCTCCAGACCCGTGGGATCTCGGTGCGCCACGACCTCGGCGTCGCACATCGATCGCCGCCAGATCGGATCCGCGGCGCTCAGGTCGATGACCCACCACCGGCCGCAGTTGCCCACGCCGCCCGTTCGCTCGACCATCAGGGCGTCCGGCGAGTCATCACCGGTGATGTCGTCGATCGAACCCTGGACCGCGAGCACCCCATCTCGCGCCCGGCTCATCACGCCGAAGGCCGGTCGCCAGGGCGGGTCGGCCCCCTCATCGCGACGCCAAACCACGAACCCTCTCGCCGCGGCGAACGGATCCGCGGTGCGATCCTCGAACGCCACCACGATCGCATCGCCCGCCGACGTGGGCGCCGGCCAGGATCCGGTCACCGCGGTGCCCGTCGGGACGAGCTCGTCCACGGGGATCTCGGTCGCCGGTACGTCCTCGTCGTAGGCGTCGGGCGTGCCCTCGGGCACGGTGATCGTCGGCGATGGGCCGACGCTCGGCAGCATCGGTGAAGATGAGCTTGCCGTGGGAACGGCAGGCGTCGACGTCGACGGTCGTGATGACGTGGGGGCTGAGACCGCGGCCGTCCGATCGCTCCCACAGGCGGCCGTGAGGGCGATCACGCAGAGCGCGAGCGTGGCTGGGCGACGCGGCGGTGGCATGTCCCGATGCTATCGGTGGGTCCCTGGCCGCCTCGTAGGATGCGCGCTGTGACCACGAACGACTTAACCCCGAAGATCGTTGCGGACTCGCAGGTGACGCTCACCCAGCTCATGGAGGTCACCGACGCGAACGTCGCGGGGAGCGTGCACGGCGGTGTGCTGATGCGCCTCGTCGACACCGCCGCGGCGCTCGCGGCGATCCGGCATGCGGGCGGCCTGGCGCTCACGGTGGCGATCGACGAGATGACGTTCCTCGAGCCGGTGCACATCGGTGAGCTCCTCGTGCTGAGGGCCTCGGTCAACGAGGTGGGCCACACCTCCATGGAGGTCGGTGTCCGGGTGGAGGCGGTCGATCCGGTCACCGGCACGATGCGCCACGCGAACAGCGCCTACCTGGTGTTCGTCGCCGTCGACGAACACGAGCGTCCGCGCGAGGTCCCACCCCTCGTCGTCACGACGGATGACGAGCGACGGCGCCAGCGGGAGGCACGATTGCGACGCACCTCCCGCCTCGCCCACAAAGACGCCGTCAAAGCCGTTCGCGACGCCGAGCACCTGGACTAGATCCATGAGGCGGGCAGCCGGCTGAAGCGCGGGTGGGGTCGCGTGGGAGGATGGATGTGCCTCTCACGGACGAAGGGACTGACGCGAACGATGGAGACCCAACCCGGCGCGGCGCGCGCCCACCTGGATGTTCCGACCGGATCGGTGGAGCTGTTCCGGCTCGATTCGCTCGGGGTCGATCTCTCGCGTGTGCCGAAGACGGTCCTGATCCTGCTGGAGAACCTGCTCCGCCGCGCGGGGACCCGGGACGTGAGCGATGACGACGTTCGATCCCTCGCGGACTGGCCGGGTCCGGCGCGAGACATCGCATTCATGCCAGGCCGCGTGCTGATGCAGGACTTCACGGGTGTGCCGGCGGTGGTCGATCTCGCGGCGATGCGGAGCGCGACCGAGCGGGCCGGCGGAGATCCGTCGGCGGTCAATCCGTTGATCCCGGTGGACCTGATCATCGATCACTCCGTGCAGGTCGACCTGTTCCGAACCCCCCAGGCGTACGAGCGCAACATCGAGTTCGAGTACCGCCGCAACGCCGAGCGCTACTCACTCCTGAAATGGTCCCAGCAGGCCTTCGACGGGCTGCGGGTCGTGCCGCCGGGCGCGGGGATCTGCCACCAGGTGAACCTGGAGCACCTCGGCCGGGTCGTCTCGATCCGTGACGGCGTGGCGTTCCCCGACACGGTCGTCGGCACGGACTCCCACACGACGATGATCAACGGCCTCGGCATATTGGGGTGGGGCGTTGGAGGCATCGAGGCCGAGGCCGCGATGCTCGGACAGCCGATCTTCCTGCCGCAGCCCGTCGTGGTTGGCGTCAAGATGACCGGCGCGCTGTCGGCCGGGACCACGGCCACCGACCTCGTGCTCACGCTCACCGAGATGCTCCGGGGCCACGGGGTCGTCGGGAAGTTCGTCGAGTTCTTCGGCGACGGCCTCTCGTCGCTGTCGATCGCCGATCGGGCGACACTGTCCAACATGTGCCCCGAGTACGGCGCGACGTCGTCGTACTTCCCGGTCGACGCGCAGACGCTCGAGTACCTGGCGTTCACGGGGCGCGGTGATCTCGTCGAGCTGGTCGAGCGCTACGCGAAGGAGCAGGCGCTGTTCCGGCGCGACGGCGACCCCGACCCGGTGTTCACGGAGGTGCTCGCGCTCGATCTGTCGGCGGTCGAACCGTCGGTGGCGGGCCCCAAGCGGCCGCAGGATCGGGTCCCGCTGGGCGAGGTCTGGTCGTCGTTCGTCGCCGCGTTCCGCGACCATCGGGAGCCCGATCCGAAGGCCACGGAGATCGGCCGGTTCATGGCCGAGGGCGGGAGCACCAGGGTCGATCGGATCCCGGGTGACGACGTCGTGGATCCTGAGCCCGGCCCGAACGGCGTCGACCACGGCAGCGTCGTGATCGCCGCGATCACGTCGTGCACGAACACCTCGAACCCGAGCGTGATGGTGGCCGCCGGCCTGCTCGCGAAGCACGCGGTCGAGGCGGGCCTGGACGTGAAGCCGTGGGTGAAGACGTCGCTCGCTCCCGGCTCGCGGGTGGTGACCGACTACCTCGACCGCGCCGGGCTCACGCCCTACCTCGACAAGCTGGGGTTCGGGCTCGTGGGGTACGGGTGCACGACGTGCATCGGCAACTCCGGCCCGCTGATCCCCGAGGTCGGGACGTCGGTGGACGAGCGGGACCTGAACGTCGTCGCGGTGCTCTCGGGCAATCGCAACTTCGAGGGGCGCGTGCATCCTCAGGTTCGCGCCTCGTACCTGGCCTCGCCGCCCCTGTGCGTCGCCTACGCGCTGGCGGGAACGATCGACCTCGACCTGACGACCGATCCCCTGGGCCAGGGTCCCGACGGCCCGGTGCGCCTCGCCGACATCTGGCCGAGCCCCGAGGAGGTCCGCGACGCGGTCTCGTCGTCGGTCTCGGCCGGTCTCTACGACGAGGAGTACGCCCGGATCTGGCATGGCGACGACCGATGGCAGGCGCTTCCGACCCCCATCGGCCCGGTGTACGCATGGGATCCCGCATCGACATACGTGCAGGAACCTCCGTTCTTCGAAGACCTCGACGCTTCCGAGGAGGTCTCCGACATCGAGGGCGCCCGCATCCTCGTGAAGGTGGGTGACTCGATCACGACCGATCACATCTCGCCCGCCGGCTCGATCAAGGCGGACTCACCCGCCGGGGAGTACCTGCGCGACCGAGACGTGGAGCCCGTCGACTTCAACTCGTACGGCTCTCGGCGCGGGAACCACGAGGTGATGATGCGCGGCACGTTCGCGAACATCCGCTTGCGCAACGAGCTCGCACCCGGGACCGAAGGGACGTTCACGACGTACGTCGGGGACGGGTCCGTGACCACGGTGTTCGATGCCGCGCAGCGCTATCGGGGCGACGGTGTGCCGCTCGGGGTGCTTGCCGGCAAGGAATACGGGAGTGGCTCCAGTCGCGACTGGGCGGCGAAGGGTCCGGACCTGCTCGGCGTTCGGTTCGTGATCGCGGAGAGCTTCGAGCGGATCCACCGGTCGAACCTCGTGGGGATGGGGATCCTCCCGCTGCAGTTCGTCGAGGGCAACACCGCCGCCTCCTTGGGCCTGACGGGGAGCGAGACGTTCGCGGTGCATGGGTTGGCTGAGGGGATCGCTCCGGGCCAGCATGCCACGGTCGAAGCGACCCGCGACGACGGCGACACCGCGGCGTTCTCCGTCGCGGTGCGGATCGATGCACCGGCCGAGGTCGACTACTTCCGTGCGGGAGGGATCCTCCGGCTCGTGCTGCGTCAGATGCTGAGCGGCTGACCGATCCCGCGGCCCGCGACCCGATGAACGACCCGAGCGACGCATCCGGATCCGCCGGACACGTCTCCCACGTCTCGGCCGAGGACGCACCGCGCGCCGAGGGAGGCAAGATCGCGACGGCCGTGCTCGAGGTCGCGGGGATGTATCGCGCAACCGAGACGGGCGTCATCGAACGGGTCCTCGGGCGCCGGCCCGGCGTGATCGACGTCGAGGCGAACCCTGTGTCGCAGACCGCGAACGTGACGTTCGACACGTCGACAACCTCGGTGGGGGAGCTGCGTCGCTGGGTCGAAGAGTGCGGATACCACTGTGCCGGCCAGTCGGTTCCGGATCACCTCTGCGACCCGCTCATGGAGCCCGATCCGCCACCAGCAGCACGTGCCGCGCACGAGGGCCACGCGGCCGAGGTGACGTCGGTTGCACCCAGCCCGCACGAGTTGATGGGCCACGGCGGCCACGGTGCCTTGTCGATGGACGCCATGGTCCGCGACATGCGCAACCGGTTCCTCGTGGCCGCGTTGCTCTCCATCCCGATCCTGGTGTGGTCTCCGATCGGCCGGGAGGTCCTGCATTTCGAGGTGGCCGCGCCGTTCGGGCTCCGAGACGACGTCTGGTTGCTCATCCTGAGCCTGCCGGTGATCTTCTACTCGGCCTGGATCTTCTTCGACGGCGCGGTGCGTGCGCTCCGCGCCCGGACGCTCGACATGATGGTGCTGGTCGCCGTCGCGATCGGCGCCGGCTGGCTCTACTCGGTCGTCATCACGCTCACCGCCGGGGGGGACACGTTCTATGAGGCGGCCTCGGTGCTGGCCGCGTTCGTGCTGCTGGGCCACTGGTTCGAGATGCGGGCTCGGGGCGGCGCGAACGACGCGATCCGGACGTTGCTCGATCTCGCGCCTCCGAAGGCAACGGTGATCAGGGACGGCGAGACCGTCGAGATCCCGACGGCGGAGGTCGTGGTCGGCGACCTGATGCTCGTGCGTCCGGGCGACAAGATCGGCGTCGACGGCGTCGTCGAGCAGGGGCAGAGCGAGGTCGACGAATCCGTGGTCACCGGAGAGAGCCTCCCGGTTTCGAAGGCACCGGGTTCCGAGGTGATCGGCGCGACGATCAACGCGAACGGAACCCTCCGCGTCCGGGCCACGAAGGTCGGGGCCGACACGGCGCTCGCGCAGATCGTCAAGCTCGTCCAGGAGGCGCAGAACTCGAAGGCGCCGGGTCAGCGACTGGCGGACCGTGCCGCGTTCTGGCTCGTCTTCGTGGCGCTCGTCGGCGGCACGGCGACCCTGATCGCGTGGCTTGCGGCGGGCGAATCGTTC
>Ga0081455_10001883_pt1 | contig 25250 bp, 29 predicted proteins | sample TabmetS3T2R1_FD_70207 | JGI IMG/M metagenome (GOLD analysis project Ga0081455, IMG submission 70207) | Tabebuia heterophylla rhizosphere microbial communities from the University of Puerto Rico - S3T2R1 | ecosystem: Host-associated > Plants > Roots > Rhizosphere ...
GTCGGCCGGGTTGAAGACCGCGACGGCATCAGGCTCGTCGAAGCCGGTGAGAAAGAAGAAGTCCGACGCCTGGCGGAACTCGTAGTTGACGTCGTTGTTGCGCCGGATCTCCTGGGCGCCGGGCACGATCGCGATCGCGTCGCCGATCGCCGCCGAGAACCGCTGCCGCCGCTCCATGAAGGGGGCTGGATCGAATGGGCTCATCGTGGCAATAATACAACGCCGAAAGGGGAGCGCCCATGCATGTCGGATTGGCGGCGGTCTTCCAGAATCCGGGTAAGTCCAGGACCGACCGCGAGGTCTACACCAACGAGCTCCGGCTCGCCGACCTGGCCGAGCCGCTCGGCTTCGAGTCGATCTGGGGCGTCGAGCACCACTTCACCGACTACACGATGTGCCCCGACGTCCTGCAGTTCCTCTCCTACATGGCCGGCCGCACCCGGAGCGTGCAGCTCGGCTCCATGGTCGTGGTCCTGCCCTGGCACGACCCGATGCGGGTGGCCGAGGAAGTTTCCATGCTCGACAACCTCTCGGGCGGCCGGCTGATCCTGGGGCTCGGCCGGGGCGCGGGCAAGGTGGAGTTCGACGGCTTCCGCCTCTCGATGGACGAGTCGCGCCCGCGCTTCGTCGAGGCGGCCGAGATGCTCCTGCGCGGGCTCGAGAGCGGCCACTGCGAGTACGACGGGGTCTTCGTCAAGCAGCCGCGCGCGGCCATCCGGCCGGCTCCGTTCAAATCCTTCCGCGGACGCACCTACGCGGCCGCGGTGTCGCCGGAGTCGGTGCGCATCATGGCCGAGCTGGGCGTCGGGATCCTGATCATTCCCCAGAAGCCGTGGAAGGAGGTCGCCCGCGAGCTGGACGCCTATCGCGAGGTCTACCGCCAGGTCAACGGCGAGGACGCGCCGCCGCCGGTGTCGGCGGGCTGGACCTTTTGCGATGCGAGCGCGGAGCGGGCCGAGGCGATGGCCCGCCGCCACATCGGCGGCTACTACCAGACCGTGCTGGATCACTACCAGTTCCAGGACGACCACCTGGCCCACACCAAGGGCTACGAGTACTACGGCAAGATGGCGGAGAAGATCCACCAGTACGGGACCGACACCGTCATCGACTACTTCATGAACCTGCAGGTGTGGGGCACGCCCGAGCAGTGCTACGAGAAGATCCTCGGCATCCACGCGCGCACCGGCAACAGCCACTACGTCGGCGTGTTCAGCTACGCGGGCATGCCCTACGAGGACGCCGAGCAGAACATGCGCCTCTTCGCGCGCGAGGTGATGCCGGCGTTGAAGACATATCAGGGCCCTGGCGCGCCTGCGAGGGCTCCGGCGACCGAGAAGACCGGCGTCTCGCTGCTGGGCTCCTGACCGCCCGCCCGCGGGCGAGCCACCCTTCGCTGAGGAGGTGGAGGTCGCGAAGGCCTACTGTCGGGAGGCCTACTATCGTGACCTTCTCGAATGGGAGAGCGTGAACCTGGCCCCGACGCAAGGGCAACCCGTTGTCTTACTTTGCCCGCCTCAAGGCCGAGTTGCCCCCGCTACGACGATCGTCAGGCCGTCGTTGTCGCGACCAACCAGGAGCTCGACCCGGCCGATGGCGACCGGATCCTGAGAGATATTCTCGGCCCGACATGCCCGCTCACCGCGCACAAGGCCAAGATCTGACCGAAGTTATTGACCCACTCCTGCACTGCACGCTACCGTTACCGGACGCGTTGATCGTTCGCTACGGAAAGGAGGCCAGCCCGACCTATCTGTAAGTGTCCGACCTAGAACTGCCCGAACAGCGGGAGAAGCGCCATGGCCGAACAAGAGAATCGGAAGCTTGCACGCGAGGCCTTTGACGCCTGGAACGCCCATGATCCCGAGCGGCTCGCCAAGATGATCGACGAGAAGTATGTCGGAGAGAGCGACACGCTGCCGGCACCCGTCAACGGCACTCGGGGAATGCGCGACTTCATGGGAATCTACATCACGGCCTTCCCGGATCTCCATTTCGATATCGACCAGATGCTTGCTGAGGGCGAGTTCGTCGTTACGCGGTGGACAGCAACAGGGACACATCGCGGCGATCTGATGGGCATACCGCCGACGAACCGGAGAGCGGTAACCCATGGCTGCTCGGTGGGGCAGTTCAAGAACGGCAAGTCAGTCCATGATTGGATCTACTGGGACACTGCGAATCTGTTGAGGCAACTCGGTGTAGCACCCGGCCCTAAATAGGCACGTCGATCACCCGCTCGCGGCTGGTCTAGGCGGTGGCACCGCCGTCCACCGGATAGACCCCGCCCGTGATGTACTTCGCGTCGGCGCTGCAGAGGAACACCACGAGCGCGGCCACCTCGTCGGGTGTGCCGTAGCGCCGGAGCGGAATCGTGTTGGCCATCCGGTCGTGGAAGCCGCTCGGGTTGGCCGGGCTCGCCGCCTCCTCCAGGGCGCGCACCATCGCGGTCTCGATGGGACTGGGGCACACCGCGTTGACCCGGATACCGTGGCGGGCCAGCTCGAGCGCTCCGCTGCGGGTGAGGCCGACCACCGCGTGCTTGCTCGCGGTGTAGGCGACCAGTGGCACGCGCGAGCCGTGGAGCCCCGCGATCGACGCGGTGTTGACGATGGCGCCGCCGCCCCGCGCGCGCAGCAGCGGCGCCACCGTCTTCATGCCGAGCCACACGCCCTTGACGTTGACCGCCATCACGCGGTCGAACGTCTCCTCCGGGTAGTCCACCAGCGGGCACACGTCGCCGAGGATGCCCGCGTTGTTGAAGAAGCAATCCACTCCGCCCAGCCGATCCGCGACGCTACGCGCGTAGCGCGCGACATCGTCCGCGCGCGTGACGTCGGCCTGCACGGTGACGCCGCGGCCGCCCACCTGCTCGACCGCCGCGAGCGATTCGCGCAAGCCCTCGGCCGAGACGTCGACGAGGCCGACCTGCGCGCCCTCCGAGGCGAAGCGCACCGCGGCGGCGCGGCCGATGCCGCCCGCCGCGCCGGTGATCAGCGCGACCTTTCCCGCGAATCGCTCAGCCGGGGAGCGGGCGCCCTCGGCTCGCGGCCCCTCGGGGCGCCGGCCCGCCTCGTCGGCCATCAGATCGCGGCCACCGCCATGATCTCGACCAGGTACTTCGGCGTGGCGAGGCGCGCCTCCACGGTGGCCCGCGCCGGGGTGTTGGCCGGATCGATCCACGCGTCCCACGCCGCGTTCATGTCGTTGTAGAGGCCCATGTTGGCCACGTAGATCGTGGCCGACAGGAGCTTCGACTTGTGGCTGCCGGTCGCGGCCAGGTGCTCGTCGATCTTCTTCAAGATCTGCTCGGTCTGGCCCTTGGCGTCGGCCGAGGGATCCGAGGCGACGATGCCGGCCAGGTACACCGTGTTGCCGTGGACGACGGCCTGGCTCAGGCGGGGTCCGACGGCGTGTCGCTTGATGGTCATCGCGGTCTCCTTTCGGTGCGTGGGTCGTGGCTTGGCTGAACACGTCCGAGCGGCGTATGATTCTGGCACAGTTCGGCCGTCGCGTCGGATTTTCTCCAGCCCGCTCGTCGCGAGAAAGGACGGGTCCGTGGGAATGCTCGGCAGGGTCGCGGTCGTCGCGGCGGTCGTGCTCTCGCTCGTCGCGTGCGAGCGGGAGGAGAAGATGGTGCGCGAGGATTTGCCCATGGCACGCGCCACCAAGGCTCGCGGCGACGTGCAGACCATCGTGACCGCGGTCAACACCTACCGGGCCACCTGCGGCGCCCTCCCCGAGACGCTGCAGGACCTGACCACGCAGAGCACGGTGTCCGGCGCCCCGTGCGGGCCGGTGCTCGCCTCCATCCCCGCGCCGCCCACCGGCTGGTCGGCCTATGTCTACACGCGCCAGGGCGAGATGTTCACCGTCACCTCGAGCGGCGGCGGCCAGACGGTCACCGCTCCCTAGCGAATCTCCATGGGCGAGATGACGCGGCTTCGGTTCCTGGCCGGCGGCGCGGCCGCGCTCGCCGCCGCGCTGATCGGAGCGCGGGGCGCGGCGGCGCAGCGGACGTCGGCCGGGCCGGCGGATCCGAAGCTGATCGAGGACCTCGTCGCGGCCAACCACATCCTGGTCGACCAGGGCGTGCTCGACGGCTACGGGCACGTGAGCGCGCGTCACGACCGCGATCCCAATCGCTTCCTCATGTCGCGCTCGCTGGCCCCCGAGCTGGTGACCGCGGCCGACATCGTGGAGTACGACCTGGACGGAGAGCCGGTGGACGCGCGCGGACGCGGCAGCTACCTCGAGCGCTTCATCCACGCCGAGATCTACCGCGCGCGGCCGGACGTGCGAGCGGTGGTGCACGACCATTCGCCCGCGGTGATCCCGTTCGGGGTGGCGGGCGCGCCGCTCCGTCCGCTCTACCACATGAGCGCGTTCCTGTCCGGCGGCGTGCCGGTGTTCGACATCCGCGCCGCCGCCTCCGGCGACACCGACATGCTGGTCCGCACGCCGGCGCTGGGCCGGGCGCTGGCCCAGACGCTCGGCCCGCGGCCGGTGGCACTCATGCGGGGGCACGGCGCGGTGGTGGTGGGGCCGAGCCTGCCCATCGTGGTGTTCCGCAGCGTCTACACCGAGATGAACGCACGGCTGCAGGCGCAGGCGATGGCCCTCGGCGGGCCGGTGACCTATCTCTCCCCGGGCGAGGCGCAGCAGGCCGAGGCCGCGGTGGCCGGCACCGTGGGCCGTCCGTGGGAGCTCTGGAAGCGGAACGTCAGGAGGAATCCGTGACCGCCGTTCGCGATCTCGACACGCCGGCCGTCACCGTGCACCTGGACGTGATGGAGGACAACATCCGCCGCGTGCAGGCGCATCTCGCCAAGCTCGGGGTGGCCAATCGCCCGCACATCAAGACGCACAAGATTCCCGCCATCGGCCGGATGCAGATGGCGGCGGGGGCGGTGGGCATCACCTGCCAGAAGCTCGGCGAGGTCGAGGTGTTCGCCGACGCGGGCGTGGCCGACGACGTGCTGCTGACCTACAACATCCTGGGCCCGGCCAAGACCGAGCGGCTGGTGGCGCTGGCGCGGCGGGTGCCGCGGCTCACCGTGGTCTTCGACAACGGCGTGGTCGCGCGCGAGCTGTCCGAGGCGGCCGCGCGCCACCGGGTGGATCTGCCGTTCCTGGTCGAGTGCGACACCGGCTTCCGCCGCACCGGGGTGCAGACGCCGGATGAGGCGCTGGGGCTGGCTCGAGAGGCGATGGCACGGCCCGGGCTGCGGTTCCAGGGGCTCATGACGTTTCCCAACCGCGATCCCGACACCCGCGAGTTCTTCGAGCGCGCGCTCACCTTGTTCGAGCAGGCCGGGATCCCGGTGCCGGTGGTGTCGGGCGGGGGCACGCCGGCACTGGCCACGGTGGACCGCTTCCCGATGCTCACCGAGCACCGCGCCGGCACGTGCGTTTACAACGACGCGATGGTGGTCTCGACCGGCACCGCCACCTGGGCCCAATGTGCCATGCGCGTGCGCGCCACCGTGGTGAGCCGCCCCACCGACGATCGCGGCGTGCTCGACGCGGGCAGCAAGGTGCTGACCTCCGACCTCTATCAGATGACGGGCTACGGTCATCTGATGGAGTATCCGGAGGCGCAGGTGACGAGCCTGTCCGAGGAGCACGCGGTGGTGGAGTTCTCGGCGTGCGCGGAGCGGCCGAAGGTGGGCGAGGTGGTGAGCGTGGTGCCCAACCACTGCTGCGTGGTCACCAACATGGTGGACGAGGTCTACGGCGTGCGAAACGGCCGGGTCGAAGTGGTGTGGCCGGTGGCCGCGCGCGGCCGGGTGCGCTGATCGGCGTGAGTCGCACCGGCGCGCACCTGGTGGTGGAGGCCCTGGCCGCCGCCGGCGTCCGGCATCTGTTCTCGCTCTCCGGCAACCACATCCTCTCGCTCTACGACGCCACCCTCGGGCAGGGCCCGGCCATCCTGCACACGCGCCACGAGGCGGCGGCGGTGCACATGGCGGACGCGTGGGGCCGGCTCACCGACGAGCCGGGCGTGGCGCTCGTCACCGGCGGCCCGGGTCACTGCAATGCGGTCTCCGCACTCTACCCCGCGCTCATGTCGGAGTCGCCGGTGGTGCTGCTGAGCGGGCACGCGCCGCTCGCGCAGATTGGCCGCGGCGGGTTCCAGGAGGTGGACCAGGCCGCAGTGGCGGCGCCGGTCACCAAGGCCTCGTGGCGGGCCAAGGACGCCGCCCGACTGGGGGACGACATCGTCACCGCGCTCGAGCTGGCGCGGAGCGGCCGGCCTGGGCCGGTGCACGTCAGCCTGCCCTCCGATCTGCTGGAGACGCGCATCGGCGATGACGTCAGGGTGGTGGCTCCGCGGGCGCGCGAGGCGCCCATCGGCGCGCCGGCCGACCGCGTGGACGAGATCCTCGCCCGGCTGGCCTCCGCGCACCGCCCGCTCATCCTCTTCGGCCCCGCGATGGCGCGCGGCGATCGGCGCGCGCCGGTGGCGCGGCTCGCCAAGCTCACCGGCGTGCCCGCGCTGGCGATGCAAAGCCCGCGCGGCTTCAACGATCCATGGCTGCACATGGCCTCGCTCGTGATCGGCCGCGCGGACCTGCTCGTGCTCCTGGGCAAGAAGCCCGACTTCGTGGTGCGCTTCGCCGAGCCGCCGGCGTTCGCCGCCGACTGCCGCGTGATCCAGGTCGACGCCGATGCCGCCTCGCTGCGCGCGGGCGCGCTCGGGATCGTGGCGGATCCGGCGGTGGTGGCCGACCAGCTCGCGCGAGCGGCGAGCGGCCGGGGTCTACGCCATCACGCGTGGGGCGAGGAGGTGATGACCGCCCGCGCCACCGTTCCCGCCGAGTGGGCCGCGGGCCGCCAATCGGCCCGCGCGCCGATCCACCCGCTGCGGGTGGCGGCCGCGCTGCAGCGCCACGTGGACCAGGGCGCGATCCTGGTCGTCGACGGCGGCGAGTTCGGCCAGTGGGTCCAGGGCGGGGTGGAAGCGGAGCCGCGCCTGTTCAACGGGCCGGCAGGCGGCATCGGGGGCGCGATCCCGATGGCCATCGCGGCCCGGCTGCGCCATCCCGAGCGGCCGGTGATCGCCGCGATGGGCGACGGCAGCTTCGGTTTCCACGCCTTCGAGCTGGATACCGCCCTCCGCTACCGGCTGCCGGTGGTGCTCGTGGTGGGCAACGACGCGCGCTGGAACGCCGAGCACCAGCTGCAGATCCGCCACTACGGGGCCGAGCGCACGCTGGGCTGCGAGCTCTTGCCCTCTCGCTACGAGCAGATCGCCGTCGCGCTGGGCGGACACGGCGAGCGCGTCGAGCGCGCCGACGACCTCGAGCCCGCGCTCGACCGCGCGCTGCACTCCGGCCTCCCCGCCGTCGTCAACGTGACGATCGAAGGCCTCTCCGCCCCAACCTACTAGTCGGGGTCAGGTCTTACATTGCGACATTTTCGCCGTTCGAGATGGTGGCTGATCGGGGTTACATTGCGACATCTTGGAGCCGCGCGACGTATCGTCTCTAGCAGCAAAAATGTCGCAATGTAAGACCTGACCCCGGCTAGATGAGGGTGCGGCGGCGGGCGGTGGCGCGCTCCCACTTGCGCGCGTAGTCGTCGTCGAAGAGCAGGGCCGCGTCGGCGGACACCGTGAACCAGGCGCCGTTGTCGATCTCGCCCTCGAGCTGCCCGGGGCCCCACCCCGCGTAGCCGAGCACGAAGAGGTAGCGCTGGGGCCCGCCGCCGCGGCCGATCTCGCCCAGCACCGCCGATCGGGGCGACAGCGGCGTGAGCGCGATGTCGGGCGCGATACGCTCGGTGCCCTCGGCCGCGTACTCCGCGGTGTGCAGCAGCCATCCGCTCGCCGGCTCCACCGGCCCGCCGTAGTGCAGCCGGATGTTGCCGTTGACGCCGGTGTCGTCGACGCCGAGGCGTCTCAGCAGGTCGGCGAGCGGCACCTCCCGCAGCGGCCGATTGACCACGAGGCCCTGCGCCCCCGTCGCGTCGTGGCGGGCGAGGTAGATGACGGTACGGACGAAGCGCGGATCGTTGAGCTGCTCGGTGGCCACCAGGAACTGCCCGGCGAGGCCCGCGCGCGGCTGCGCGAGCGCGGCCGACGGCGCGGTCCGCGGGCTCGCGGGCGCGGCGAGCATCAGGGCGAAGAGCCACGCGGCGGCGCAGAGCAGCAGCGAGGAGCGGAGCATTCCGTGGCACAGTATAGCGGACCATGGCCCTGCCCGCGGGCCTGCGCGCCCTCCGCCACCGCGACTTCCGGCTGTTCTGGTCCGGACAGCTCGTCTCGCTGATCGGCACGTGGATGCAGAGCGTCGGGCAATCGTGGCTGGTGCTCGAGCTGACCGACTCGCCCTTTCGCCTGGGCCTGATCGGCGCGCTGCAGTTCGGCCCCATCCTGCTCTTCTCGTTCGTGGCCGGCGCGATCAGCGATCGCGTGATCAAGCGGCGGATGTTGCTCGGCACCCAGACCGCGCTCATGCTGCAGGCCTTCACCCTGTCCGCGCTGGTGTGGAGCGGTCACGTGCGGTTCTGGCACGTGGCGGTCTTGGCCGCGCTCTACGGGTGCGTCACCACCCTCGACATGCCGGCGCGCCAGTCCTACATCGCCCACCTCGTGCCGCGCCCGGACCTCATGAACGCGATCGCGCTGAACTCGGCGGTGTTCAACGGGGCGCGGGTGGTGGGCCCCGCCGCGGCGGGCCTGCTGATCGCCCGCTACGGGACGGCGGCCGCCTTCCTGCTCAACGGGGCCAGCTTCCTCGCGGTCATCGGCGCGCTGGCCATGGTCCGCACCGAGGGCGAGCCGCCGCCGCGGCGTGGCCTCGGCATGCGCGCGGAGATCCTCGAGGGCGTCCGCTACGCGGTCGGCACCACGCGTATCGCCCTGGTGCTGGGGCTGCTGCTCTCGGTGAGCCTCTTCGTGGTCAACACGAGCGTGCTGGTGCCCCTCATCGCACGCAACGTGCTGAACGAGGGCGCCCACGGCTTCGGCCTGCTGATGGCAGCGCTCGGCGTGGGGGCGGTGATCGGCGCCCTGCTGGTCGCGGGGCTCGCGGTAAGCCGGCCGCCGGTGGCCCTGGTGTCGGGCTCGGCCCTCGCGGCCGCCGCGCTCCTGTTCGGGCTGTCGTTCGTGCGCCACTTCGAGCTCGCCGCCACCGTGCTGATGGCGATGGGCTTCGCGCAGATCGTGTTCATGACGAGCTGCAACACCACCGTGCAGATCATGGTGCCCGACGAGCTGCGCGGACGCATCATGGGCCTCTACGCCCTCGTGTTCGCGGGGATGACCCCGATCGGCTCGCTGCTGATGGGCACCATCGCCGAGCACTGGGGCGTCGGCGCGGCCTGCATGGTGGGCGGGGTGATGGGGGTGCTGCTGGTCTCCACGCTCACGCTCGCGTGGCGACGCCGGCGGGCTCACGCGGGGCCAAGTCCCCCGGGCCTGGACGCGCCGGCCGTGCCATAATCCGAGCCCGTAGCCCATGAGTGCCGAACGCGTCTCGCGCCCCGCCGTCTCCGACGAGGCCGGCCATGATGTCGTCTCCACCGCGGACACCGTGCCGGTGCGCGACACCCACCGCTTCGACGTGGGCTCGCTCGAGGGCTACATGCAGCAACACGTCGCGGGCTTCCGGGGGCCGGTGACGGTGAGCCAGTTCCAGGGCGGCCAGTCCAATCCGACCTACCGTCTGACCTCGCCGGGCGCCGAATACGTGCTGCGCCGCAAGCCGCCCGGCAAGCTCTTGCCCTCCGCCCACGCGGTGGATCGCGAGTACCGCGTCATCACCGCGCTGGGCCGCACCGACGTGCCGGTGCCGCGGACCTACGCGCTCTGCGAGGACGACTCGGTGATCGGCACCGCGTTCTTCATCATGGAGTGGGTGCGCGGCCGCGTGGTGGCCGATCCGCTCCTCCCCGGCATGAACCCGGACGAGCGCGGGCGCATCTACGACTCGATGAACGACGTGCTGGCGCGGCTGCACCGCGTCGATCTGGACGCGGCCGGCCTCGCCGACTACGGCCGCCCGGGCAGCTACTTCGCGCGGCAGATCCATCGCTGGACCAGCCAGTACCGCGCCTCCGAGACCGAGCGCATCGAGGCGATGGAGCAGCTCATCGCGTGGCTGCCGGCCCACGTGCCGCCCGACGACCGGCCGACGATCGTGCACGGCGACTTCCGACCCGGCAACCTGATCCTGCATCCCACCGAGCCGCGGGTGGTGGCGGTGCTGGACTGGGAGCTGTCCACACTCGGCAGCCCGCTGGCCGACCTGGCCTACAACTGCATGCCGTATCGCCTGGGGCCCAGCACCCTGGGCGGCGTGATGGGCGCCCCGCTGGCCGAGCTGGGGCTGCCGTCGGAGGCCGAGTACGTCGCCACCTACTGCCGGCGCACCGGCCGCCAGAGCATTCCGGACTGGGAGTTCTACCTCGCGTTTGCGATGTTCCGGCTGGCCGCCATCGCCCAGGGGATCATGGGCCGCGTGATCGCGGGCACCGCCAACGACGTCAATGCCCGCTCGCGGGGTGAGCGGGCGCGGCCCCTCGCCGAGACGGGCTGGGCCACCGTCACTCGGAGCGGCGGGTAGCGCGCGGCAGGCCCGAGGCGGTCTCGGGCGGCGGGCTGGGATCGGGGCGCTGGCTCAGGCCCAGCCGGCCGATGATCGGCAGCTTGAGCGCCGGCCGTGTCACATCGACCCCGAAGGTGAGGCCCAGCACGTTCAGCTCGAGCCCGTCGTCCGCCCCCACCAGCACGCCGAGCAGGCCGAACAGGGACAGCTGCACGCCGGTGCCGCTCGGCGTCCAGGCCATCGGGACGCCGCCCGGGATGAAGTCCTTGCCGATGGCGGTCGCGGGCAGCTCGAGCCGGAGCTCGGGCACCGCCCGCCCGACGTAGGCCGTGAAGGTGTTGCTGTTGGGCCCCGGCCACGTCCGGTAGCTGGACGGATAGGGATACGCCTCGACCGCGGCCTCGATGCGGTCGATCAGCGCGTCGACCCCGTCCCCGCGCCGGTCCGCCAATAGATCCGGGCGGCTGCCGAACCAGTAGTTGTCGGGCCCCGTCCGATTCACCCGCAGGGCCGGCGCCCCGTTGGACACGCCCCAGCCCATCACCTCGTAGCGGGTGTAGGCCGAGGCTCTGGACCGCTTGACCGCGACCCAGGTGTGGACGGCCATCACACCCTTCCAGCCCACCGTCCGGGCGGCGTAGACCTGGACCACCGCATCCGGCGTCGAGGCGGGGTCCGGGGCCTGCGCCGACGAGTCGCGGCGCATCTCCCGCCAGGGCTGTCCGACCCGCTCGACAGCGGAGCAGCCCACCACCAGGGCCAGGAGCACCAGGAGGCCGAGCGTGCTCACCGGCCCGGCACCGCAGCGCCGGGACCCGCCGCCCCCCGGAAGCCGGGCCCCAACGCGGAGGCTACCGGGTGTAGCGGAACGGCGCCCAGCCGATGCCCTCGATCGGCTTCGGGGTGTAGGTGGCGGCCTTCGTATCGGCCGCGGCCGTCGGCTTGCCGGCCGGCGCCTTCGCCGGAGCCTTCCGGGACGTCGGCTTGGCCACCGCCTTCGACTTCCCTCGTGCGGGTGACGTCTTCTTCTTCGTGGAGGTCTTGCGTTTCATGCGGCCGAATCTACAACAACGCTTCGCCGGGGGTCAATGCGCGCGTGAGCGCACACGGTGCCTCGGGCCCGGGGGCGTACACTGCACGCCACGGAGGAGACAACCGCATGCGGATGACGAAGGCGCAGGCCAGGCTGATCGAATGGGAGCGCGTCGCGCGCGTTGCCACCGCGGGCGCGGGCATGCCGCACCTGGTGCCGGTGTGCCACGTGCTGGTCGGTGGCAAGATCTATTTCGGCTCGGGCAAGCGCGGGCGAAAGGTTCGCAACGTGCGGGCCAACCCGCGCCTCGCGCTCACCGTCGATCACTATTCGGACGACTGGAGCCGCCTCACCGGGGTGATGGTGCAGGGCACCGCGCGCGTGATCGAGGGCGGGCCGCGGTTCCGTCGACTGCGCCGTCGCCTCTACGCGAAGTACCCGCAGTACCGGCACGAGGCGGCGATCGGCGAGTCGGACTCGGTGATCATCGAGCTGACACCCACGCACGTCTTCTCCTGGTAATCCTTACACGGCCGGCGTGTAATTCCGCCGGCCGCACGCCTCGCACGCCTGGAAAAGCGCGACAAAGCGCCGGGATGCGGGCCGCCGTCCCCGGTGCGCCTCTGGCATGTGGGTTGCCGGAGAACCTTTACGCGAGTGGGCGCGTTACACCCACGAGCGGGGAGGAACGCGGGAAATGAAGACGGTGATGAAGAACCGTGCTCCACGCTTCGTCGCACTGCTGGTGTTGATGCTCATCGCGGCGCCGGTGTCCGCAGCGGACGACAGCCGAGCCCGGGACGGAGCAACGCAGGTCGAGAGCGGCGCGCGGGCGATCGGTCAAGGCGTGGAGGATACCGCGAAGGGCGTCGGCAACGCGGTGGCGGGCGGCGCCGAGACGGCAGGGGAGAAGATCAAGGAGGCGGGACGGGCAGCGGAGCCCGAGGCGAAGTCGGCCTGGACCAGGACCAAGGAAGGGGCCGTATCGTTCGGCCGGAGCGTGAGGGAGTTCTTCACGACCCTGTTCCAGTAGCGCGCAGTGCACCATCACCATCCTCAACGAAGAGAGAGGAGTCCTCGATGAAGACGAGTTCCCTGATGTCCCTGGTGGCCGCGACGGTGTTCGCCGTCGGCATCGTAGGCCCGGCGGCGGCCCAGACGTCCACCACGACTCCCGAGCCGGCCACCCCCAAGAGCGACACCCAGACCGACAAGATGGAAAAGAAGAAGAGCAGCAAGAGCCACAAGCAGCACGCCGCCAAGAAGAAGCCGGCCGCCAAGAAGAGCGAGGACACCAAGGCGTCGGAGTCCAAGACGCCGGAGCAGCCCAAGAAGTAGTCACGTCCAGCCGCGCGGCACCCGCGCGTTCACATAGGGGCGGCGTGGGGGGAGCACCCTCACGCCGCTCGCCTCGCTTCTCCTCCCTCACTCCCGCAATCGCGCCTTGAGGATCTTGCCGGTCGCGCTCTTCGGCAGCTCGGCCACGATCGAGATTCGCCGCGGATACTTGTAGCCGGCGAGACGCGCGCGGCAGAACGCGATCAGCTCGTCGGGCTCGGCGCGCAGGCCCGCCCGCAACGTCACGAACGCGCTCACCTCCTCACCGAGCACCGCGTGCGCGACGCCCACCACCGCGGCTTCCGCGACCGCGGGGTGCCCGAGCAGCGTGGCCTCCACCTCGCCCGGCACCACCGAGTACCCGCCGCGCAGGATCAGCTCGCGCTTCCGCCCCACGATGCTGACGTAGCCGTCGGGTGAGATCGTGGCCAGGTCGCCGGTCTTGAACCAGCCGTCGGCGAGCACCACCGCGGTCTCCTCGGGCGCGCGCAGGTAGCCGTCCATCGCCGCGGGCGTGCGGATCCACAGCTCGTCCTCCACCACCCGCAGTTCGACCCCGGGCACCGCGCGGCCGATGGAGTCGGGGTGGTCCGCCGCCTCCGCGGCCAGGTAGGAGATGGGGCGGAACAGCTCGGTCATCCCGTAGCCGCGGACGATGCGGACCCCGGTCCGCCGCCGCCACTCGCTGGCCAGTGCCCACGAGCATGGGGCCGCCCCCGAGACGGCCAGGCGCAGGCTCGCCAGGTCGGCAGGGCCCAGGGCGGGCGACTCCAGGATCCGTGCGAACATCGTCGCGACGCCGGGAAACACGGTCACCCGATGGCGGCCGATCGCGCGCGGTGTCTCCTCGGGCGAAAAGCGCTCCTGCAGCACCACCGCGGCGCCGGCCAGCAGCGGCGCGAGCAGCCCGCCGTTCAGCCCGAACGAATGGGCCAGCGGCAGGGCGGCGAGCACGCGGTCGGCCTCGGTGAGGCCCATGACCGGCCCGGCCCAGGATTCGTTGGCCGCCGCCAGTGCGGCGTGGGAGATCATCGCGCCCTTGGGCTGCCCCGTGCTGCCCGACGTATAGAGGATGATGGCCGGGGTCGTCGGCGAGGCAATCACGGGCAGATCCGCCGGCTCGCCGGTCGGCACCGCGTCGATGATCGCCCGCGGACGCAGGTGATCCAGGATGCGCTCACGCTCCTCGCCGGCGAGCAGGGGGTTGAGCGGAGCCACGGTGGCCCCGAGCGCGAGCCCGCCCCAGAGCGCGGCCACGAAGCCCCACGTGTTCGGCAGCATGAGCGCGACGACGTCACCCGGCTGCACGCCCGACTGCGCCAGCCGGCGGGCGACCCCGCCGGCGCGCTGCTCCAGGTCTCGCCAGCTCAGCGCCCCGCCGTCCCAGTAGAGCGCCGGCTGCCCGGGCCGCCGGCGCGCGACGGTGGCGAGGAGCGCGGCGACGCTTCCCGGCATCGCGGGCCCCAGCCCCGGCGGCTACTCCGCGTAGTCCTTCAGGTCGAGGCGCTTCCACACCGCGGGCGGCACGCGATGGCGCGGCGTGTAGCCGGCCAGCGAGGGCTTGGCGGTGGCGTCGATGCCCCACTTGCCGGAGTAGCCGTCCTCGCGGGTGGAGGGGTCCAGGTCGGAGCCGCGCGCGCCGGTGACGATGGTGATGTCGCGGTCGGGCTGGCAGCGGGTGGCGATCGCCCAGGTGACCTGGCGATCATCGAAGATGTTCACGTCCTGGTCCACCACCACCACGCGCTTCATGTAGAGGTCGGCGCCCAGCACGGACAGGATCGCGTTCTTGGCCTGGCCGGTCAGGCGCTGCTCGATCGAGACGTAGCAGGTGAACGGCGCGGGCACGCGCACCGCCTTCACGGACGGCACCATGGCGCGCACGGCACGATAGAGATTGGCCTCCATCGGGATCGTGGAGAGCAACATGTGGTCGAGGTGGGCCACCGTGATGTCCTGGAAGTAGGCGCCCCGGCGGTGGGTGATGGCCTTGACGTGCACCACCTCACGGTCCCGCTCACCCAGGCTGTAGCCGGTGAACTCGCCGAACGGCCCCTCCGGGGTCCGCGCGCCGGGCAGGATCTCCGCCTCGATGATCATCTCGGCGTGGGCGGGCGCCAGCACGTCCGAGGTCTCGCACTTCACCAGCTCCAGCGGCTCGCGCAGGAGCGCGCCCATGATCGCGCGCTCGTCCTCGTCGATCGAGCCGATGGCGAGCGCCCCCAGCGCGATGGCGGGGTGCACGCCGATGGCGAAGGCCACCGGCAGCGGCCGGCCGAGCGATTCCGCGATGCGCTGGAACTCCCAGAGGTGCTTGCCCAGGGTGAGGTGGATCGACGTGCGGTCGCGCCCCTGGATCATCAGGCGGTTGTAGGCGCAGTTCCAGGTATCGGTGGTCGGGTCCTTCGCGAAGGAGATCGCGGAGGTGAGGTACGCGCCCGCGTCGCCCTCGTGGTGCAGGATCTGGGGCAGGGCGTACAGGTCGATGCGGTCGCCGGTCAGCACCACGTCCTTGCACGGGCCGCCGCCGACGATTCGTGGGGCCAGCGGCTTGTCCATGGCGCGCAAGTACGTGGTGAGCATCTCGTCGGGCGCCGCGCCCATCGAGAGCGCCAGCCGCGAGCGGCTCGCGTGCATGTTGGTGAGGACCGGAAACGACGTGCCCTTCACCCGTTCGCAGATCACCACCGGGCGCTTGCGCGCCTCGCGCTCGAGCTTCACCACCAGGGCGGTGATCTCGTAGGCCGGGTCCAGCTCCTTGGTCACGACCAGGAGGTCGTCGGGCCGGGTGCGCTTGACCAGGTCGAGGTAGCCGGGGAGATCCTGTGCCATGTCGTGCCTCTCTACGGGTGTCTCGTTCGAGCGCCGGTTCCAGCCGCCGCCGGGTGGGCCGCCACCCCGGCAGGCGGATCGCTAGGATCCTATTCCAGGAACGAGAGATCCACCACCCGGCGCATCGGCAGGTTCTCCCTGGTCCAGCCCATCCGGTGGAACCAGTCCTGAAGCGCGGCCACGTCCTGCACGCGTGGCTTGCCGCTCGGCTCGAGATAGACCGGGTAGCTCGCCTGGATCGTCTCGACCGGCAGCTTCAGATGCCTCGACAGGATGCTCGCCACCTCGGGATCGTTCAGGCCCCGCTCGTGGTAGATCTTAACGCCCTGCCCGTACGCCTGGAGGAACGCTCGGCCGACCTTCGGCCGCTCCTTGATGAACTTGCCGCCGTAGATCACCACCGCCACCTGGAAGGTGGCGATCGAGGGCACCTGTTCGGTCAGGAAGTAGCGCACGCCGATGTTCTGCTGCTCGGCCTGCGCGCCCCACGGCTCGGGCGCGAAGGCCGCGTCGACCGCCTTGCTGGCCAGCGCCTTGACGCCGTCCGCGTGCGACATGTTGACGACCGCGACCGCGTCATAGTCGAGGCCGGCGTGCTCCATGGTCCGAGCCAGGAAGAAATCCAGGGCGGTGCCCTTGGTCGCGCAGGCGATCTTCATGCCCTTCAGGTCGCGGAGATGCTTCACCCGGCCCGAGTCCACCAGGTCCTTCCGGACGATCAAGGGCGTGAAATCGTAGCCCGGGCGGACCTGCCCCTTGTCGGCCACGATCTTGACGTTCATGCCGCCGGCGATCGAGTTGAAGAGGGCCGCCGAGGGCGAGCCCACCGACACGTCCAGCTGGCCGCTGGCGAGTGGCGCGATCGCCTTGCGCGCGGAGGCGAAGCGCTCCATCTGCACGCTCACGCCGCGCTCCTGGAAGTAGCCCTTCTCGAGCGCGATGTAGATGCCGGCGTTGGAGAGGGAGGGCACGTCGCCGAGCGTCACGGTATCGGCGGCTCCGACGGGAACCGAGGACGCGAGCACCAGGGCCAGGACGGAGGCGAGGTGGCAGCGGGGTCGGGTCATCGGGGTCCTTTCCAACGTCGCGCGGACGTCATCGCGCTAGCATAGCGCGGCCGCCCGCTCTTGTTGCCCAGGTGAGACGCGATTGCCTCCGGGACCGGCTTCGGGTCGGCGGAGGCGGGTGCCCGGGATCAGACCGGCCAGGCTTCGCGCCGCCAGCCCATGTCCCAGAACATCCACTCGTAGCGGCTGGTGGTGACGAAGTGCCGCGCCATGCGGTCCCGCTCCGGCTCGCGCAGCTCGGCGGCCAGCGCGTCGACGCACGCGAGGACCTCGCGCACCACCGAGCCGAACTCCTCCGAGGCGTAGGTGCCGATCCAGCGCGCGTAGAGCGGATCGCGCGAGCCCGACCGCTCCAGGGTCTTGCCCACTTCCCAGTAGATCCAGTAGCAGGGCAGCACCGCGGCCACCGCCTCGTGGAAGGGCCCGCCGTGGGCGGCGGCCAGCAGGTAGGACGTGTACGCCAGGTTGGTCGGGCTGAGCGGGGTGGCCGCCACCGCCTCCGGTGAGAGGCCGAACTCCTTGAAGAAGGACTCGTGGAGGGTCTTCTCCACCTTGAGCGCACCGGCGGCGTGCTCGTTGAACATGATGATCCACTCCTCGCGCGGGGCGCGGGCCGCGGCGAGGGCCAGCGCGCGGGCGAAGTCGCGCAGGTAGAGCGCGTCCTGCACCGCGTAGAAGCGGAAGGCCTCGTGCGCGAGCGAGCCGTCGGTCAGCCCGCGCAGGAACGGATGCGCGAGGATCGCCGCGTAGATCGGCTCGATGGAGCGCCAGAGCGTCCCGGTGAAGGCCACCACGGAAGCATACTACGCCGGCCGCGGGCCGGTGATCGGGCGTGTATACTCGACGGCGCCATGGACCATCACCTCGACGCCGAGCAGATCCACCAGGAGTGGAACAACGCGCTCCCGCCGCGGCTTCAGATCGACCCGGGCGACACCGTGGTCTTCGACACCCGGGACGCGGCCAACCGCTACTACACGCGGGCCTCCACCCACGAGGACGTGATCGGGCGGGGGCCCTTCCGCGGCCATCCCCTCACCGGGCCGGTGCGGGTGCGCGGGGCGCGACCCGGCGACGTGCTGGTGGTGGAGATCCTGGAGGTCAAGCCGGCCGAGTTCGGCTGGACCGCCATCCGCCCCGGCCGCGGGCTCTTGTCCGAGTCCGACTTCGCCAAGCCCTACTTGCAGATCTGGGACCTGAGCGACGCCACCCACGCGCGCGCGGGCCGTCACATCGCGGTGCCGATCGCGCCGTTCCCGGGCGTGATGGGGACCGCGCTCGACGAGCCCGGCGGCCACAGCACCATGCCGCCCCGGAAGAACGGCGGCAACATGGACATCAAGCAGCTCACCGCGGGCTCGACGCTCTACTTGCCGGTGTGGGTGGACGGGGCGCTGTTCAGCGTGGGCGACGCCCATGCGATCCAGGGCGACGGCGAGGTGTGCGTGACCGCGGTCGAGATGAGCGGCCGCGTCACCGCGCGCTTCGGCCTCCAGCCGGGGCGCGGGCTGGCCGAGCCCCAGCTGCGCACCACGCGCGCGCCGTCGTCGGCGGCGCCGGCCGGGTCGTGGTTCGCGACCACCGCGCACGGACCCGATCTCTTCGCGGCTTCCCAGCAGGCGGTGCGGTACATGATCGACCACCTGGTGCGGGAGCGCGGCCTCTCACGCGAGCAGGCCTACATCCTCTGCAGCGTCACGGTGGACCTCAAGATCAGCGAGATCGTCGATGCGCCGAACTGGATCGTTTCCGCGTTCCTGCCCGAGGGCGTGTTCGTCTGATTTGACGCGGTCGTGACATCCCGCGTCCGGACCCCGGCATGCTGAAGCTCGGCATGAGATCTCTCCTGGGCAGACCCCTGCTGGGGCGTGTCGTCCTGAATCCGGAGGCCGCGCCGGCCGGCGGCGGGCCCACCGCGGTGGCGGAGGGTCTGCAGCGGGACATGCTGGGCGTCATCGGCGCGTTCACCCGGCCCGACGGGCGGCTCGACTACACCGCGCTGCGCGCCTCGCCGGCGTGGGCCGAGGCGGCCGCGCGGGCGGGCGCGCTGCAGTCGGTCAGCCTGGGCGATCTGGCCGGACGGCAGCCGCGCCTGGCCTTCTGGATCAACGTGTACAACGCCATGGTGTTCCAGGGCATCGTGGCCCTCGGCATCCGCCGCACGGTGTGGGAGATGCGCGCCTTCTTCGCCCGCGTGGCCTACCGCGTGGGGGGCTTCACGCTGACCGCCGACGACGTGGAGCACGGCATCCTGCGCGGCAACGCGGCCCACGGGCTGCTGCGGCGGCGCCCCTTCGGGGGGCGCGACCCGCGCCTGGCGCTGGCCGTCCATCCGGTCGATCCGCGCATCCACTTCGCGATCACCTGCGGCGCGCAGTCGTGCCCGCCGGTCGGCGTGTACCGCGCCGCGGTGCTGGACCAGCAGCTGGACCTGGCCGCGCGCAACTTCCTGAACCAGGAGGTAGCGCTCGATGCGCGTGGCTGCGTGACGTGCTCGCGCATCCTCGAGTGGTACGCGGCGGACTTCGACAGCGCGGGCGGGCTCGGCGCGTTCTTGCAACGCTATCTCGACCCGGGGCCGGTGCGCGACGCGGTGGCCGGCCGTCTCAGGCCCTGCGACGAGTTCCGTTCCTACGACTGGTCGCTCCAGCACGAGCCGGCGGAATGACCGTCTCCGGGCTTCCGGTGATCAAGTCCGAGCGGCGCGTGCCGACCGCGCCCTTCCTGGGGCTGTCGACGCTGTGGATCCAGATCACCGGCACCTGGTGCAACCTCGAGTGCCGTCACTGCATCAACGCGAGCGGGCCACGCGCCCCGTGGCTGCGGCCGCTCGACGCGGTCACCGCGCGGCGCGCGCTCGCGGAAGCCGAAGCGGCGGGCGTGAAGGAGATCTACTTCACCGGCGGCGAGCCGGTCCTGCACCGCGAGTTCCTGCCGCTCCTCGAGCGCGCGCTGGCGGTGGCTCCCACCACCGTGCTCACCAACGGCACCCTCATCGGGGCGGAGGAGGCCGATGCGCTCGCCGCGCTGGCGGGCCGCGCGCCGTACTCGCTCGAGATCCGGGTGAGCCTCGACGACACGGACCGCGTGTTGAACGACCGGGTGCGCGGCGAGGGCGCCTGGGCGAAGGCGGTGGAGGCGGTGCGGCTGATGCGGGCGCGCGGCCTCCTGCCCATCGTGACCGCGACCGAGATCACGCGCGATCTGCACGGCCCGGGGCCCGGCATGTACGAGCGCTTCCACGAATTCCTCCGGGAGCAGGGGGTGGACCGGCCCCGGGTGAAGATCATGCCGGTGTTCGCGCTCGGCCGACAGCCCGCGTCCGGCGAGCCGCCGCTCACCGAGGAGGACCTGGAGGGCTTCGACCGCTCGGTGCTGCAGTGCGCGGACGCGCGCGTGGTCACCGCGAGCGGGGTCTACGCCTGCCCGATCCTGGCCGGGCTGCCCGGCGCGCGGCTGTCGACCGGCGGTCTCGCCGAGTCGTTCACCGCCGCGGCTCTGTATCACTCGGCGTGCGTGACGTGCCGTCGCACGGGGATGACGTGCCGGAACAGCTAGGCGAGTACCGGCGCATCGCGGTCTTCGGCGGCGTGTACAACAACTGGCTCGCGCTGGAGGCCACCCTGGCCGACGCGCGCCGTCGTGACGTGGAGGCGGTGTTCTGCCTGGGCGACATGGGCGGCTTCGGCCCCCATCCCGATCGCGTGTTCCCACGGCTGCGGGAGGGCGGGGTGCTCGCGATCCAGGGCAACTACGACGAGTCGCTCGCCTCCGGGCGGACCGACTGCGGCTGCGGCTACACGGATCCGCGCGACAACCACTACGCGGCGATCAGCTACCGCTATACGTTCGACCGCACGTCGGCCGAGAACAAGTCGTGGCTCGGCGCGCTGCCGCGACATCGCCGCGTGAAGCTGGGGCCCCATCGCGTGTTGATGTGTCACGGCTCGCCGCGCGTCATCAACGAGTTCCTGTGGGAGTCGGCCACCCCGGACGGGCTGCTGCGCCATCTGATGGATCGCGCCGAGGCCGACGTCGTGCTGTGCACGCACACCGGCATCAAGTGGTGCCGCGCCCTGCCGGACGGCCGCCACGCGGTGAACGTCGGGGTCATCGGCCGCCCGGAGAACGACGGGCACCCGAACGTCTGGTACACGCTGCTGACCGCGGGGCCCGAGCTTCATGTCGAGTTCGTGCCGGTGGCCTACGACCACGGGGCGCTCGCAGCCGAGATGGAGCGCGAGGAGCTGCCCGCCGAGTTCGCGGAGACCATCCGCACCGGCTGGTGGACGACGTGCCTCGAGAATCTGCCCGCCCGCGAGCGCGCCCGGGGCAAGTACTGAGCCGGCGGCTGATCTGGCTGGGGCTGGTCGGGCTGCTGCTCGCGGCGGCGGCGGTCCGCCTGCTCGGCCTGGCCGACCTGATCCGCCTGGACAACCTGGCGCGGCTGCGGGAGTGGATCGACGGCTTCGGGCCGTGGGCGCCGCTGGTCTTCGTCGCGGGCTACGTGGCCGCGGTGGTCGCCTTCGTGCCGGCCCTGCCGCTCACCATCCTGGCCGGGCTGGTCTTCGGCCCCGTGTGGGGCACCCTCTACACATCGGTCGCCTCCACCGTGGGCGCCTGTCTGTCGTTCCTGATCGCGCGCTACGCGGCGCGCGGCGCGGTGGCACGGTGGATGGCGCCGTACCCGGCGCTCGGACGGATCGACCGCGCGGTGGCCCGCCACGGCGCCCGGATCGTGATGATCACGCGTCTCGTCCCGATCTTTCCGTTCAACCTGCAAAACTACGCCTACGGCCTCACCTCGATCGGCTTCGGGGCGTATGCGCTCACCTCGTGGCTCTGCATGCTGCCAGGCACCGTCGCCTTCACCACCGCGGCCGGCGCGGTCGTGGCCGGGGCCTGGGGCGTGCGCCGCATGCTGCTCCTGCTGGGCGTGGCCGGCGTGCTGATCGTGGGGCTGTCGCTGCTGCCGCGCTGGCTCCGTGGGCGGAGCGCCGCGCTCGACGACCTGCTCAACGCGGGCTGATGCGGATGGGCGTCGCCCGCCTCGCCGTGCTGCTCGTCACGCTCGGCGTTGCGGCGGGCAGCGTGCTCGCGGCCGAGCCGCTGCTGCTGGGAGGGTTCACGCCGCCCGCTGCGCCCGGAGACCCTCCGGCCGGCTGGGAGGCATTGACCTTCCCGCGCGTGCCGCGCCACACGCGCTACGCGGTGGTGCGCGACGGGGACGCCTGGGTGCTCCGCGCCGAGAGCGAGGCGGCGGCCTCCGGCCTCTACCGCCCGCTGGACCTGGATCCTCGCGTCTACCGCCGGCTGTCCTGGCGCTGGAAGGTCGACGGCGTGCTCGTCAACTCGGACCCGCGCCGGAAGAGCGGCGACGACTATGCGGCTCGCGTCTACGTGGCGTATCGCTACGACCCGGCGAGCGTCACCCTGTGGCAGCGGACGCGGTACGCCGCCTACCGGCTGGTCTACGGGCGCTATCCGCCTGGGCTCGCGCTCAGCTACGTGTGGGAGAGCCGTCTGCCGGTCGATACCGTGCTCGACTCCGCGTACACCGACCGCGCCCGGATCGTGGTGGTGCAGAGCGGCGCGGCCGAGGCCGGCCGCTGGGTGACCGAGACGCGCGACATCTACGAGGATTTCCGGCGCATCGTCGGGACCGAGCCGCCGCGGATCGCGGGCGTCGCGCTGATGACCGACACCGACGACACCGGCGAGCGCGCGGTGGCCTACTACGACGCGATCACGCTCGGACCCGGCGGCCCGGACCGGTGACGCGGCTCAGCATCGTCATCCCCGCGCTCGACGAGGCCGACAACCTGGCCCGCCTCCTGCCTGATCTGGCGCGCGCCGGTCCGCACGCGGAGGTGCTCGTGGTCGACGGCGGCAGCCGCGACGAGACTGCGGGCGTAGTCGCCCGCCAGCCGGGTGTCCGGCTGCTCACCGCTCCGCGGGGGCGGGCGCGGCAGATGAACGCGGGCGCGGCCGCGGCGGGCGGCGACGCGCTGCTGTTCCTGCACGCGGATACCCGGCTCCCGGCGGGCGCGGCCGCCGCCATCGAGCACGCGCTGGCACGGCCGGGAGTGGTCGGCGGCCGCTTCGATGTGCGCTTCGACCGCGAGCGCCGCGTGCTGCGAACGGTCGCGTGGTTCATGAACCGGCGCTCGCGCCTCAGCGGCATCTGCACCGGCGACCAGGCCATCTTCGTCCGTCGCGCCGATTTCGAGGCGGTCGGCGGCTACCCCGACATCCCGCTGATGGAGGACATCGAGCTGAGCCGCCGGCTCAAGCGCCGCGGCCGGCTGTGCGCGCTCCGCCTGCGCGTGACCACCTCGGCGCGGAAATGGGAGCGCGAGGGGCCGCTGCGCACCATCGCCCTCATGTGGGTGCTGCGCCTGCTGCACTTCTTCGGAGTGCCTCCGGCGCGACTGCACCGCTGGTACTATGGAGCGCCAAAGGAGCCACGCATGAGCGATCGGGCAGACGAAGAGGTCGTGGAGACCGCGACGGGTCTGGGCTACGTTGACCTGGTGGAAGGAACGGGGGCGCGGCCGAAGGCCGGCGAAACGGTCAGCGTGCACTACACCGGCTGGCTCAAGAGTGGCGCGAAGTTCGATAGCTCGCTCGACCGCGGCGCCCCGCTGGAGTTCCCGATCGGCAAGGGACGCGTCATCAAGGGCTGGGACGAGGGCGTCATGTCGATGAAGGTCGGCGGCAAGCGCAAGCTGATCATTCCCGCGCACCTGGGCTACGGCGACCGGGGAGCGGGCGGGGTCATCCCTCCCGGGGCGACCCTGATCTTCGAGGTGGAGCTGCTGGGCGTCCGCTGACGCGGCCCGACGGGACCGCGGGCGGACTCCGTGTCACACCCGACGCGAGAGGAGGAGCTGCCATGAGGCGATTCATCACCGTGCTCGTCATCGGCCTGTTTTCGCTGGGCACTCTGGGTGCGCCCGCGGTCTGGGCCCAGGCGACCAAGCCGGCACCGGCCCCGGCGAAGCCGGCGGCCAAGGACTCGATGAGCCATGAGCCCCTGGATCTGAACACGGCCAGCGAGGATCAGCTCAAGACCATCCCGGGTATCGGCGACGCCTACGCCAAGAAGATCGTCGCCAACCGGCCGTACAAGAGGAAAGATGAGCTGGTCCAGAAGAAGGTCATGCCCAAGGCCACCTACGACAAGATCAAGGATCACGTGGTCGCCAAGCAGTAGCGCAACCGGCGGCCCGCTCGTCGCATCCAAACGGTGAGGAGACAGACATGACACCCAATATCGGACTGTCCGAATCCCACCGTGAGAGCGTGGTCCGGATCCTGAACGACGTGCTCGCCGACGAGTACGTGCTCTATACCAAGACGCGGAACTATCATTGGAACGTGGTCGGGCCGCAGTTCAACGACCTGCACAAGTTCTTCGAGCAGCAGTACGAGGCCCTGAGCGACATCGTGGACGAGGTGGCGGAGCGGGCCCGCTCGCTGGGCGGCCGGGCCTACGGCACCCTGGTCGAGTTCTCGCAGCACGCGCGCCTGAAGGAGCAGCCCGGGGAGCGGCCCGACGCGCTCACCATGGTGGCCAATCTGAAAGCGGATCACGAGGCCATGGTCCGCACGGTGCGGATCGATCTGGAGACGGTGATGGACAAGCACGGCGATGCCGGCACCAACGACTTCCTCACCGGCCTGATGGAGAAGCACGAGAAGATGGCCTGGATGCTGCGCGCGTTCAACGACAAGTAGCGCGCGGCCACGATCACCACGGCGCGGGACGGCCGTCAAGGCCGCCCGCGCCGTTTTCATGTCACGTCACTCCACGAGCAGCCGCTCGATCTCGCTCGCAACCCACGCCGCTTCATCCGGCTTGCCGGTCATGGTGAGCGGCACCGCGGTCGGGCTCCACGGCGTCCAGCGCCGCCGCGTCGCGGCCGGAAACAGGATGACGGCCGGCGCGCCCATCGCCGCCGCGAGGTGGCTCACGCCCGAGTCGGCCCCGAGGTACACGCGGGCGGAGGCGAGCGCGGCGGCCAGGGCGGGCAGATCGGGCTCCACCAGCCGCGCGCACGGGACGGACAGGCGCGCGTGCAGCGCGTCGGCGACGGTGCGGTCCGCGGGCCCCTGGTGGATGAGGACGGGCACGGGCCGGCGCGCGGTCACCGCGTGGAGCACGTCGGCGAAGCGCTCGGCGGGCCACTGCTTCCACGCGGCGCCGCTGCCCGGGTGGACCACGAGCCCTTCGCGCTCGGGCGTAGCTCCCGCGAGGCGCAGCGGCGTCGGCGGCTCCGGTGCGGCGACGTGCCACGGCTCGAGCGTGCCGAGCAGATGGCGCCACACCGGCGTCTCGTCCTCCGGCACCGGTGGGGCGACGATCGTGTCCCGGGCGAGCGCGGCCAGCCGCTCGCGGTAGAGCGGCTCCCCCCCCCCCCCCCC
>Ga0081455_10001884_pt1 | contig 25242 bp, 23 predicted proteins | sample TabmetS3T2R1_FD_70207 | JGI IMG/M metagenome (GOLD analysis project Ga0081455, IMG submission 70207) | Tabebuia heterophylla rhizosphere microbial communities from the University of Puerto Rico - S3T2R1 | ecosystem: Host-associated > Plants > Roots > Rhizosphere ...
CAGCATGTCGGCCAGGCGGCCTTCGTACGCGGCGTGATCGACCGCCAGTAGCGGCTGACGGTCTCTTGCCGAGAGTTGGCGCGAGATTCAGGTTTCGGCCGCCTCGAAGCCTGAATCTTCCGCCAACTTTCGACTCGGCGAGCGGCGGCCCAGCCACATCGGTGCCCGGCGTACTCATCCGCACTCCACACGACGCCTACGCACTCTGCATGGCGTCGACACCGTGCAGAGTGCGCACGTACCACGAGAACGTGGTGTCCGTGGGACGCGTGTGACGCCACGAGGGTCAGTGGAACGTGTGCTCCTCGCCGGGGAACGTCCCGTCGGCGACCTCGGCGGCGTATGTCTCGGCCGCGCGACGCAGCTCGCCATGCATATCGGCGTACCGCTTCACGAATCGCGGCACCCGCCCGGTCCGAAGCCCCGCCATGTCCTGCCACACGAGCACTTGCGCGTCGCACTCCGGTCCGGCGCCGATGCCGATGGTCGGGATCGCGAGCCGCTTGGTGATCTCGGCGGCGACCTCACCCGGCACCATCTCCATGACAAGTGCGAACGCGCCGGCCGCCTCGAGCGCCTGCGCCGACTCGATCAGCGCGTCGCCGGTCTCACCGCGCCCCTGCACCCGGTAACCGCCGAGATTGTGCTCCGACTGCGGCGTGAACCCGATGTGCGCCATCACCGGGATGCCGCCGTCGGTCATCAGCTGCACCTGCGGCACCATCGCGAGCCCGCCCTCGAGCTTCACCGCGTGTGCGTTCGCTTCCTTCATGAATCGCACCGACGTGTGGTACGCCTGCTCCGGGCTGGCCTGGTAGGACCCGAACGGCAGGTCGGCGACGACGAGCGCCCGGTGCACCGACCGCGTGACGGCGCGTACGAGCGGGATCAGCTCATCGACCGTGACCGGCAGCGAGGTCTCGTTGGCGTAGACGTTGTTGGAGGCCGAGTCGCCGACGAGGAGTACGGGGATGCCGGCCTCGTCGAAGGTCGCCGCGGCGTACTGCTCGTAGGCGGTCAGCATCGCCCACTTCTCGCCGCGCTCCTTCATCTGGCGCAGGTGGTGGGTCCGGACGCGTTTGATCGCCGCCGATTCGGAGGATGAGGTCGAGGGCCCGGAGCCGTACGGTGCCTGTTCTTCGCTCATGACTGACGTCCTTGTCACTCTCGAGGCTCCCGGATGGAGTCCCCGGATGTCCTCAGATTCGCATGCCCGCTTCGCCATCGGCAGTCCCCGACGGTGTCTCGTCCGTCACGCCGGTCGGGCGTCAGAGGTGTTCGCGCCAAGCATTCGTGATCGGGACGCGACGGTCCCGGCCGAAGTTGCGACCCGAGATCTTCGGCCCCGGCGGATACTGCCGCCGCTTGTACTCGGCGCGGTCGACCATGCCGATCACCCGCTCGACCAGCTCCGGATCGAAGCCGTGCGCAACGAGCTCGGCCGAGCCGTGATCCTGTTCGACGTAGTCGTCGAGGACGTCGTCGAGCAGGTCGTACGGCGGCAGCGAGTCGGTGTCGACCTGCCCCGGAGCCAGCTCGGCCGACGGCGGCTTGGCGATCGCGTGCTCCGGGATCGGCGGCGGCTCGCCACGACGCTTCGCCTCGGCGTTTCGCCACTTCGCGAGCTCCCACACCATCGTCTTCGGCACGTCCTTGATCGGGGCGAAGCCGCCGACCGCGTCGCCGTAGATCGTCGTGTACCCGGTCGCGAGCTCCGACTTGTTGCCGCAGGCGAGGACCAGGTGCCCGTGCTGGTTGGACAGCGCCATCCAGATCACGGCGCGAATCCGGGCCTGCAGGTTCTCCGCCGCGAGGCCGTCGACCTCGACCAGGTCGTTGAACGCGTCGACCACGGTCGCGATCGGCACCGTCTGCAGGTTGAGTCCGGTCCGGCGAGCCAGCTCGGCCGCGTCGTCCTTCGAGTGCTGGGTCGAGTACACCGACGGGTTCGAGACGCCATAGACGTTCTCCGCGCCGATCGCGTCGCAGGCGATCGCGCCGGTCAGGGTCGAGTCGATGCCGCCCGAGACGCCGATCAGCACCGATCGGAATCCGTTCTTGCTGACGTAGTCGCGCAGTCCGAGCGTGATCGCCCCGTAGACCTCGGCGAGGTCGTCCAGCCGCTCGGTCACGGTGGACGGGCGGGGCTCGTACGCCGGCACCGGATCCGTCGTGAGCACGGTCCGGCGTACTCGCAGGCCGCCGAACCGGGTGCCCTCGCCGGGCATCGGCGCCGTCGCGGTCGGCAGGTCGAGGTCCACGACGAGCAGCTCCGGGTCGAACTGCGCCGTCCGGGCGACCAGCTCGCCATCGGCGTTGACCACGAGCGAGTCGCCGTCGAAGACCAGCTCGTCCTGGCCGCCGACGAGGTTGACGTACGCGAGGGCCGCCCCTGCCTCGCGGGCCCGTCGCGCGCAGAGCTCGAGCCGTACGTCGTCCTTCGCCCGCTCGTACGGCGAACCGTTCGGTACGACGAGCAGTCCGGCCTGAGCCGCCTTCGCCGCCTCGGTCGGGCCGTCGCGCCAGAGGTCCTCGCAGATCGCGATCGCGACGTCGACGCCGTGCACCTGGACCACGTTGATCGTGTCGCCCGCGACGAAGTTGCGGATCTCGTCGCCGACGCCGTAGTTCCAGAGGTGGACCTTGGCCTGCCGGACCACGATCCGGCCGCGATGCATCACGGCGATCGCGTTCTGCGGTGCGTTCTTGGGGATGCCGAATCCGGTCGGGATGCCGGGTGCCTGGTCGAGGAAGCCGACCATGGCGACCAGGTCGCCGAGACCCTCGGACTCGAGGCGGGCGGCGAGCGCTTCGGCGGCGGCTCGTGACGCCGCGATGATCGACGCCCGAAAGGCCAGGTCCTCGATCGGATAGCCGGTCAGCATCATCTCCGGGAACACGATCAGATGAGCGCCCTGCTCGGCCGCTGCCTGGCACTGGGCCACGACCAGGTCGGCATTGCCGTCGAAGTCGCCGACACAGGGGTTGACCTGGGCCAACGCGATGCGGAGCTGAGGCACGTCCCGAGCCTATCCCCACGACGATCCGTCACTCGGACAGTGACCATCCGACCCCGAGGCATCGGATGGTGACTGTCGCAGCGGCGGATGGTGACTGTCCGAGTGAGGGATCGTCGAATGGTTAATCCGCGTGTAACACGGGGGCTGCGAGACTGGGGTCGTGGGCAAGCAGGAGGACTTCGTCTTGCGGGCGCTCGAGGAGCGCGACGTGCGCTTCGTACGCCTGTGGTTCACCGACGTGCTCGGCTTCTTGAAGTCGGTCGCGGTGGCGCCGGCCGAGCTCGAGGCGGCGTTCGAGGAAGGCATCGGATTCGACGGCTCGGCGATCGAGGGTTTCGCCCGCGTCTACGAGGCCGACATGCTGGCCCGGCCGGATCCGTCGACGTTCCAGATCCTGCCGTGGCGGGGCGAGGTGCCGGCCACGGCGCGGATGTTCTGCGACATCCTGATGCCGGATGGGACCGCGTCGTACGCCGACCCGCGCAACGTGCTCAAGCGCACGCTCGCCAAGGCGGCCGACCTCGGGTTCACGTTCTACACGCATCCCGAGATCGAGTTCTTCCTCTTCAAGGACAGCCACGTGCCCGGGATCGCGCCGGAGCCCTACGACCTGAGCGGTTACTTCGATCACACTGCGCACGGCGGCCAGGACTTCCGGCGCGAGGTGATCACGATGCTCGAGGCGATGGGCATCTCGGTCGAGTTCAGCCACCACGAGGGGGCGCCGGGGCAGCAGGAGATCGACCTGCGCTACGCGGACGCGCTGTCGACGGCGGACAACATCATGACGTTCCGGGTGGTCGTACGCGAGGTCGCGCTGAGCGAGGGCATCCACGCCTCGTTCATGCCGAAGCCGTTCGCGGACCATCCCGGCTCGGGGATGCACACTCACATGTCGCTGTTCGAAGGCGACCGCAACGCGTTCTTCGGTGCCGGGGCCGAGTATCAGCTGTCACGCCTCGGCCGGTCGTTCATCGCCGGGCTGCTCGAGCACGCCGCCGAGATCACCGCCGTCACGAACCAGTGGGTCAACTCCTATAAGCGGCTCGTAGGCGGGGGAGAGGCGCCGGCCCACATCTGCTGGGGCCACAACAACCGGTCCGCACTCGTACGAGTGCCGATGTACAAGCCGCACAAGGGCCCCTCGACCCGGGTCGAGCTGCGCTCCATCGACTCGGCGTGCAATCCGTACCTGGCGTACTCCCTCATGCTCGCGGCCGGGCTGCGCGGCATCGAGAAGGGTTACGAGCTGCCCCGCGAGGCCGAGGACGACGTGTGGGCGCTGACCGAGACCGAGCGCCGCGCCCTCGGCATCCAGCCGTTGCCACGCAACCTCGACGAGGCGACCAGCCTGATGGAGGAAAGCGAGTTCGTCGCCGAGACGCTGGGCGAGCACGTCTTCGACTTCTTCCTGCGCAACAAGCGGCAGGAGTGGGCGGACTACCGACGGCAGGTCACGCAGTACGAGCTGGACAGCCTGCTGCCGGTCATGTGACGCGGGCGGCTACCGTGATACCACGTTCTCGTGGTGTGTGCGCACTCTGCACGGCGTCGATCCCATGCAGAGTGGGTACGGGCCATGCAGAGTGCGGGCGGGCCGGGCTGCGCATCGTACCCCCATGCCGGAGGCCGCCGGCGCGGCTAAGCCGTGATCACCACCGCTCGACGAGGTGCTCGCGGCCCGCGGGCGGGTCGTAGAAGTCCGGCCAGTAGTCGGTGACCTTGGCGATCAGCCCGTCATCGTCGAGCTCGAACCAGATGCAGGCGTCCTGGTGCTCGTCACCGATGCGAGAGTCGATCCAGGCCGCGGCGTGCCGGCCGTCGGCGACGATCCGGCGGATCTCGAGATGCCAGTCACCGGGGTACTCCTGGTTGAACTGCAGGTAGGACCGCTTGCCCTGGACCCGCTCTCGGGTCTGCGGCATCTCGTAGACCACGTCCTCGGTCAGCAGCGCGCCGAATCCGTCCCAGTCGCGGGCCTCGGCTCGCTCGACATAGGCCCGCACAGCCGCCCGCGTTGTCGAGGTCTGGTCCATATCGACGAACCTAGTCCGCCGGGCCGACAGTGGGTACGGTTCGCGCTCAGCCGTCCTCGTCAGCGAGCAGGCGGTACAGCGACCGGCGGGTCTCCTCGAGCAGCTCGGCCGCGCGCTCCCGCTGCTCCTCGGTGCCGGCCGTGGCCACCTGCATCGCCGCGGCGCCGACCTGCATGACCAGGCCCGCGAAGTCGCCGCGGAGCTGCCACTGCGCGTCGTCGTCGGCCTGCCACAGGGTGGAGAACTCCGCGGCCCGCTCGGCCAGCTCGGCGCGTCCGTCGTCGGTGATGTCGAAGACCCGGCGGCCGCCGGTCTGCTCGGCGCGTACCAGTCCCTCGTCCTCCAGTTGAGAGAGCGTGGGATAGACCGAGCCCGGGCTGACCCGCCAGCTGCCGCCGCTGCGGTCGGAAATCTCGCGGATCAGCTGGTAGCCGTGCATCGGCTCGGTCGCCAGGATCCCGAGGATGGCCAGGCGCACGTCACCGCGGCCGCGCCGCGGAGTGCCCGGGCCGCCGAACGGCACGAAGTCGCGCAGCCACGGCGGAAGTCCGTGCGGACCCCAGCCGCGATGGCCTCCGAAGCCACCCCGGCCGTGTCCGAAGCTGCCGTGGCCGGGTCCGCCGGCGCGGGCCGCCATGCCGAGGAAGGGCGGGAGCCGCCAGTTGCCGTAGCTGTACATAGTTGCCTCCGTACGATGTGTCGCCGATGGCTCGACGATATATCGCTAACTCACAATGGACAAGCCACGATCATCGTTCTCCGGAGGCGCGCCGCTGCCCGGCCGGTGCCGTAGCGTTCCACCATGGACATCGAGCTCGTGCCGGCGAGATAGGCGGACCGACATGGTCGACCGATCGACGCGGATGAGCTCGCCGCACGCCCGGCTGGCGCGGCTGGGTTTCCGGCAGGCGGAGGCGTCGTGGGCGCACCTGCAGCGACTCGCCGACGACCTCCCCGACGTGGTGATCGAGGCGCTCGCCGCCGCGCCGGATCCCGATCTCGCTGTGGCCTCGCTGGCTGCGATCGCCGAGGCCGCCCCGAAGGCCGAGCTGATGACGGCGCTCGCGAGCGACTCCGGGCTCAGGGATCGACTGGCCGCCGTGCTGGGGAGCAGCGAGGGCCTCGGGGAGTTCCTCGTCCGGCACCCCGAGTCGGTCGACGAGCTCGCCGATCCGGCGCTGGCCGGTACCGCCGAGTCGGCCGATCAGGCTCGTCTCGGCCTCCTCGCCGCCGTCGGGGCCGAATCTGACGACGCCCGGCCGACCGCGGAACTCGCGCCGGCCGCGGCGGCCGACGCGCTGCGAGTCGAGTACTACCGGCGGCTGGTCCGGCTGGCCGCCCAGGACCTGTCGCAGCGCTGGTCGGTCGACCAGTCCGGCGCCGCGCTCGCCGATCTCGCTGCCGGCACGCTGGAGGCGAGCCTGGCGATCGCTCGCCGGGCCGTCGGAGAGCCGGCCGAGAGCTGCCGTCTGGCCGTCATCGCGCTCGGCAAGACCGGCGGTCGCGAGCTTAACTACGTCAGCGATGTCGACGTCGTCTTCGTCTACGAGCCGGTCGAGGGTGTCGCCGACGACGTGGCCCTCCGTGCCGCCAGCCGGCTCGCCTCGCAGCTGATGCGGATCTGCTCGGCCCACACCGGCGAGGGCACGATCTGGCAGGTCGACGCCGGACTGCGGCCGGAGGGCCGGTCCGGTCCGCTCGTACGCACGCTGGCCAGCCATCTCGCGTACTACGAGAAGTGGGCCAAGACGTGGGAGTTCCAGGCCCTCCTCAAGGCGCGGCCGGTCGCCGGCGACCGGGAGCTCGGCCGGGCCTATGCCGAGGCAGTCGACCCGATGGTCTGGGAGGCGGTCGAGCGCGACGGCTTCGTCCAGGACGTCCAGGCGATGCGCCGCCGGGTCGTCGACCACATCCCGGCCGACGAGCTCGAACGGCAGCTCAAGCTCGGGCCGGGCGGACTGCGCGACGTCGAGTTCGCCGTCCAGTTGCTGCAACTGGTGCACGGCCGGGCCGACCCGACGTTGCGCAGCCCGACGACCCTGGTGGCGTTGGAGGCGCTCACCGACGGTGGCTACGTCGGACGCGACGACGGAGCGGCACTCGCCGAGGCGTACCGATTCCTGCGCGCCCTCGAACACCGGATCCAGCTGTTCCGGCTGCGTCGCACCCACACGGTGCCGAGCGGCGACGACGACCTGCGGCGGCTCGGCCGCGGTCTCGGGTTTCACGGCGATCCGGTCGCCGAGCTCACCAAGGAGTGGCGTCGCCAGCGTCGTGAGGTCCGGCGACTGCACGAGAAGCTGTTCTACCGACCGCTGTTGAGCGCCGTGGCGGCACTGCCCGGCGAGGGCCTGCGGCTGACTCCCGAGGCGGCCAAGGACCGGCTCGTCGCGCTCGGCTTCCTCGACCCGCGCGGCGCGCTCGCCCATATCGACGCCCTGTCGTCCGGGGTGTCGCGCCGCGCCTCGATCCAGCGCCAACTGCTGCCGGCGATGCTCGCCTGGTTCGCCGAATGCCCCGATCCGGACGCCGGACTGCTCGCGTTCCGGCGACTCAGCGAGGCGCTCGGCTCGTCGCACTGGTATCTGCGCCAGCTCCGCGACGAGAGTGCGGCGGCCGAGCAACTGGCCCGGGTGCTCGGGTCGAGTCGCTACGCGGCCGACCTGATCCAGACCGCTCCCGACGTGGTGGCGATGCTGGGTCGCGACGACGAGCTGGTGCCTCGGTCGAGGGAGCGGCTGCTCACCGAGATGACTGCCGCCGCGCAGCGCTATCCGGACTCCGGCGCCGCGATCCATGCCGTGCGCGCGATGCGCCGACGCGAGTTGTGCCGGATCGCGATCGCCGACGTGCTCGGCCGGCTGACCGTCGAGGCGGCGGGTGCGGCGCTCACCGATGTCACGGTCGCGACCCTGTCCGGCGCGCTGGCCGCCGCGACCGCCGCCGTGGAGTCCGATCTCGGCCACGCCCTCCCGACTCGGATGGCGCTGATCTCGATGGGCCGGCTCGGCGGACACGAGACGGGTTACGGCTCCGATGCCGATGTCATGTTCGTCCACGTACCGCATGCCGGTGCGGCCGAGAAGGCTGCGGCCGATGCGGCCCACGCGGTGGCCCAGGAGATGCGGCGGATGCTTGCCGAGCCGGGTGACGATCCGCCGCTCGAGGTCGATGCGGATCTCCGGCCCGAGGGCAGACAGGGTCCGCTGGTTCGGACCCTGGCGTCCTATGGCGCCTATTACGACCGCTGGTCGCACGTGTGGGAGGCGCAGGCGCTGCTCCGAGCCGATCCGGCTGTCGGCGATCCGGAGTTGCGGGAGCGCTTCGCGGCGATGATTGACCCGATCCGATGGCCTTCGCACGGATTGACCGAGTCCGACGTCGCCGAGATCCGTCGACTGAAGGCCCGAGTGGACTCCGAGCGGTTGCCGCGGGGCGCCGATCCGACGCTGCATCTCAAGCTCGGTCGCGGCGGCCTGGCCGACATCGAGTGGACGATCCAGCTCCTCCAGATGCGGCACGCGCATGCCGTCGAGGGGCTGCGGACGACCCGGACCATGCCGGCGCTGGAGGCCGCCCGCGACGCCGGTCTGGTCGAGGCCGACGACGCCGAGATCCTCGCCGAGGCCTGGCGAATGGCCAGTGCCGTACGCAACGCCGTGATGCTCGTACGAGGCCGGCCGGCCGACTCGATGCCGGCCGCGATGCAGGACCGGGCTGGGGTCGCCAACCTGCTCGGGTACTGGCCGGACGGCGAGCGAATGGTCGACGAATACCGGCGTACGACGCGTCGGGCCCGGGCCGTGGTGGAGCAGATCTTCTGGGGCTGACCAGCGGACATCCCACGTCAGGCCGGGCGGCTCGATTTCGCGTAAACCGCGATCTCTGACACGATCACGTCGATGACGCAGCGCCTGTCGTTCCGCGTGACCGCCGCCGTGATCGTCGTCCTCGCACTCATCGTCGTTGGATGGAGCTTTCGAGACGACGGTCCAGGTGACGCGTCGGCAGAGGCGTATCAAGCCTGGAGTTTCGTCTCCGAACCCGACCTCTCGGCGCCGGTGATCGACGTCTCGAAGTATGACGTTCCGGGCGCCCCGCCCTCGGATCGGGGCCTGGTCTTCCTGGCTCCGAAGGACGGCGACGCCCGGACCGGCCCGCTGATCGTCGACAATCAGGGCCGCCCGGTCTGGATCGGGCCGGAGGAGCGGGCCTACGACCTGCGGGTGCAGCAGTACCAAGGTCAGCCGGTCCTGACGTTCTGGCGCGGCGACACCATCACGCCCTACTACGGCGCTGGCGAGTTCGTGCTCCTGAACGAGGAGTACCAGGAGGTCGCGTCGGTTACCACGCATGGGGTCATCGCCGCCGACTACCACGACGGGACGATCACCGACCACGGCACCGCGCTGCTGATCGGGCATCGGCTGGTGCAACGCGACCTCAGCGCCCGCGGCGGCCCGACGCATGCCTGGGTCGCGGACGGCATCGTGCAGGAGGTGGACATCGCCACCGGCAAGGTGCTGTTCCAGTGGGATTCGCTCAGTCACATCCCGATCAGCGACGCCATGATCGGGCTCAAGGCGTACGGCAGTGGGGAGTCGCGGGAGGATCCCTACGACTACGCCCACATCAACTCGGTGACCGAGGACGGCGACAACGCGTTCCTCATCTCGGCCCGCAACACCAGCGCGGTCTACCGGGTCGACCGCGACACCGGCAAGGTGGACTGGACACTGGGCGGCAAGAGCAGCGACTTCACTATGGCCGGCAACTCCGAGTTCTACTGGCAACACGACGCCGAGCGGCAGGCCGACGGCACGATCACCCTGTTCGACAACGAGGCCGCACCGCCGAGGGCACATCAATCCCGTGGTCTCCGCCTCGCACTCGACATGAAGACCCACACCGCCAGCGTGGCCACCTCCTACCGGCCGCCGGACGGACGACTGGCGGGGAGTCAGGGCAATCTCGAGGTGCTGCCCAACGGCAACGTCTTCGTCGGGTGGGGCTCGCGGCACTACTACTCGGAGTACACCGCCGACGGGAAGCTGCTGGTCGACGCCGACTTCGGTACCGGCGAGAGCTATCGCACCTACCACATGCCCTGGACCGGACGTCCGACGCAGCCGCCGTCGCTGGTCGTGACCGACGGCACGGCGTACGTCAGTTGGAACGGCGCGACCGAGGTGGCGGCGTGGCGGTTCCTGGCGGGCGAGGACGCCGGGAGCGCCCGCAGTGTCGGCGAGGTGCATTGGGAAGGGTTCGAGACGTCGGCCGACGTACCCGATGCCCCGTATGTCGCTGCCCAGGCGCTCGACGCCCACGGGCGCGTCCTGACCACGGTGGTGAGCTGACGTGATCGGACGCCGCATGAGGATCGAGCGCGTGCCCATCCTGGCCGTCTGTCTCGGCCTGGTGCTGCTCGCACTCGCCGTCACCGCCTACCGCTACTACAGCGGGCCGGAGGGGCGGCACCGGCCGCCCGGTCAGTACTTCGTGAGCCGGCCCGACCTGAGCGCGCCGAAGATCAAGCTGACGGAGTACCAGCCGCCGACCGGCCGAGCCGCCACTGCCGCCACCGATCCGGTGTTCATCGCCCCGAAGGAGGGCGAGCCGATGACCGGTCCGGTCATCCTCGATGCCGACGACGGCGAGCCGATCTGGATCCATCCGCTCCACGACGACATCCGTGCTTTCGACTTCAAGGTCCAGCGCTATCAGGGCAAGCCGGTGCTCACCTGGTTCCAGGGTCCCGACCTCGCGCTCGGCTACGGCCAGGGCAAGTACGTGCTCATGGACCAGTCCTATCGGGTCATCGCGACCGTGAACACGAAGGGCTCGCTCGCCGACCACCACGGCATGACCCTGACCGACGACGGCACGGCGCTGATGATCACATACCGCGAGGTCCCATACGACCTCAGCGACATCGGCCACGGTCCCGAGGACGGCTACCTGCTCAACCAGGTCGTCCAGGAGGTCGACGTGGCCACCGGCAAGGTGCTGTTCACGTGGAACGCGCTGAACCACATTCCGGTCAAGCAGACCGAGATCAAGGTCGGGCCCAAGCTCGAGATCGACGGCAGCGAGGACAACCCGCTGGACTTCGCGCACATCAACTCGGTAACCGAGGACAGCGACGGCGACCTGCTGATCTCGGGTCGCAACACCAGCGCCGTCTACAAGGTCGACCGTCAGACCGGGCACATCGAGTGGACGCTGGGCGGCAAGGCGAGCGACTTCACGATGGCCGGCAACTCCGAGTTCGTCTGGCAGCACGACGTGCATCGGCAGCCGGACGGCACGATCACGTTGTTCGACAACGAGGCCGCTCCGCAGGTCGGGCCCGAGTCCAGGGGCTTGCGGCTCGGGCTCGACATGAAGTCCATGACCGCCCGGGTCGTGACCCAGTACCTGCCGCCGGAGGAGCGGGTCGCAGCGAGCCAGGGCAGTGTGCAGGTCCGGCGCAACGGCAACGTGTTCGTCGGCTGGGGCAAGGAGCCGTACTTCTCCGAGTACACCGCGGACGGCGATCTGCTGTACGACGCGAGGGTCATCGACGCCCAGAGCTATCGAGCCCATCGGCAAGCCTGGGTCGGCAATCCGGTCGAGCCCCCGGACATCGCGATCAAGAAGGGCAAGGCCTACGTCAGTTGGAACGGCGCGACCGAGGTGTCGGCCTGGCGGTTCATGGCCGGTGAGGACGCCGCCAGTGCTCAGGAGGTCAGCACCGTCCTGAGTGCAGGGTTCGAGACGTCGGCCGAGGTGCCCGATGCGCCGTACATCGCGGCCCAGGCGCTCGATGACGAAGGGCATGTGCTGGCGACCGCCGTCTACTGACCCGCGACTCTGACACGATCGGACCCGATGAGGATCGAGCGAGCGGCTGTCCGCGCCGCCTGCGTCGGCATGGCGATGCTCACCCTCGCCGCCACGGCCGCCCGCAACGATGCGCCGATCGGCCAGGCCGACGCCGAGACCGACTCGGGGCGGGCCTTCGTGAGCCGCCCCGATCTGGACGTCCCACTCATCCTCACCAAGACCTACGGCCCGCCCGGAGCCACCCATCCTGGCGACGACGACCTGGTGTTCGTCGCCCCGAAGGACGGCGCGCCGATGACCGGCCCACTCATCCTCGACACCGACGGCGAGCCGGTCTGGATCTACCCGCTCGACCACGAACGCGCGTACGACCTGCGGGTCCAGGAGTACCACGGCAAGCCGGTGCTGACCTGGTGGCGCGGACTCAACCTCGGCGTCGGCTACGGCTACGGCCGCTACCAGATCATGGACCAGCACTACCGGGTGATCGCCACCGTCACGACGCGCGGCTCGCTCGCCGATCATCACGGCATGACGCTCACCGACGACGGCACCGCCCTGCTCATCACCTACCGGAAGGCACCGTACGACCTGAGCGATCTCGGCGGACCCGAGGACGGCTACGTCGTGAACGAGGTAATCCAGGAGGTCGACGTCGAGACCGGCAAGGTCGTGTTCTCGTGGAGCGGGCTCGACCATGTCCCCGTCGAGCAGACCGAGGCCCGGATCGGCCCAGACTCGCTGGGCGACGGCACCCTGACCAGTCCGCTCGACTACCTCCACGTCAACTCGGTCACCGAGGACCGCGACGGGTCGCTGCTGATCTCGGCCCGCAACACCCACGCGATCTATCGGGTCGACCGCGAGAACGGCAAGGTGGACTGGACCCTCGGCGGCAAGGCGAGCGACTTCCGGATGCTGGGCGACTCGAGGTTCGCCTGGCAGCACGACGCCCATCGGCAGCCGGACGGGACGATCACGCTGTTCGACAACGAGGCCGGCCCCGCGGTGCGTGACGAGTCGCGCGGGCTGCGCCTGGCGGTCGACCCGAGGACCCACACCGCCCACGTGGTGACGGAGTACCTCCCGCCGGACGGTCGGTTGTCCAGCAGTCAGGGAAACCTCCAGGTCATGCCCAACGGCCACGTGTTCATCGGCTGGGGCGGATTGCCGTTCTACTCCGAGTACGCCGCCGACGGAAGGCTGCTGATGGATGCCCAGATCATCAGCGGCCAGAGCTACCGGGCCTATCGGCAGCACTGGGTCGGCCGGCCGCTGCAGCCGCCCGATCTCGTCGTCGAGAACGGTGTCGCCCATGTGAGCTGGAACGGCGCCACCGAGGTCGATGCGTGGCGCGTCCTATCCGGCGACGACGCGGCGAGCGCCCGGGTCTACGTCACGGCGCCCCGCTCGGCCTTCGAGACCGCCATCGACGTTCCCGAGGATGCGCCGTACCTGACGGTCCAGGCGCTCGACGACCGCGGCCGGGTGCTGGCGACGGTTCGGGACTGACGCGTCGCGGTCAGCGGTCGCTGCCGGTCACGATCACGGCGAGCAGCGCGCTGGCCTGGTCGGTCCGCTCGTAGCGCACGGCATGACCGTCCGGCCGGCGAGCGACCAGTCCGGCCGCGCGCATCCGTCCGAGGTGATAGGAGACGGTGGCCGGGCTCAGCAGGTGCCGGGCGGCGAGCTCGGTCGTCGTCCGTGGCACGTCGAGGTCGCCGAGCAGCGCGGCCCGCCGGGCGCCGAGGACGTCGGTCGAGCCCGGCACTCGGGTCGGCTCGGACCACACCTGGCCGCGGCCCCGAGCCGGGTAGCCGACCATGACCTGACCGGGTCCGCCGACCCAGACCGCCGGCCGGGGCAGGAACAGCGACGGGGTGAGCACGACTCCCGGCTCGGCGTCCAGCGCGACGTCCTGGGCGATCTGCAGGGTGAGCTGGGTGCCGGTCCAGTCGAGCCGGGGATCGACGTCGCGGACGATGGCGGCGAACCCCTCCCGGCTGGCCCGCATCGCGCGCTGCCGGACGTCGTCGTCGAGCACGCACCGCATCTGCGGCCACGAGTCGGCCAGCGCCTCGTGCCAGCAGTAGCGCAGCTGGTCGGCGACCGTCTCCGCAAGCGCGGCTGCGCCGTCGTCCGCGAGTACGCGCGCGATCTCCGCGGGGAGCGGCGCCCGCCGGTCGGGCCTGATCCGGGTCGGCTCGGTGTCGCCGGTCGGTGGCTCGCCGATGCGGAAGGCGCGACGCAGCTGGCTCCGCACGACGTCCGGTGGCGTGGCCGCGATCGCCGCGAGCTCGTCGTCGAGGCTCGGCTCGTACTCGGCAGGAATCGGCACGATGAAGTCGGGGACGTACCAGTAGTCGTGGCCGACCAGGTCGTAGAGCGCACCGATCTTGGTTCGGTCGAGTCGCCGTCTGGTCTGGTCGATCCAGCGTCGTGCGAAGGGCGCCCGGCCGGGGTGGGTCAGCACCTCGAGCCCGTTGGTGAGCTCGGCGAGCCGGGACAGCGCGAAGCGCGACCTGCTGAGCCGCTCCGCGTCGACATGGACGCTCAGCACGGCCGGCACCGGTCGTTCGAATTCCTTCGAATCGTTGGCTCGTCGGCCTCGCCCGCTGATCGACTCCTCACGTCCTGAAGTATCACAGCTTCTCTGGAGGGGTGAGCCCGATGAGTGTGACCCGTCAGCCGATCGATCGGCGACGTTTCCTGTTCGGTGTCGGTGCGGTTGGGATGATGGCGGTCATCGACATCGACCCGGCCATCGCAGCCGTCGCCGGTCGGTCCACCAGCCGATCGGACGGCCGGTACGTCGTGTCCGAGCGGGCCGGCGCCTACGAGGTCATGGCGCTGCTCGACGCGTCCGGGCCGTTCACGCTTGCGACGCCCGAGCAGGCGTTCCCGAACGCCACGGCCGACGACTGGCGACGGGCCGAGCTGGTCGATCCGGGAGCGTTCGGCGACGACGGGCTGTGGCATCTCGACTTCCACTGCTTCGCGATCCGGCGTCCGGGCGGCCGATTCGTCCTCGTTGACGCCGGCGTTGGACCCGAGGAGAGTCCGGCCGCGCCCTGGGCACCGGTGCCGGGCCGGCTGCCCGAGCTGCTGCCCGCCGCCGGGATCGACCGTGCGGACGTCGACACTGTGGTCCTGACCCACCTGCACGAGGACCATGTCGGCTGGTCGGTGCTCCCGGACGGCACGCCGATGTTCCCCGACGCTCGCTACGTCGTCCAGCAGCGCGAGGTGGCCGATCTCGAGGCCCAGGGCGACGAGACGATCCTGAGCTACGTCGTACGGCCGCTGCGTCGCACTGGGCAGTTGCACGAAGTCGACGGTCGGGTGCGGCTCACCCGTACCGGCACGGACAACCGGATCACCCTGCTGCCCACGCCGGGTCACACCGTCGGCCATCAGTCGGTGCTCGTCGAGGGCGGGCGGCGCGACATCGTCGTGACCGGCGATGCGCTGGTGCATGCCGTCCAGCTGGTCGATCCCGGCGTGGCGTACGCCTTCGAGCGGGACAAGGCCGTGGCGCGCCAGACCCGGGAGGAGCTGTTCGCCGACGCCGCGGACCGCGACGCGCTCCTGGCGACCGCGCACCTGACCCGCGCGTTCGTCCCGGCCCGGCTGGCTAGGCGCTAGCGACAGGCGGCGCCGGCACACCACTGGTAGGCGCGCAGGATCGTGCGCAGCTGGCTCTGGACCGAGGCCAACGCGGCCTTGCCGGCGACATTGGTCAGCTCGGCGGGATCGCTCCCGAGGTTGTAGAGCTCCTTCTTGCCGCTGTCGCGCTCGACGTACTTCCAGCGGACGCCGTCGACCTTGGCCACGACGCCGTGGAAGCGGTACGCGGTCGCGGACGCCGTCTCGGGCCCGGCCTCGATTACCTGCGGGCGCCCGTCGCGAAGGCCCGGGTTGCCGATCATCGGCAGGATGTTGACGCCGTCGATGGTGAATCCGCCGTTGGCTCCGGTGTGGTCGGTCATCGCCAGGATCGTGGGGGCGAGGTCCTGGAGCCCGACGGTCTGGTTGACGACGGAGCCGGCCGGGATGCCCGGGCCGCGGATCAGCATCGGCACCCGAGCGGCGACCTCGTACGGGAAGACCTTGCCGCCCCGGATCCGGTGTTCGCCCAGCATGTAGCCGTTGTCCGACACGAAGATGACGTAGGTGTTGTCCAGCTCGCCGGTGGTCCGCAGCGTGTCGACGATGTCGGCGACGGCGTCCTGCGCGCTCAGCAGCGCCTCACGTCGCTGAGCGTTGACCTCTTTGATCGCGTCGAACTCCCACGGCGCCAGCTTCGACGGGCGCAGTGGCTTGTCGCTCACGTCGGCCTCGTTGAACGACGGATCGGTGTTGGGCACCTTGCCGAGCGCGTTGTGGTAGGTGTCGCTCACGTTCGGGGTCGGGAACTTCGACGTCTTGTAGACCCGGTTGGGGTCGTCGGACTCGACCGGCTTGCCGGCGTGCGGCGCCACGATCGCGGTGTAGAGCATGAACGGCTGCGCATCGTCGGCATGCGCCTTGATGAACTGCGTCGCCAGCGCCCCCGTCGCATCGGTGCGATATCCCGCGAGCGTCCGCCTGACTCCGTCGACGCTCCACGACGAGCCGCGGTAGTCGTACAGCGATCCGACCGGGACCATCCAGTGGTCCCAGCCCGGCGGCCGGTACGGCAGCTTGTACGCGTTGAGGTACTTGCCGATGAGGCCGGTCGTGTAGTCGGGGGTCAGCCAGGTGGCCAGCGTCTCGGCATCGTCGAACGCGGGAAACCCGCCGAGCGGTGGCTCGTTGTCGAGCACCCCGTGGTTGTGTGCGTACTGCCCGGTGAGGATCGTGGCCCGGGCCGGGCAGCAGAGCGGGAACGGCGAGTACGTGTCGGCGTAGGTCGCGCCAGCGTCGCCGATGAGTGACGAGACCTGCGGCAGGCTGCTCATATCGTCGACTCGCGCGTCGTCGACGATGATCAGGACGACGTTGGGTGTCGTCGCGACGGCGGCGGCTGAATTGTCGACGCTCGCCATCGTCGGTGTGGTCAGCGCAGCAACCGCGGTCAGCGCAACAGCAAGGTGCCGAATCCGCACAGGATCCCCCCATGGTGATCAGGTCGATGTCGCGACCCATGTTCGAGGCGATCCGGGGCCCGTGCCATGGGCCATCCGTCCCGAGTATGCAGATCCAGAGGTCCGGGATTTTTGCGTCGCTTGTCCGGCCAGGCACGATAGTCTGCATGGGCAGCCGCGAACCCTTCGCCGACTACGACCCTTCGCCGATCCGCCGCCAGCGCATCGACATCGTCACGCGGCCGGCCGCGCCGCACGACATCGGTGCCTGTGCGACGCTCGCCGTACGTCGCGATGGCGGTGAGACCGAGCGGTGGCGGTCGCGCTTCGCGGCCTGTCTCGAGTCCGACGGCTGCGCCCTGTTCGTGGCGGTCGTCGGGGGAGAGGTGGTGGCATACGGCCGGCTGGAGCGACTCGAGCCGGCGCCCGTCGACGGGATCGCCGCGGCACCTGCCGGGTGGTACCTCGCCGGCATCGTGGTCGACCCGCGCTGGCGTCGTCGCGGCATCGCAGCCGCCTTGACCGAGGCTCGGCTCGACTGGGCCTGGCAGCGCACCGACGAGGTCTGGTACTTCGCGAACGCCCGCAATCGCGTCACGCTCGATCTGCACGACCGGTTCGGCTTCGTCGAGGTCACTCGCGATTTTGCGATCCCGGGCGTCACCTTCGACAACGGCCACGGCACCGGCATCCTCTTCCGGTGCCGGCGGCCCCACCCGCGCTAGCAGCCGGCCCACGGCGCCAGGCGACTGACGCTTGGTCAGATCCGGAAGCAGAGATTCAGGAACCGCTCGGCGAGGGCCATGTCGCCACGCACCGTGCCGCCGTTGATCCGACCGTACGAGGTGAGGATGCAACTCGCCGGGTCGAACTCAAGCACGGTCGGTACGTCGTCCAGGCTGGCCGGCTCGTAGGCGAGACCGGCCGGCGAGACGTCGAACCGGGTATCGCCCGCGTTGGGGCCGGAGGTGATCCGGACGCCGATCGAGTACTCGTCCTCCGGCTGGCACTGGGCCGTCGCCTGCCACAGGATGAAGCCCAGCGGCGCCAGGAAGTCGGCCGCCTCGGCAGACAGCGCGTGCGCCTTGCCGGTGCCCTCGCGGATGTCCCAGCTATGTACGCCGTAATCGACCAGCTGGAAGATCGGGTAGAAGAACGCCGGGAGCGGCCCCATGAACTTGTGGGGGACCTGCAGGCTGGTCCACTCGTCGTCGGTGAGCTCCTCGAAGATGCCGGTCACCCGCGCGTAGTCGGCCCGCAGCCGGGCCAGCATCTCGGCCTGCGGAATGTCGCGAAACGCCTGGGCCCCGTCGTCGACGTGCTTGGCCATCCCGACCAGCCCCAGCGGCTCGGCTGCCTCGCCGCGTCCGCGAGCCGCGTCGAAGCTGACGAAGTACGCCTCCGTGGTGTCGACCAGATGGCCGACGACGTCGCGTACCTGCCAGTGCCCGGCGCCGGTCGGTGCCTCCCACACCTCCGGCGGCTCGGCCATGGCCCACATCTGCTCGGCCTCCTGGCGTACGACCCGAAGCAGGTTGTCCTTGCTCTGCGGATCCATGAAGTTCCACTCACTCATCGCAGGCTCCTTCACTCCCCGATGTCTGGGGCGCCTCAGCGATGGAGCTGGGGGTTACTCCGCCGCGTCAGGGACGAGCACGTCTCCTTCGAAGACGCCGATGCGTTCGCAATAAAGCTCGATGCCGGTTCCATTGGGGTCGCGGATGTACAGGCTGTTGTCGACGCCGCGGTCCGGTCCGAGGTAGTCGAGTCCGATCTCGTCGAACCGCTTCCGGGCCGCGTCGAAATGCTCCGGATCGACCGAGATCGCGATGTGCTGGACGTTGCCGATGGTCTCCATGAAGTCGGGGTGATCGTGTCCCGGGAAGTCGAAGAAGCCGAGCAGGTTGCGGTTGCCGATGTCGAAGAAGAAGTGCGACGAGCCCGCATAGTCGCGGTTCTCCAGCAGATCGACCAGCGGGAAGCCCATGACGTCCTGATAGAAGCGGATGGTCTCCTCGACGTCACGGCAGATCAGGGCCATGTGGTGCAGCCCCCGGGCCGACGACGCCGGCCGCTCGTCGAGATCGCGCAGGTAGGTCTTGCGGAGCTCCTCGCGCCGGGCGCGGATCGCCTCGAGCTCGGCACCCTCTGGCTGGGCCATGACGGTCCTCCTCAGAGTCGTTGTCGATTCTTGCATCGGGTTGTTGAAGTACCAACTATCGATGATCCACTGGCCGGAAGCCTGTACGTGTTAGCGTTTCGCGGACCGGGGCCGAACCTGGCCTCGACGGGTTCACGGGGGAGATTCAGGTTTGAAGGGGACCAGGTCCATGACCGACTACATCGTGCTTCGCTCCGCCGAGGACGCTCCCGAGGGTTTCTTGTCGGCCGCACTCGACGGCCGCTGGCTCGACACACGAAGCTTCTCGCCGGAGGATCGGCTGCGTAGCCTCGGGCTGCTGTCAAACAAGATCGTGCCGACCGATCGGACCGAGGAACGGGGCGACGGAGCAGTGGCAGAGGTGTGGGAGATCGGCCCACCCGAGATCTAGGCCGATTTACCCCTGGATCGGCTCCACGACGATCGCCCCCCAGGCGCCCCCCTCGGCCTGCCGGCTGGTCGGTCGCCAGCCGTGTGATGCGAGGACCGATCGCAGACACGCCTCCTGTGGAGCGTCGAAGGCATCCACTCGCGTGCTGTCGTCGCGGTAGACCTCGACCCGGCCAGAGCGGATCTGAGCGAGATAGAGCGCCGTCTTGGGAGTCATCCAGTCAGCGCCTTCCGGTATGTACGACGGTGCCGCCCCCCACGTGCTGAGCGGTCCAGTCCGATCGCGAGGAGGGCGCGAGATGCGAAGTCCGACGGTATTCACGTGATGCGTACCTCATCGGGCTACTGCTCGTTGTCCTGACCATGGGATCGGACCTCCGGGTAGGCCTGGTTCCTAGGCCCTGTCGGGTGTTGGCGCACTCGGCGGGGCCGCACAAATGTGTGACGGCCATCATGCGGCTCGGCAGCCCGGTGAAACACGGGCCGAAGGTCCCGAACGGGGGGTCACCAAATGGTCCCCGATTTCGCTGCCGATGGGCCCGTTGCGGGCGTCTCGATTGAAGTCAGGCGGCCCTGAGGAGGCTCTTTCGATGCCTGCTGACCGAATCGCTGGCGATAAGGCCGCAGCGGATTCCGACATGTCCGCGCTTGCGTCGAATGATGACAGGATCTGCCGATTGAGTCGTCGCTCGATGATGCCCGATCCGGCCTCGAGCCATCCAGGGTTCGGGCGGCCATGACCTTCGGCCCTGTGGAGCCATTCGTACGCGGGCGTAGAACGAGGTCCACGAGCACGTGAACGGACCGATCCGACGGGAGCGCATCGACATGTTCGTCGAGACCATCACCGCCCCGAGCGACGTATGGCGGCACTGGACCGATCGGCTTCGGCTGCTGTCCGACCCACCGCCCGCACTGTTCGCCTCGATCGCGTGGGACAACGGCGACGGGACCGTCAGCGGCGTCAACATCTGGGACCGTCCGTCGGCGGTGGCGGATTTCTTCCTGGAGCGGGTCCAGCCGATCGTCGCGGCCGAGGGAGCGCCGGACTACAAGCCGGTACGGCGTGGCGAGCCGGTCGGCTCGTACTTCCGCCAGGTGGACGCGGGCGGCCAGTAGAGTCGCGGGTCGTGACCCGCCTGATCCACCTCAACGGACCGCCGGGCATCGGCAAGTCCACCCTCGCGAGGCGGTACGCAGACGAGCATCCCGGCGTGCTGAACTGCGACGTCGACGTGCTCAGGACCCTCATCGGCGGCTGGGAGAGCGACTTCGAGCGGGCCGGCTCGCTGATCCGACCGGCGGCACTGGCGATGATCCAGGCGTACCTCGCGGACAGCCACGATGTCGTGCTGCCGCAGATGCTGATCAATCCCGCGGAGCTGGCGCGGTTCGAGGCAGCCGCGACGGACGCCGGAGCGCAGTTCGTCGAACGCGTCCTGATGGACTCGGCGTCGGCCACGGTGGCGCGCTTCCACCGTCGTGGGGGAGCGGCGAACGAGGATCCCTGGCACGACCAGGTGCGCGCGATCGTGGCTGCGCGCGGCGGCGATCAGCTCCTGACCCGATGCCACGCCGCGCTCGAGAGCCTCGTCACAGAGCGCCCCGACGCGGTTGAGATCGCGAGCGCCGAGGGTGAGCTCGACGAGACGTACCGCGCGTTCGTGGCCTCTGTCGACTGACGTTCGGCCCGGCGTACCACGGTGGACCGGGTCAGCCGAACAGTGATCCGGCGGCGCCGCCGAACACCGTCGCGACGATCTCGAGGATCGCGATCACGAGCCCGACGATGCCGAAGCCTCGGGCGGCACCGGTCTGGGGGTAGCTGCCGCGCGCCAGGCCGCCGAGCCAGGCGGCTGCGGCGCCGAGCACCGCCGGTGCGCCGGACCAGAACACCGGCAGCGTGACGATCGCGAGGGCTCCGAGGACGATCGCGCCGATCTTGGCGCGGTGCGGATCGCGGGAGAGCGGAATGGCGATGGCCAGCGCGAGGACGAGCCCGATGCCGCCGACCAACGCGACGCTCTCGATCGACTCGACCGGCCCCGCCGACGCGTACGGGTCGTGGTCGGTGAAGAGGATCTCGCCGACGTGGAAGGCGATGTTGAGTAGCGTCGTCAGTGCGAAGGTGCCGCCGACGAGCACCGCCGGGGACAGCTGGCGCTGGGTGACTCTGGTGGTTTCCGTGGTCATTGTGACCTCCCTCGTTGCAGGACCCGGCTGTTCCGTGATCCATCGCCACGGTGTCGTTGCCGGCGTCCCGCCCGCTAGGACGTCGGCGTCCTGCGCTGTCCCGCGTCGTCCCGGGACGTCCCGCGGAGGTCCCCAAACGCGCTCGCTTGGCACATCATGTCTGTGTGAGCAGCGCTGAGGCCAGTGCCCGCGGCGCGTCGACGGGTGTCATCGTCGCGGCGGTCGCGACTGGTTTCGGCGCCCTGCCGCTGGTGGCGGGGATCGGCGAAACCACCATCCCGACCGGCGCGCTTTACGGAGCGGGGTGGCCGGCCTTCGGCGTTGCAGGCGCCCTCTTGCTCGACCGGGGAACCGAACAACGCGTGGGCCGGACCCTCGCAGCGCTTGCCCTCGTCCCGGCATTGATCCTGGCGATCGCGCTGCCGACCGCCGGTGACCCGATCTGGCCCCGACTCGAGGACGTGTGGCGTTCGGCCGACATCGTCGTCGTGCTTCTCACGCTGGTACTGCTCGCTTGGGCGATGGGGTACGCCCCGGGACGTACGCCGCGACGACGGCTGTTCTGGCTCCTGGTGTGGTCTGTGGCCGTGTTCGGCACGGTCGTGGTGGCCGATTCGGTGCTCGACCCGCGCGCGCAGGCCCTCGTCATCACTCTGGGCATGTGGTCGCTCGCCGGGCTCGTCGCACGGCTGACGATCGCGTCCGAGCTCCGACCGGTCGACGAGCCGTTCCTCGATGTCGTCGCGGCGGCGCTGACCCTTGCGATCGGTGCCGCGGTCGGCGTTGGAGTGGCGCTGGCCGGCACCCGCGCCGGCATCCCCGCCCCGGACCTGGCTGCCGCCTTCGCCGCCGTCACATCCACCGCGTTGGCCTGGCCGGCGGCGGCCTGGTGGCGGCGGTCGTGGCTGGCCCGCCGCTACGGCACCGGAACCCTGACCCCGGCCGACGTCGCCGCCATCACCGCTGACCTCCACCAGCTCACCGACCCGCGCGAGTTGCTCGCCAAGGCTGCCGAGATGGTGGCCGCCTCCAGCGGACATCCCGGCGTGACGCTGGTGCTCGGCGAGGACAGCCCAGACGTGCCCGATGGCTGGGTCGGTCATGCGCTGCTGGTCGGCGGCGACCGGGTCGGCACGCTGCTGCTCAACCCCGACGATCCGGAGGGACCCGAGCCCCGTCAGGTGCGTACGGTCGAGCAGCTGCTGCCTACGGTCGCGCTCGTCTGCCGGGCGGTTGGCCTCGCCGTCGAGGCCGATCACGCCCGCCAGGACGTCGCTCGCGAGCGGGACGCCGAACGAGCTCGCATCCTGGGCGACCTGCACGACGGCCTCGGCCCCGTACTGGCCGGAATGAGCATGCGGGTGCAGGCCGAGCTGCGTCGGACCCCGACCCCGCTGCTGGAGTCGCTGGCCCCGGATCTGGCCGAGGCGAGGGGAGACCTCCGCCGGATCGTCTCCGGCCTCACCCCATCGGCCCTGCACGACGCCGATCTGACCGGAGCCCTCGAGCGCCTGACCGCGACGTTCGACGGTGATGGCCGGCAGGTCGAGCTGGCGGTCGCCGTCGAGGATCCGTTGTCCCGCGAGGTGGCCGTCGCGGTCTATCGCTTCGTGGCCGAAGGCATCACCAACGCCTTGCGCCATGGCCGTGCGAACCATGTCGCAGTACGGGTGGCGACGACTGCTGCCGGACACGTCGTCGTCGACGTACAGGATGACGGCATCGGTGGCCCGATCGCTCCGGGCGTCGGGCTCACGTCGCTGCAGCAGCGGGCCGAGCATCTGGGTGGATCACTGGCCGTGGCATCGGCCAACGGTGGCGGGATCCTGCTCCACGCCGAGCTGCCGGCGAAGGGTGCAGCATGACGAGGGTGATGCTGGTCGACGACCATCCCATCGTGCTGTCTGGGCTGTCGGCACTGGTGGAGTCGGAGGACGGACTCGAGCTGGTCGCGGCAGCTCGGTCCGCTGCGGAAGCCCATGCCGTCACCACCGAGCCGGACGTGGCCGTCATCGATCTCGAACTTCCGGACGGTGACGGCATCGAGCTCGGCGGGACGCTGAAACGCACCTGGCCGGAGCTGCGCGTGGTCGTACTCACCATGCACGCCGACGACCACGCGGTGATCCGCAGCATCGGTGCCGGCCTGGACGGCTATCTCCTCAAGGACTCCGATCCCGAGGACGTGCTGGCGGCCATCCACACTGCTGCGCGTGGTGCCCTCGTGCTGGGTCGGGGCGCGTCGGAGGCGGTCGTCGCGGCGGCGGCCTCCGCTCCACGGACCGATGCACTCGCCGCCCTCGACGCTCGGGATCTGGAGATCCTCGACCTGCTCGTGCAGGGACTGCCGACGTCCCAGGTCGCGGCGCGCCTCTTCCTCGCGCCGAAGACGGTCCGCAACCGAGTCTCGGACATGCTCACGAAGCTCGGCGTGGCGTCACGCGACGAGGCGATCGCGCTCGGCCAGGCCGGTGGCCTCGGCCGGACCTGAACCGAGGACGTCGGTCGAAGAGGTCCCGGTTGAGGCAGGCGGTCACCCAGCGGACCCAGGCCCGTTGGGGACACCGCGCGGGGACCCGGTGAGTGAGCGGGAGTCGGGCGCTGGCTCAGCTTCGCAGGTAGGACGCGCCGTTCACGTCGATGATGGCGCCGGTCGAGAAGCGGGCGGCCGGCGACGCGAGCCACAGCACCGCGGCGGCGACCTCCTCGGGCTTGGCCACCCGGCCGTACGGCGACTGCGCGCGTACGGCGTCGCCACTCTCGCCCTCGAGCACCTCGCGAGCCATCTCGGTCTGTACGAAGCCCGGCGCCACGGTGCCGACCGAGATGTTGTGCGGTGCGAGGACGAGCGCCATCGACTGCCCGAAGGCGTTCATCCCGGCCTTGGACGCGCCGTACGCGGGACAGTTCGGCTCCCCGCGGAACGCTCCTCGGCTCGACACGTTGACCACGGCACCGCCGCCGGCCGCGCGCAGATGCGGTATCGCGCAGAAGGTGGCGTTGGCGGCGCCGGTGAGATTGGTGGCGAGAGTCTGCGACCACCGGGCCTGCCAGTCCTCGTACGACGTCGACAGCGGCGGATGGGCGAGGAACACCCCGGCGTTGTTGACCAGCACGTCGAGGCGGCCGAGCCGCTCGGCAGCCGAGTCCACGGCCAAGCGGATCTCGTCGGGATCGGCCAGGTCGGCTCGCACCACCACATGCCCGTCGCCCGCGAGGGAGTCACGCACCGCTTCGGCCCGCTCCGCGGACCTGCCGTAGTGCACCGCGACCCGATCGCCCTGCTCGGCGAAGGCGCGGGCGATGGCGGCCCCGATGCCGCGGGAGCCTCCGGTCACGAGAACGGCTCGGTCGTGGTCCCGGGTGGAGGAAGCGTCGTTGGTCATGGCGTCATCCTTGCTCGCGTCAGGCCGCCCCGGGTTGTCGGTGGTGTCGGCCGGTGTATTCGATCCGTAGTGGGTGGCGGTGGTGCTCGATGACGATGCGGCGGGGTCCGTGACGTGATCGAGTGGGCGGTGTGTTGCCCCAGCCGAGGATCGGCGGTGGACGCG
>Ga0081455_10001885_pt1 | contig 25238 bp, 26 predicted proteins | sample TabmetS3T2R1_FD_70207 | JGI IMG/M metagenome (GOLD analysis project Ga0081455, IMG submission 70207) | Tabebuia heterophylla rhizosphere microbial communities from the University of Puerto Rico - S3T2R1 | ecosystem: Host-associated > Plants > Roots > Rhizosphere ...
CGCATCGGGACCTTGGCACGCCGGTACGACCCTGCCCATTGGACCGACGATCCTCGCTTCGTCGAGTTCCTCGGCGGTGTTCGCGATCTCGCCGCCGAGGATCAGACGACGATGACCTGGCCGCGGCTCAAGGCGATGCCGCGGCAGGCGCTCGCCGTCGTCAAGCCGATCGGCGATCTGCGGATCGACTATTTCCCCCGTACCGGGCTCGCCTTGCTCCGGCTAGTCATCGTGCTGCGCCTCATCCGCCGATCAACGCTGCTTGGTGACCTGCTCGTCGGTGCCCGCAACCGGACCACCGACGCGAACCGCGCCCTCGAGCAGCTCGCGGCTCGTGCGCGCGAGAATCCACGACTGCGCGAGGCAATCTGCAAACTCGACCCGAATGCGCTCAGTGCATTTCCGGGTTTCGAGGCGGAGTTCAACGCATATCTCGCTGAGTACGGCCACCGCGAGACCGTCACCCCGGTCCTGGTCACGCCGCCCACCCAAGGCGAGGCGCCGGAGACCGTACTCGGCTTGATCAAGGTGCTCATTGCAGAACCGGCGGGCCTTCCGGAACAAACTGACCGGGCCATCTCAGAGCTGCTGAAGCACCCACTCCTGCGCGGGAGCCGCCGACGACAGGCTCGCATCGAGCGATGGATTGAGGCGGCTCGCGCCGGCATAGCGTTCCGCGAAGACAGCCACTTCTACTTCCTCATGCCGTTGCCCGTCTTGCGCAAGTCGCTGCTGGAGATAGGTCGCAGGCTGCGCGATGCCGGAGTTCTCGATGAGCCCGAGGATGTGTTTCATCTGCGGCTTGAGGAGCTCGAGGCAATCGCCGATCCCGCCAAGCTAGCTTCGACAGCGTCAGGACACAGTCAAGCCGAAAGTCTGCGCGTCGCAGTGCGCACCCGGTCTGCGCGCCGCGAGGAGCTGGCCGGAGTTCGCCTGATCGATCCCGCGGCAGTATTTCCGCAGCGCGACGGCGGCGACGCGCTCATTACCGGTACGCCCGCCAGCAGCGGGTCTGCGACTGGTCCTGTCGTCCTGATTCAGGGACCCGATGAGTTCAGCAGGCTAGCTCCCGGCGACGTGCTGGTCTGTCCCTACACAAATCCGGCGTGGACAACGCTGTTTCAGCGCGCCGCCGCCGTAGTCGTCGACTCCGGCGGCCTGGGCTCGCACGCGGCAATCGTGGCCCGCGAATACGGCATCCCCGCAGTCATGGGCACCGGCATCGGCACCGCTACTCTCACCGATGGCCAGCTCGTAACGGTCAACGGCAGCACAGGCCGGGTCACCGCCGCCGAGACCGACGGGGAACGCCGATGACCGACCACCGTACGCGGCCTCGCCGCCGCGGCGACGTCCTCAATGGCGCGATCTTCGAGGCGACGCTGGGTGAGCTCTCCGAAGTGGGCTACGCGAAGCTGACCATGGAGCGGGTCGCGGCACGAGCAGGCGCCAGTAAGGCATCGGTGTATCGGCGCTGGCCGAGCCGCATGGAGCTGGCTCTCGATGCTGTCCATCATCTTGCGCCCGATCCGACCGACACACCCAACACCGGCAGCTTGCGTGGCGACGTTCTCGCCTTCATGCGGGCCGCCGCCGATCTGCTGGTCGGGCCGGGCGGCGAGGCACTGCGTGGCCTGCTCGGCGACGCCCTTGCCGACCCGTCACGCACGCTGGAGCTACGCAAGCGCTCCCGCGGTACCGGACACCGAGTCATGCAGGAGCTCGTCCGCCGGGCCGTCGAGCGCGGCGAGATCGATCCCGACACCATCACCTCGCGGCGCCTCGATGTCGCACAGGCGATGCTGCGCGAGCAGTTTCTGTTCCATGGGCCACCGATTCCGGATGCTGCGATCGTCGAGATCGTGGACGAGACTGTCCTTCCCCTGTTCTTCGGTAGTGTCCAGACATGACGGCTACGCCGGTGGAGAAGACCTACATCATGCTGATGGTCGCCGACATGACCCGCGCCCTGCGGTTCTACACCGAGGCATTCGATGTCACCGTCGTGATCAGTTCACCGCACTGGAGTGAGTTCATCGCGGCCGGCACCAACATTGCGCTCCATCCGGGAGGCAACGGCGACGAAACTCGCACCGGACTTGGCTTTGAAGTAGGCGATCTTGATGCGGCCCTGCAGCGAGCAACCGAGGTGGGCGGGCGGATCAGCCGCCCACCACGCGATAGACCCGAGGAACGGATTCGAGTCGCCGAGATTGCCGACACCGAAGGAAACTTGATCACGGTCGCCGAGGTGGCGGCCTAACCGACAAGCCGGGATCCCGACCGGGTCGCCGCACTCGATCATGAGCTGGCCGAGCTGGCCAGGCGGTTCGATGTAGGCGCGGATTCGACCGTGCTGGACTGGCAGTACCTGCTGTTGCACCGTCGCACATCAGGCTAGCGATCAACGAGGGCACGAACCGCGTCGCGAGCGTACGCGGGCGAGCTTGCGTCACAGGCTGCCCGCGCCGCCCGTCGGCATACCTCGAGGCTCACTGCACCGAGGCTGCGACCAACCGCTGGCAGCGCCGTCGGCGCCATGGAGAGACTCGACACACCGAGCCCGGTGAGCACCGTCGCGAGCAACGGATCAGCGGCCGACTCGCCGCAGACGCCGACTGGCCTGCCACTGCCGGCTGCTGCCTTGGTGACCATTTCGATCAAGCGCAGCAACGCTGGCTGCCACGGATCATTTAACGGAGCAAGACTCGCGGATTGCCGATCCGCGGCAAAGGTGTATTGGGCGAGGTCGTTGGTGCCGATGCTGACGAAGTCAACCTCGGCAAGGATCTGCGCAGCTTGCACGGCGGCCGCCGGGGTTTCGATCATGATGCCGATGGTCGGTAGACCGGCGGTCCGGGCGGCATCGGCGAACGAGACTGCTTCAGCGACTGTGGCGATCATGGGCGCCATGACCCAGACCTCGGCCCACTCGGAGGCGGCGGCTTCCTTGATCGCCTTCAACTGATCATGAAGGACTTCAGGGTTGGCACGGGCCATCCGGAATCCGCGGATGCCGAGGGCCGGATTGGCCTCGTCACCATATTGGAGGAACGGCAGCGGCTTGTCGGAGCCGGCGTCAAGCGTGCGCACTACCACTCGCCGCCCCCCGAACCTTGAGAACACCGCACGGTAGGCCTTCACCTGCTCGGGAACCGACGGCGCCTGGGTGCTGCCCAGGAAGCACAGCTCTGTCCGGTACAGACCCACACCCTCGGCGCCGCACTCGAGGGCAGCGGATGCATCCTGATCGGAGGCGATGTTCGCCAGTAGGGCCACCCGGTGCCCGTCAGCGGTGCTGCCGGGGCTCGAAAGCTTCTCTCGGTGTGCTCGGCGGGGAGCAGCGGCTGTGGCTTGTTGATCAGATGTTGGTTCCTTGATCACTTCGCCTGTGCCGCCATCGACCAGCAGCACTGTCCCGTTGGGGATTTCCAACGCGCCGCGTGCTGCGACGACAGCGGGAATGCCGAGCGATCGAGCGATGATCGCGGTATGCGAGGTAGGCCCGCCTTCCTCGGTGACGATAGCCAGGCAGCGAGTCGCGTCGAGCCCGGCAGCGTCTGCAGGCGCAAGATCAACTGCGATCAGCACGAAGGGATGTCCTGGATCAGGCACGCCCGCGATTGCCCGACCGGTGAGTGCGGAGATCATGCGGTTGCGGATGTCGTAGAGATCAGAAACCCGTTCTGTCTGACGTGGTCCGACTCCGCGGATGGTCTCGGCGACCGACCCGATCGCCTCCCAGATGGCACGCTCGGGCGTTAGGCCGTAGTCGCGAATGCGCGTACCTGCGTCGGCGATGAGGTCAGGGTCGGTGGCCATAGCGGCAGTGGCCTCGAGCAGCCGGCTCACAGTCCCGGCTGTGGTGCTTCGACGCCGCAGTTGCCCGGCTACGTCGGCAGCGACTCTGGCAAGCACTTTGATGGCGTCCGGCCGTTCCGCATCTGTGATGCGGATCGTCGGATCAGGCTCCGTGATCGCATCGGGCATCCGTAGTGCCGGGCCGATCACGCGCCCCGGACTGACTCCTCGTGGCTGCTGCCTGCGGCCGCCTTCCTGTGCACCGAGCTCGTCGAAATGCTCAGGAAGGCGCATTTCTCCGAAGCCATCGCGTACCAGAGCGACAATGCGATCAACTGCGGTCTCTGCCCCGGGCCCGTCGGCTTCGATCTGGACCACATCACCCGCCCGGGTACCGAGTGACATCAACGCCGTCGGGCTACGTGCCGAGACTGCTGCCGAGTGATCAGTTGCGATCGTGACCTCGGCTTCCAAGGACGCAAGAGCCTCGACGATGAGCGCCGCTGGGCGAGCATGCATTCCGTCGGAGTTGATGATCGTGGCCTTCGCAACGACGGCCGGTCGAGCGATGATCACATCGGCGCTCGTCGGGACCTCGGTCTTGCCAAGTTGAACGCCCTTGGCCTGGAGTGCCTGCTCGGCATCCCGGGCGACAACGTCCAGTTCTGCACCTGCAGCAGCTGAAACGACAGCAGCAAAGAGGCCTTCGACAAACGCAGCCGGGACCAGCCGAACCTCAATCCCAAGCTTCGGCAAGAGCTCGAGAGCAAGTTCGGCACTCAGCACAGCCGAACCGAGGTCCATGATCACGACGACGCCCTCGCCGGCATCTGCCGCGACAACGGCCTCCGCTACAGCTCCCGCGTCGGTACCGAGACGATCATCCGACGTGCCTGCTGCGATCTCGATGCGCGGAGCCGGTCCGCGCACCATCTGCAGCGCCAGGCTAACCGCTGCACGGGCCAGATCTGGGCTGTGGGAGACAACAACGATCCCGACCATCTGCTTATCCCGCGAGCTCGTCGGCAAGGGCATCGAAGAGCAGCGACATAGACGCCGCACCCGGGTCCATATGCCCGACACTGCGCTCACCCAGATAGCTCGCCCGACCCTTGCGGGCCACCAGAGGCACAGTGGCCTCCCGGCCGGCTCTCGCGGCATCACGCGCGGCGGTCACTGCGCTGACAAGCTCACCACCGTTCTCGATCACGCCGTCCATGGCATCCAGTGCCGGAGAGAGCGCATCGAGCATCGTCTTGTCGCCAGGCTCAGCCTTGCCGCGCTCCACGATTCCGTGCAGCCCAGCACGGAGTCCTGCTGCGAGGGCGGCAAGATCGAGTTCGCTGGCCGAGCCGGTGGCACCTCCGAAGCGTAGGAGGAAAGTTCCGTACAAAGGGCCGCTGGCACCGCCGACCGAAGTGAGGAGTGTCATGGCGACAGTCTTCAGCAGCTCGTTGGCGTCTGCCGCATGCATCGCGTCGAGCTTCGGCATGACTGCGGACATGCCTCGTGCCATGTTGATGCCATGATCGGCATCGCCGATTGCGGAGTCCAGCTCGGTCAGCTCCGCCTGATTCTTGATCACAAGATCGTGGAAGCGCCGCAACCAGCCGGCCAGCTGCTCCGTTGTGATGGCGGCATTCGACACAGTCGCTATATTCCCCATCTGAGCCCAGCTGTGTTCACAGGGGCGTCCCACAGGTTGATCCACTCCTCACTCGCTCGCAGCAGAGTCACCGAGCAGCCAGCCATTTCCAGCGACGTGATGTAGTTACCGACGAGATTGCGCGCCACGGTGATCCCAGCCTTCTCGATGATCTTGGCGATTTCGCCATACATCAGATACAGCTCGATGAGCGGCGTACCGCCCATGCCATTCACCATGACGATCACCGAGCCCGATGTGAAGTCAAGATCAGCAAGGAGAGGCTCCATCAGTTGCTCGGCGATCTCCCGCGCACCCGCTAGCGCGACCCGACGGCGTCCCGGCTCGCCGTGGATGCCGATGCCGAGCTCCATCTCGTCATCGCCAAGCTCGAATGTAGGCCTTCCCGCCGCCGGCACGGTGCAGCTGGTGAGGGCCATACCCATCGAGCGGCCGGCGTCATTTACTGATCGAGCCAGCGCAACAAGATCGGGCAGCGGCCGACCCTCTTCGGCAGCAGCACCCACTAGCTTTTCCAGCAAGACCGTTACACCGACGCCCCGCCGGCCGGCCGTGTAGAGCGAGTCCTGGACTGCAACATCGTCGTTGACCACGACGCTCTCTACAGCGATGCCGGTCTCAGCCGCAGCAAGCTCGGCCGCCATCTCGAAGTTCATCACGTCGCCGGTGTAGTTCTTCACTATGTGCAGTACACCGGCGCCACCATCGACACCCTTCGTTGCCTCGAGCATTTGATCAGGCGTCGGGGATGTGAAGATCTGTCCGGCGCAGGCCGCGTCAAGCATGCCCAGCCCGACAAAGCCACCATGCAACGGCTCGTGGCCCGAACCGCCACCCGAGACCAGACCCACCTTGTCCGCTCTGGGTGCGTCCCGGCGATAGATGATGCGGTTGGCATGATCAACGCGCACCTCGGGACGAGCGGCCTCGACGCCAAGCAACGCTTCGGCGACAACATGCTGAGGGTCGTTGATGAGCTTCTTCATAGCCGCGACCCTACCGAGATCCCGTGCGGCCAGCAGTCATATTGTGATCAAGCTTCTAGACCCGCCGACCACTTCTCCTCGATGTGGCCGTACTTCCAGACCATGACGGCGATCACCCATGCAATGACGAACAGCGCGACGATCGCATAACCGACGAAATCCAGGTTCACGTTCGCGATCGCGGCCAGCGGTCCGGTTGTGATGCCGGTCTTCTCGGTCAGGATGGAGACCAGCTCAATAGTCCCGATGATCAAGGCCACCGCAACGGAGAGACCAGTGATCGTGATGTTGTAGTAAAGCTTCCGCACAGGCTTGGAAAAGGCCCAGCCGTACGCGAAGTTCATGAAGCAGCCATCGATGGTGTCCAACAGGCTCATACCTGCCGCAAACAAGATCGGCAGCGTCATGACCGCGTACCAGGGCAGCGCAAAGGCCGCAGCGCCGCCAGCGAGGACCAGCAGCCCCACCTCTGTGGCAGTGTCGAAGCCAAGCCCGAAAAGCACCCCGATCGGGTACATCTGCCAGGGTTTTGACACAGTCTTGGTGGCGCCGGACAGGATCTTGTTCATGAAGCCGCGGTTGCTCAGCTGGGCCTCGAGTGCCTTCTCGTCGTAGGCTCCGTGGCGCATCCTGCGGAAGACCTTGACGATGCCGATCAAGATCACGAGGTTGATGATTCCGATGATGTAGAGGAAGGTCCCGGACACAGCGGTCCCAGCTACACCCGTGATGCGCTGCAACAGCGACGACTCATCCTCAACCTGTCCGGCCAGCGCGCGTATCCCCAGCGCTAGCAAGGCGACCAGCCCGAAAACGATGGTTGAGTGTCCGAGCGAGAACCAGAAGCCGACCGACACCGGGCGCTTGCCCTCGGCCATCAACTTGCGGGTGGTGTTGTCGATGGCTGCAATGTGATCGGCATCGAATGCATGCCGCATGCCCAGGGTGTACGCCGTGAGTCCAAGTCCGATGCCCAACACTTGGGTCGTGCTGACCTGGTAGTGATGCGGCGCCACTATCCCGATGAGCACGCCCCAGCCGACGACATGGAGCAGCAGGATGAAGCTCGCCATGCCGATGATGGAGCGCCACTCCTCTCGGCTGAGCTTGCCGCGCAGCCGGGCAGGCACCTTCTCGACGGCCGCGATGTCCGCTGACAAGGCTGACCTCCTGACATCACATCTCGGCTGGGCATCCTAGATGCGACGGTATCGCATCTGCCGCCAGATGCGATAGTGTCGCAATAGACTCATTGGCGTGCCACTCCAGCCGCGAGTCCAGGCTGCGCTGGGCTTGCTTCGCACCCAACATGAGCGCGTGACCAGAGCTCGCCAGGCAGTCATCGAGGTTCTCGACAGCACTGATGATCACTTGACGGCCGATGAGATCGTCGCGCGGGCCGAGGCATTGGCTCCTGGTGTTCACCGGGCGACCGTCTATCGCGCTCTGTCGACGCTCGGCGAGCTTGGGCTGGTCACCCACACTCACGTCGGCGGTTCAGCCACCGTCTACCATCTCACCCTCCCGGCGCCAGCGGACGGCGCAGCGTCGGCTCCCCATGCCCATCTGCAGTGCACCAACTGTCAAGCAGTGATCGATTTCCCGGTGGATGCCCTGGATTCATTGATCACCCGGGTCGACCGCGAAGTCGGCTTCCAGATCGAGCCGCATCACGCTGCCCTGCTGGGCCTCTGCGCCGACTGCCGGTGGTTATCTCCATCCGAAGGCGGTCAGAGGCGACAGCCCTGAATCGATTCAGCTCTGGCGTTTCCGACCGCTTTCGGCCAAGGGCGAGCCGATCGACGCGGCAGTTGGTGAGGCGGCGTGTGGGGAAGTAGACGCCGGGTGAGCCAACCCGCCAGGCTGTGCCAGCCGGGTCAGCTCCTCGAGGCTGGAGGCACCGGGCAGCTGGATAGTGAACTCCGCCCCTCCCTGAGCCGAGCGACCGGCACGGACCCAGCCCCCATGCTGAGTGGCCGTTTGGGCCACGATCGAAAGGCCCAGGCCAGTCCCTGGGGTTTGTCGTGCGGTATCGCCACGGTAGAAGCGGTCGAAGATGAAAGGCATTTCGGCTTCGGCGATACCAGGACCCTGATCGGCCACACGAAGCCTGTCACCCTCGAGCTGCACGCGAATGGTGCCGCCCGGCGGGCTCCACTTCACAGCGTTGTCCAGCAGGTTGGTGACCGCACGCTCCAAAGTGTCGGAGTCGCCGATGACATAAAACGGATTGAGCTCGACGTCGAAAACCAGGCCGTGCGCTCGCCGCCGCACCCGGTCGAGCGCGGAGTTGACAACGTTGCGGAAGTCCAAGGCCTCTGGCGTAGCGGCGGTTTCGTCGCGGGCGAGCTGCACAAGATCACCAATCAGGTCGGTGAACTCGACAAGCTGGGCCTTGACATCGGCCAGGATGGCGATTCGATCTTGCTGCCGCAACATGCCACTCTCGGCATCGGCGGCGAGCAATTCGATATTGGTCCGCAGACTGGTGAGCGGAGTACGAAGCTCGTGTCCGGCGTCGGCGATCAGCCGCGCCTGGCGATCCCGCGATGAGGCCAGCGATCGAAGCATCTGGTTGAACGACTCCGCCAGCACAGCGATGTCGCCCGACGCCCTGATCGTGATCGGCGTCAGCTCCTTGGTGACGCTGACACGCTCGACGGCTGCCGACAGTTCCCGTACCGGACGCAGACTGGAGCGGGCCACGTATGCGCCAACTATTGCGGCGATGATCACACCGCCTACACCAAAGATGATCAAGACCAGCCACAGCGAGCTGAGGATGTCATTCGTCGGTTGCAGCGGCCGCCCCAAGACCAGGGCATAGTTACCAAGATCAGTGATGGGCACCGCGACGATGCGGTACTCCTCACCTCCGGTGGTCACACCAGACCTCGCTGAGTAGCCGCTCTGCAACCGGGCAACGGCCAGCTCCGTGGCACCCAGCACGAGATGATCACGCTCGTCGGGCACGTTGAAGACCTCGCCGTCGGTACGGATCGCAGCCACGCTGACATTTCCGGCACGCAACGCACGCTCAGTAAGGCCGCCAAGAGTCCGAATGTCTTGGGCAACGGGTACCACCGCCAGCGAGGTGGCGGTTTCGACCATTTCGGCGTCCAAAGCCCGGTACAGCGAAATCCGCAATGTCAGGTACCCGGCGATACCCGTCACCGCGACGGCCAAAGCCACCGCGACCGTAGTCAGGTACGCGACACGGCGCTGCAGCGGCAACGCTCGCAGCCAAGCCCTCAGTCGACGAAGCACCGCAGACCCTCCGCCGCGCGCCGCAGGCTGATCATGGTGGCGTCTCGCGAAGCACGTAACCGACCCCTCGTACGGTGTGGATCAGCCGGGATTCGTCGGCAGCCTCGGTCTTGCGGCGCAGATAGCCGATGTAGACCTCGAGCGAATTCGCCGTGGTCGGGAAGTCGAAGCCCCACACCTCGTTCAGCAGCCAGCTACGCTCCAGCACCCGCCGCGGATGGTGCATGAAGGCCTCCAGCAGAGCGAACTCAGTGCGAGTCAGGTTGATCGGTCGAGTGCCGCGTAACACCTCCCGGGTCTGGGTGTTCAGCACAAGGTCGCTGAACGACAGGTTCTGCGTCGATGGATCAGTCGAATCGGCCACCGTGCCCGCCCGCCGGACGAGAGCACGGAGCCGCGCGAGCAGTTCGTCCAGCGCGAAGGGCTTGGCCATGTAGTCGTCGCCACCCGCGTCGAGCCCGTCCACCCGGTCGCCGACCGCGTCCCGGGCCGTAAGCACCAGGATCGGTACATCGTTACCGGCTGCGCGCAGCATCCGGGTCGTCTCCAGGCCATCCAGTCGCGGCATCATCACATCCATGATCACCGCATCCGGACGGATAGCGGCCAGCCGCGCAAGCGCCTGGACTCCGTCCTCGGCGCCACTCACCTCGTACCCGTTGTACTCCAGGGAGCGCTTCAGGGAGTCGCGAACGGCCTGATCATCGTCGACCACCAGGATGTGCATGCACCCAGCGTGCCAGACGAGACAGCTGGAAGCTGCCGTCCTGTGCCCCCAGCTTTTCTACCCTCCGCGCAGCGCGGCGCGCCATGCCGAAAAGATGACGCCTGGGTTAACTGCGCGGCCGGCAGTGCCGTCAGGTGATAGGCCCGGGCCAATGCCAGGTACTCGATTGAAGACGCCCTTGATCGACAACACCTCCGTAAATATGTGTGACCACGGCGTGTGCTCAGTTTCCTCACAGCAGGCAATAAGGAATGCTGGTTCAGTGGGCATCCCCCAGGCCCCATCTCAAGACCGACTCTTCAGCCGGATCTGGCTATGGGCGATCGCCGTGGCTGCGATCGCGTTTCTATTCCGGCTCGTTCCGGTGCTGCGCGGCGGCGGGCTGTTCGGCATCGGCAACTACGACGATGGGGTGTACTACGCCGCGGCTACTGGGTTGATCCACGGCCGTCTTCCCTATCAGGATTTCCTGCTACTGCATCCCCCAGGAATGCTGCTGCTGTTGGCGCCCTTCGCGCTCGTCGCGCAACTGACCGGTGACTCCTACGGCTTCGCGGCCGCACGCGTGGCCTGGATGGCGCTCGGGGCTGTGAACGCCGTATTGATCTGGAAGATCCTCAGGCCCATTGGCCTGATGGCGGCCGTGTTCGGCGCGTTCGGGTACGCCGTGTTCCACCCAGCCGTCTACTCCGAGAAGTCGACGCTCCTGGAGAGCCCAGCCACAACGGTGATGCTCATCGCCATGCTCCTGTTGCAGCCGCTCGTCTATGACAGCTCTCTGCCTCGCGCCAAGGCATTTGCGGCCGGCGCGTTGCTGGGGCTAACGGTCACGATCAAGCTCTGGGGAGTCATCACCGTCTTGATCGTCCTCGGCTGGTTGCTGCTGCTACGCCGCTACGCTGCGGCATTGCAGGTCATGATCGGAAGTGCGATAGCCGCGACTGTGATCTGTTTACCGTTCTTCGCCGCAGCGCCAATAGCCATGTGGAACCAGGTCGTACGCGACCAGCTCGCGCGGCGCGGCGGCGATGACGTTACATCCCTGGAGCGGCTCGATGACATGGTGGGACTGCACCTCATCGGCCGTCCGCACCTGCCCATAACCGTGGTCGCGGTGGTTGCCCTGCTCTTTTGTGCCTTCCTTGCCTGGAGCTACGGCGAGGCGCGGCTTGCGGTGCTTGTGATGCTCGGGCACGGGCTCCTCCTGCTTACTACTCCGACCTGGTTCCCACACTTCGCGGGCCTCACGGCGGCTCCTGTCGCCCTTACCGGAGGTGCAGCGATCGGGCGCTTGACCGCACTGGCCCGAGCCGGACCAGCCCGGATCGCGATCGGCGCAGTCACTGCCGTTGCGCTGCTGGGGTATGCCAGCGGCTGGAGGGACATCACGTACAACCGCCCGTTCCCTGACCAGTTCCGAGCTTTCACTGCTGCCGCCCCGGGATGCGTCACCTCCGACGATGCAACTGCGCTCGTGGAAACGAATTCCTTGAGCCGCAACCTGAATCGTGGTTGCCAGTTCATTCCCGATCTTGGCGGCCACTCCCACGACATGGCCGCCGACGCTGGGCTGAGAGTGTCACGCAACCGCAATCAGGCGTTCCAACGGTTCGCGCTGGATTACCTGCGCACCGGCTCGGTGACGATCTTGATCAGATACCGGGACGGCCAAGGTTTCAATGCGAAGACCACTGGCGTCCTTGATCAGTGGCCGTTGCTGGCGCGCTCTGGCGAGTTTCAGGTGCGGCGCCCGGTCGAGTTGGGTCGATCGGCAAAGAAAGGGTCACTGAGGCCCCGGCCTCGTTAGCCAGGGTGACGGTGCCCCCATGGGCCTCGATGATCGCCTGCACGATGGCCAGACCAAGGCCGTTGCCTCGCCCAGTGTTGGCAGTGGGTGCGAAGCGCACGAACGGATGTGCCAGATAGTTATCGGCAAAGCCCGCGCCATGATCACGTACGGTAATTTCCACAGCATCGGCGTCACGCTTGCCGATCAGCTCTACGCTGCCCGCGCCATGCGTCAGAGCGTTGTCCATCAAGTTGCCGACGGCATACTCCAGGCGCTGCCGATCCGCCAGAATCATGATCTGGTCAGAATGCACTGTAATGGTCCGTTCTTCCAGCCGCGCTCGACCGTGACCCCGTTCGGCCATATCAGTCAGCAGACCATGCACATTGACCGGCTCGCGGTTCAAGCTCAACCGCTTCTCGTCGGCTGCCGCCAGCAGCAGCAGCTCCTCGGTCAGCCTGCTCAGCCGGTCGGTCTCTTCGCCGATCGAGGCCATCGTGGCGCGAAGATCATCACCCTTTGTGCTCTCGGACTGGGCGAGCTCGACCTCGGCTTTGATGATCGCCAGCGGGGTACGCAGCTGGTGGCTGGCGTCGGCCAGAAATCTTCGTTGCTGCTCCAACGCGTCCTGCTGCGCGGACTGGGCCCGTCCGATTCTGTCGAGCATGTCGTTGAGGGTGCGCCCCAGCCTCCCGATCTCGTCAGGAACCGGCGACACGGGTAGCGGCTTCCGGTTGCTATCCGCAAGATCATTCCCGCTGATCGCCGCCGCCCGCTGCCGCAGGGCCTCGACCGGACGTAGTGCAAGTCCGGCAACCCAATAGCCGACACCACAGGAGGCGACCAGAGCAGCACCGAGTCCGATGATTTCCACCCCCAAGGTCGATGCCAACGTCTGAGCTCGCTCGTCCAGAGAGTCAGTGACTGCGACGATGTAGGTCCTGCCCTGAGCATGGACAGGCTTGGCGAAAACCCGGAGCGACTCGTCAACCATGGCGTCGCCTGGCCGGTCGATGAACAGCTCCCTATTGGCCGCCACGTCCAGCTGGTCGGGTGTCAGGAGCCTGACGTTGGCGTAGGAGCTGGCCGCTACTACATCGCCGTTCGGCGTCAAGATATGAGCAATCGTCTCATCAGGCTCCAGATCCTCAGAATGCGTAGTGGTGAGCGCAGAAGCACCCTCCCGGATAAGTAGTCCACTGAGCTGATCGGCGCGTAGCCGGAGGTCGCGTTCAATAGCGACATCTACGTCGGCGCTGAGCTGGGCGTACAGGAAAACGCCTGCCGCGCTGAGCACCACAGCCAATGCCGACGCGAACGCCAGGGTGAGCCTCCAGCGGATAGGCAGCCGACTCATCCAGGCTCCTCCGCTGTTCGGAGCCGGTAGCCGAAGCCACGTACCGTCTCGATCTCGTCAGTACCGAAGGGCCGGTCGACCTTCTGCCGAAGGTATCCGATATAGACATCGACGATGTTCGACCGGTTGTCGTAGCTGTCGTCCCATGCGCACTCCAACAGGTCGAAGCGGGAGACCGCTTCGCCTGGCCGTCGCATCAACGCCTCCAGCAGCGCGAACTCCTTTCGTGTCAAGTCGATCAGGGTGTCTCCGCGATGCACCGTACGCGCTGCCGGATCCAGCCGAAGTTCGCCGACGGCCAGCACCGGTGCCCGGACCTCGCGGGGTCGGCGCGCCAGCGCTCGCAGCCGGGCAAGCAGCTCGGCAAAAGAGAAGGGTTTGGCGAGGTAATCGTCCGCGCCGCTGTCGAGCCCAGTCACCCGATCGCGGATCGTGTCGAGCGCTGTGATCATGAGCACCGGCGTGGTGACTCCTTGCCGGCGGAATTCTCGGCACAGCGCAAATCCGTCGCTGTCGGGCAGCATCACGTCCAGAGTGATCGCATCGTATGCAGTGGCCGTGGCCATGTACATTGCCTCGTCACCCTGACTCGCGATGTCCGCGGCGAAACCCTGTGCGGTCAAACCTTTCCGCAGCAGGCTCGCGAGCTTCGGCTCGTCCTCGACAATCAGGACTCGCACATCATCAGGATTTCACGATCATCGACGGCGAACCATAGCCGCGAGTCGCGGTTGTTGAATTGGTACTCAGAGCAAAGAGCTCGTCATAAGTGCCCGTAGATCACGGATTCGGCTTGCCGATCGGCCCCGTGCCCACTTGTGGCGCAGCCTTGTCGACCTTCATCAGCTCCTCACGGGCGGCACCGCCCGATATGTCGATGGCGAGCAACGGTCCGGTGCCCTGGCCATAGAACTTGTACTCCACGACGTCCGGCTCGATCGTGCTGGTGTCCATGGTGACCATCGCGTCCTCAAAGCTCCCGGCCTTCACCTCAACCAAATGGTTCATGGCGAGCACCTCGCCGTTGTCTTCGGCCTCGCCCTTCTTATACTCCTGGCGGTATTTCTGGCCGACTTCCGGCTGGGCAGGCAGCATGATGCCTGGCTGCGCTCCGTCGACGCCGGCCTCCCAAGAACCAGCTGTGCTGACGATCTTGCCTTTCTCGAACTCGGCAGTCTGCTCGCCCATATACCAGACGTTGCCATCCTTGTCTTGGGCGTACCAGTCGAACGTGTCCTCGATGATCTGCCCTTCGCTGCGTGCCGTATCACGAACCACCCGGGCTGTGATGCCGTTGGCCAGCTTCTTTGTTTTCCTAGTGACCACAATGACGATGTCCTCTGGCGAGCCGCCCGGCTCCGCGCTGCGGTAGGTCCACCGAGTACCTGGCTTCATCGGCCAGTATGGGTTGGTGATGTCGGCGCTGAAATTGGCCGGATCAAGGTTGACGGGCTCTGCACCGGCTGGCAGATCTGCTTCAGCCGGAGCAGTAGTGGCCGGTCGACTTTCAAGTTGCGGCGGGCCGGCCGGTGCATTCGGACTGCTTGTGCAGCCCGCGAAAATGAGCGTTGCAGCAAGCATCAGCGGCCACGTGTGTCGTGGTTTCATCTCGTTCCTCCCCGAGTCACCTTCTCGGCGAGAAATTACCCCCGATCGATGAAAGACCGGTGAGAGGGCCGAGGTAGGACTCGGCGGTTCCATACCCAGGTGAACGGGCTTATAATCACCCGCGCAATAATGCGCCAATGTGATTGAGCAGCCCGGGCATGGCAGCTTCAATCGCGGTCAGCGTGTCATAGAAGCCTGCGTCCGACCCAAACCACGGGTCTGGGACACCTGATCCTGGCACAGCGGCAGGATCGAAATCGGTGAGCAGGCGCACCTTGCTCGGATCGGGTGCAAGCTCCAGAACCCTCTGCAGGTGAACGTTCTCCATCGCGACCACCAGATCGGCTGACTCGATCTTGGCCTCGGTGATCCTGCGGGCACGGTGGTCCGCGTACCGGTATCCATGCTCCTTGAGAACCGCGGCGGCCCGACGGTCCATCGGGTCGTCGTATTTCTCAGAGATCGTGCCGGCGCTGGAGAACTCGACGCCTGTGATGCCTGCGTCAGCAGCGGCGCGCTCCGCCACCCGCTCGGCTATGGGCGAGCGGCAGATGTTTCCCAAGCAGACGAAGACGACGCGTACTGGACGGGAATGCGAGGCCTCAGGCACGACTCTTGTCGCGGGGATCGGGCAGGAAGACGTTCAAGAGGAAACTCACGATCGAGATGATGATCGCGCCGAGTACTGCGGTCCAGAATCCGTCGACGTCCCAACCAAGATCAAACAAGCCGGCCAGCCATGAGGTGAGCAGCAACATGCAGGCATTGATCACGATCAGGAACAGACCCAGGGTCAGCAGTATCAGTGGTGCGGTGAAGAGAGCGAAGAGCGGTTTGACGATCGCGTTCAGGATGCCGAAGATCAACGCCACGATCAACAGGGTGATGATCTTGCTCGCGGTGCTCGACCCGGTCAAAGTGATACCGCTCAAGATCCACGTCGCAATTGCCAGCGCTGCGGCGTTCACCACCAGCCTCAAAAGGAACCTCATGAGATCGATCGTGCCACGAATCTCAAACGTTTACCCAGCGACACCAGGCGACACCCTCGGAGACCGTCTCCAGATGATGGACCTGTGGCCGCTTCGGGCGTGCGATGATCACCACCGGAATATCCAGGTCGCCGGCTGCATCGAGCTTGGCCACCGTGTGGGCACCGCCTGAATCCTTGGTGATGAGCGCGTCAACGGCATGCGCAGTGAGGATCTGGCGCTCACCGGCGTAGCTGTACGGTCCGCGGGACATGATCAAGGACCAGCGCTGGGGCAGTGGTTCAGCTGGTGGATCGACCAGCCTGACCAGCACAGTCCGGTCGTCCCAGAGCAGAAAGTCTGGCAGCGACTGCCGTCCCGTGGTGAGGAATGGCCTCACCGCAGATTCCGCCGCGGCTCGGGCGGCAGCGGCGTCGGCCACCCAAGTCCACGAGCCTGCGCGCGGGTGTTCGCGCCATCCTGGCCGTTCCAGCCGAACCAGCGGCGTTCCGGCAAGCGCCGCTGCCTGCTGAGCGTTGTGGCTGATCGTCGTCGCGAATGGATGGGTGGCATCCACCAGCGCCGAAGCGTGCGTTTGCCGCAAATGGTCGGCAAGACCGGCAGCACCGCCGAATCCGCCAATGCGGAGGCGTCCGGGCGGCAGACTGGGAGCGCTGACCCGTCCCGCCAGTGAGGAGATCACGTCGACACCCGTCGCGACGAGCGCCGTCGCGAGCTGTCTCGCCTCAGCGGTTCCACCCAGGATCACGATCGTCACGGTCGGACCCCACGAATCAAGACGGCTACAGCTAGGGCGGTCAGCGATACCGCCGCGGCTAGGCGGCTGGCTCGAGCGATGTCGGTGACTGCGACCGGCCGGCCGCTGCCCAAGATGCCGCGATCTTCCACGGCACCGTGATATGTGTTCTGCCCGCCAAGCCGGACATCGAGAGCGCCGGCAAATGCTGCCTCGACAACGCCGGCATTCGGGCTGGGATGCTTGCTGGCGTCGCGGCGTACGACATCAATCGCCTTTCCAGCGGCACCGCCCACGAACGGCGCCCAGGCCGCTGCTGCCAGGGCCGCCAGTCGCGCCGGTATCCAGTTCGCCAGGTCGTCCAGCCGGGCGGCCGCCCAGCCGAAGCGGAGATAGCGCGCCGAGCGGTGCCCAATCATGGCGTCCAAGGTGTTGGCGGCCCGATACCCGAGCAATCCGGGCAGTCCAGCGACCGCCCCCCACAGCAGCGGAGCGACGATTGCGTCCGAAGCGTTCTCCGCAACCGACTCCACGGTGGCTCGGGCCACCTCCTCCATTGACAGTTCGGCAGTGTCGCGGCCCACCAGATGACGAACCTGGTCCCTGGCAGCGATCAAGTCCCCATCGACAAGCTGGCCGGCGACAGTGACGGCCTCCCGGCTCAGCGAGCGTCCGCCGAGGACGGCCCAGGTGGCCGCTGCGGTCGCCATGACGGTGAGCAGCGGGCGGTTCGCGATCAGCCGCTCCAGCGCCGCGCCCAAGCCGACTGCGGCGCCGACGAGTGCACCGGTGTACAGCACGCCGGCCGCCTGGCGATCGGCATAGCAGGGGACCTCGAGCCGGGATGCAGCCGCACCGAAACCGGCGACGGGGTGGCCACGGCGCGGGTCGCCGAAGGCCTGGTCGGCCAGGTATCCCAGCGCCAGCCCCAGCGCCGACGGCCAGTGTCTCGATAGAGTCAGCACCGATGGGCCCATTGATCGATCCTGACGTCCCCCTGCCTGATCGGCGCATCCTGATCACCGGGGGCGTACGCTCCGGCAAATCCCGCTACGCCGAGACGCTGCTCGCCGAGAGCGCCGAGGTCACCTACGTCGCGTCCGGGCCGGTGCCGGATCCGGCAGCGGATGCCGAGTGGGCAGCCCGGATCGCCGATCATCGAGTGCGACGGCCAGCCCATTGGAGCACCGTTGAGACCACCGACGTCGTCGGGGCGTTGCGGAGTGTGTCTGGGGCGGTCTTGATCGATTGCCTCGGCACCTGGCTGACCGCGGTCATCGACCGGCTGGGCACCTGGGACGCGCCGCTGCCCAGCTGGCAACGCGATTTCCATGATCAGCTGCAGGACTTGGTTACTGCCTGGCGGGCTCGTCGCGGGATGGCGATCGCGGTGACGAACGAGGCCGGCTGGGGACTGGTCTCGACATATCGATCGGGCCGGGTGTTCACCGAGCTGTTGGGAGAGGTCAACCAGGAGATGGCCGTGGCCAGCGATGAGGTGATCATGATTGTTGCGGGGCGACCGCTGCGCTTGTGAGCTCATACGATCATCACAACGATCATCGTGGTGAACGCGATCTCGATCGCAGCGCCCATCACATCGCCGGTGACGCCCCCCAGGCGGCGTACGCAGCGATAGACCAGCAGCGCCACCAGAAGGGCGGCGGCCACTGTCGCGAGCGCCCCACTGGCCGGACGGTGACCAGATAGCCAAGCGGCCCCGCTCATGATCAGCAGCGCTGCTAACCAGCAGCCCGCAGCGGCCGAGCGTGGCACCGCGCCGGCTACGACGAACCCGAGGCCGTCTTCTCGTGCGGCAGGAACGCCACGTATGCAGGTCAGACAGAGCGCTACTCGGGAACAGCACACCACGACGCCGACCAGCAGCGCACCGGCCAGACCATTGACCAGCTCGCCGACAGCCACCGATTGCAGGCCGATCACCACAATCAGCGCCACCACGCCCATCGGCCCGACGTCGCCGCGACGCATCACCATCAGGGAACGCTCTGCGGTCCAGCCAGAACCAAAGCTGTCGACCGTGTCGGCCAGGCCGTCCAGGTGCAGCGCGCGACTGCCGAGAGCCAGGCCGCCGACCGCGACCAGGCCGACTGCCAAAGGAGGCAAGCCAGCGAGCCAACCGAGCCAACCCACCAGCGCGATCGTGATAGCCAACGGCAGTACTGCCAGTGGTGAGATGATCATTGCCCGAGCCGCGGTGCGGCGGTCGATCTGACCGATAGCGCCAGACGGCACGATGGTCAGCGTCCCGACTGAGAGCCGTAGCGCGTCGAGCATGATCACCTCAGCTGACTATCTGCCCTCAGCGCTCGTGCTGAGATCGGCGAGGAGAGCCATTTCGCGTAGTGCGAGGACGGCCGACCGGAGTATCGGAAGCGCCGTAAGCGCTCCGGTGCCTTCGCCCAGTCGCATACCAAGATCAAGAATTGGCTCCAGGCCAAGCTTGTCGAGGGCCAGCTGCTGCGCCGGCTCGGTGGAGCGGTGGCCGGCCGCACACCACGCCACGACGCCCGACTCGAGATCCTCGGCCACGGCAGCTTCGGCGAGCGAGACGATCCCATCGAGCAGCACCGGTACGCCGCTGCGCGCTGCAGCACGGAGAAAGCCGACACCTGCGGCAAAGTCGGCCGATCCCAACGCTGCAAGTCGCTCGAACGGATCCATGGCCCGCCGGCCAACCCGGTCCAGCGCCGCCGCGATCAACTGAGTCTTGTGTTGCAGCCGATCATCGTCAACACCGGTACCACGCCCTACGACCGCGTCGGCCCGCAGCCCCAAGGTCGCGGCCACCAGGGCAGCCGACGGTGTAGTGTTGCCGATCCCCATATCACCGATGATCAACAGGTCAGCCCCGGCTGCGATCTCCACCTCGGCGATCGCCTCACCGGCGCGCAGCGCCTCGCGACAATCGTCAGCTGTCAGTGCATCGAACTGGTCGATAGGCCGAGAGGAACCGATGTGGTACGCCGAGACCTCCGCCGGAACGTCCTCAAGATCATCGTCGACACCCAGCTCGAGCACCCGCAATGCGACACCATGCTGCCGAGCAAGCACGTTGGCACCGGCCACGCCCGCCACGAAGGCCCGTACCATCACGGCTGTCACCTCTCGCGGATAGGCAGAGACACCGTTCGCAGAGACACCATGATCACCCGCCAAGATCACCGCTCGTACCCGGTCCAGGGGACGTGGGGGGCACGTCCCCTGGCAGGCTGCCACCCAAGCGGCCAAATCCTCTAGCCGGCCGAGCGCGCCCACTGGCTTGGCCAAGGCTTCCAGACGGCGACGGGCCTCGGCGTAGACGTCGGCTGAGGGCGGCTTGATCACGTTAGAGAGACTGCTCCGTGTAGTCGGGCTCGGCGACGCGAGTAGCCGTGCGACGCTGTAGCCGATGCAACAGCTCGCCGAGGACAACACCGAGGGTTGCCCAGAGCGTCAGTTGGATGATCAAGCTGGCAGCGCGGAACTCATACAGGACTGTGGCTGGGAAATCAGCCGGCACCTCGGAGTAGCTCGGCAGCAACGCCACAGCGGTGAGAGTCACCACCAGGTACCCGGCGATAGCGCTCAGGGTTGCGTACCAGGCGCCCCATCGAGCCGCCAGCTTGCGCCCGACCAGGACCGCGGTGGCGGCGGCGATGATCGAAATGGCGAGCATGATGAAGTAGAGCGTGGAGCGGGTGCCGATGGTGTCGGGGTTGCCGACCGCGGGCGGATTCGGCGGATAAGCCACGAAGGGCAACACACTGACGCTGACGAAGCCGATCGCTGCAGCGGACAGGCTGACACCACGCTCACCGAGCCTGCCGAAGCGGCCCAGCGCCAGCGCGCTGATCACCCCGACCAGGCCGCCGAGCGTGACACCGGCGACCGTCGTCGCGGTCAACAAACCCGCGGTCGACTGGAGTGAGCGCGGCACCTCGCTGCCATGCGAGTCAACGCTCGTCGCCGGCTCCTCGCCCTGATCATGACCCGATCCAGCCGATTCCTCGATCGCGATGGCGGCGTTGACGGAGGGCTCGCCGACGACGTACGCCACGGCGAAGGCTACGAGCCCCGCGAACAGGCCTGCGAGCAGGCCTCTCACCAGGAAGTCGCGTGCGGAGATCATGCAGAGCTCAGTGGCAAGGGAAGCCGAGCAGGTGGCGCCCGTCGTGGACCCACTCATGGACTCCAGTACCGGAGAACAGGGCGGCAGCCCCCTGCTCAGCAGAGATGAAGTACATGGCGACCAGCACGAGCATCCCCGCGAAGATCAGCCAGGGCAGCACTTGGGCGAGTGAAAATGGGGGAGTCGCAACAGCGACGGGCTTGGCGTGGGCGACCTCTGACATCAATTCCTCCTCCGGGTTCCTGCGACCCGCGTTGCCGGAGCTCGTCGGAGGGAGGGTCTGACTCGAGTATGGCTGTGCAGTTTCTTGGCCCAGCCAGCTCACACAGTGGCGCGACCGTGCCGGATTCTCACCGAACTTCCAGGTCCTCCGCGAACCTTTGCACTGTACCGTCACGAGGCGACCTTGTCAGCGATCGCCTGCAAGAGCCTGTTGGCGGCGCTCATAATTTCCCTGCGCGGCTGCGGTGATCGGTAAGGTGCGCGCATGAGGAGCGCCGCGAGCTCCGCCCGCTTTGGCGAGGTGGGCAGGTGAGAGACGTACCCACTGGAGGGTTGGCGGGAAGGATTTCCAGCCACCCTTCCGCCATCTTGCTCGTCGTTCAACTCGTCGGTGTGCTGGTCTATCCCTTCATGGAGACGGGTGGCCCGGGAGCCGTCATTTTCGAGATCTTCGGCGCGCTGGTGCTGGCCTTGGCGATCTGGGCGACCCGGGAGTCGCCGGGTCCGACCTGGATCGCGATCACTTTGGCTGTTGGGGCGTCATTGCTTTCGATTGCCGACGCGATCAATCCCGCCCCCGGCCTGGATGCCGCATCAGCGGTACTCCATGCACTCTTCTACTTCTGGGCCGCGGCAAGCCTCATGGTCTACATGCTGGCGGATCGCACTGTGACCACTGATGAGCTGTACGCCGTTGGTGCCACGTTCACTTTGGTCGCCTGGGGGTTCGCCTATGTCTTCGAGCTGCTCCAGCTATTTCAGCCAGGCTGTTTCATCGCAGCGGTGAGCCCCGAGGACCCGCGCACCTGGATGGAGCTGCTGTTCTTGAGCTTCACGAACCTGTCGAGCACCGGTCTCTCCGACGTCGTCCCGGTCACACCGCAATCACGCTCAGTGGTGATGATCGAGCAGGTTGCCGGCCTGGGCTACGTCGCGCTGTTCGTCTCGCGATTGGTCGGCCTGACCATCGCTTGGCAGATGCTTCCGAGCAACGGCAAGCGATCAGCGAGCGAGTGATGGCTCAGCGGCTGCTCATCGTTGCCCATGCCGCAACGCTGGCTATCCATGCGGCGGTATTCGGTGATCCGGGCGAACTGCTCCCCGGCGAGATCCCGCGGCTGAACCGTCGCGTCGCGTCGTGGGTGCGTGGGCCGGAAGCGGCGTGCGAGGCGACTGCGGTAGGTCTTGGGGGCAACGCCGAGCCCATCCAAGAGCTTCGTGGCTGTGACTTCGGTGCATGGTCGGGCAGGCCGCTGGTCGATGTCGCCGTCGACGAGCCTGGAGGGCTTGATGCCTGGCTGCACGACCCGCAGGCAGTGCCGCACGGTGGCGAAAGCCTCGCGGAGTTGATCAATCGCGTGGGCCGGGTGCTTGATGATCATCCGTGGCCGGAAGGTCGAAGCGTCCTGGTGGTCACCCCGCTGGCGGCCCGAGCGCTCCTGGTCCATGCTCTCCGCGCGGCACCTGAAGTGCTCTTCCACCTTGACATAGCGCCTTTGAGTCGGGCCTTGATCAGTCGCAGTCAGCAGATGTGGCGGCTCGCCAGGCTTGAGTCCGATGGACGTCCACGCCAGGACTAAGCCGCAGCGCTCCCTGGAATTGATCAATTGTCTGGGGATAGCGTCAAGGCCATGTCAAAGATGACTCCGGTGAACATGTCCGTCGCGGAGGTTCATGCGGCCGCTGGCTTGTCGGGTGTAGAGATGCCAGCCGTGCCTGCGGCCGATGAGCTGGACAACTGGGCGCAGGAGAACTACAGCCTGAGTGCCAGCGCAGCGGCGAGCCTGGGATTTCCCGTCGGAAGCGTCACCGCCACCATGCAGCGCGATGCGCTGATGTTCGGCACATCCCGTTGGAAAGATGTCGTCGCCGGTGAGCACACCTACCGGTTCGGGGTCGCCTTGCGCGCGTTGGTCGTCGTATCAGACATCAAGGGCGGTGGCGCGCTGACGTTGCCGATCGTCGCCGCCAAGGTCGAGCTCGAGGGAGCTCGGGCCTCCGCCCAGCTACTGGTCCGCGGATACAAGGGTGACGATCTGGGTGGGCTGCTGCCGACCTGGCAGTCGTTCGGAGTCGATTCCTACGCCCAGTACATGGCGGCGGTCTCCGACCTCCAGAAGGCGATCATGGGGGACGCCGGGAACATTCAGCCAGAGCTGCTGGCCACCACCGTGGTCAGCTCGAAGGTTCCCACCCCAGCTGAGGCCATCGGTTCCGTCTATGGACTTCATGCGATCGCCGAAGGTGCCACACTCGCCCATGCGATAGACAAACTCGGGATCGACGACCGAGAGGTGTCCGAGACCGTGAGAGCGCTGTACCAGAGCAGGATCGGCGAAGATGATCGCGCCGTGCCTGATCAGCAGCAACGGCAGGATGCTCTTGATCAACTCCAGGGCTTCCACCTCAGCCGGAGCTGGTTCAGAAGCTGATCAAGCGGTAGGCGCAAAGCCGGCGACGGCTCCTATCACCGTGATCGCCGGCGGTTTGATGCCTGCCTCGTTGGTGAGCGCTGCGATGTCGGCCACAGTGCCGCGTACGGCTCGTTGGCTTGGCATTGCCGCGTCCGCGACTGTCACAGCAGGCGTGTCGGCTGCCAGCCCGTGCTTGATCAACTCGGCGGTGATGTCCGGCAACGTGGCAACACCCATCATGATCACCAAGGTGGTGTTGGTCGTTGCCAGTGCTTGCCAGTTGAGAGTTGAGGCTCGGTCTCCAGGTGGCGCGTGACCTGAGATCACCGTGAAACCCTGAGTGAGCTCGCGGTGCGTCAGCGGCACACCGGCCAGTGCCGGGCCGGCAACCGCCGAGGTGACTCCAGGGATGACGGTGACGAGGATGCCGGCGGATGCGCAGGCCTGCCACTCCTCACCGCCGCGGCCGAACACAAACGGGTCACCGCCTTTGAGCCGGACCACCGTTTTGCCGGCCGTAGCATGCTCGACCAAGATCTCGTTGATACGGTCCTGAGAAGTGGACGTGCCTCGTGGGATCTTGGCAACCTCGATGATCGCGGCCTCTGGCCTCGCGTACTGCAGTGCCGATAGCGGGGCCAGCCGGTCGCAAACGATCACGTCCGCCTCCTTGATGGCCTCCAGTCCCGCCACCGTCAACAGACCAAGGTCGCCAGGACCGCCACCGACCAAGATCACAGATCCGACGCCTGTGGGCTGCTCGACCGTGGCCGGGGCAGGAGATACAGCAGGCACACCATGATCACGAGCAGCCGCCGCGATCATCTGGTCGCGCTCGGCCATGCCGGTGGCGGGCACCACCAGTGCGGCACCGGTGAAGTCATCGGGCGCCGGCGGGCGGCGGCGCATGATCAACAATCCCCGTGCTGCGAGATCGGCGACCGTCGCCCCGATCTCTGGGGCCACCACTGTCACCACTGCCCCCGTGTCCAGCAACTGCCGGATCGCAGACAGCGCGGACGGTCCACCTCCGCAGACCAGCACCGGTAGTCCGTCCAGCTCGAGGCTGGCGGAGAAGCCTGATGATGGCTGGATCTGCATGGCGGCGCGAGGTTACCACCCAATGCCGTTACGCCCGACCTCACGCCAGCCGGGCCCGTACCTGGCCTTCCATAACGCGCTGCAGCAGCGCAACTGTCTCTGGATCCAAGTCGACCCCGAGAGTGCGCGCCTGTGCCGCCAACTGAAGGGTAAGCCGCTCGGTCTCCGCCGCGTTCCCGGCTTGGTGCTCGGTACGGATCCGGACGGCCAGCAAGAGTTCATCGCCAGGCGCCGCAAGCAGCGCCCGCGCCGCCGCCCAGCGGGCCCGCTCCAGATCACCGGCGAGCAGTGCACGGTCGGCCAGCTCCACTCCGATGTCGCGTACGCAGGAGATCATGTCGGTGCGTAGCTCCTCGGCCCAGTGCCACTGTCCAGGTGCGGCATCGGCGAGTGGTGCACCGCGTACCAGCTCGAGCGCTGCCCGCAGGCTGTCGTCGTTA
>Ga0081455_10001886_pt1 | contig 25216 bp, 26 predicted proteins | sample TabmetS3T2R1_FD_70207 | JGI IMG/M metagenome (GOLD analysis project Ga0081455, IMG submission 70207) | Tabebuia heterophylla rhizosphere microbial communities from the University of Puerto Rico - S3T2R1 | ecosystem: Host-associated > Plants > Roots > Rhizosphere ...
GGCGATCCGCAGCGCCTCGGGATCCAGCGTGACGTAGACGTCGACGCGCCCCGAGCCGTGCAACACGGCGTTGGTGAACAGCTCGCTCGTGACCAGGGCGGCGTCACCCACGCCCGCGGTCTCGCCCCAGCGGTAGAGCGTGTCGCGCACGAACGCCCTAGCCGCCGGTATCTGGTCCGTCGTTCGGCGGAAGCGGGCGTAGGCCTGCATCGGACCATCCCCTATCCGTGGAGGCCCCGACTAACACGAAAACCTCGGTTTGTCGTCAACTTTTCGCGGTCGCGCGTCACCGGCTCTCCAGCTCGTCGTCGTCGGGCACGGGGCGCTCGTCGTCGGGGACGAGCGTGGCACCGAGTGCCGCCTCGGCACCGGTGTCGGGCACGGGGCGCTCGTCGTCGGGAACGGGTTCGTCGCCCGCTGCGGTCGGGTCGATCTCCACGACCGGCCGCTCGTCGTCAGGGATCGGTGTCTGATCGGCCACGGCCACCTCCGGGGCGTTCTGATCGGCGTGATCGGTCGGTTGTGACCGTCAGCGCGACGGGCACCACCATCAGTACAAATACGACCACATCGGTTCCCGGGACTACCCATTCCCTGGTAGGCGTGATGTGATGCACCGGTTTCGCCCCATCACCGGGGGGAAATGGTTTCCTGCGTGGTTCCCCGGAGGTGGACATGACCGCAGCGGATGATCGGGACGCCGGGGGCTTCTCCGTTTCGACCCGTCGCGAGGGCGCTCGAGGCCTGATCGCACTGGAGGGCGAGCTCGACCTGCATACTGCCGACGAGCTGACGAACGCAGTTTCGGGCCTCCTCGAACAGAAGGTCACACGCGTCGAGGTGGACGCCGGCGGGCTGAGCTTCGCCGACTCCGCCGGGTTGCGGGCGGTGCTCATGGCACGCGCCGCCGCCGAGGATGCGGGCGCCACGTTCGGGGTGACGGTCGTCTCGGCCAGCGTCGAGCGGCTCATCGAGATCACCGGACTGTCCGACCTGCTGGTCGACAATCCCTAGCACGCCCACTCGAACGCGGCTGGTCTCGGCGTGACCGTGCGCGAAGTCGACCCGTCGGGTGCGGGGCTCGGCCGACGCCGCGCGGGGCGCGGCTTCGTCTACGTCGACAGCGATGGCCGGCGCATCACGGACTCGGCAGTACTGGATCGGATTAGTGCCCTCGCCATCCCGCCGGCGTGGACCGAGGTCTGGATCTGCCCGGACCCTTCGGGCCACATCCAGGCCGTGGGGCACGACGCGCGGGGTCGCCGCCAGTACCGCTACCACGACGAATGGCGGACCCGGCGTGACCGCGCCAAGCACGATCGGATGTTGGACCTGGCCCGTGCCCTTCCCCGGCTGCGCCGGCGACAGCAGCGCGACCTCGCGACCGACGGCATGGGCCGCGACCGCGTGCTGGCCTGCGCGGTGCGCCTGCTGGAGCTGGGACTGTTCCGCGTGGGGGGCGAGCCCTACGTCGAGGAGAACGGCAGCTACGGCCTGGCGACGCTGCGCAAGGGGCACGTGCGGGCCGTCGGCGGCGAACTGCGTTTCGATTACCCGGGCAAGGGTGGACAACGTCGGGTGGTCACCATCGGCGACCCCGACGTTGCCGACATCGTGCGAACGCTCAAGCGCCGCCGGGGCGGTGGCCCCGAGCTCCTGGCGTACAAGAACGACCGCGGCCATTGGGTGGACGTGCGCTCGGCGGACATCAATGACTACCTGGGCCGTGCGCTGGGATCGAAGTTCTCGGCCAAGGACTTCCGGACCTGGACGGCGACCATCCTCGCCGCCGTGGCGTTGGCGGCGGAGGAGGAGGCGGATACGGAGCGCCAGCGTCGCCGCGCCGTTGTGCGGGTGGTGCGCCGCGTCGCCGACGTGCTCGGCAACACGCCCGCAGTCGCGCGCGGCTCGTACGTCGATCCCCGGGTCATCGAACGCTACGAGAAGGGGGAGACCGTGCGTAAGGCAATGGCTGCCGACGATGTGGACACGGTCGTTGAGGCCGTGCTCCCGGGTCAGAACGGCAGCGGAGACGGCGCCGCGGATCAGGACGACGACGACGACCAGGTCGGCGCACTGGAGGACGTGCCCGCGCCCCTCCTGGCCGAGGTCGATGCGGCCGTCGTCGACCTCATCGAGCGCGCGCCTCGGCGCCGTGCTCGCGGACGGCGGCGTCGCTGAGCACGCCCCTCACGCTCCTATGCGGGTCGCCAGGAGGCAGATGTCGTCGCGGGCCGGGCGGTCCACCAGCTCGTCCGTCACCCGCTCGCACAGCTCGTCGGCGCCGCCGGTGAAGCCCTCGACCGACTTTCGCAGCAGTGTCAGACCGTCCCGCCCCTCGCGCTCCGGCTGCTCGAGCAGCCCGTCGGTGTAGAGCAGCAGGGCGGTGTCGCGCTCCAGCGGCACCGGGCCGAGCACGTCGCGGTCGCCGTCCGGCGGGGCAACGCCCAGCAGGCGGCTGTGGCCCTCGCTGAGGAGCTGGGTCGCCCCGGCGCGATCGATCAGGATCGGCGGTGGGTGGCCGGCATTGACCAACTCCAGCGTGGACGCGTCGAGGTCGATGACGGCCAGCACGAGCGTGGCGGTGTGGAGCTCGCCGAGGTTCTGCAGGAGCACGTCGACCCGCCGCACCACCTCGTCGAGCGGGCCCTCGTCCACTGCGTAGGCGCGGGTCCCCAGGCGTAGCTGGCCCATCACCGCGGCCTGGCGGACGCCGTGCCCCATCACGTCCCCGACCACCAGGCCGACCCGATTGCCCGACAGCTCGATCACGTCGTACCAGTCGCCGCCGACCTCGCTGCCAACGCCGGCAGGCACGTAGCGAACGGCGAGGTCGAGACGGTCGAACGACGGCACGGCCGCGGGCAACAGGCTTCGCTGCAGGCTCAGCGAGATGGCGTGCTCCCGCGCCGCCCGCGCCTGGGCCTCCCAGAAGCCGCGCTGGGCCATGTCGAACGTGGACAGGCTCTCGACGAAGAACTCCATGCACGCCGCCACGGTCTCGCCGTGGGGCGTGCCCGCCACCAGCTCGCGGACCGCCTCGCTGTGGATGGTCGCCAGCTCGAGGATGCCGATCTCCGCCTCCACCGCCGAGTGCCCCAGCTCGTACGCCTGGCTGCGGCCCGACTCGTCGCGGTGGTCGAGGTAGTGACGCAGCGCCGCCCGGTACTCGTCGGCCAGCAGGTTGGGGTCAGTCCTCATCGGCCGCCCATCAGCGCACGCGGTGGACGAACGTCACTCTCGCACACGGGCCACGGCGACGAGGGCGTCGTCGGTCGGCCGCGCGTGCGTGCCGAGGATGGTGCTGGCGATGCGATCGACCGGCTGACCCGTGGCCACCTCCGGGACGTAGTCACCGCTGAGGCCGTCGGTGGCCATGATCACGAGGTCGTCGGGGCGCAACTCCGTGGCCGAGGCGTGCAGTCGCGGCGGGAGCCGGAAGCCGACCGCACCTCCGAACAACATGGCGCTGGCCGTCAACGATCCGTGGCCACCCGCGGTGCGGCGCACGAGGTTGGCCTCCACGTTGCCGACACCCACCCATTGCAGCATCCCGGCACCGCACTCGATCCGCACCAGCGTGATCGCTGCTCCACGCGTGCCCGCGAGGCCGACGTGACAGAGGCGCAGGAGGCTGGCGAGGGACTCGCTGCTGTGCGCGGCAATGGTGTCGCGGGCGATCTCGGCGGCTTCGGCGGCCTTGGGGCCGTGGCCGAGCCCGTCGATCGCCGCGAGCAACGCGCCGTCACTCACGGGCATGCAGGCGGCGAGGTCGCCGGACACCGCCTCGCCGGGGAGCGGCCGCCCCGACACGGCCCAGTCGAGGCACGCCACGCGGGTCGCGCGGGACTCCCGGGCGCCACCGGCGTCGGGCCGGAACCCCTCCCCGCCCACTACGGACACCACTTTCGCATCACGACCGTCGTACCCACCCCCTGCTCGGACCGAACCTCGAAGTGGTCCATCAGCCGTCCGGCGCCCGGAAGGCCGAGGCCGAGGCCAGGGCCCGTGGAGTAGCCGTCCTGCATGGCGCGTTCGATGTCGACGATCCCGGGCCCCTCATCGCTGGCGACCACTTCGATCGCGTTGCGCCCGTCGATCGTCACGAGGCTGATGGTGATCTCGCCCCGCCCCGCATGGTTCATGATGTTGCGGGCGATCTCGGAGATGGCGGTCGCGATCATCGTCGATTCGATGCTGGAGCAGCCCATTCGTTCGGCGAGGTCGCGCCCCTCCTGCCGGGCGGTGACGATGTCGACGTCCGCGGCGATGGGGACCCGCAGCGGGCGCTCAGGCGCCACCCTCAGTCCTTTCCGGTTCGGGCGTCGAGGAACCGCAGGCCCTCCTCGAGGTCGAGGGCCGTGTGCACATCCTCGAACGTCAGCCCCAGCTGCACCATGGCGAACGCCACCTCGGGCTGCACGCCGACCACCACCGTGTCCGCCCCCCGCAGCCGCGTCATGTGCGAGATGGTCCGGAGCGAGCGGGCCGCGAACGAGTCCATGAGGTCGAGCGCCGTGAGGTCGACGATGATGCCTCGCGCCCGGTACTGCCCCACCTGGCGGACGAGGTCGTCGCGCAGCCGCAGCGCCTCGGTGTCGGTCATCGCCGACTGAACCGTGGCGATCAGGTACTCGCCCTGGCGCAGGATGGGGACTGCCATCTGGGCGGCTAGCGCAGTTCGACGACCGGCTCGAGAGGCTCCGTGTGCGAGACCTCGTAGCCGAGCAGGCGCTCGGCGGCCTCGATGCCGCCCTGGAGATCGCCCACGGCGTTGACCTTCGACAGTTCGACGCCGAGGGTCACGAGCGTCAGCGCGATCTCGGCGGACAGGCCGCTGATGATCACGCTCGCGCCCATCAGGCGCGAGGCGTCGACGGTCTGCACGATGTGGTTGGCCACGGTCGAGTCGATCTCCGGGACGCCGGTGATGTCGATGACCACGACCTTCGCCCGGTTGGTTCGGATGGCGCGCAGGAGCTGCTCGGTGAGCTGGCGAGCCCGCTGGCTGTCGAGGGCACCGATGATGGGCAGGATCACCAGCCGCGGCCGCACCTGGAGCACCGGCGTGGAGAGCTCGCGGATCGCCTCCTGCTGCTGGCGGATGATCCGCTCGCGCTCCTGGACGAAGCTGACGCCGACCGTGTTGGCGATGCGGTTGGCGGCCGGCTCGTAGGCGTCGAGCGCGCGGTTGAACAGGTCGAAGTCCGTTTGGTACTTCTCGAACACCGATCGCGCCAGCACGTCGCGGAGCAGGAGCACGATGCCCAGGACCTCGTCGGTCTCGACGCCGCGGGGGATGATGCGCTCCGACAGGCTGCGGGCGTAGTTCTCCAGCGCCTCGACGCTGCCGGTCTCGAGCGCCTCGACGTAGTTGTCGTAGACCGACGTCGCCTCGGAGAAGATCTCCTCCTGCGTCATCGCCGTGAGCAGTCCGGCGTCGGTGATACGCCGGGCCCACTCCTCGCGCAGCTGGGCGCGGCTCTTGCGCAGGTGGGCGACCAGCTCGGGCAGGAGCACTTCGCTGCCCTCCCGCGTCGCCTCGACTGCCTCGTCGGACGCCCGCGATCTCCGCCCAGCCGGGGTCTGCGCGGTGGGACGACTGCGCGTCGCCATGGTTACCTCCCCGTCGCCTTCTTGCCTCGGGCCGCTGCGGCGCAGCGAGCCTGCCTGGCCCCCGAATCCAGTCCGGTCGGTCACGGGCCGTCGGGGCGCACCTTACAGGGTGCCTGGATAGGCACGTCCTCTTGGCTCACGGTGTCCGCGGGGGTGCTCCGGCGCGTCCTGGCGCGCCGCGGCCTCACGGGCGCCTCGCCGTCGCCTCGGGCGCCCGCCGGACGGGCGGCAGGTAGATGCCGATCTCGGTCCGGACCCACCACGCACCGTCCGCGCGCCGCTCGGCCCGCGTCGTGTAGCGGTAGCGGAACAGGCGGGCGCGCACGAAAGCCGGCGGCGCGTCCGGGAACGGGTTGCCCCGCCGGCGGAGGAGGCGGAGCGTGGGCTCGTCGCCCTCCAGCAGCTTGGCCGCCAGGCGCGGCAGCCAGGGCTCGGCGTAGGCCGGCGACAGCGCCGCGAACCACATCAGCCAGTCCAACCGCAGGTGGTAGGGCGCGACCTGCGGCGGCCGCCGGCAGGGATCGCCCGGCTTTCCCTTGAACTCGTAGGGCCGCCAGTCGGTGGCGGGCGTGATGGTGGTGTCGTCGGTGCCCTCGATCACCACCTCGTTCCGCTCCCGGCTGATCGTCCCGAACGCCCCGTAGGTGTTGACGAGGTGCAAGCGGTTGAAGCTGAGGTTCATCGCCTGGTGCGACGACAGCATGTTGCGGACGGGCCACCAGCTGAGGACGGCGAACCCGGCCGCCAGCGCCAGCGTCAGGGCACCGAACCAGGCCGGGGGGCCGGCCAGACTCGTCGGCGGCGAGGCCGGCAGCACCACCTCGAGGAGCCGGTTGTCGAGGGCGCTGAACGCGAGCGTCATGGTCACCACGTTGAGCCACGAGAAGTTGCCGCTCAGCACCAGCCAGCCCTGGGTGACGATCATGACCACGCCGGCGACCGACGCGTAGGGCTGGGGCGTGAACAACAGGAACGGCACGACGAGCTGGGTGACGTGGTTGGCGGCGACCTCCGTCCGGTGCAGGGGTGCGGGCAGGCGGTGGAACCACCAGCTGAGCGGGTTCGGCATCGGCTGGGTCTCGTGGTGGTAGTCGAGGCAGGTCAGGCGCCGCCAGCACCGGTCGCCGCGCAGCTTGATGAGGCCGGCACCGAACTCCACGCGGAACAGGAGCCAGCGCAAGAGGATGATCACCGGCAGCGGCGGGGCGACGTCGGTGGGGCCCAGGAAGATCGCGAGGAACCCGGCCTCGAGGAGGAGCGACTCCCAGCCGAAGCCGTAGAAGGTCTGGCCGACGTTGACGATCGACAGGTAGAGCGTCCACAGCGCGAACCAGACGAGCATCGACACGCCGATCGGGCTGCGTTCGGGCAGGCCGACCACGACCAACGCGGCGAGGCCGATCCCGGTCCATGCCACGACCGCCAGGAGGCGGTCGCTGTAGCGGAGCGTGAAGAGGCTGGGCGCCCGGGACCAGCCTGCTCGCCGGACGTAGCGGGGGACCGGGAGCAATCCCCGTTCACCGAGCAGCGGGCGGAACTGCTTGACGGCGACGACGAACGCAATCAGGTAGATGACGCCGAGGCCCCGCTGGATCACCAGCCGGGCCAGGTAGTAGTCGGGTGCCGCGAGCCAGTCCATGCGGTCGCTCCCCCCAGGCGCGGGACCACCAGCTTCGCGCTTGTGGGGTACTCAGGCCCTCACGCCGAAGACGCGGCGCAGCGCCACCTTGGCGGCGAGGTGCCCGGCCATGCCGTGCACGCCCGGACCCGGTGGGGTGGCCGCCGAGCACAGGAAGATGGCGGGGTCGGGCGTGGCGTACGGGACGCGCGCCACAACGGGCCGGAACAGCACCTGGCGGCCCCGGAAGGCACCGCCGGCGATGTCGCCGCCGATCATGCTGCGGTTGTGGGCCTGCAGCTGCGGTGGGCCCCACGCCGACCGCGCCAGCACGACGTCCCGGAACCCGGGGGCGAACCGCTCGATCTGGTCCTCGATCGGGCCCGTCAGGTCGCCGCGCCAGCCCCGCGGCACGTGACCGTACGCCCAAAGGACGTGCCGCCCCCCGGGGGCGCGTGACGGATCGACGATCGTCGGCTGGGCCGCGATGAGGAACGGGGGATCCGGCGGGCGGCCGGAGGCGACGGCGGACAACGCACGCCGGATCTCCTGGAGCGAGGCGGCCACGTGGACGGTCGCCGCCCGGCGGGCTTCCTCGGCCTTCCAGGGAACGGGCTCGGAGAGTGCGTAGTCGACCTTGAAGACCGCCGGGCCGTGCCGGTAGCGGCGGAGCGCGGCCCGATACCCGCCCGGGAGCCGGTCGGCGGCGATCGCGGCGAGGTCGTGGGGCATCACGTCGAACAGGTAGGCCCGGGCCGAGGGCAGCTGGCCGATCGTCGTCACCAGCGCGTGGGTCTCGACGCTGCCGCCCAGCGACTCGAGGTACGAGATGAGCGCGTCGGCGATCGCCTGCGAGCCCCCGCGGGCCACCGGCCAGCCCACCTCGTGGGCGGCGAGGGCCAGCATCAGCCCCGCCGACGCCGTGAGCGGCGAGGTCGGCGGGACGATGGCATGGCCGGCGATGCCGGCGAACAGCATGCGGGTGCGGTCCTCCCGGAACGCGTGGGCCGCGATCTGGGCCGGCCACACCGCCCGCACGCCGAAGCGCGCCAGCAGCAGCGGGTGGCGGGGGAGGCCCATGGCGATCGGGCGGAGGATGTCACCCGCCAGCTCCGACCAGCGGCCGAGGAAGGGCCCGACCATGCGCCTCCAGGCCCCCTCGTCGCGACCGAGCGAGGCAGCGGTCTCATCGACCGAACGGGCCAGCACGGCGGCCGACCCGTCGGGGAGCGGGTGCGCCAGCGCCAGCTCCGGGTGCAGCCACTCGAGCCCGTGGTCGGCCAACGGCAGTGCCGCGAGCGCCGGCGACCCGACGCCGAACGGGTGCACCGCCGAGCACACGTCATGGCGGAAGCCCGGGAGCGTGAGCTCCTCGGTCCGGATGCCGCCGCCCGGGTTGTCGGCCGCCTCGAACACGCGGACCTGCAACCCGGCCTGCGCCAGCGTCACGGCGGCGGTCAGCCCGTTGGGACCCGATCCCACGACGGCGGCGTCGAGCACGCCCCACCTTTGCCGATCCGCGCCCGCCGTATCGAACCTCCGCGTTTCCGTCCGCCGGTGAGGCCGGCCATGCGACGGGATATCGATGCCGGAGTGGTCGCCGGCGGTCAGGGCGTCGCGCCCGGCGCCTCGTCGTCGACGTGCACGGCGGCGTCCTCCGCCGGCGGCGGCACGCGCTCGGTCGCGACGTCGCGGGTCGTCTCGTCGCCGCTGAACTCGTCGTCGGGCGCGAGCGGGCCCTCCTCGTCCTCCAGCTCCGTCCCCACCCGCTCGCCGACGAGATCCGCCTCGTCATCCGCCACGCCGGCGTCGTCGCCCACCAGCTCGACGCCCGGGTCCGACCCTTCGTCTCCGGCCGGCCGCTCCCACACCTCCGGCTCGGTGCGCTCGTCGCGCTCCGCGAACGACTCACCGCCCAGCTCCTCGAGCTCGGTCACGCCCTCGTCGTCGGCCCCCAGCGGCTGGTCGGGTGGGTACTCGTCGCCGAGCAACTCGTCGTCGAGGGCCTCGCCGGTCTGGTCGGGATCCATGCCACCCAACGTATCCACGTCAGGCCGGCGGAACCTCGTGGTGGGTGAAGCGGCCGAGCGACGCCGAGTAGCCGGCGTCCTCGAGGGCGGCGACCACACGGTGGACGTGGTGCCGGTCGAGCGTCTCGATCGTGACCTGGATCTCCGCCGACTTGGCGGACATGTCCACGAACATGCGCTGGTGGAGGATCTCGACGATGTTGGCCCCGGCCCGGCCGAGGATCGTCGCGACGTCGCCCATGCTGCCTGGGACGTCGGGCACCTCGACGTGCAGCCGGGTCAGCCGCCCGCTGCGGATCAGCCCTCGCATGATGACCGACGCCAACAGCCGCGGGTCGACGTTGCCACCGGTGATGACCACCCCCACCTTCTTGCCGGCGAAGCGCTCCCGCTGCTCGACGAGTGCGGCGACACCGGCCGCACCGGCGCCCTCCGCGACCACCTTCTCGATCTCCAGGAGCAGGTTCATGCCCTGCTCGATGGCCTCCTCGCTCACCGTGATCACGTCGTCGGCCAGGGCGGCGATGATGCGGCCGGTCAGCTCGCCGGCGCGGGGGACGGCGATGCCCTCGGCGATGGTCGATCCGCCGCACGGCCACTCTGCCTCGTTGATGCGTGCGGCCATGGAGGGATAGCGCTCCGTCTGGACGCCGACGAGCTCGATCGACGGCGACAGGCTCCGCGCCGCGACCGCCATGCCCGCGAACAGGCCGCCCCCGCCGACCGGCACGATCAGCGTGTCGAGGTCGGGATCGTCGGCGAGCATCTCCAGGGCGCAGGTCCCTTGGCCGGCGATGACCGCGGGATCGTCGAACGGGTGCACGTACGTCCGGCCCTCGTCGCCGGCCAGGCGCAGGGCCTCGGCTTCGGCCTCCGCCAGGCCCTCGCCCCGGAGCACGACGGTCGCCCCCAGCTCGCGCGTGCGCTGGACCTTCACGAAGGGCGTGTTGGTGGGCATCACGATGGTGGCGTCGATCCCGAGGCGGCTCGCGTGATAGGCGACGGCCTGGGCGTGGTTGCCGGCCGACATGGCGATGACGCCCTTGGCGCGCTCCCCGTCGTCGAGCTGGAGCAGCTTGTTCAGCGCGCCGCGTTCCTTGAACGAGGCGACGAACTGCAGGTTCTCGAACTTCACCACCACGTGGCACCCGAGCACCTGGGACAGGGTCCGGGAATGGGCGCTGGGGGTGCGTTCGATCGACCCGGCCAGGCGCTCCGCGGCGGCGACTACGTCGTCGGCGGTCACCGGCAACGCGTCGCCGGCACTGGGGGACGCCTCCCCGCCCGACTCCCGGGCCGTCACGTCGCGGCCCGCAGCGTGCGCTTGCTCACCGTCATGTCCTCGAGCACCTCCACCAGCGGCTCGACCCCGAGGCCGGGCCCGCTGGGCACGATCATGGTGCCACCCCGCGAGTCGAACGGGGGCGTGATGTCGGTCGAGAAGTAGCGCGACGACGGACCCAGGTCGGGCGGCAGGTTGCAACCCGGCAGGGCCGCGATCGCCAGGTTGACGGCACGGCCGATGCCGGTCTCGAGCATCCCGCCGCAGCGCAGCGACACGCCGGCGTCGCGGCAGCGCTGGTGCACCCGCCGGGCCTCGACCAGCCCGCCGACCCGCCCGGCCTTGAGGCTCACGGCGCCGCACGCCCCGAGCGCCAGGGCCGTGTCGAGGTCGGCGAGGGAGCCGATCGACTCGTCGAGGCACACCGGCACGTCGATCTGCCGGGCCAGGCGCGCGTGTCCCACGAGGTCGTCGGCGGCGAACGGCTGCTCGATGGTGACCAGCCCCAGGTCGGGGCCGGCGAGCCGCCCGAGGGTCGCCATGTCGTCCGGGCTGTCGCTGCGGAAGCTGCCGTTGGCATCGACCAGGAGGGCGACCTCGTCGCCGAGGTCGCCGCGCACGGCCCGGACCGGCTCGAGCTCCCAGCCCGGCCGGATCTTGATCTTGAAGGCCCTGTGGCCGCGGTCGCGCCAGCGCACGATCGCCTCGATCAGGCCGTCGACCGTCCTGGCGATGCCGACGGCGATGCCGGTCGGGACGACCGGGCGCGTGGCGCCGAGGAAGGCAGCCATCGAGCGGCCCTCGGCGCGTAGGCCGGCGTCGAGCGCGGCGCACTCGAGCGCGGCCTTGGCCATGTGGTGGCCACGGACCTCACGCAGCGACCGGCCCACGAGCAGGCGCGGGACCAGGTGATGCTCCAGGACGTGCAGCGCGCCGGCGGAGTACTCGGGCCAGTACGTCGGCTCCGGCTCGGCCACGCACTCACCCCAGCCCGCCGGTCCCTCTGCGGCCACCGCCTGCACCACCACGACATCCCGGTGGCGCCGCGTGCCGTGGGCGGTGACGAAGGGCTCGGCGAGGGGCATCCGCACGACGCGCAGCTCGATGCCCTCGAGCACGACCTGCATCGTCACCTCCTGGCGGTGAGCGCCCGATGGGACCCGGGCGGCGGTTGCCGGACCCCATCATTCCGCGCGGCTCGCCCGGCGAGGTGGTCCGGCGCGGCGTTGGCGATGCCGCCGGGCGGTGCCCAGCTCGTCGGAGACGATGCGGGGCGCGGTCGGTAGCCTGGACGGGCCATGGCCTCAAGCTCGATGACCGCCTTCGCCCTCAAGGCCAATGATCCCTGCTGGTGCGGCAGCGGCCGGAAGTTCAAGCGCTGCCACAAGGCCAGCACCGACCACATCCGTCCGGGCCGCGTGGGCCCGCCACGCACCGTGCCGGCGGACATCCCGCGGCCGGCCTACGCCGAGACCGGTGTGCCGGTGCGGCGGGCCGAATCCCACGTGCGGTCGCCCGAGGTGGTCGAGCGCATGCGCCGGGCCGGCCGGGCCGCCGCCGAGGTGTTGCAGGTCGTGGGCGCGGCGGTCGCACCGGGTGTCACGACCGACGAGCTCGACGCCCTGTGCCACGAGGAGTGCATCAGGCGGGGCGGCTATCCCAGCCCGCTCAACTACGGCGCCTTCCCCAAGTCGCTCTGCACCTCGGTCAACGAGGTCATCTGCCACGGCATCCCCGACGACCGGGCGCTCATCGACGGCGACATCGTCAACCTCGACGTCACGATCTTCCTCGACGGCGTCCACGGCGACACCAACGCCACCTTCCCGGTCGGCACCATCGACGAGGGCTCGGCGGACCTGATCCTGGTGACCCGCGAGTGCCTGGACCGGGGGATCGCTGCGGTCTCTCCCGGCAGCCCGGTCCGCGAGATCGGGCGCGCGATCCAGGACCACGCCGAGGGCCACGGCTACGGCGTCGTCCGCGCCTTCGTCGGTCACGGCATCGGCGAGCAGTTCCACAGCGACCTGCAGATCCCGCACTACGACGACCCGCGGGCAACCACCGTCATCGAGCCGGGCATGACCTTCACGATCGAGCCGATGATCACCATGGGTGCCTGGCAGCACCAGCTCTGGAGCGACGGCTGGACGGCGGTCACCGTCGACCGGCGGCGCACCGCGCAGTTCGAGCACACGCTGCTGGTCAACGACGACGGCGCCGAGATCCTCACGCTGGCTCACTAACCTCCCGGCCCTTGGGCGACGGTCCCGCATTCTTCGACGTGGTGCTGCGCCAGCGGGCGTGCCGCGAGTTCACTCCCGATCCGGTCCCGGACGAGCACATCGCCCGGATGCTCGACGCCGCGATTCACGCACCCAGCGCCGAGAACGCCCAACCCTGGGTGTTCGTGGTCTTGCGGGACGCCGACCGGCGGCGGCGCGTCGCCGAGCTGACCCGACGGCTGTGGGACGGGGGCGCGGGTGACCACTCCCGCCCACGCCTGGCCGCCGGCCTGTTCGCTGAGGTCGACGGCGCCATCCGCTCCGGCTTCGGTGGCGCCCCGGTGCTGGTGGTCGTCGCCGGCGACGGGCGCGACCGGACCACCCGCGCCACGCTGCCGGCGTCGGTCTTCCCCGCCGTGCAGAACCTGCTCCTGGCCGCCAACGCCCTGGGGTACGGGTCCGCGTTGACCACCCTCACCACGGTCGCGGCCGGCGAGCTGCGCGCGGTCGTCGAGCTGCCCGAGGGGCTCGAGCCAATGGCCGTGGTGCCCATCGGGCGCCCGGCGCGGGCGCTCGGCCCACCCCGGCGCCTGCCCGCCGCGGACCACACGTTCGTGGACCGCTACGAGAGCTGACGCCGACGCATCTGGGCGCAGATCTGGTCGCCGAGCAACCGATCCCTGCGCCGGGAACGGGGTCAGGGCACCTGCCGACGCAGCTCCGGCGCCAGGTCGCCCCTGCGGTCGACGGCCACCCCGGCGCCGAGGCCGAGCCACGCAGCCATCGCCGCCAGCTCGGCCGCGAGCTCGGCGGCGACCCGGTCCCGGTCGGGCACGCCGTCCTCGGCCCACGCGGCCCTCACCCGGAGCACCCCGGCCCGGCGATCGGCCTTGAGATCCACGCGGCCGACCAGCGCCTCGTCGAGCAGGAACGGCAGCACGTAGTACCCGTGGACGCGCTTGGCGGCCGGCGTATAGATCTCGATGCGGTACGCGAAGTCCCACAGCCGCTCGGTCCGCTGGCGCTCCCAGATCAGCGAGTCGAACGGCGACAGGAGCGCGCGGGTCCGCAGCCGGCGCCGCGGGAGGTGTGCCTCGGGATGCAGGTAGGCGGGCTGGCGCCAGCCCTCGACCCGGACCGGCACCAGGGACCCGTCGGCCGCCAGCTCGGCCAGCAGGGGGGCCGCCGCCGGCACGTTGAGCCGGTAGTAGTCGGCCAGGTCGCGGGCGGTACCGACGCCGTGCGCCCGTGCGGCCACCAGCAGCAGCTGGCGCCGAGCGTCGGCCTCGTCCGGCGTTGGCGTCGCCAGCACCTCGGCGGGGAGCCAGCGCTCCGGCAACAGGTACGCCCGGGAGAAGCCGTTGCGCCGGACGGCCGTGACCTCGCCGGTGTGGAAGAGATGCTCGACCACCCGCTTGCCCTCGCCCCAGCCCCACCAGCTCTCGGTGCGGGGCGACGCCCGGTGGACCTCGAGGTCGCCGATGACGACCGGTCCCCGCTCGGCCACCTCGGCGAGCGCCGCGGCCACCAGCTCGGGATTGTCCCGGGCCACCCGGCGGACCCCGCCCCAGGCGTGCTCGCCCGCCATGCGCCAGCGCAGGACCGGTTGGCGCTCGACCGGGTGGACGGACGCCTCGTGACCCCAGTACTCGAACACCTCGCGGCTGCCCCATAGCCACCGGCTCAGCGCGTCGCGGTCGTACGACCCGAGCCGGGCGAAGAAGACCAGCTCGTGGCTGCGGGCGACCACGTTCACCGAGTCGAGCTGCACGGTGGCCAGCCGGTCGAGCACTCGCCGAAACAGCCGCCGGTCCACACGGCCGCGGGGACGGGGGTCGGTGAACCCCTGGGCAGCCAGCGCCACCCGCCGCGCGTCGCGGCGACTCATGTCGAGGGGTGCGGTCACCGGCGAGCACGCTATCCGGGGGTCGCCCGCATTAGGGCTACGTTTGTTCGGTCCGCGAGATACGAGCCAGATCGATAGGAGTGGTGCCGATGGGCTACCGCGTGGTGGTCGACTTCGACCTCTGTGAGAGCAACGCCCGGTGCATGGAGGCGGCGCCCGAAGTGTTCGAGGTCCGCGACGACGATTTCCTCTACGTGCTCGACGAGACGCCGCCCGACGAGCTCCGTCCCAAGGTCGAAGAGGCCGTCCGCCGCTGCCCGAAGGCTGCGATCTCCATCGCCGACACGTGACCCGACCAGGATGAACGCCCGGCCGCAGGCCATCGTGGTGGTCGGGGCGTCCCTGGCCGGTCTGCGGGCGGCCGAGGAGCTGCGCTGCGAGGGCTTCCGTGGCCGCATCACCGTCGTCGGCGACGAGGTGCACGCGCCGTACGACCGTCCGCCACTCTCGAAGCAGGTGCTCGCCGGCCACTGGGACGCCGACCGGCTGGCGCTGACGGTCGGTGGTGACGGCGGCGTCGATGCGCTGGACCTCGACTGGCGGCTGGGCACGCGGGCCAGCGGGCTGGACCTGCGCGCCCGCCGGGTGCTGCTGGCCGGTGGCGAGTGGCTCGACTTCGACGGGCTGGTGATCGCCACGGGCGCCACCCCGCGGCGCCTGCCGGGCAGCGAGGGCCTGGCCGGGGTCCACACCCTGCGGACGCTGGACGACTGCCTGGCGGTGCGGGCGGAGGTCGACGCCGGCGCTCGGCGCCTCGTGGTGGTGGGCGCCGGCTTCATCGGCGCCGAGGTGGCCGCGACCTGCCGGACCCGGGGACTCGACGTGACCATCCTCGAGGCGCTACCCGTGCCGCTGGGCGCGGCGCTGGGGGAGGAGATGGGTGCGGTGATGGCCGACATCCATCGCGACCACGGCGTCGACGTGCGGCTCGGGGCCGCGGTCGCCGGCCTCGACGGGGGCGTCGACGGCCGGGTCGAGCGGGTCCGGCTGGCGGACGGTGGAACCATCGAGGCTGACCTGGTGGTGGTCGGCATCGGCGTCGTCCCCAACACCGCCTGGCTCGAGGGCTCGGGCCTCACCCTGGACGACGGCGTGGTGTGCGACGCCACCACGCTGGCGGCCCCGGGGGTGGTGGGAGCCGGCGACGTGGCCCGCTGGCCCAGCCGGCGCTTCGGCGAGCTGATGCGGGTCGAGCACTGGGACAACGCCATCAGCATGGGTGCCCATGCCGCCCGGCGGCTCCTGGCCTGGCTCGACGACGAGGCTGCCGGCGGCCGTAGCGCCCGGCGGGCCGAGCCGTACGACCCGGTGCCCTGGTTCTGGTCCGACCAGTACGACCGGAAGATCCAGCTGGCGGGGCGCTCGGCCGGGGCGGACGAGGTGCGGGTCGTCGACGGGTCCACCGACGAGCGCCGCTTCGTCGCCCTCTACCGGCGCGGCGACCGGGTGGTGGGGGCGCTGGCGATGAACCGCCCGCGCCAGCTGCTGGCCTTCCAGCGGCTCATCGAGCGGGGCGCCACGTGGGCCGAGGCCCTCGCCGCCCCGGTGCCTGCCGCCGAGCGCCCGAGGCAATAGCCCCACGCGGCCGTCCCCCGAGGCAATGGCGCACGCCGTCGCCGGCCCGAGGCAATGGCGCACGAACACCGTTCGCCATTGCCTCCGGCTGCGCTCGCCGTCCGTTATTGCCTCGCGCCCACACCAGGCATCGGGACCGCCAGGCACCAGGCGACCGCGTCGCTGATGGGCTCCAGGCCCTGGGTGCCGTAGGCGTGACCCATGCCGGTCACCAGGTCGAGGCGGCGGTGCCCTGACGCCGCGTCGTGCAGCACCTGGGCCTCGCTCGTCGGCATGAAGCGATCGTCACGGCCGTGGACCACCGCCAGTGGGACCGTCAACCGGGCGGCCAGCGCGTCGGGCGGCTCGGGCCAGGCCCAGCGCCGGTCGAGCCGGACACCGCGCCGGCGTGCGAGCGACCGGCCTAGCCGGGTGCGGGTGAGTGCCGCCGCCACCGCGGTACGTGGCGTCGTCAGGCGCCACTGGGCCGGCGCGCTCACGGTCACGACGCCGGCGATGTCGCGGTCATCGCCCTCGGGGACGCCCACGGCGTAGCGCAGCACGGCGATCGCACCCAGGGACGCGCCGACGAGCACCACCCGGGGCGCCCGCTCCCGGGCGGCGGCGACGGCGGCGGCGACGTCGAGCCGCTCGAGGTCGCCCAGAGTGCACAGCCCCTCGGACTCGCCGTGGCCCCGCATGTCGTAGGTGATGACGGCGTGGCCGTCGGCCCGCAGCTCGTGCGCCATGGCGACCACGGTGGCGTCGTGGCGACGCCCGCCGAACCCGTGGACGAGCACGACGGCGGACGCGGCCGGCTCCGGCGTGAGCCAGGCGTCCGCGATCAGGTCCACGCCGTCGGTGGTCCGCAGCACCAGCGGCTGGACGTCGCGTGGCACTAGTCGACGCCCGACCCTAGGAGCGCCAGTGGATCGCGATGCCGTGGTTGCGCATCGACAGCTTGAAGTACAGGGTCGAGAGCCCGACCGCGGCGATCGTCAGCCCCCAGGAGGTGACGCTCTTGGCGAGCACGTACGTCCCCACCGGCTGGGTGATGAGCAACCACACGCTCAGGGCGGCGTTGGTGAGCTGGACGAAGGCCCACAGCACCGTGATGCGGGCGAAGAAGCGCCTCACCGGCGGTGAGCCGATGAAGGTGGCCGGCAGCGGGCAGAAGTCCCCGGCCAGGCGTTCGGCGATCGGTCGGCCGGCGGGCACGGAGGCGAGGAAGACCCCGGCGATCAACACGGTGGTGAGCGTCGGCTGCAGGAAGTAGACGAAGACGCTGCCCGACAGCGCCGCCACCACGGTGCGGGCGGTGAGGCCGATGGCGCCGAGCACCAGCAGCCCGGGGACGGGGCGGCCCATGACCAGGCGCCGGACGATGGCGGTGTAGGACCAGACCAGCGCCCCGATCAATCCGCCCCACACCCCGACGAGCCACAACGCGGCGTAGAACACGAGCAGCGGCACGACCGTCGCCTCGACGAGGTTGGGGAGTGCGTGTCGGGCAAGGGCGCGCAGGCGCGGAATCTCAAGCGGCGGATGGTGCATTCGATGATGGTCGATTCGCGTTCACGGCCGGTCCACAGCTAGTGGCCACCACGGTCACTCCGGCCGGGATCAGTGCACGATGCTGGCGCACAAGGCCCATTCGAAGCAAGGCGGGTGCTCGGATCCCTCCGGTCCGAGCGCCACCCCCTCTCCAAGCGCGGCGGTGCCCTGCAGTTACCCGCTCAGGTAGGCGCCGAACCGCGCCGATTCCCGCTCCGCCAGCGCCACGGTCACCCACATGCGCTCGACGTGCTGGCGGACCAGCAAGGCGCCCTGAGGGACCGGGTGTTCGGCCACGAACGCCTCGGCCCGCTCCGCCAGTGCGCGGTCCCGCACTGCTCGGATGCCGGACAGCAGCCGGGAGATGCTGTTCGCCGGGAAGCGCTCGGTGATCTCCGACCAGTGCTCGGCGATGAACTCGAACGCGTCGGCGCCGTTGTCGCGGTTGCCCAGCGCTTCCCGGAGCAGGTAGGGCGCATCCTGGGTGCGCACCGCGCCGGACAGCGCCAGGTCGAGGGTGCGGCGGAAGCACGACGGCTTCCGGAAGCGCGACAGCGCCAGGAGCAGGCGCTCGCGGTCCTGCGGATTGTCCGATGCCCGGAACCGCTCGACCAGGCGCTCGTGCAGGGCCTCGTCGCCGAAGGTGGCGCAGACCACCAGTGCGGCCGCCGCCAGGCTGGGGTCGACGCCCCGCGGGTCGGCGAGGTACGCCTCCAGCAACTCGGCCGACCGGTCGCGGGCGGCGACGTCGTCACCGAGCAGCGCGGCCGTCTGCAGGAGCAGGCCCCGCAGCGAGCGGGTGCGGTCGTCGTCGCTCTCGGGATCCGCGTCCGGACCGAGCCGGGCACGGGCGGGGCCAACCAGCGTCGCGACACGGGTGTGCAGCCGCTGGGCGGCGTCGTCGTCCACCAGGCGATCGAGCTGGCCCAGTCCGCCGACGATGCGCTCCCACACCGACCGATCGGACTCGTCGACGAAGCGCTCGGCCGACGCCACGAACGACGACGCCGGGGAGACTCCGGCCAGCACCAGCGCCCAGGCGTCGTCGACCAGCGAGTAGCGCTCCACCGGGGTCAGCTCGCCGAGGTGATCCAGGAGCGCGCCGAGCAGTGATCCGTCGTAGCGCACCCGGTAGAAGCCGTGGGCCCCGGCGTTGGCGTTGACCCACGACGTGCCCGCCGGACGCTCGATCTCGAGTGGCTCGCCGTCGAGCAGCGCGCGGTCGAGGGTGGCTGTGGCGTCGTTGCAGCTCTCCACTGCCAGCGGGACGGACCACGGGCCGTCACCGTCAGTGCCGGCTTCCCCCGCCCGGTCGCCGGTCGCGTAGCGGAAGCGCCGCTGGGACAGGCGCAGCGGCGACCCCTCGTCGGAGCCGGCCTCGACGCCGACCTCTGGGAAGCCGCCATGGAAGATCCAGCTCTCGGCGATGCGCCGTACGGGCTCGCCGGTCTCGGCCTCGAGGGCGTCCCAGAGGTCGGAGGTCTCGGTGTTGCCGTACTGGTGGCGGGCCATGTACCGGCGGATGCCGGCGCGGAAGCGGTCGGGCCCGAGGTGCTGCTCGAGCATGCGCACGACCGACGCCCCCTTCTCGTACGTGAGCACGTCGAACATGCCGTCGGCGTCGGCCGGCGAGACCACCGGGTACTCGATCGGCCGGGTGGACTCGAGGGCATCGGTGTCGAAGGCGGCGGAACGGGACAGCCCGAAGTCCGCCCAGCGCTGCCAGTCGGGACGGAAGGCGTCGGTGCACGTCATCTCCATGAAGGTGGCGAATGCCTCGTTGAGCCAGATGCCGTTCCACCACTTCATGGTCACCAGGTCGCCGAACCACATGTGCGCGATCTCGTGGCCGATGACGTCGACCACCGCCTGCAGCTCGGCCTGGGTCGACGTTTCCGGGTCGACCAGCACGTAGCGCTCCCGGAACGTGACGCAGCCCAGGTTCTCCATGGCGCCGAAGGCGAAGTCGGGGATGGCGACGAGGTCGAGCTTGTCGCCCGGGTAGACGATGTCGAACCAGTCGCTGAGGAAGCGCAGCGCGAACGCGCCCACTTCGAGCGCGTAGCCGGCGAGGTGCTCCTTGCCGATCGGGCACACGACCCGCAGCGGCTTGCCGTCGACGTCGACCGGATCGGTCGCCACCAGCGGCCCGACCACGAACGCGACCAGGTAGGTGGACATGGGCATCGTGTCCGCGAAGCGGACGGCGACCTTCGTCCTGCCGCCTGACAACTCGCCGACCGGCGTGCGCTCCAGCTCGGCGGCGTTGGAGATCGCCAGCAGGTCGTCGGGCACGACGAGCGTCACGCCGAAGACGGCCTTGGCGTCGGGCTCGTCCCAGCAGGGGAACGCACGCCGGGCGTCGGTCGCCTCCATCTGGGTGACGGCCAGGACCCGCTCCACGCCCCGGTCGTCGACGAACGTCGAGCGGTAGAAGCCGCGCAGCCGGTCGTTGAGGACGCCCCGGAACTGCAGGCGCAGCGTCGCCCGCCCGACAGGGAGCGGGCGCTCGAAGGCGAGCGTGGCCCGCTCGGTCTCCTCGTCGAGGGCGACCTTCGCCACCAGCGGCTCGCCGCCCGGCGCCCCCTCGGCCTGGATCTCGGCGGTCGCCTCGTCGATCTCTATCTCGACCGCGTTGAGCACCACCTCGCTCGTCTCGGTGAGGACATCGAGCGCAACGGTCTCGTGGCCGGCGAACGTGGCCGCCTCGAGATCGGGCTCGAGGGTCAGGTCGTAGCGCCGGGGCCGGACGGTGCGGGGGAGCCGGTAGGGATTGGCCGCGGGATCGTGGGGGTCGATCCGGGCTGGGGGGATCTGCTCGGGCACGGCACGCCACGCTACCCATCGGCTGCGATCCCCGGCGCCGGCACCCGTAGGGGCTCTGCGAGGGTCAGCTAGCCTCTTTCGCCGTGACTCTGGAGGCCTCCCTCGACGTCGTCGGCATCGGCAACGCCCTCGTCGACGTCCTGACCCACGAAGAGGATGCGTTCCTCGACGCCCATGGGCTGGTGAAGGGCGCGATGACGCTCATCGACACCGACCGCGCCGAGGAGCTGTACGGCGCGATGGGCTCCGCCATCGAGATGTCCGGCGGCTCGGTCGGCAACAGCATCGCCGGCGTTGCCAGCTTCGGCGGGCGGGCGGGCTACCTGGGGCGGGTGTACGACGACCAGCTGGGGGCCGTGTTCGCCCACGACCTGCGGGCGCAGGGTGTCGCGTTCGAGTGCCCCGCAGCCAACGAGGGCCCGCCCACCGGCCGCAGCCTGATCATCGTGACGCCCGACGCCCAGCGCACCATGAACACGTACCTTGGCGCCTCCGAGTTCTTCTGCCCCAACGACGTCGACGCCGACCTGGTGCGCAGCGCCCAGGTGACGTTCCTGGAGGGCTACCTGTTCGATCGGTCGGAGTCGATGGATGCGTATTGGAAGGCGTCCGACATCGCCACCGAGGCCGGCCGCAAGGTCGCGTTGACCCTGTCCGACTCGTTCTGCGTTCAGCGCCACCACGAGGACTTCCTGCCGCTGGTGCGCGAGCGGGTCGACATCCTCTTCGCCAACGAGTCCGAGGCGTGCATCCTCTGGGGCTGCGATGACGTGGAGACCGCCGTCGAGCGGGCCCGGGCCGAGGTCGGCATCACCTGCCTGACCCTGGGCGCCCGCGGCTCGGTGATCGTCGCCGGCGGCGAGACCCACGAGGTGGCCGCCCACCCCGTCAAGGTGGTCGACACCACCGGTGCCGGCGACCTCTACGCCGCCGGCTTCCTCTACGGCTACACCCGCGGCACCCTGACGCTGCCCGAGTGCGGCCGGCTCGCGTCGCTGGCAGCCTCCGAGGTGATCAGCCACATCGGCGCCCGCCCCGAGGTCCGGCTGGCGGACCTGGCCTGACCCGAGGGGCGCACTACCGCCCGCGGATGAACTGGCGCCTGGTGGGTGCCACCTTGAGGATCACCCGCTCGGACGTGATGGTGCCCGTGTAGTCGCCACCCGTGTATTTCCGGGCCAGTTGGTCGATGTGTGCGCGGGCCTCCGGGCCGCGCACTGTCTCCACGACCTCGCCGCGAACCTCGACGTAGAAGTAGGGGTCGGCGCTGTCCCAGATCGCAGCCGTGAGGCGGGGATCGCGCTCGATGTTGCGGAACTTCTGCCGATGCACCTCGGTGTTCAACAGCAGGTGCTCGTCGTCGGCGTCGATCCACAACGGCTGCGTCATGGGGGTGCCGTCGGGGAGCAGGGTGGTGACCGACGCGATGTTCTTTCCGGTGGCGAGCTTCTTGACCGCTTCGTCGAGCATCCCCCCACCCTATGAACCCGAGGCGTCGACCGCGACACCTCGCCGCCGTCGGCTCGTGACCAGCATGACGATGCCGGCCGCCACCAGGGCCAGGCCGGCGAGCGCCGCGCCACCCGGGCGCTCACCCAGGACGGCCACGCCGCACACCGTGGCGGTGGCGGGCTCGGCCAGGGTCAGCGTGCCGGCGGCCGCCACGCCGACGCCGGTGAGGCCCCCTGTGAACAGCACATACGCCACCGCCACGGTCACGATGCCGAGGTGGGCGACCATCAGAAGCCCGGCGGGCGACAGCAGCGGGCCGATCCCGGCGGCCAGGGCCACGGGCAGCAGCACCAGTCCGGCGAGGCCGAAGACCCGGGCGGTCAGCGCCTCGGGCCTGCTGCCGCGGTCGAGGAGGAGCTTCGTGGCCAGCACGTAGATCGCGTAGGCGAACCCGGCACCCAGGGCCAGCGCCAGCCCGGCGAGATCGACATCGTCGCGGTCCCCGGCGCCGGCCAGGAGCAGGGTTCCCGCGACCGCCAGCGCCGTGGCCGCCAGCCAGCGGCGCCCCGGCCGCTCCCCGCGGGCCACAATGCCGAGCGCGCCGGCGAACACCGGTGAGCTGCCGATGCCCACCATCGTGCCGATGGCGACCCCGGTGCGGGCCACCCCGCCGAAGAACAGTGGCTGGTAGGCGACCATGGCGGCGACGGCGGCCAGGAACGCCGGCGAGCGCGTGGCGTCGCGGGCCGCACGGCCCTGCGTCCGGGTTGCGGTGTCTCGCGACAGCCAGCCCAGGCGCCAGCCGACCAGGACCAGGCAGGCGCCACCCACGACCAGGCGCGCCGCGCCGACCGCGGTGGGGGAGGCGTCGTCCGGGCCCAGGGCCCGCGCCGTGCCCGTCGTCCCCCACAGGGTGGCCGCCAGTAGGACGGCCAGGCGCGGGTCGAGCAGCACCGCGCCATTCTGCTGGGACGGCCGTGCCGGGCCGGGCGGGCAGGGCTCCCCGGCGCTCCCCTAGCCGAGGTCGACTGTGACGGGCGCCTGGCCCTGCGCCACCACCCGGATGTCGCCGGCGGCGGTGGGCCCGACCGACGTCGCCCCGGGCGTCACGCCGCCCGGCACCCGGCGGTCGGGGCCGCGTCCCACCTGGCCGTCCGCGCCGAAGGCGACGGTTCGGACCACGCCGTCGCTGCCGACGGCGACGTAGCGGGTCGAGCCGTCGGGCTGCGGAACGCTGAGGCAGATCGCCCCCGCAACCTCGTCCGCCGTCAGCGCCTGGGGTACCGGCTCGCACTCCACGGTCCCGCGCTGCCACGCAGGGCCCGTGGGAACGCCGCCGGCAGTTGCCTGGCCGGCGACGTCCGCCGACGCCGCCGACCCGGCTCCCGTGCGCCCGGCCTGATCCCGGGCCCGGGCCGCGGCCCGCTCGGCCGCCTTCGCATCGGCCACCCGCTGGCGCAGGTCGACGCCGGGCTCCTTGGGTGGGTTCGCGCGGTCGCCGCGGCGCAGCTCATCAACCTGGTCCTCGAGCATCTCGACCTTGGGGTCGTCCTCGGGCATGCCGCTCTCGATCATGCCCGCGATCTCGCGCTGCACCTGGCGCTCGGCCTCGGTGGGTGCCGGCTGGCGCCGGGAGGCATTGGCGACGCCCGACACGGTCAGGCCTATCGACGCGACGATCGCCGCGCCGAGCGCCAAGCGGCGAGAGCGGCCGAGGCCCTCGAGGCCCCGGCGGCGGCCGCGGCCATCGCGGCGGCTCGCCGGGCTGGGTGGACGGGCGCGTCGGCGTGTCATGGTGTCAGCGTCCTAGCTGTGCCAACTGATGTCGGTGATCGTGTCGATCGATGATTGCCAGGTGTGCTCGTGGGAGCGCAGCCACAAAATCATGTAGGTCCAGGCGTCATGCGGTGAATTGTTCATGCCCGCACACCCGCCTACCTGTGCGCACGCGCCAGCTTGGCTCATGACGCCGTAAAACAGGATGCCATCGCGGCGATTATGCGTCGCCCACTCGTCGATGAGCTGCCATTGCCGCGCATTCACACCGCTGGTCGCGTAGATCTGGGGGATCGTCAACGAGGGATCGTGCTCCCATGCGAGGTGCCAGACCGCAGCCTGGCTCCACCCGTTGTTGCACGGACCATTGGTGGCAGTGCTCGTGGGACATCCGTCAGCGGAGAAGTTGGCGTACAGGGCGCGGCGCGCCGGGTAAAGCACGTCGTAGCCATACATCCATTGGTGCGCCTTGTCGTACCTCGACCACGAGGGCTCGGCGTCCCAGGCGCCGTAGACCTGGGTCATGGGGTAGTAGCGGCTGGCCCAGGCCGCGACCTGGTTGACCATGGATGCCCAGGTCTTGCCATGGTTGCGGATCCACGTCGTCGATCGGGCGTCTATGGTGCTGTTGCTGGTGCCAATGCCGATCAGCAGGCGGTACGACGACGAGGTGCGGCAGTAGGCGTAGCCACGGATGAAGTCCTTCACGAGGTTGCCGACCTGGGCGGCCGAGAGGTTGGGTGCGCCCCACAGCGTGGCGCCGTAGGAGGATCCCACGGCGGTCGGGGCCCCGAAGAACAGCGTCATTCGGCCGTTCTTGTCGCCCTGGTAGCAACCGAGTACCACTGCCTTGTCACGTGACGTACTACCCATGTAATAGCTGCGGGTAATGCGATTGGATGGCACATGGTTGGCTGCCGCCGGTTCGCTTGTCGCCATCGGCAACAACGTAACGACGACCACCATGAGGACCCAGAGGGAAGGACGTCGCATGGTCGCGCAAATCCTTGGCATCGGATGCCATAGATCGTCAGGTGAATATTGAGTATGTCGACCCTGTGCGCGCGTAGCTTTCCGCACACCGCGCGTGAGGTCAAGGGGCCAGTTTTGCGCTCCCAGACGCGCCGCCCCACCCGGGGTCGACCGCGCGGGCGGCCGTCACGACTCCTCTTCGACCGGGGGCAGGAATGGCAGTTTGAGGTCCCCCAGCTTCACCAGGGTCGAGGCGATCCAGCCACCCATGGCACTCAGGTGGTCGTCCAGGATGGTGCCATCTTCCAGCGTGGCCTCGTCGAGCTCGTAGCTGCCCTCGTACGACACCTCGATGGCGTACTCGCGCTCGTTGAGGTCGGCCGAGCACACGGTCTCGATCGTCGG
>Ga0081455_10001887_pt1 | contig 25212 bp, 30 predicted proteins | sample TabmetS3T2R1_FD_70207 | JGI IMG/M metagenome (GOLD analysis project Ga0081455, IMG submission 70207) | Tabebuia heterophylla rhizosphere microbial communities from the University of Puerto Rico - S3T2R1 | ecosystem: Host-associated > Plants > Roots > Rhizosphere ...
CCGGCTTCATCAGGGCACGCCGGATGCGGTGAGGAGGAGAGCATGGCCATTCCAGTCGGATCGATCATCGGTCTTGGGCTTCGCGTGGTTGCCAATCGCGAAAAGATCGCGGAGGTGTGGGACAAGATCGTGCCGCTGATCAGAGACATCAGGGGCAACGATCCCATGCTTGGCGATCTGTTCGCGCGGCTTCGACCGCCCGAGGGCAACGAGCCCGAGCCGCCGAAGATGGACGTGCGCTGGCTGCAAGACAGCTTGAACAAGCTCGGCGCCAAGCTCGAGGTCGATGGTGCCTACGGCGACGCGACCAAGGAAGCGGTGAAGCAATTCCAGCGCGCACACGGGCTCGAGGTCGATGGCTGGGCGGGCGTCAACACGCAAGCGGCGATCCTCGAGGAGCTTGCGCAACGGAGAGCATGACGATGGCAATGTTCCCGCGTGACGAGTGGCCGCAGCATCACTATCCGCGCCTGCGCGGCTTCAGCCGTGGTGACGATGGCGAGATCACCACGCATCTGTGTCTTGGGCTGCCGTGCTGCGGGCTCGACTTGCTGATCGAGCACGGGCCAGAGATGACGGCGCTCGAACTGTACGAGATCGCGGCGGAGTTCTGCGCCATGACCGAGCGCGTCAAGCGCTTGCCGACGTTCAATGCCTGCCGTGTGCCGAATGCGCACACCACTGTCATCATCGCCGAATAAGTTGAGTGCGGCGACGTTGCGCAAGCTGCGCGGCGCCGCCACGCGCGCTTCGGCGAAGTATACCAGCGGCGGCATGTTGAAGACGCAAGGCGTCAAGCCGATCACGCTGGCATGTATTACGACGAGCGACCAGGATGGTTCGAGCGCGCATTCGAGGCGCTGCTCATGTTCGGCGTGCTCGCGGTCTTCGTTATCCTCGCGCTCCGCTGGCTGATCGGACTATGAACCCCGGCTTGATCGAGGAGGGTGGCAACACGGTTCGCACCTTCATCACCACGATGAAGGATCATCCGGCGGTGCTGGTGTTGGCGCTCTGTAATCTGGCGCTGATCGTGTTCATGTACTTTGCACTGAGTGCCGCTGCGTCGTTTCGGCAGGACCTGATCAAGCAGAGCTTCGACTACCAGAAGCAGGCGGCGGAGTTGTTGGCGCGTTGCGTGCTGCAACCGAGGTCCGAGATGGACATCCCCGGCAGCAAGTTCAAATTGCAATCAGAAGAGAACAAGCCATTCCATCTGCCACCGGCTCCGGGGAAGGGGCCACCGCAGAAGCTCGAGCAGGCGAACAATGGAAAGCCGTTCTGAATGTCGATGAATGGGGCGGGGAGATGGATCGTGCTTGTCGCTGTTTCGGTTGCGATCATCATGTTGGTCTTGGCGTTCTTGACGAGTCCACGATGATGGCGCGTCGAGTTCGCAAGCCACGCAATCCATTGTTGACCGAGCGTGAGGCGAAGATCGAAACGCGGGCGATCTGGGCGTTCATTATCGTCGTGACGATCCTGATCGTGCTGGCGCTCTATGGCTACTTCACCGGGGCATGGGAGCCACCTCCCGCCGATGTCACGTAAGAAGCTGAACTGGGACAACGTCAACGAAATACGGAAGCGATACGAGGCTGGCGAAAAGCAGGCGCACCTCGCGATGCTCTTTGGTGTCTCGCAATCCACGGTGCGCAGTATCGTTCTCGGCTTCACGTGGAAACAGGCGAAGCCGGTGGCAGACGAAGCCAATAAGCGACTACTAGATCGCCTCTACGATCTCTTGGGTGTTCCTCCGAATGCGAGTTAACGGACACGCACACAACATGGATGTAGCAGACAGCAAGGACGAGCGACGGCTGGAGGCAGATGCCGCCGGTACTGAGCTTGAGCGCCTCAAGATGGTGCTCGATCAGGCGCTCGACGAATGGCTGCGCTTCTACATGGTGAACCAGTTGAAGAACATCAGCGCGCAGCCCGGTGATCCGCAGGCGGTCGATCGTGCACTGACCGGCGCCGCGACTGCGATCCAGGGTTGGCGGCGTGGGCGCGCCATTATCGCGCGGCTAGGACAGTCGAATGGCTGACGATAACGTCGTGCAGATGCGTGACGGCGGCGCCGGCAACGTGCTGTGGGCTGACTCGTTCATCAACCTGCTCGCTGGTCTCGGCGTGCCTGGGCGCGACAAGTTCGCGTCGCAGACCTATTCGCACGTCCCGCTGTCATCGGTCGATCTCGAGAACGCCTATCGCTCGGACTGGATCGCGCGCAAGGTGGTGACCATTCCGGCGTGGGACATGACGCGCGAGTGGCGCAACTGGCAGGCTGATCCTGATCAGATCGAGTTGCTGGAGACGACCGAAAAGAAGTTGTTCATTCAGCAAAAGCTCCAGAGCGCGTTGATCAAGGCGCGGCTCTACGGTGGCGCTGCGATCATCATCGGTGTTGATGCTGGATCGCCCGAGGAAGAACTCGACCTTGAGATGGTCTACCAAGACGCACTCAAGTTCATCCACGTCGTGTCGAAGAACAATATCCGCGCCGGCCCGATCATTCACGACATCTCCTCGAAGTACTTCGGACAGCCCGAGTTCTACGAGGCGCGACAGGAACCGGTCGGCAAGGACTTCAAGCAGGCGGAGGTCGATCCGTCTGCGAAGAACTATGCCAAGACGCAGATCAAGGTTCATCCGTCGCGGGTGATCAAGCTGATCGGCATGGATACTGCCGACCAGATGTTGCAGGACATCTGGGGTGACAGCGTGCTGCAAGCGGTCAACGATCAGGTGAAGATGTGCGGGCTCGTCACCGGCTCGCTCGCCACCTTGATCTCGGAACTCAAGATCGACGTGATCAAGGTGCCCGAGTTGAAGTCGATCCTTTCGACCGATACCGGCACGCGCAAGATGCTCGGGCGATTCTCGGCGGCGAACGTTGCCAAGAGCACGGTCAACACCATCCTGATTGACGGCAACGAGGAGTGGCAACGCGTGCAGGCGTCGCTCGTCGGCGTGTCCGACGTGATGATGGCCTACATGCAGATCGCCGCTGGCGCCTGCGACATTCCAGCGACGCGCTTTCTCGGTTCGGCGCCGAAGGGGCTCAACGCCACCGGCGAGAGCGACATTCGCAATTACTACGACCGGCTGGCGGGCGAGCAGACGACGCAACTCACGCCCACCATGACGCCGCTCGACGAGGTGCTGATCCGCAGCGCGCTCGGTGAGCGTCCGCCCGAGGTCTGGTACGAGTGGCGTCCGCTCTGGCAGTTGAGCGTGACCGAGAAGGCTGACATCGCGCTGAAGAAGGCGCAGACCTACCAGATCGATGTCAACGCAGCGCAGATACCGACGACAGCGTTGGCGAATGCGCGCGTCAATCAGTTGATCGAGGACGGCTTCTATCCTGGCCTCGAGCAGGCGATGGATGATGCTGCGATCGAGGGCGACACGATCGAGGAGCAGAACGCGCCTGCGCCGATGGACCCGGCGATGCTCGAGCAGCAAGGTCTACCGCCTCCTGGCCAGCCCGGTGGACCTCCAGCCGGCAATGGCGGCAACGGCAGCAACGTCGTGCAGCTTAACGTGAAGCCGCGAGATGCAGCGCTGGCGAATCTGATTCAGGCGTTCGAGGACTACAACAAGTGCCACAACGAGCACGGCGAAGAGGGCGGACAGTTCTGTTCCGATCCGGATAACTCCGGCCAGGGCGGTAAGGAGACTGGTCGCAGCGGCGAACCGGAGAAAGGCGAGACGCACGAGGGATCGCGCGATCCGCTTGGCGAGGGCGAGACTGCACGCAAGAAACGTCTCGCGCGGGAGAAAGAGGAGAAGAAGAAGAAGGCGGCGGAGGCGAGGGCTGCGAAGGCGGCAGCGAAGGGCGCGAAGTCGAAGAAGGCGAAGGTGACGCCGACCGGCAGGAAAGGTGCCGCCGGCAAAGGTCTTGGCGCACTCGGCAAGCCGCAGAAGGGCGAGAAGGGCGCAGCCAAGGGCGGTGCCGGCAAGGGCGAAGGCGGCAAGGGCGGACCAAAGGCATCGAACGTTCCTTCGAGCAGGAAGGAACCGAAGGCTGCGAAGACAGCGAAGCCGACGAAGCAACCAAAGGAGAAGGCTGGCAAGAAGGGGCCTGCATTCAAGAGCCAAGTCAAAACGCCGAAGCCCAAGAAGGGCAGCGAGGGCGGCGGCAAGGGTAAAGGCAAGGGCAAGAAGGGCGAGAAGGGCAAGAAGGGCGGCAAGGGCGGCGGGAAGCCGAAGGCGCCGAAGCAAGCCAAGCAACCCAAGCAGCAACAGCCGAAGGCAGCGAGCGCGAAGAAGGCAGCGACCGCGAAGAAGGCAGCGGCGAAGAAGGCGCAACAGATCGCCAACGTCGAGCGCGCAATCTCCGAGGCAACGAACCCTGAAGTCAGGCGCCGGCTCGAGTTGCTCCTGCAACGTCTCAAGAACGGATGACCGATCCCACCGGCACGGCAGCGCTGCGGCGGTCGTTCTTCGCTGAAGGCAATCGCCGACTGGCGCAGCTTCGATCGCAGACGCACGCCATCCTCGTCGAGCACGACATGATGGCGGCACGCAACGATCCGTTGGCGCAGTTCCTGCCCAATCCTGGCCACCGGCTCTCGGCATTCACCGAGTGGTTCGAGCGCACAGCACGCTACTGGTTGCTGGGGCAGAACTGGTGGGAGCGTTTCCTGCAACGTGCCATGGAATCTGGTGCTGTTGCCGGCAGCAAACTACTTGGAGGCCCTCCTCATAGTCTGTTGCTGGTTCCGGCGGTGTCCCGCGAGCTTTATCTACGCGAGCTTGCGGGCATCGTCGCCGCGATGGTGCAGCAAGTCACGCGGCAAGTCGCGGCGGCGGCGATCATCGAGCAGAAGCCGACGCAAATGTATCGCGCGGTGCTCAACGTGATCCGCAAGGTTGGTCACACGCGCCTGAAGGCGTTCGTGAACTCCTCGACGGTGCAGCTTCACAATCTGGCGCGGCTGTCGATCTTTCGCGAGAACGGCATCACGCAAGTCGGCATCGATGCCGAGATGCTCGAGCCGCATCGCCCATCGCGTTTCGGTCACCAGCACGATCACCTCGTGCACGACGATACGCGAGTGGAGCGCGAGCTTCGCCGCGCCGAGGCAGCCTTCAGGCGGCTGCAAGAAGAGCAGCGTCGCGAGGCGGAACTCGAAGCACGTCAAGCCGAGCGCGAACTTGAACGTCAGCGCGAGTTGCTGCGACGAGAGATCGAGCAGCGCCTCGCCGGCGAGCAGGAAGTGGCGGAGCGAACACGCGCACAGGCTCAGCGCGAACTCGAACGAGCACAGGAGCAGGCTCGTCGCGAAGTTGAGCGTGCCCGCGAGCGCACTGCCGAGCGTGAAGAGGAAGCGCGCGAGGCTTGGCAGCGTGTGCAGGCGGCCAGGACCGAGGCGCGCAGCGCTGAAGAGTACCGCCCATCGGAGACGGTACGCGAGCGTCGTGCGCGCGAAGCTGCGCAGGCGGCACTCGCCGAGTTGCCGGTCGGTCCTGAGCGTGTCTTCGGTCTGCCGACACCTGAGCGACTGCGCAGGATCGGCGAGTTGGGTGCGTTCGTGAACGTGCTCACTGCCGGCGACAACAAGGTCTGCCAGCAATGTCAGGACCTTGCCGACGACGGTCCCTATTCGCTGTTCGATGCGCAGAGCTTGTTGCCGGCGCATCCGAACTGCCGCTGTGCGTTCATCCCGGCGCCACAGCGAGATGATGAGGAGGATTAGATGATCGGCGCTCTCGTGATGTTCGCTCTCTACGTGATCGTGCTCGGTGTCATCATCTGGTTGCTGATCTATCTGGTGGACACCGTGCCGATGTTCGCACCATTCAAGCAGGTGGCGCGCACGGTGATCATCGTCTTCGGCGTGATCATCTTGATCCTCTTGCTACTGGGGCTGATCGGCTTGGTCGATACCGGCACGCCGCGCCTCGTTATTCGCTAACCACTTTCGCTTTCACCTCAAGCCTGATTGCGCGTCTATCGCGCCACAGGAGGACTCTATGCCCCGCGCACCTTCGAAAACGACACGCGACGTTCCGCTCGAAGTGAAGATGATGCCGAACGAGGTCCGCCGCACATGGATGTCGGCCTTTCGGGCAGCGCTGCGTGAGAAGCCGCAGGACATGGCTGCGCTTCTCGCGATGGAAGCGGTGAAGAAGGTATGGCGGCAGGAAGGTGAGGAGTGGATCAAGGCGCTGGAGCGTCAGGAGGGCGAAGAGCAGCGCTATGGACCGATCGATCCTGACGAAGACGAGGACGAGGCCGGCGGCGGTGATGACGACGAGAAGGGCAAGAAGGCGAAGGGCAAGAAGAAGGACGACGATGAAGAAGAGCAAGAGGTGATCCCGCGCCGGATGACAACGCGCAGGACCTCCGAGACGCTCGAGGAGCACGGCATCTCTGCCGACAGCATCGAGATCACCGAGACGCTTACGCTCGACAGCAAAGGCTTCCGCCTCACCGGCGATGGCTATCTCGTTGCCAACCCGCGCGTCGCTCGCACCGGCATCCAAGTCTACAAGGGCTGGGAGGTCGGTCGTCCTGACATGGATGAGGTCCGTGTCTATCGACCGGAAAATGAGGTGTTCAGTCACGCGGCGATGTCGTCGCTCGCGCATCGACCGATCACGCTCGATCATCCCGACACCAAGGTGGACGCCACCAACTGGCGCAAGCTCGCGGTCGGCAACACTAGCGGCGACGTGGCGCGTGATGGCGACTTCGTGCGCGTGCCGCTCGTGCTCATGGATTCGGCTGCAATCCTCGCAGCGCAGAGCGGCACCTCGCAACTGAGCGTCGGCTATGGCGCCAAGTTGATCTGGGGCGACGGCATCACGCCGAGCGGCGAACGCTTCGATGCACAGCAAAGTGAGATCAGAGCGAACCACGTCGCCTTGGTTCGTGCTGCACGTGGCGGCGATCGACTCAAGATCGGCGACAGAAGTGCTCGTAAGGGTGAACGGAACGGACAGCAAAGGAGAACAGCGATGTCCGATAGGATGCTAACCATCGACGGCGTCACCATCGCCCTCGAGGACAAGGACGGTCAGATTCTCGAGCGGCATCTCGCGGGGCTGACCAAGCAGATCAAAGACTCGGGCGATGAAGTCGCGACGCTCGAGGCGAAGATCGAAGAACTCGAAGCCGCCTTGGCTGATGTCAAGAAGGCTGCCTCGGTGAAGGACGGCGAGATCGTCGAACTCAAGAAGCAAGTCGAGGACGGCAAGCTCACGCCCGCAATGCTCGACAAGGCGATGGATGAGCGTCTCGAGGTCGTCGAGCGCGCCAAGGCGTTCTTCGGCGATGCCAACTATGCCCACAAGGGCAAGACCGTTGAGCAGATCAAGCGCGAAGTGGCGACCGCTCGTCACGGCGAGCAGAAGATCAAGACGCTCAACGACGACGCCGTCCACGGCGTGTTCATGAGCCTGACTGAGGGCGAGCAACAGAACGACGGCTTCCAGCGCATGACGCAATCGTTCTCGCGTCCTCCGGTCAATACCAACGACGCGGCGGCGAAAGCCTACAACGCGCGCAACGAGCGTCTTGCCAACGCGTGGCGGCGTAACAAGGACGCGAAGAACGTCAACGTCTGACGGTCTCTCTGTCCTTCCTGCACTTCATCTCAATCTGAGCAGCAAAGGAGACGCAGCGATGCCTGCCGTCCAAACGACTTATGCAACTAATATTCAGCCGGGCGTGGAAGGGCAGGTTGCCACCATGTTGGCTGATGATCATGCCGAGACTCGCAACTGCGAGACGGCAGCCGGCATCCCGTTCGGTCGGGCTGTGTCGGAAGGCGCCAATGCACGCGGCTGCGTGCTCGGCGGAGCGACCAAGTTCATCGGCCTCTCGATCCGCAGTGTGACGGAAGTCCCGCTGTCGGGAGCGACGGTCGATCAGTATCAGGAGAACTTCAACGTCGGCGTGATGCTCCAAGGCGACATGTGGGTGCGCCCTGTCGCTGCGGTCACGCACGGTGCTCCTGCCACCTACAACTCCACCACCGGGCAACTCAATCCTGCCGCTGCGGGCGTGGCCATTGCTGGCTCGCGGTATCTCACCTCGGCGGGAGCGGGCGAACTGGCGTTGCTGCGGATCACCACAGCCGGGCCGGGCGCCTAACGGGGCTCGAGCGTCACGCTCTCGAAGAGGAGACACCGCGATGAACTATTACGACTACAACTTTCTGCGTGATACTCAGTCGGCTCTGAGCTTCATGCAGCAACAGGCGACCTACATCGAGCCCCAAGTCTACGAGATTCAGTATCCGGAGATTCAATATCCGGACCTTGTGCCCGTGGACACATCCGGCAACGAGTGGGCCAAATCGATCACGTTCTACTCGTCCGACAAAGTCGGGCAGGCGGCGTGGTTCCACCACATGGCAAATGACGTTCCCTTCGCCGACATCGTTCGCACGAAGCAGGAGAAGGGAATCGAGATGGCGGCGATCGGCTACTACTACACGCTCGAGGAGATCGGCGTCGCCCAGCAAATCCCCGGCATGAACCTCACCACCGAGCGCGCAGACGCAGCGCGACGGGCCTACGAGGAGTTCATGGAAAACATCGTCTTCATCGGCGATGCGACCAAGGACTGGACCGGGCTCACCAATGACGCTGGCGTCACCGCCGGCAGCGCGACTGCGGATGGTGCGGGCGGCGGCGGTTCGTCTCCGTTGTGGGCGAACAAGACCGGCGACCAGATGATCCGCGACGTGAACTCGATCCTCACCGGCGTCTACACCGGATCGAACACGGTTGAAATGGCAGACACGCTGTTGCTGCCGATCGATCGTTTCACCAAGCTGGCGACGACGCGCGTCGAGAACACCACTGCCTCGGCGATGGGCTGGTTGCAACAGTTCAACACCTACACCGCCGTCACCAATCAACCGCTGAAGATCAGGGCCGTGCGCGGCCTCGAAACGGCGGGCGCTGGTGGCACTGCGCGCATGGTCGCGTATCGCAACGATCCGCAGATTCTCAAGTTGCACTTGCCGATGCCGCACAAGTTTCTCGGCGTCATGCAGGTGGCGGCGCTGCGCTACGACGTGCCGGGCATCTTTCGCACGGGCGGTCTCGAGATCAGGCGTCCCGGATCGGTGCGCTATCTCGACGGCATCTAAGCCAAACAATCAGTAAGGGCTTCGACAGGATCGATCAGCGTTGATCGCCTGAACTCTTTTCAATGCAGGAGGCCAGACATGGCTGAGCAAAAGGAAGTCGCCAAGCGGAAGGTCACGTTCAAGAACGTCTCGCCGCGTGGGCAGCGTTTCGTCGTCGATGCCAACGGGCAGTCGCAGCTTATCGGCCCCGGTGCGGAACTCGAGGTCGAGCTTGCCGAGCCGGAAGCAAAGCGGCTCGAGGAAGCATCGAAGGCGGGCTCTGATCTGCGCGTGCAGGGCTTCGAGCCTGAGAAGGAAGAGGCGTCTGGTGTTGAGACGCCGAAGGAGCACAAGAGCAGGGCCGCTCTCGCCGAGGCAGAGCGTGATCTGATGGAAGAGGGGCAGGAAGCCGATCGCGAGCGTCGCGAGAAGGACGCCAAGAAGTCGGGTCCCAAGCTCGCTGCCGAGACCGGCATCCACATGCACGCTCGCGGCGTGAAGCCCGATGTCGTTGCATCGCCACCGGACGCACCTCCGAAGGAAGACAAGAAGTAAGGGGCGCTCTCCGCCCCCGACTTCCCCCGCGACATCGCAGATCAGAGGAGGGCCTTCGATGGCCAATGCAATCTATCCGAAATACAAGCAAAGCCTTTTGACCGAGGCTGACGCTAACAAGTCGCTTGACCAGTCTTCGACCAGTGCACCGTTCGCTGCACTCGTCACCACCTCGGGCGGCTATACCTACTCGGCGACGCATCAGTTCTACTCGTCGCTGACCAACATCCAGGGCACCGATGTCGCGATCACCACGCCGACCGTGGTCAACGGTCTATTCGATGGTGATGACTGCACCTTCACAGCGGTCAGCGGCACAGTGATCGGCGCCATCGTGATCTACCGCAAGAACACCGGCGCGAATACCACGTGGCGTCTGGTGCTCTATGAAGACACCTCGGTGACCGGTCTGCCCGTCACTCCCAACGGCGGCAACATCGTCATCACGTGGAATGCGTCGGGCATCTTCCAGCTTAGCGACGAGCGAGCGAAGGAAGACATTCGTCGGCTCGGCGATCTCGCTCCCGGTATCGGGCTCTACGATTACCGCTACAAGGGCGAGGGCGAGCGCTATGTCGGGCTCATTGCGCAAGAGGTCGCGCGTGAGATGCCGGATTGTGTCGGCAGCGTCGGCGAGTTTCTCGGCGTCGATTACCCGACAGCGTTCCGGAGATTGGCTGCGTGATCCGTGATCTGAAGGGAGGCACGGTCATGTCAGGTCACCCTGATCCGCTCAAAGGACTACCCGATCAGGAACGAGCGTTGTTCGATCAGTTCCGACAGGCATCGGCGGGCAAGAACGTCGATGCCGTGATCGGTGCGGCGATCAATATCCTGATCAACGTGCTGCGTCAGATGGAGCCGACGCGCAAGGAAGCGGAGGCGCGCTGGGACATGTTGTTCGGGCGCGGCAAGACTCTCTTGCTCGAGCGCAACTACGACAGCGTGACCGGGAGGCGCAAGACGATCTTCCCGTTCACGCAGGTCGTGAAGATGGCTTATCACCACGAGGACGATGAAGCTCGAGGCTGATCGGTGCCCATCGACAACAATGGTTACTTCGTAAGCTCGGTTGGTTGGGCCGCCGTTCCGCAATGGACGGCGAGCACAGCCTATTCGATCGGCAACGTGGTGCGTCAGCGTGCGACGCCAACGGTCGGCAACGAACGCTGCTTTGTCTGCACGGTCGCCGGCACTTCGCTCGGCAGCGAGCCAAGCTGGACGATCTCGAAGTACGGGCTGACGACCGAGGCTGGCGGACCTGCGTGGCGAGAATGCACGGGCTTGCCTGCGTTTAACGGTGATCCTACCGAGAATCTCGGGTGGGTCGCGTCCCAGTCCTACTTCACCGTTGGTGTCATGTTCACCAACGTTGCCGGAACGCACGTGTTCTGGATTTCGACGACCGGTGGCACGACTGCAACTGAGCCGACCTACAACACCACGCCGGGCGCAACGACATCGCTTGGAACTGCGGTCGTCACCTGCATCGGCCCGACCAGCGCCTATGGCAATTTCGCCTCTCCTGCGCCGCGCATGAGTTGCGTCGCGACTTTCAACACCATCAGCCATATCGGCCAGACGATGTACGTGGCCGACAATCACGCCGAGAGCCAGAGCAGCGGCTCCTGGGCGTGCACGCCGACCTATTCTTGTAAAATTCTCTGCGTTGATCGCACTGCTACATTTCCGATCGCGAACAATGCCAACGCGCTCAAGAACACTGCCACGGTCACTAACAGCGCCAGTGGCCAGGGCATGTCGATCACGACCAGATATTGCTATGGCATCCAACTTATCAACGCCTCGGCGGGCACCGGACCAAACATTCAGTTCATCGCACCGAACTACGAGCGCGCCCGCTTCGAGCAATGCGGGATGTCGTTCACTAATGCTGGCGCGACCAATGGTCCGTTCTTTCTGACCGGTAACTCTGCCAGTTCCATTGAAGTGATTGGCTGCACCTTCAACTTCAGCCACGCCAGCCAGTATTTCCGGCTCGATCCTCCGAACGTCACGTTCAAGAATTGCTCGTTCACCGGCACCGCGCCGAGCGCATTTATGACCACGCTGGCGGGCGCCACGAACATGGTCGGAACAATTATGATCGAGGGCTGCGATCTGAGCCTATACAACACCAACCTCTTCACCGGCACGCAGCTTGGCGGCAACGCGGTGCTCAAGGATTGTAAGCTCGGGGCGAGCGTCAATCCGTGTCCGTCGAATGCGAACATGAAGTCGGGGGCGATTATCGACATTTCTCGCTGTGACAGCGGCGCCACGACTTATCGCAATGAGCGCTACACGTCGCAGGCGGCGCAGACCACACGCATCGACGTTGCGCGCAACAACGGTGCAATGGATGGCGTGACTCCGATCTCGCATCGCATCGTGATGACGACCGACGCGCAGAGCTTCGAGGCGCACTCGCAGATCAATCACCATCCCGGTATGCCGCTGGCGATCGGCAACTCTGTCACCGGCACGAACCGCAACGTAACGCTCTACGGCATCACCAACGACAGTCGCCTGCCGACTGACGGCGAGGTCTGGCTCGATGTTGAGTATCTCGGCTCCGGCTCCTCGCCGCTTGCCTCGTGGAAGAGTGGCGCCAAGGCGTTGTTCGCGACTGCTACGCCGTTGGCGGCTGACACCTCGGACTGGGATGATGCTTCGACAGCGCGCGCGAACTCGACTGCCTATGTGGTGGGTGACATTCGCAAGGTTGCGAGCAATCCTGGCCGCTTGTTCTTCTGCACGGTTGCGGGAACGAGCGCAGCGGCAGAGCCTGCCGGCGGCAGCGAGACATGGAGCACGGCGGCGGCTGATAAAGGTGGTGCGCCGGTTCTGAGCGGCGGCAATTTGGTAGCGACTTCTGGGCAAGCTAATAACGACATCATTCGCGCTGATGGAGCGCAGGGTAAGGGCAAGCTCTATTTCGAGATTACGTGGACTGGTGCGGCTCGGAATGGCTGTGGCGTTGGCTTGGCGCAGAAGAGCGCAGCAATCGCCTCGGTCTATTCCAACGTGACTGGCGGCGTTGGCTACTTCTCAGGCAGCGGGTTCATCTATATCAACGGCAGCTATTCCGGCATCAGCTATCCGACATGGAATGGCTCCAGCACGCTCACGATCTGCGTGGCAATCGATTTCGAGAATGATCGCGCTTGGTTCCGTCAGAACAACGGCAACTGGAACAACAACGCTTCCAACGATCCGGCCACCAATGTCGGCGGCCTCGACATCTCGTCGATCTCTCTGAATGCAGCCTTGGCACCATTTGTTAGTTTCCAAGGCGCCACTGGCCAGATCGCGACGGCGAACTTCGGTGGCTCGGCATTCTCGTACACAGCACCGAGTGGCTTCTCCGGTGTGGCGATGCCTGACTACTCGACCGCCGTTGATGGCGATGTTGTTGGTGACGGCGGTGCGAGCTTCCGTGCCGGCTATCGCTTCAAGCAGACGCTGACGCTGTCGTCGCCGCAGCCTGGGATGGCGGGACATCTCTATGGCTATCCGAAGTTCGCGCGCGCTGGTTCGACTTACTACATCGATCCGAGACTGGAGTTGTCGTGAGCGGCTTCGTTCTCACCAGTCCGCAAGGCGTCGTCATTGTCGCCGAGAGCAGCACGCAACAGGTTGGTTCCGTTGCTGGCTTCCCGAGCGGTGACATCTCGGCTGGTTCGCAGACGGCAACGTCGGACCTCTACACCGATGCCGACAATATCTTTCCCGGTGCGATCGAGAACCTCAACAAGGAGCTTTACCCGGCGCTGGTCGCCAGCGACGACAACTTCAAGATTCATCTGATCTACAATACGTTGCTGCCACTGCGCTTCACGGACACCGACACGTTCTATGCGCCGGTGCTTCAGCGAGACGACAAGCAAGCGTCGCTGGTCGTTGACACCGACAGCTTCTATGCGCCGACCGTCGTGCCGGGACCGAGGACGCTCACGGTCACGGCGCGCTATAACGACAGCGACACGTTCTTCCAACAGTTCGTCACGTTGGTCGGTACGAGCGGCGGTCCTCAACAGAAGCTCCGCCCGCCGCCGAAGGTTCAGGACCAAGACATCTTTTACTCGCCACGCATGTCGAGCATGACCGGCTTGGTCGTGGACTTCGAGACGATATGGGCGCCAACGATCAGAACGACCTCGGCAGGCTCCACTGTTCTGGTCGTTGACACGGACACGATCTTCGCCGTGTCGGTTGCTGCCATCGCGTATCTGCGTCCTCTCACGCTGGCGAGCGACGATGACATCCTGCCGTGGACGTTGACGCGGGCGCTCGGCGCCGAGTTGCTGCTCGACGACGACGAGATCATGGCGGCGGACGTAGGTTGGCAGGTGATCGCCGAGTTCACCGACGACACCACCGAGGATGCGATCTTTAGCGTCGATGCCTATGCCTTCTATCCGCTCTATCCGGAGGTGTGGTTCGATGAGGAGACGATCGACACCTATCCGTTCTTCGTGCAGGCGGTCGAGGGCGGCATTCCGGTGCCGCCGCGTGAAGGCACACTGACCGGTAGCATCAAGCGCAAGCCTGTTCTGACTGGCAGCATCGCGAGGCGAAGACTCGTCGCATGACCGACATCAACCAACACTTCTCGGTGTTCGCGCGCAACGACCTCGATGTGGACTACGACATCGGGCCGGATGACACCGGCACGAATCTCGACTTCGTCACCAGCCTGACGTGGAAAGCCTATAGCCAAGTGCTGGCGGTGCCGACTAACGCAACGCCGCTGATCATCAAGGAGATCGGCGCCGGCATCGAGGTCACCGATCCGCTGTTGCTGAAGTTCACCGTGCATCTGGCGAGTGCTGACACCAACGGGCTCGCCGGCAACTACTACTACGAGATCATGGTGGACAATCATGGGCTGATCAGCACGTTGACCACCGGGCTGGTGACGGTGATCGATCCGTTCGTGGTGCCGAACGTCGATGCCTTCAAGGCACAGTTCCCCGAGTTCGCCGACGTTGATGACACCACGATCCAGATCGCGCTCGATCAGGCCGGGCAGTTCGTTGACACGACCTGGGGCGGCTCGCAGACGGCAGGACAGATGTACCTCGCCGCACACTTCATGGTGCTCGGACAGGCACCAAGCGAGACCGGTGTCGGTCGTGTGATCACCTCGGAGAGCATCGGGCGCATCTCCGTCAGCTATGCGACCGAGAGCGGCGCCTCGTCGGCGGCTGGGCAGCTTGCCTCGACCAGCTACGGGCTGATCTTCAACAACATGCTCGTGGCGCAAGGCTACGGCATCGCGATCGTGTGATGGCATACGATTGGTCGGCGCGACGCGCCACTGCCACGATGATGATCACCAAGTACGGCACGCGCGCCATCCTGCGCCGTGACGAGGGCGATCGTGACTGCATCGCCTGCGAGATACAGCGCTCGACGCGCAGCCAGCAAGGTCAACTGCGCAACTACCCTGAGCGCACCTTTCTTGTGGTCGCCGATGGGCTCTCGCCAGCGCCCGATGCTGAAAAGGATCACTTCATCTGGTTCGATCCTGACGGCAACGAGGAGGCGTTGCGTCTGGTGGCGCCGATCGATCGGCTCGCCCCTGGTGGGGTCGTTCTGTACTGGGAACTCCAGACGAGACCGTGATGCTCGACAAGCGCGAGGCAATCTTGCTGCGGATGTTGGCGATCCTCGAGACGATCACCAACGGGGCGGAGCCGATCTTTGTCTTTCGCAATCGCGGCGAGGTGCCGCCTGACAAGTATCCGGCGCTAATCCTGCTCGACGGTGGCGAGAGCTTCAAGAACTCGACCAGCACCAGAGGCGGCATCCTGGCGCCAACCGTGTACAACCTTAATCCGCAGGTGTTCGTGCTGCTCAAGGCGTCCTACACGGTCAATAATGACAACGTCGGCCCGGCACTGTCGAGTTGGCGCATGAAACTCCTCAAGGCGTTTGCCAGCGATGACAGCCTATTCGCGATGCTCGGCAGCAACGGCGAGATGCAGTACCTCGGGCACGAGACCGACATGCAGACTGGATCGCTGATGATCGGGCAGATGCTGATGCAGTTCTCGCTAAGCTACACACTCAATCCGAGTGACTACTGATGCCTGCCTATACCTCGCCCGATGTTCGCAACCTCAGCGTCGGCACTGGCTATCTCCAGTTCAAGCCAGAGGGCGCGGGCAGCTACTACCACCTCGGCAACGTGCCGAACTTCGAGATCAAGATAAAGACCAAGACGCTTGATCACTACGCGCCGGTCAACGGCATGAGGGTCAAGGACTACAGTTGGGCGATCGAGCTTGAATGCGAGCTTGAAATGGTGATGGAGGAGATCACCGCAGTGAATCTTCAGTTGCTGCTCGCCGGCAACATCTCTGGCAGTCAAATCTTCATCTCGGCGCGCAACACGACGATCGGAGCACTGAAGTACACCGGCACCAACGAGGTGGGACCGCGCTGGCAGATCGATCTGTACTCGGTACGCTTCAACGGCGATGGCGAGTTCGATCCGATCACTACGCGACGCAACGACTTCAACAACATCAAGGTAAGGGGCTCGGCGTTTGCGGTGAATGGCGACTTCGGCGTCATGACCTTGCTCTGACTCTCTCCCGTGCTCGGTCGGGGCTGACACCGAGACCAACCTCTATCATCCTCCCTTCCCAGCGAATCAAAGGAGATTCACATGGCTGGAATCGTGTCGCCCGATGTCCATAACTTGGCAATCGGCAAAGGCTTCATCCTCTTCAAGCCGGAAGAGGCGGCGGATTTTTACCACGTGGGCAACGTGCCGACGTTCACCTTCACCCCCAAGATCACCACCCTCGACCACTTCTCGTCGATGGAAGGCACGCGGCTGAAGGACCTGTCGATCACGCTGGAGAAGTCTGGCGAGGTCAAAATGGACATGGAAGAACTCACCGCGCGCAACCTCGCGATGCTCGTGCTTGGTGACGTGACCACGAACGAGGACGGCGAGACCGAGGTCTCGATCTTCTCGCGCGACAGCTTGACCGGGCGGCTCCAGTACTACGCCACCAACGAGGTCGGCCCGCGCTGGTACGTGGACCTGCTCAGCGTCACGTTCAATCCATCGGGCGACTTCTCACCGATCGGCGACACGTTCGCCAAGCTGCCCGTCACCGGCTCGGTGCAGGCGGTGGACGGCGTCTTCGGGACGATGACGCTCAAGCCGTCCGTGAGCGATGTCGAGCCCGAGAACGTGCTACAACCGTTCATCACCGGCACGCCCAAGGTCGGTGAGGTGCTCACGGCGAACATCGGCGGCTGGATCGGCGCCTCGAGCTTCACCTATCTATGGAAGGTCGGCGGCACCACGCCTGCGGGCACGCCAGCGAACCAGAAGACGTTCGTGCCGGCTGCCGGCGACGCCACCAAGACAGCGACAGTGGAGGTTACCGCTACCAATGCGGTCGGCTCCTCGACGCCTGAAATGAGCGATCCGACCGCTGTCATTGCGGCTTGATCGCGACAGCAACGAGGGAGGGTTCACTATGACAAGTCTGCTCGACATCGGTCCATTGACCGAAGATGTGGAAGTGCACGGCGTGAAGGTCACGGTTCAGGGCCTTACCGCCGGGCACTTGTTCCAGATGTTCGCCGAGTTCCCCGACATTCGAAAGCTGATCGAAGAGAAGCAGGGCAACCTGCAAGCGGTCATGCTCGGGCTGGCGCCGGAGTTGATTGCCAAGGTGATTGCGCTGGCTGACGTAGGCGTGTCGCGCGCACAGCGTGCCGAAGCCGAAGCAAAGGCGATGACGATGGGTGCCGATGATCAGTTGGCGATCCTCTCGGCGGTGATGCGGCTGTCGTTCAAGGAAGGCATCGTCCCTTTCGTGAACAAGGTGACGGCATTGATGGTCGCGAACAAGATGGATCAGACGGACTCAGTAAGCTCCTCGCCATCGAAGACCAAATCGCCTGCGCCCTTCAGCGCTGCATTGCAAACGGATGGCCCCCCGAGTCTGCGTGGGCATGCACGCCGCGCCAACTAGCCGGCTGGTCTGAACTAATCGAACGTGAGCGCATGCGGCTGATGGCGGACGACTTTGTTCGCCTGCGCAATGCCTATGCCGATCTCGATCACGCTCGCGAATACCACGGCACGCTCAAAAGGCTCGCGGCTGAAGGGAGGCAGGGGTGAGCTTCGAGATCAAGCTGGAACCAGACAATATAGAAGTTCTGGTCAAGGCCAATCTCGACAAGGTCAAAGAACGGATCAAAGGCGCTCTCGTTCGAGCGACGGACAAGCTCGCCGAGAATATTCTCAAGGAAGGACGCAGCGACATCTCCAGTGCGGGCAATTTCGGCCCGCGCTGGACATCAGGCTTTACTTCTGAAGTCAGCGGACAGGACATCGAGCGCACCATCACCTTCCGCCATGCCGTGCCCTATTGGCGCGTGCACCAGTTCGGTGCCGTCATCAGTGGCAAGCGCGGCCTCCTCTGGATTCCCTTGCCAGGACACGACGAGAACGAACGCGGCGACTTCTTCGCGACCAGCAAGAAGGGCAATCGCTTGCTGTTCAGACGCGAAGGCAAGGAGATCATCCCGATCCGCGTTGGCAAGGAATCTGTGCGCATCCCCAAACGATTCCATCTAGTCGAGATCATCGTCGCCCAGAGCAAGACTCTTGGCGCGTTGTTTCGGCTTGAGATGACGCAGGGCTCGTGACATGGCCGACAACGAAGACATCGTCCAAAAAGTCGTCGTTAAGTACGAAGACCAAGCGACTCCCGAGGTTCAAAAGCTCGAGGAGGCGACGAAGCAACTCGGCACGACGCTGGAGGAGGCCGGCGAGAAAGTCGGAGAGAGCTTCGACGAGATGGGGCAGAAGATCGGCGAGACCGCCGAAACTGCTCAGGATGCGTTCAAGGAGACCGGCGACGCAGTCAAGGACCTCGGCGAGTCTGTCGTAGACAGCGCGAAGTCGTTCGAGGAGGCGACGAGGTCGATCGCCGCGCTCGGCAAGGATGGCAAGGAGGCGCTGGAGAACGCTGCCGAGGCGGCGAAGAAGTTTGGTGCATCCGCGCATGATCTCGCGATCGTCGAGACGCGCATCAGAGCGATCCAGGGGCGCGTGAGGGATGGCGCCCGTGACTTTCAAGAACTTGCTCGGGGCTGGGATCAATCACGAGAAGCCGCTCAGAGAGCCTCTGAGACGCAACAGCGTGCCGCCGAAGCTACAAAGCAGACGGGGGCGGCTGCGAAGGACACCGGCAATGCAGTAAAGCAACTCGCACAAGATAAGCAGCAAACGACGAATGCTGCTCAACAGCTTGAGCAGCAAGTGCTCAGGCTCGCGGCGGCATTCGGACAGCTTCCTGGCCCGGTCGGGCAGGCGGCGACTCTGTTCTCGCAGATGACCGGTGGCATCGCCACGCTCACCGCTGCCATCGCTGCGCTTGTTGCTATAGGCGGGGCGCTCGTTTCGTTTGCGCACGATCTCGTGCAGGTCGCCACTGGGCTCGAGCGGCTTTCGCAAGCCTCGGGCATGTCGTTCAGTGGACTATCGGCGTTGCAGGCTGCGTTCCAGCAACTGGGCGTCAGCGCCGACAAGTTCATTCAATCCTTCAACAATCTGTTCACCAACCTTGCGAACGTTCGTCCGACCTTCTTCGCCGAGACGGTGCTGCAAGCTGACAAGGCGCGCGACGCGGTCCTGCGCTATTACGAGGCGCAACTGCAAGGGCAGCGGTTGGCGATCGAGGATCGCTTTGCCAAGGGCTACATCACTGCCGAGCAGAAGGCGCGCGAACTGGAGGCGATCGAGAATCGTCTTCGGCAAATCCAGATCGAGCGCAACCAGATGCAACAGCGCGCGACCGACATCGGTGCGCAAGTTGCCGAGGCGAACAACTGGGAGAAGCTCGCCACCGCGATCAGGAACGCATCGAAGGCTGGCCAGGAGTTCAAGTTCCCCGACCTGACCACGACCGAGACCAAGGTCAAGGCGGTCGAGCTTGCGTTGCTGCGTGTGCAGCAACAGGGCGGAAGCGTCACTCAAGCCTTCTTCGAGATGATCCGCTCGATGTCGGCGATGGACGCCAATCTTATTGGGCGTGCGCTCGGCATCGATCCGAAGGTCATCGATGCGATCCGCGACGGCAAGATCAAGGTCGAAGAACTCGCGGCAGCGCTCAAGCAGGTCGGCAGGATACCGCTGAGCGAGGAAGACCTCGCCATCGCGAAGCGATACGAAGAAGCCTTCAATCAGATCACCAACGCGTGGGAGAACTTCAAGCGCTCGCTCGCCATTGCTGCTGCGCCGACGCTCGGTCCTCTGCTCGAGGGCATGGCGTCGCAACTGTCGGGCGCCGGCGAGAAGCTCTCGGGCTTCATCAGAGAGCTTCAACAGTTCGCCGACGACGTGCAGCGGCTGTGGAATCTTGCCACCAACGCCTTCAAGAACAGCGACATCAAGAAGGCGCTCGACGACCTCGACAAGGCGACCGGTCTCGACAAGCTGCCGCAGAAGATCAACGAGGCAGTCGCGGCGGGCAACAAGTTCCTCGCCGACTTCATCGGTGGGCTGGCGTCGAAAGCCGGCATCCCCGAGGACATGATCGAGCGCCTGAAGAAGAGCATTCGGGGCATCGGTGACGAGAGCAAGAAGCCGGGCCAGGAACTCGGCGACAAGGGTAAGGAGGGCGCCGACAAGGCGAAGGCTGCCGCCGAGCAGTATCTCCAGAAGATCAAGGAGGCCACTGAGGCGGCGAAGCGTGCCGGCATACCGGACGAGGCGATCGAGAAGCTCAAGAACCTCAAGCCGGCACTGAGCAAGGAATCGCTTGAGGACCTGAAGAAGGCTGCGACAGCGGCGGTCGAGGACATCAAGAAGATATTCGAGGTCGATCTCGGCAAGGGGTTGACGATCGACTGGAGCAAGCTGACTCAGGATGCCGCGAAGGCAGCGGAGGACATCGGCAACGCCTTTCTCAAGATGCCGCTGCTCAAGCCGGAGTTCGACTTCACCTCTGGCGTCGAGCAGGCGCAGGAAACTGCCACCAAGATCACCGAGATATTCGGCAGCGTTGATCTTACCAAGAGCATCGTGCCGCCTGACTGGGAGCAGGTGATCACCGACGCGCAACAGGCAGTTGAGCGTATCAAGGAAGAGTTCACCAACCTCGATCTGACCAATGTGATCGAGAAGGTGCCGCGCTGGGAGGACGTGGTCGAGGAAGCCCGGCGTGCCGCGCAGGACATCGAGGCGGCATTCCAAGAAATCAATATGCGAGTCGATCAACAGATCGACTGGGGCAACCTCGTCGCAGAGGCGCAGCGTGCTGCCGGTGACGTTGAGCGTGCCTTCGGCGAGATCAAGCTCGGCGACAAGCTGATCGACTGGAGCGCGACTCTCGACGGCGCGCAGCGTGCGGCGAAGGATGTTGAGACGCTGTTCGGCGACCTCGAGGTCAAGATCAAGTTCGACTGGAGCGAGGTCGTCAATCAAGCCGAGAGCACGGCGCGCGAGATCGAGCAGGTGTTCTCGGCGCTCCAGATCGCGCCGCCGAAGATCGACTTTGACGAGAAGGAAGCCGAGCGCGTTGGGCAACTGATTGCCGACACCTTCAAGAATATCGAGGTCACGCCGCCGACGATCGACTTTCAACAGTTAATCGACGAGGCGCAGGACGCTGCCGACCAGATACATGATCTCCTGTGCAACGTGCTCGAGGATTGCGATCTGTCGCTCGACTTCGACGGGTTGGTCGAGCGTGCCCAGGAAGCTGCCGACGAGATCGAGGAAATCTTTAGCAACATCGACTTGTCTGGCAGCGACTTCGCGCAAGCGCTCGACTTCGAGCAAGTCATCGAGAACGCCGAGGACGCTGCCGAGTCGATCGAGGAGGCGTTCGGCAGCATCGACATATCGGACACCGACTTTGCCAATGCGCTCGACTTCGAGGCACTGGTCGAGAATGCCCAGGACGCGGCAGATCAGATCGCCGATGCGTTTGGCGACATCGACCTCGAGGACACCGACTTTGCCGAGGCGATCAACTTCGAGCAGATCGTCGAGAATGCCGAGGACGCTGCCGAGGACATCGAGGATGCCTTCAGCGACATTGACATCGGCGACACTGACTTCGGCGAGGCGCTGAACTTCGAGCAAGCTGTCGAGAACGCACAAGACGCAGCGAACGAGATCGAGAGCGCCTTCCGCGACATCGATATTTCCGACTCAGACTTCTCCAATGCGCTGTCGTTCGACGAGATCGTTGATGCCGCCCAGGACGCAGCGCGTGAGGTCGAGGATGCGTTCCGCAATATCGACATAGGCGACATCAACGCGCAGATCGACTTCAGCAACATCATCAACGAGGCCCAGAACGCCGCGCAGCAAGTTGTCAGTGCGTTCCAGAATGCGCTCTCGCAGCTTCAGAACATTCAGGTCTTCATCAACTTCCAGGGCGTCGTCAGCGAAGCGCAGAACGCCGCCATTCAGGTTCAGCAAGCATTCCAGAACGCGCTTCAGTCGATCGACTGGTTCACGATCACGAATAGCGCGCAGCAAGCCTTCAACACCATCCTCAATGCCGCGCAGACGACAGCGAACGGCATCCAGTCTGCGATGAACTCGATCGACTTCAGCGGGCTGATCAGCCAGATCAACGCGGTGATCTCTGCCTTCAACGCAATGGAGGCGGCGGCGAACGCGGCAGCGGCGGCAGCGGCGAATGCGCGAGCCCAAGGCGCCGGCAGTTTCGCGACTGGCGGTCTGTTTCGGGGCAAGCCTGGACGCGACACGAATCTGGTATGGCTGACCGACTACGAGTTCGTGATGCGCCCCGAGGCGGTGCAGAAGTACGGCGTCAACTTCATGCAGATGATCAACGCGCTTGCGTTCCCGTTCAACGGCTTCCGTGACGGCGGCCTGCATCGTGTGATGCACACGATCAACGGCTTCCGTGATGGTGGGCTGGTGCTACCGAGAATCAACATCCCAGCCTTCGCGACTGGCGGCATCAACGATAGCGGCAATGGGCGCGGGATGATCGCGACGGGACGTGCGATCAATCTCACAGTTGGCGGCGAGACATTCGGCGGACTGATCGCGCCGGATGACACGGCAAAGGCGATCGAGCGTGCAGCGGTGGGCAGACAGACCAGCGCAACCGGAATCAGACCACGATGGAATAGGTGAGGGCAAACATGACGACACCGGAGAAGGTCTATTCGTTGCTCAAGGAGGCGCAGGCGTTGCAGCGACCGTATCAAGTGGTCGAGGTGACCGACATGCGCACCAGGGCAAAAAGCTACAAGGTCTACCGACGCGGCACGATGGGTGGCAAAGCTCCGCCGGTCGTTAGCGGCTTGCCGACGCGCGCTGATGCCGAGGCGAAGGTGCGCGAGCTTGAGCAGAACGACAGGGGCCAGCCATGAGCATTCCGCTTCCGGAAGGCACTGCGCTGGTGCTCTACGGCAACGGCGGCATCCCGCTCTACAGCGCGCGTGACCTCGAGCAGTCGCTTGATCCGATCAAGCAAACAGAGCAGGCGCGCCGCACGATCAACGGCACGTTGGTCGATCTCTCGGTAAACAAGTTCCAGAAGTACGAGTCGAAGATCAGGTGCAGCGACATCGAGGGGCCGGCGCTCGACGGCATCTACCCCGGCGTGACACTGACGGTGGATTGCGTTGCCGAGCTTGTTTTTCGCACCGGCGGATCGCCGTCGCGCACGGTTGTGCCCGGCTCGACGCGCACGGTCGGCGCTTTCACGATCTATCGGCCACGGCTGACGATGATGGTGACATCGATCGAACAACGTATCGGCGAATACGAGCACGAGATTCGTTGGGAGATTGAACTCGAGGAAGTGTGATGGCGATCGATGCCACATTCTATCTTGCCTGGGTGGGCGCTGGCGAGACGGCGTGGAGTGGCGCCTACGCACGCCAGGATGAGTTGGTCTACTCGTTCGAGATGAAACACGAGGAGGGGCAGTTCTGCGAACTCGAGCTTGAGATCGCCAACCCCTACGTCGCGCTGCTCACGCGAGCGACATGGGCGTGGTTCTCGGTCGGCATCAGCGGCTCAATCTATCCGCTGTTCTTCGGTCGGCTGATTGCGATCCCCGGCGATCTGTTTGCCGAGGTACTCAAGATCAAGTTGCTGGCGAAGCCGATCAACTATGCGGCGCAGAAGTCGGCACTGGCGGAGAGTCTCAAGGTCCTGCCGTTCTTCGATCCAATCTGGTTCGACAACAATCGGCTCGACGATGTCAACATCGCGCTCGAAGGCTACTCGAAGCTGTGGCACGTGGACCGAATCTCGGGAGCGGTGACGGTCTCCGACATCATCAATGGAGAAGATGGCACCGCCTACTTCAACGAGAGCGAGATACCCTACGATTCGGTGTCGATGAAGCTCTCTGGCGCACCGCTGTTGATCTGCGAAATCGTTGCCGAGGTTGAGTGGACGCAGTGCGACCACACCGGCGTGTTCGAGATGAAGACGGTGCCGAACACCGACACCAGCAACGCCCAAGAGCAGACCGGCGGCGGTGGTGGTGTTCGCATCAAGCCAGATGATCCATCGCAGCAACAACAAGACGACCAGCAACAGAAGGAGCAACAGCAAGTCACCTATTCGTGGCACTACAAGAACATCGATCCCGGCGAGCACAGCGACGGCGATCTGATGGAAGAGCAGGGCAGCGTCACCATCCCGTTCTATGGTGGCGAACTCACGCAACAAAGCAAGACGGTCCAATATGCCGACGCGGAGACCGGGCAGGGCGAGGAATACGACATCCGCGAAAGCTACAAGTACACCTACGAGGAGCCGCCGAAGACACCGCCGCAACAGCCACAGCAACCGCCCGCTGGTGGTGGCGGGGGTGGCGGCGGAACTGACACGAGCAATCCGAATACGCAGCCGATCGAGGTCAAGGTCGAGGTCGAGCAGGACCGCGTCGAGGCGATCTACGTCGCGATGCAGGCGAACGTGCAGCCGGTCTTCGCTGAGTTGACCGAGGACGAGAAGGACCTGATCGAGTCGCTCACGATGAACTCGCAGGACCTCGTCGCTGCCGGCGTGCTGACATCAAGCGATGGCGCCTACTTCGCCACAGCGCGCGGTCAGCAAAGCATTGAGTACCTTTGCAACGTCGCACGTGCACACCTCTTGTCGGGCTCGCGCGTCGTCGAGGTCGAGTGGGACAACGACCAGCCCGCCACGTTCGTGGCGTCGGTCGAGGTGGAAGCGCTCGACCGCAACCGGCTGCTACGCGACATCTCACAGGTACTCGCCGAGTACCACGTGAACATCATGGCCAGCACGTCGCAGACGTCGCGAGACCGGGTGGCGAAGTTCCGCTTCGATTTCGAGCTTGCCGACCCGAGCCACCTCGACACGATCCTGGCCGCGCTGAAGCGCGTCGACTCGGTCTACGCCGCGTACCGCGTCCTCCCTGGCCATTCCCGCGCAGGCGTGTGACGCGCCAGTCGCGCCCGTGATCAGACCGCCGTAGCCTCGCGCCATGGCGGTCTGCGGAATCGACTCCGTCGTGGTCGAGGCGTACGAAGACGGCACGACCTACGG
>Ga0081455_10001888_pt1 | contig 25211 bp, 26 predicted proteins | sample TabmetS3T2R1_FD_70207 | JGI IMG/M metagenome (GOLD analysis project Ga0081455, IMG submission 70207) | Tabebuia heterophylla rhizosphere microbial communities from the University of Puerto Rico - S3T2R1 | ecosystem: Host-associated > Plants > Roots > Rhizosphere ...
ATCATCTGATAGCCTATTGTAAAGAATATCAATCTAATTAGTTCTTCGAGCCGGATTTGGTAAAATAATACCAAAAAGCGATAATCGAAGATTTGTCCATTATATGTGATATAATGGAAATATGATTTCTGTTTGCGATTGTATTTTCTTAACTGAAATTAACTTCAACCAACAAGATTGAATATGATCTATGGAGCGGTAGCTGCATTTGAATTAGGTGTTATCATGATGGTCGTCGTCGTGTTGCTTGCATCAACGCATCCAGTGTTTGCGGATAGTTATGAGAAAACTCAAACCACATCTCAAGTTAATGAATGCGGCAATTATTGGTTTCCAGTAAATATAATATGCTCTAATTTAAGCTCCAAAGCTCAAGGTGATGAGAATGATGCTGGAATAGCGGCTGCAACTTCAAATAGCCAAAGTACTGATTCTGACAAGAATTATGGAACCCCATTTCCGTAGAAGGTTTAGTTGTTTAACAATGCTGACTAGAACGATGATTCTAATACTCTTATGACAAGTTAAGGCACATTTCCATAAGAACTTTCAATGTGAAACTTACAGTAGGTATCTGGGGCCAGGTCGATATTAGACCAATTTGCAATTTTCCCTTATATGCATTGTGGTAATCAATGAGAATAGAATGGAAGATCTTGCACGATGGGCTGATATCATTGGTATTATTGCTGGCATTTTGGTAATGTCTTCATCCATACCCCAGATAATGAAATCTTACAAGACGAAAAAGATGTACGATGTATCTATTTATTTGATGAGCCTTATAGCAAGTGGATTATTTCTATGGATTGTATATGGTCTTATCAGATCTGACCCGGTCATAATTGGAACCAACGCAGCTGGACTTTGTCTGAATGTCACTTTGTTAATTATGAAAATTAGATATGATAAGATACAAAGCAGTGGTACCGTAAATGCAACATAAACTTCAAAACATATCGATTTGATATATGCGCGATAATCTCGGTTCCTTCGTAGATGAGGTGAAATTATCTAAACAAAATTAGTAAATATTATGGATGCTATATGAAGCATGACAGTCTCTATTTTATCCCTTAATTTAATTATTATCTTTAATTTCCTCCTACCGTATTGCGTGAGAGCCCTAACTAAGCACTGATATCGGCATGCGTCCAAGGGTTCGATTCTTTAGGTAAAGGGGTTCATTACTACTAGCAGAGATATGATACCTAAAACTGTTTCAGTTTACGGAACCGTGTTGTAATAGGATTTACCTGTAGATAATAGGTTCATTGAAAAGATCGAGAATTGTCACTTATTTTTGGATAATCCCCACCCTCAGGTTTATGGTCCATCTTACAACCTTCTTTGTACCTTCTATTCCCCATAAATTTTTCATCTCTTCTTTGACTACACTCAATGGATCATATTTTTTCTGCATTTGGAACTTTTTTACCGATGACCATGTTTCCATATAGGTAAAGAGATCGTCGAAGCTCCAATTAACCTTCATCTCTAATTTTGGTACTGCAACCTCCTTAAAAGGAAATGGGATTGTTTTATAGTCTTGCTTGACGTATATGGTTTCTTTTGGCCAATAATTACCGAGAATTTCTCCGCCTACTGTAAGTTTTTCACTAACCATATCGATTTCAGGATTAATTTTATGCATCCCATAAGCCCATATTGCAATTATTCCCTCATTTCCATTGCTAACCCGTTTTACTTCCTGATAAAACTTCGGAAGATCAAACCAATGCGCGGCCTGTGCAACAATTATCAAGTCTACTGAATTGTCTTGTATGTTCGCTTTCTCTGCAGGAAAAATGTCATAGACAATGTTGTCTCTGTGGAATCTATGCTCTATTTGACTCTTGCTCGTGTCACTTGCTATAACTTGCTTAAAATATTTGCAAATACCAATGGCAGCCTGTCCGTTACCTGTAGCGCAGTCCCATGCCAGATTCTTATTGCGTGTTATCTCACTTAAAAACTCAAAAAGACTATTTGGATAAAGTGGCCTATGAAATGAATATTCATCTGATTTTGACGAGAAATGATCAGCGGCATTAGTTTTCATATTCTTGCTATGATTATAATATCTAAAAGTTTTGCCAACAATTATCGAGAATTTGTTTGATTATAACGTTCGAGTCGGAATCATGGTGCCCTATCAACGGTGTACCCTTTGGTCGTTATGATGATTACTAATGATCAAAAAATTTAAAGATTGATTAGTGCTGCTGTAGGCAGTTCTTATTTCAATTTTGGAAAAGGAGGTGATAGACCTGCCGTTGCTGGGGCTTTAGAGGGTTAGATTCCCGTAGGTTAAGGGGTCATTACCATTAGTAGAGATATATCTAGTTAGCTGATCAAAAAGCGATTCAACATATAGAATCGTGCTTCTCTAGATCGACAATTCCTTGCATCAGATACCCCTCTATTACCCGCAATGAATGTTACAGAATAGTTGATATCTTCAGGTTCCAGCTCTATTTTTCGCCGTATTTCTTTACTGACGTCTCCTACCAGAAGAAACCAGCTGAAAAAAAGTGTCATTAATACTAAACAGACAAGTCTGTCTGACTTTCTCAAATAAATTCATTGTTACATTGATTCCTTCGACTTAACATAATCCCTCTAGAGTCAAGACGATAATAATATCAATTTTCTTCCAAGTATTTCTTCCAGTTGTTAATCTCTAGGTCAAATCCTTTAAGTTGTTCTTGAAACTGTCCATCGGTAAGTCCGTCTGGTCTCATAAAAGTCCATGTAGTTGTAGAACCTTCCTCGTTAGGAACCACTCTGACGTACACTTTCCATTCTAATCCTGCGCCCACAAATTCGTGGTCAAGTATCCCAAAATCCGAAACTGGGGTTACTTTCATCTTTCCTTTACCGGCAACAGTATGGTCAAACTGCCACCAGTCGCCTTCACCTTTTGTAACTGATTTTATTGCTCCCCCAATCTCCATATTCTTGACATTAGAAAAGAAATCAAATACTTGATTTGCGGGTTTATTTACGGTAAGTTCCTTAACTATGACTTGTCTAGGTGACAATTAATATAATCTCCTTATTTCCGTTCCCACGACTTAAATAAATAACCATCTAACTCATCCACTTCATATTCATTGAACCCAATTATATGATTTGGAAAGGCGGGTTTCGCGCCTGACAACACATTAAAGAATAGTGTGCCTGGATATGTCGCGGTTGCCGATCTTGTCATCCTTCCATCTCCGCGACCCGTCGCAGTAACAATCTCAATACCATCTTTTGTCATTATTACACCTTAGCCTCCACCACAAAAACAACCATCTTGCTTTCGGATGGTCCAATAGGTCCAAGTTTCATTTGCTTTGAAATTTCTTCTAACTGTTCCCGATCCTGTGGCTGTGATCTCCAATTTTGGGATTCCATCTTCAACAGATTTTACTCGTTGACCGATGATTTTTCCTTTACTTTCAAATATTATTTCTCCCAACATTCATACTTCATATCAAAACATACTAATCTACGATTTATGTGATTCGCTAACGGTTATATGCCTAAGAAAAAGGAATAATATGTAAATCATAAATTGAGAGGTCAAAGTGCTCAAGATATCGTCAATGAAATATTTTTCAACAACAACTAACATTGATTCGTCTAAATTCTTGGATATGTAAGTTGAACGAATCAATGCTGTCAATGAATTCTATGGAAGAGAAGAACTAAAGGAGAAACAGACCTCGAAGATCAGTATCTATCACAATGCAATCTTGCCTACTATTAATGTTATCCTATAGTATGACATGGGGTCTCTAAGTATTACAGTTTTCATGGCTTAAAACCTATAACTTTTTTATCCTCAAAGATAAAAAGAAGTTAGATGCGAAAAAAAATCGCTTTGGTTACTGGGGGTAATCGTGGTATTGGATTTGAATCTTGTCGTCAGCTTGCAAGATCAGGATTTACCGTTCTACTAACAGCCAGAGATCCTGACAATGGTAACACTGCTGTTAATAAGCTAGTTAATGACGAAGGATTGGATATTATTTTTTACTTACTTGATGTAACAAATAAAGATCACATTAAGAACGTATCAAGACAAGTAGAACAACAGTACGGTAGTCTAAATGTGCTAGTCAATAATGCTGCCATTCTCTACGATACATGGCAGCATGCAATAGATGTCGACCTAAAAGTTGTGAATCAAGCTATAGATACCAATGTTTATGGACCATGGAGATTATGTCAAGCCTTTATACCTATCATGAAGAGAAATGGACATGGCCGCATTGTAAATGTTTCTAGCCTTGGAGGTTCGTTACATTATATGCAGGAAGGTGGTACGCCTGCTTATAGTATCTCAAAAGCAGCGTTAAATGTTCTTACCCGAAGACTTGCAGCAGAGCTACAAGGAACAGGTATCCTTGTTAACTCTGTTGATCCTGGTTGGCTTGCCACAGATATGGGCGGACCAGGTGGAGGACCTGTAGAGGAAGGAGTGCGTGGTATCATATGGGCTGCAACATTGCCCGAAGATGGCCCAAGTGGTGGTTTCTTCAACGCCGATGGTAGGCCTGTACCTTGGTAAAGGTTGTTATAATGTCTATCTATCTTGCTGTCATGCTCTCTGTCCGTCTTATGTATGTATGTTCCTAGATAAAGAACTTCTCATAGACAATTCTTTACTAATGAGGGACGTGAGACAACATTTTTTGGCCTATCCCAAATATTTTGGTAAACCCTTCTCCTTCTGGCTATCTAGCAATGCTTCGGACAGCAAACGCCTGATACAAATTAGTCTAAGAGGGACATTTTCAGTACCAAAAAATATACGAAGAGGACTTTGCTGTTGTTCTAATATTTTTCTTGTCGTTCCTACTCTTTTTTTGTTGGACTTGATTCTTGATGGGAAAAGAATGGGACATATATTGATGATCTTAAATATGGTAAGGCTAAGGATGAGCTTCTAGCTGGAAAGGAACCTCATAAATTCTACCATATCGATTAACCATAACTGTTACCCGGTCGCTAGCTTTCTTTTTCTGCCTTATATACGATGATATTTGAGAAGGACTCTGTATTCTATTTCCATCAACCTCTTCAATAATGTCTCCTCGTCTAAGTCCTGCATTTTCTGCAGGACTATATGGCTCGACGTTAACGATTAAAGCACCTTCTACAATAGGTAGTCTGTAGTATCTGGCTATCTTAGGATCTATCTTTATTGTACTTATGCCTAGCCATGGTCTTGATACGTGTCCATCCTCTATCAATTCGGCTAATATCGATTTTACCATATTGATAGGAACTGCAAACCCAATTCCTTGTCCATATGGTATTTTTGCCGTATTAACTGCAACTACTTCCCCCTTTGTGTTAATTAGTGGTCCACCTGAATTACCTGGATTTATCGCAGCATCAGTTTGGACCAACTCCAGGATCCCATTTTCAAATTGTACATTTCTATTTAGTGAACTAATAATTCCAGCAGTCACAGTAGGCGCTCCAGCAAGCCCAAACGGGTTGCCAACTGCCATAACTATCTGTCCAACCCTGAGCTCATCGGAGTCGCCAAGAACTGCAGGTTGAAAATTCATTTCATTGTTGCTGTAGAGTTCAATGGGCTCCGCCTTAACAACAGCCAAATCAGTTACTTCATCCTTACCTATCGTCTTGGCATTGGCCTGTTTGGAATCACCAAAAGTTACCCTTAACCTTTCTGTATCATCTATTACATGATTATTGGTTAGTATATGTCCCTTATTGTCAAGTATGATTCCGGATCCTACGCCTTGTACCGGAAATACTCTAAAAAGCTGATCTTGCATCAATCGAACACTTGCTATGTTGACTACACTTTTGTTTACTTTTCCAACCGCATTAATGATAGCCTCCTCTGAAACTGGTATCATTGTGTTGTGAAGATCACTTCCTTATTCTCCATATTGGTTATACGATATATAGCAGCTTGCCTATTTATATATATCGTATATACAATACGACATGGGCCTTCAAGTAATAATCATTCTTAGATACCAGGGGTAGAGATTATAGGCCTAGGATATACTAATAACAGAGTAGGAAATACAAGAGATATATGTCGAGAGTACGAAGTTTCATTCGGTTTAGATCAGACATTGATAACCATTAAGAACCTCTACAAAAAGTATGATAACGTAACTGTTCTTAATGATATTAATATCAAAGTATTTGATAATGAGGTATTTGGGCTCCTAGGACCTAATGGGGCTGGCAAGACCACGCTAATACATATTCTTGCCACTTTGATCAAACCAACCGCTGGTACAGCAACAGTAAATGGATATGACATCATCAAGAATCCCTCTGAGGTCAGATCGAGTATTGGCATTGTATTCCAAGCTCCCAGTAGCGACGATATGCTTTCTGGCTACGAAAACTTGAAGTTACATTCACTTTTATACGCAGTTCCAAAAGAACTTCGGGAAAAAAGAATATCTGAAGTATTAGAGCTGGTAGGTCTTACCAACAGAAAGGACGACCAAGTCAAAAAATATTCTGGAGGTATGCGTAGACGCTTGGAAATAGCCAGAGGTTTACTCCACAAACCAACTGTAATCTTTTTGGATGAACCAACGCTCGGGCTTGATCCCAGTAGCAGGGAAGTGATGTGGAAATATATTAATAGACTAGTAAAGGATGAAAAAATTACGCTTATACTTACGACGCATTACATGGAAGAAGCAGATTTTCTTTGTGATAGAATTGGTATCATAGACAAAGGGATGATAATTGCTCTTGATTCACCGACCCAATTGAAAGAACGACTCGGAGGAGAGGTAATAGAAATGGAGCTAGCAAAAAAAAAATACGTCGACAAAGAAAATATCGACCGTCTTTTAAAGCAGTGCAACTTTGTACGTAAAGTCGACCTAGATACAAAAAAAGGAAGTCTTCTCATTTATGTAGATGACGCAAGCCACAATCTACCTGCCATTCTGAAAATATTAAATAATACCAATAATACTGAGGTGGAATCGGTAGAACTTAGAAGCCCTACTCTTAACGATGTTTTTCTTAAATTTGCGCAGAGACACATTACCAGGAAACAGGGACATGATGATGAGGATGATGATAATGATTCTGAAGGGGGGTTTATGGAAAGATATGCTCAATATGGAAACAAATAACAAATGGATAGAACTAGAGTTAGTTAAGCTTTACGCTATTTGGCTTAGAGAATTCAAAGTCTTTTTAAGAGAAAAAAGTAGGCTTATCGCATCTACATTTACCCCTTTATTATGGTTATTTGTTATTGGAGAAGGGTTCGGAGCGACAACCGACCTTTTTGGGACAGCGCGATTTGCAGCCGATACTAACATAGGATATCAACAGTTCATTTTTCCTGGCATTATATGTATGTCAGTTATATTTACTTCAGTATTCTTTGGTTCCTACATAATCTGGGATAGAAAGTTTGATTTCCTCAAAAGTGTGATGGTAGCTCCAGTTAGTAGAACTACGATTTTCCTGGGAAAGGCTTTTGGAGGCATGACTACTTCATTGATACAAGCGGCCATATTGCTAATAGTTGGATTTGTGATCGGAATTCACTATACTCCATTGTCCATGGTTTTTATTGTTATCATAATCCTTCTACTTTCATTCACCCTCACATCGCTTGGTCTTACTCTTGGGAGTCATATGGAAAGTTTGGAGGGCTTTCAGCTGATCGTAAGCTTTGTTGTGTTTCCCCTTTTTTTTCTAAGTGGAGCTCTTTTTCCACTAGACAATCTTCCAACTTGGCTTTCTATTTTAACTACCCTCGATCCAGTCACTTATGCAGTAGGCGCATTGAGAGAAGTAATGCTGGGAATAACAGGAATGAACTCATTTGCTATGAACATCGGTGTCTTGCTGCTCTCCGCATTATCTTTAGGAACTGTTGGAGTGCTATCGTTTAGACGAATGAGAGCTGTCTAGTTAACTAGAATTTTGTGTGTGTGCATATGGATTTTTTCTCTTATAACTAACCAATTGCATTCTCAGACATGTTCTCAATGGGGTATCAATATAACTGCTCACTGAATCGAAGTTAACTGATACGCATATAACCATAACACTTCTGGAAAGGCATTGATTCTATGTACTGATGCAGGCGAATAACATCAAATCATTTTCTTACTTGAAACTATTTCTTTAATTTTGGCTTTGATCTGCGTCAATTCATCAGGAATCTCTGTTGATTTATTAGTCCATATCACTGTATGGACTTTGCTCCCTTTAGTTACGATAAGCGTGAATGACAATACACTACTATCATCCTTCTCTATGTCTTTACCAGCTGGATAGTCGGCATTAAACTCAAAGAATCTATTACCTTTAAAATATTCTCTCAAAGTTTCCTCATCTGAATCAGCCAACGTCTTCTGTACCAGGTTTGAGCCGGTCATATCAGTAGAAGCTTTAATTTCCTTCGTTGCTGAATCATACGAGACTAGAAGATATTTGTTGCTCAAACCCCCTGATTCAGTATATTTGAAACTAAAAAGAGATTCATTATTGGTCGTTGATTCTTTATCCAATTGATCATTGACAGAAGGCAATTAATGTCCAACTTTAAATGTTCGGGATAGTATTTTACTGTTATAGCTGCTGATCGTGTGTCAAACTAATTAAGAACCTTCATGATCGGTTTTGACCACCACGTCTTCAATCGACTTGATAAAAATGGAAAGAATAAAGAAAAGTGTGAAACGCAATGAGTATAATAGTAGTGACACTTAGGTGATGAAATTAAAGTGAAGGAATGAAACCAATAGCAGAATAGCATAGCTTAAAGTTTAAAAAGAAAGGAAAATTGGTTGCTATATCTCATGTTCCGCCATATTTGCTCTTATCATGAATAATATTAGTTTTCGGGGTAGTAACGTTATGTAAAGTGGGCACCGTAGAATCGATACTTTCGTCTCGCTCTAATCTGGGGTTACTTGGACTCTGCCCCTCATATGATCCAGCAATATCTGATCTGTTTCGGTTTCGGAGTTCTTCGCTGATCATACTCCTAATTTCATTACCTGGAATGATCACTTCTTTTGTATTTTTATTCCTTTGTAAGTTTGAGTTTCTAGTCGACTTTGAATTCTTGCTTACCTCTTTGTTCCTTTGCTTTCGACCTATCTTGCGCACAACTTTTTTTGTTATGTCTCTGGCCATGAGAAACGGTACTCCAGAGCGGCTGACGGTCTGCGTCATTCTATGCGAGTCGAATTCTTCTTGTCGACCGCTGGATCTTTTAACATATATGGATCTTTCTTTCCTGTGATGTGTGCGTTTAGTTTTCCTAGTTACTCTCCCGGTTTTATGAATTCTTTCTGACCTTTTCGATTTGATATTTGAATTCCCAACCGCTTTAGGGAATCGCGAAGGACCCGTTGCGGGTTTTTTGACCGATCTTTGAATTTTCTTGTTAGGTCTAGTAGCAGTCACCTTTCTTTGTGCAGATGAAATTCTTGTCCTCTTCTTTGTTGTTCTTTTGATTTTATTTTGCGAGATATTCGTACCTTTTTCTGTTCGACTTGCTTTTCTCCTAACCATGACTCCTTAAAGTTCTATTTTACCAATTCATATACTTATGGGTCTCTGAAATAACTTAATTGCTCATCAAGAACAATTGATCTGCATCAGTGTCACCCTTATCATTACCTAGAAGGACTTTATTTTGTTACCATAACCGTGTTTGCTTATAGAAATTGAATGCTCTTTCTTAATGCTGTACGAATTAACTCATCCCATAATATCTAATGGACTAGCCTTGCGGGCAGGAGACTATAAACATTTTCTTGTCGTCTATGATTTTTGCTGTGGCAGCGAGCGACATTACTTTACTTCCTAGGGTTTCACATGCAGTCATGTTCCCTTGCGCTGATACTGCTGACGAAATACTATCTGTTATGACAACGCCCAAAGCCATGTAATGTCCAGAATTCCTCCAGCAGTTCTTCTACCTGACTAAATGGAAGGTCTAGTTCTATAGCCACTTTGTGGACAATGTTAATTGAGTAAAATGTTGTTAATAGCTTTTTCCCTGTTATCATCTGTTATTATTCAATAGATTATTGCTACACCCTGTTTTCAGCTGTTATTTTGCTCCGTATTGATGAGGAATAGAGCACCAACTTTAGTAATATAACAAATCTTAATTACAAGAATAAGAGAAAAAACAATGGGCTAATTAGCTTTCGCCCAATGTCGTCGATAGTGCGCGTAAACTTTAAGACTTTGATGAGCTAGAATATAAGAGCCAAAGTGTTGCTGACTGTACTATGCCCCGTATGGTAGTTGTATTACGGCGGCATAAGATGGCAATAATATTCACTGCAATTGGTATAATCCTAAGCCCATTTGCCGCCTTCCTGCTCGATGAGTACGTTAAAATTACTCCGAAGATGTTATCTGAAATATTAGAAGACGATAAGGTATCAGTAGTAGATCGTGTTTTAAACATAACAGAGGGTGCTAAATCTAAAGCAAATGTATTGGAGTTTAACGACATAAGAAAAGAGTTTAAACAACCGATCAGATTAGAGGGTTTAGATCTTTCCAATAAAACTCTAGCTGGGGTAAACTTAGATTCTGTAGTATTTTTGAATTCTAATTTATCAAGGGCTAATATGCAGAAATCCCAATTAAATAGTGTACAAATTTCCGGTGATTTGTCAAGCATAAACTTGAGCAATGCCAGCCTTTTAAGCGCAGATCTATCTGGCTCCGATCTTTCCGATGCCATTCTAAAAGATGCTTTGTTCACGGATGCCGATGTGACTGATTCACTCTTTACCGGTGCTGATCTAAGTGATGCTGATTTTCGGTACGCTGATCTAAGTGATGCTGATTTTCGGTACGCTGATCTAAGTGATGCATCTCTTTTTGATGCTGACTTGTTAGATGCTAGCCTTCGTTACGCCAATCTAACTAACGTCGATCTAAGTTACGCCGATTTAACAGATGCTGATCTATCAAATGCCGATTTAACAGATGCTGATCTATCAAATGCCAATCTAAACCGTGCGGTCATTGATTACGCCAATCTGACAAATGCTGATCTATCAAATGCCAATCTAAACCGTGCGGTCATTGGTCATGCTAATCTGACAAATGCAAGTCTCCGCATTGCCGATTTGACACGGGCAGATTTACGCGGTTCGTATCTAACGAATGCTTCTCTAAATCTTGCAGATCTCGATAATTCTTTATTTGATTGTAACAGTGTGAGGACTGCCAATTTTACTGTTAATACAAGTCAGGTTCATATTGTGGATTCGAATTTAAACGTTGTCTCTAATTGCCAGTAGCATTTCTTTCCGGTGTCCGCCATACAAGATATGGAGATGTTATAGATCCTTTTTCGCAGAATTCGACCATATGTAGTACTATTGTAGCAATTGCCAATTAGAATAAGATGGACATTGAATCAAATAATTTAGTCATGTAGCTAGCCCTTTTTTGATTGCATCATTGGATCTATAAAATGGATGACTATTTCAGAATCCAGATGTAATCTGTCTCGTTGCCAGGAAGACCCTTATATGAAGCGAAGCTATTATTTAGTAAAGACAATGATTCGCTTTGCGTATTATTGAATAGCATTATTCCATAGAAAACCCAACGACCATCAACCGGTTTTCCTATACCAGAAGATATCCAAGCAATACTTTGTCCATCTGGAGTCTCGAATGTTCCATTACCTGTGCTCTGGACTAATTCATCAGACAGGTAAGTACCCGCATAAGTCTGATTGTTAGTAACATTCCCTACACCTTTTAGGAATCCTTGATCAGAGAAATGTGTCTCTGTCATTCGGTAAGGAGTTAATGATAGATTCTTTGATCCGAGAAATGTGGTTATATTAGCATTAAAAATCGAATCTGCTTCGTCCAAAGGCAGAGTGATTTGTCCAGTGATACTCTGCGGAGGCGGCTGTGCCTGTCCAAATGCATCGGAACGAGTCAGGAATAGACCTCCTGTTGTAGAAGCGATAATCAAAAAGAAAGATAGACATAATGATAATACCTCTACTCTTTTCAAACATGCTCGGTAATATCATGCGACTTAAATATATTTCGTATTATGGCAGCGGTGATCCTAAGCGAGATGCTTCCGGATACCTTCAATCATGCACATCCTCTGAGATGTTGATCAATGCTTGACTAAACGACTGGATAACGTACAGCAATGTATTTTATCCCGCCGAAGCCGAAACGATGATTTTATGGTTTACCAACTACTAAGGAACCTTCATTGGTCCCCAAGGCATGTCAAATCTAAGTACACTGGTTGGCGCGTATCAGCAACCAATCCCATGGAGTGAAACATTCAGATTTCGTAAGGCTATTAACATGTCCAGTCGGGTAGCAGACGGCCTAACTGTTAGTGGCCGAACATTAAGGATAATTGGCTGGGCCGGGCTGGGTTTCAAATCATCTTCTATTTCGTCGAATAACTGCAGCCATAGCTCTATATATAAATAATAGCTAGTCTATCTAACTGTCAAGTTGTCACACTATATCTTACTTGTAAAGTGGACTGAACAAGGGATTAGCAAGATCAATGAATCTGCAGACCGCTACAATTCGTTCAAGACATCGCTGGAGAAAGCTGGCGGGAAATTGATTGGAGGGTACTATACTTTTGGAGAGTATGATGTGGTAATAATTATAGAAGCGCCAAATGATGAAACGGTAATGTCTTTGATGCTCAAAGCTGGGTCAGCTGGAAATGTGCGAACAAAAACCTTGAAAGCATTTACCGCTAACGAAGGAATGAAGATCATCAAGGATCTACAATAGCGTTTCCTAAATTGGATATACTAACGACCTCAGATAGTCTTGTAATATCATATAAGCACGTTACTTTTAACTAACTTTACTAATTAGCCAATGTATCTAAGAGTGGTTGTTATGTACTGTAGATTAGTAATGTTTGCTTTCCAGATTTATTGTCAGGCTAATACTCTCCAATACAGTAGGCACATGTAGCATAGGATTTTTCATTTGGTTCCTTATTTCTTGTTTAGTAAAGATTGTACGTAAGCCTACAAGTTTAAGGAATGAATATCTCGTTGTATAAACTTGATTAATCTATCTCTAGTCTCATATACTTCTCCAGATAAATTATTATTTATCAACATGATTTTCTTTCTAAACTGCCCTATATGCATCAAAAATATTCTGTTCATAGTTCTCCCATAAAAGATTTTCTTTTGCAAAATGATACACAGCTAATCGCTTTTCATAAATCTTTTCCATATTAGCTCCGCAATCTCGAAGCTGTAATATCATATCTTCATAGTCTTCAAATGTCATACAATAATCTCTAAGGATATTTTTTATTGGGACAAGCGAAGATGTACAAAGAACTACGAGACCTGCATGTGCATACTCATATGCCTTGTTGGGGCTGATATATTTATGCGACCAATGTTTTCTAAAAGGCACTATTCCAACAGAACTATTTTGCATTTCTTGGTACATCAGATGTCGAGGAAGATAGCCTTTGTACGCTACTCTGGAAGTCGAAGAAACAGTGGATGAAGGAGCGCTAGTTGATGGTTCTTCAAGCCCTATCATAGTTAAAGTTCCAACATCATCATGTCGATTGAATATGTCTACAAATCCTTCCATATTCCGATGAGCTACTTTGGTGTTATTTTTTGGCTCAATGCCCGCATATACTGAAATTAACTCTTTATGAAACTTTGGAGGTTGTATGTCTTTTATTTCGTTTTTCATAGGAAAGTTAGGAGTGATGAATACTTTGTTAGTACTTCCTAATTGTCTGAGTTCTGTTGCGATATTTTCAGATACTGTTATCGTAGGGATTGATGAAACTAGTTGCTTTTCCCATCTTAAACCCAATTTCAAAAATCTGTAATTCAATAATCTTAAAATTGTCTTTTGTGTTATCCTCCTAGGGCTATCATTATTCCTACTAGATTGTTCCAAGCTTGAGTTATAGGATTCTATTTGTCTTCTTACATATGATGGCCAATATTCATGGTCGTCATATACAAAGGGGATATCTATCTCTGATACCATCTTTGCAGAAAAAATATTATGAGCGTGAACGATATCTGGCCTAGCTTCACGTACAATTTTCTTGAGTTGCTTTTTAACACAATACCAATAATAAGGAAAAGCGCGCCGCGCTCGTGGTGTCCAATTTATTTCATATATTTTTGAAAAGACACTATTACCAGTATGTGATGGTAACCCTGCAAAAAATACTTGATAATTACGATTTAGTGCACTAATGGCAGATTTCTCTATTCTCCAATCTGGCAGCGCGTAATCAGATAAATGGAGAACTCTCAACGGTGATGTATATTAGAACTCTGTTTTTTAACATATCGCAGCAGCCGGCTTTGATAGCTGTAGGGTCTTGGATACATTTTCCATCAGGCTTTGAGTAACTCTTCAGTAATATAATATGATATGATTCCGCAGATTTCATGGGTTATTTATATTATTAGACGTAAAAAGGAAACCTTCATGTGAAGAAGAGCTGGATAATGATCAATACATCATATATCTCATCTTTCATGAAGACGTGATGAAAAACCATCATCACTATGTAAGAGTTATTGCGATGGTAATATTGGCAGCGATCGGAATGGCTGCAGCAACCTCATTAGTAGTACAAGAAGTAAGAGCTCCAGCCTCGATTAGACAAGCACCTCCTGCTATTACAGGGGATAATGTCTACGTAGCTTGGTGGACTAATAACACTGTGAATGGCAACAATGAAGTATTGTTTAGGGCATCGACCGATGGCGGTGCAAGTTTCGCAGATAAGACTAACCTGAGCAATACAACTGATTCAGATTCAGAGAGGGTAGAAGTAGATGCCGACGAAGATAGTGTAATAATCACATGGTGGGAGACCAATCAGACGGATGAAACACCGGTTATGAGAGTTAGCAGTGATAATGGAGTAACATTTGGGCCCATTCTGAAACTATCATCTAATGGGACTATCGGAGAAACTGTAGACGGAGAAGAGGGCTGAGGATAGACTGGATGAAAGCTTCTCGCGTTCGTGGAAGTAAGAATAGAAATTAAATATACTGCCTAGGATATTATCTATTTTTTTATTTTCATTCCCGGTCGCTTGATCTCATTTCCTTTAGTTATCGATCTTGTCTTTGAATTGCAAGCAGGATAATCCCCTCATCTGGATAATATGCAATCCGATTCTGAATCTGCGAAGATTATTGCTATCACATATGTTTATGTTCACATTCTATTGCCGGGGGTCATCTGAATTATTATTTAGCTTTAGGATGATCAGTCAATATCGTTCTATCCTGCAAGTCCTGGTCAGACTAGAATAAGGCTTTTTCATACTTTTCATACTTTGGGTTCATATTAGTTGATTTTGAACGGGTCAACCAAACCAATAATGATCGTTAGGATACAATAATACAAGTAGAACCCCTCTTCCGTTCTTGAAATTAATTATAACCTTAATAGGATATTTTGTATATTAGTAATTATGCCTAAAAGTACCGGTAGACAAAAAAACGAAAATAATCAGGTACTTGAGACTCGAGAATCTAAGTCACACGAGCAAAAAGAAGACGTACTACCAGAGCAATTAGATTTCGAGATAGAATGCCCAAGATGTAAAGATATTATGGAGCTTTTTTCAGAATTCGATTATTTGTCATACTATTGTGATGGCTGTCATTTAGAATTAACCGTTCACTAAGTACCACGTTTTATGAGTAGATAACAACAAACCCCGCGGCGCTTGGGCATCTCATAATCTGAGCCTATTATTAAACAATCAACGTGCGCTTTTTTTCTATCTCTGCCAGACCACCTATTTAGTGAATTCAAGAACTAACGTAACTAGAAAGTATTCAGTAGAAGTTAGTATTGGAGATTGCTAATGCTGCCGTCGCAGGATTACAAATATCCAAGATCATAAAAGATTTTCTAGAATATATGGCAAACTTATCATTGATTAGATGCTAAAGGAAATACGTGTCAAAGAATTGAGAATAGATATAGGAAATTGTTTATGTTATGTTCAAACGACAGAAATCAATCAGTATTGATAGAAAACTAGATAAATATTATAAAAGTAAGCATAGCATGCCAAAAAGTAGGCCTATGGCCCCTCAAAGAGCATTAGTCTTTCAGGGAGGTGGTTCACTGGGAGCATATGAAGCTGGTGTATTTCATGTTTTATATCACTGGATAAAGAAAGATTTATCAGAAGATGAGAATATATTCGACATAATTGCCGGCACTTCAGTAGGTGCGATTAATGCTTCTATAATTGTAAATCATTTTCTAGAAAATAAATCAAGCGATACCAGTTCAAAAGAAGAGTTACCTAGGAAAGTACTGAAATATTGGGAAGGATCTCCAGAAAGATTATTAGATTTTTGGAAAAAAATTTCTTCAAATTCAATCCTAGATTATCCTTTGCTTTTATTTAAGAATACTTGGGATTATCATAAACAACTATCTACCCAAATGTTTCCTTACTATAAGAGTTTTATAGATTTAATCATATCTGGAGAGTCTCTAAGAAGATATTATTCTACAAAGAAAAGAATTATTTTTGGAGAACCACGTGTCTTTAGCCCTTTGTTCTTTCCCCCCTTTCCTACACCGCTAGTTAACAAATTCTTTGATTACTTTCCGTCGGCATGGTGGTATCAATATAGTAGCCAGCCATTGAAAGAATTTATTCTAGAATTTGCGCCTATACTACAATTTGACCATTATGAAGGTGGAGGCATAAAGACCGATATTGATCATAGGGAACCAAGACTTCTTTTGGTTGCAGCAAATATCAAAACTGCCCAGCCCGAAACATTTGACAGTTACGGCAAAAATGATATTACAATAAATCATGTTCTTGCTAGCGCTGCTATACCTATCAACTATTCGTACATCGAAATTAATGGGGATAAATATTGGGACGGAGGAATACTGAGTAATACTCCTGTGAGAGAATTAATTAGCAGCCACAGAACATTTTGGAAAAAAATGATAGTGATGATGATGATTACGATTCTTCAGCAGATTCTGAAGGCAAGTTATCTTTTGACCAATGGAATGATTTTTATGAGACACAAAAAACATATTATATTCCAGACCTTTCGTTAACTATAGTTAATTTACATCCCGAATCAGAAGAAGGAGATCATATACCAACATTATACGATTATGATATGACAAAGGATAGACAAAATGATATACGTTTTCACGATAAGACCGACTATGACATTAAACTAGCACAGGATATCTCTGATTACCATGACTTTGTGAGAGATATGACAATGTTAGCAAATGATGCTATAAAAGAGATCGGAGTCCAGAATAGTGCAGTAAATAATCTTAAAAAAAGGTTTGAAAAGATACTAAATACCAAACAAAGGACTTTGACTCGGGTTACCAATCCAAGATATTTCTCAGATCTTATTTATAAGAGATTTGATATAGAAGAGGTTATAAAAATACAGAGGAAAGATGATATTCATACCATTTCAGACAAAATATTTGATTTTTCTTCAAATACTATTTTGAATTTGATAGAAGAGGGAGAAAAAGATGCATTGAAGGAGATTGTAAAACATGAACTAGATGAAATGGATAAGAACGGTGTAAAGCAAAGAGAAAAAGGGGTCGAAATTAAAAATCAGCTAACAAGGTTTATAGATGACCTAAATATGAAACATACAACTGACGATCTGTATATTATTCGATGTGCAAAAAATGAATTGAATGAAATTCATCAAATATAGTCTACCTGATTATGATATTTCATGTATTATATAAATAGACATTTATTGCTAATCGAATCCTTGATGGGTTAATCTAAATGATCTTCATTTTTATCTGCGGCAACTTCTATCGTTTTTTGCTTTTCCCTGTTAAGTTCATCAAGTGTCATGGTTTTTGCAGAAGTAATAATATTGCCGTTCTCCTCGAGGCTTTCCTCTATAGTTAAAACCGAATACTGCGAATTTTTCAATATTTCAATAACCGAGTTATCGTTAATAGGTAGTTGAAGTTCTAACTCTTCTAACGGAATCACGGAACCGTAGTCGTCAATGTCGAGCCTGGTGACATTAACCATTTTATTGTTATTGTGAATGCCAGTTACCTTAACAAGCATGATCCATATTGTAATAGAGCATAATCAAACTATTATGCTTTGGGGCAATGACGACGACGATAACTGATACTATCTTGGTTTTGAGCAAACTGTCTTTATATCCTAATTTTTTTGAATCTTACTTCTCTATCTTTCTACTCCCTTCCTTCCTTCCTTCCATCCATCATACTTGACACTGGATCCGATATTGGAGTTATCTGATAGATGCAAATTATCCAATCATTTCACCAGGATGACTATGCCAGCTGTCGCTGCGTACAGTCAGTTTATATTAGTTTCAATAATAACCATATTGATTGCTATAACATTACTGAGCGTAGATGTAAAATTGATCTAAATACGTTCGTTAATTAATAGAGTCCCTTTGACTAGTGACGTACAACAGACACTAATACAGTTGACTGGAGTATTTGCTGTTAAGAATTTACCAATTTTACGAACGTTCGGTTTTCTCCAGAATGCATTTATCTTGTGCGTTCATCTGACAGTACTACTGTTAGTTTGACTAAAAAATCGGTGCGTCTTGAAGATGTATAAAAAGAAAGACGTAATAATAACCTCTTCATTTTAAATGATACGATTAAAAAAGGAATCTGTAAAAACTGTGGTGACGATATTGGTCAAGATAGCGATTCTGAAATGTTTTGTTCGGAACAATGTGGAGTTGAATATCAAATGGAACATGACAAAAAATAATGACATGTTCAATGCGTTATCCTATTCAATACTTATTCTGGTCCGCTATCAATATGCTCACCTAAAGGCTTTCAGACCATTGACTCCCTGAGCGTCATTCTCGGTCTTTAAAATATAATTGCCTTCATCTATCACATACCATAGTCCCCGATTACTGGAACATAGTCGCATACCATGGGATGTTATGTTGCTTCTTTTCCTCTACTACGAGCATCGTCTATGAGCTCGTATCTTTACATCAAATGACTCTCAGATATAGCGTCATCTTTCTAGTTTATCTGATATTTACACACTTTAATTTGATGATTGTTTGGACATTGGGAACAATAATAATGGATAACAATTCGGACATTATTTTCTAACTTGTGCACAGGGTTAGAATAGTATTGCAAGTATGCAAGTGTATTAGGTCTCTTTTCTATGAAGGGAAAACTAAGCGTCTGCCTAATTTTTCGACACTATGTCACCCTTCGAAGTAAATGAGCAGCCTTAAGCATTCTAAACGTGAGCATCAAATTCCTCACATCTATGGTTTTATCTTATTTCTTTTACGTCTTTCAGCTTTCGCATACTTTTTACTTGCGGATCTCCGATCTGTATGTGCCTTAGTTTTAGTTCCTTTCCTATGAATCATTATACGAATCAGTAGGACTAGAGATATATCTGTGTCGCTATATTTAATCAGTCACTATATCCAATCATATTGTGGAATTAATGGACAATAATAACTCGCCTACTAAATTCTTCCCTTGTGCTCAATGAGATAGGTTTTCTAGTCAATTTAAGTCATGTACATAACATAACATTATAATACAATAATCATTGAGAGATATCCTCGAATCTCTAACATTATCATTGCCATATTGATGTATGTATTCATCTGGTGAGATATATTTTCTTATGTGAGACAAATGGCCTTGGAGACTATTCCTTGGGTTTTGTACATTTGAGCTAGTATTATTACTAGTTTTTCATCCCCAATGCTTGTGTTCTTCTTAAATCCCTATGGGAGGTCGCGCAATAACTACAATAATCTTGAATATTGCCTTTAGTATGACACATACACTCACATTTACTGCCTGTCGAAAAATTATTCCTTCGTTTCAATGATTAGAATCAACGCACAGTCGGTGCAAGCCATTATAATAGCATTACTATATGACAGTATTTAAATCTGGTTAAATAACACTAACAGACCTAAGTTAGATCATTAGATCGAGTTATAATCAATATACGATATGTAATAATATTTTCTAAATGAATCACTTCCCTAAAAGGAACGTGATTTTGTAATTCATGGAAATTCTCGGACTTAGGAACCAACCACTTAAGCACTCGGATATCAAACTATAGATAAGAGGTAAGAGTTTGTATTGTATGCTGTGATAACGACAAAAGAGATGTTTGTTAACGTCTGACATTGTTTCTAAGGATAGTGTACGAATATCTTCATTATGGATGAAATTTGCTAAGATAATTGATACTTGCTATAGATTCACAAATTAGATCTTTAGATTTCTGATTAAGGGAAACATTGGGACCAATCTAGTAAGAATACTTCACTTAATATAGACCGTGTCAACATCAGAATGCCCTAACCGTGTTAACATATATGTTAGTTTAACCATATAATGCAGTATATGTTGTGTGATAATCTTTCTTGACACAAAACAGTTTTCCATTAAGGCAATGGCACGTCGATCACATGGAAAAAATAGTTCTAAAGTTTGTAACAGGACTTTCTCCAGATGCTACCGCTTGGGAGAAAAAGATCTTTAAACGTTATGGTAAACTAGCCAATGTTTGCAGGCAAATAAACTATGACATCAAACAGGGAGCAACAAACGATCAAGTTCTTTTGTTTTTGCAGAAGATTAGAGATGATTCTTCCTTTTCTGTTCTTAGAGCGAATAATGGTTCGCTAGATAGATTAGAGGAATTAGAGAACGAATTTCTTCCAAACAAAAAAACATACCACTGGTATTAACTGTAAACGTGAGGGTTGAGACATCTTCAGATACATGAGATAATTACGAATGTAATTGCAATAGCGAATGTTAGGACGAATTCCCGTTGTAAATTTGGGGCGGCAGTAAATTAGTGATGTTAAATCGACAATCATCGATCTATATCTATCTAGTTATTTCCCTATATTCCGTTTGCAACCAATACAGAGTAGCAGCCAAGTCCACAATGTTCGCATATTGGCTTTAATCCATTTTCAATATCGGAGCTTCCAATACAATATCGGTGCTTAACTCGTCCCAGATAATCCAAAGATAGGATTGCCCACGAAGGACACTGCACAGGTGTGGAGCCTGTGCCTCTCATCAACTCTAACTGTTTTTGACTATTGATTATGAGTTCTGGAAATTTTCCCTTCGGTTCAATAAGCTTTTGTCTACTATACTATTATGTAATGAGCCAAATGGTAACCATAATGGATCTTCCATTGCAATAAGGTTAGAAAGGTGAACTTACTTGGATTCCTTTTTTTACAGTTCACACTCCTAGCAACAGTAGTGCTCGTGTAATACCTGGTACTGTTCCTGTTGTCGAAGGTTTAATTCATGTTGCTTCTGCTCTTTAATCATCCGTGTGCCCGAATTTCGAGTACCTAAATTTGTACACCGACCAGTTTTTTCTATTTTTTGTGTGCTATTTCGTTATGCTTCTCTAAGTCTTGATCTGTCACGAATTTGACGCCACATGATTTACAGTTGTGTTCAGCGCTCTTTTGTTTCTTGCCAAAGAAAGTTGAAAAATTGATTTTCAATTGCCCTCACTTTGCGTATACTTATAATGGTATTTAAGGTACTAATTGCTAATGAGTATAAAAAATGTGATAACTCAGTATTAGTAATGAAATGTAGTAGCTGTTCAACCCATTGGATGCCATAATCTAATCTAAGCTGTCAAATCCATTGACAAATATGTATTGAGAGCCTTTGCACAAAAACCTGAAGCCGATGAGGTTTTTGACCATCTCCGATGAAGCCGTTATGCTTTGGGAGTATAGAAATTATCGGCAATCAGCATATATTTCATGGGTTTTTTGATGATGTGGTGCACGAGAAAGTTTGTACGTACTTACTCAGCTACGTAGAGAACTATTTGTCAGAGCAATCCATGAAGAACTTTACGTTTCGTATCCCAGGATGCGGTTGTTTATGAATGTACGAATTGGTTGTCTGCATTACTTGAGAGCGATTGCAATACTGCTCTAACGCTATGCGTATTTTGAAATATGTGTAATTCCCTTTCAAGATTGTCAAGTCGCTCCATTGACTCTTTGCTTATCTGGAGATCGTGGAAGAATGAGTCTTTACGAATTCTTGAGAATAGTGATTTTACCTGCTCCTTATTTGCACCATGCTTTATGTCATAATTTATATTCTTAACAATATTTGACAACTTGCCATACTTCTTGTTCATTCGTTTTTGCCAATTGGTCGCGTCTACTGGAAGTCCAATTAGATACCTCATAATCAACTTTTCCATATGCTCTTCATGCCATTTTATTAAAGGGAAACTATTTTGGGTCAAAAATTTCGTCTGTATACGTACATGTGACAAGCATATATAACCTTATAAAATTCTTAGTTCTTACATTGCTATACCCTCAGAAGAATAGAAAAGCAGATCCGTACGCAAATCAAAAATATTATGATGCATATGCAATTAATTTTTCCTAACTGGATAAGGGATTTTTTGCGCAAGATGAGCATAAGATTGGTACATCATAAGCTTTATGTTGATTTTCAGTCTTGATGTTAAAACGACTTTTCATAATATCCGTATTATACTATATTCCATAATTATGTAATAATTATCTAGTCCCATTTACCAAATTACTGTATAATTTGTATTATATGACTAGTAGATGTCAAAAATTGACCATCAAGTTGTTCATGTATATTTTTCAGTTTGGCAGCCTCCTTCCCTCTATTCAAGCGTATGCTTTGATGGTTGTCTCATTCATATATTTGCAAGGTATTTTTGAACATCAAAAAAAGTATTGAGATCTATATTATCAACAATAGCTAATGGAATATACGAATCAATTGTTAGGATATGTTTATAGATTCGCTTTTTCCCTCAGGACTTATTTGCACTAATTAAGTTGGGGAAGCTTTGTATGAAGTTCTTTACTTCTATTTCTTAGAGTTACTTCTGTTACTCCGGAGGCAGCCGCAAAGTCTAACTGAGTTCTATGCTCATCGTTCTGTATGCACGACAAGTAAAGAACGGCTCCTGCTATTCCCATCGGATCTTTTCCTGCTGCGATCCCTGTTGCTATTACATTGTGCATATAGCTTATAGCATGTCTTTTTGTTTTCTCGCTTACCTCCATTTTATTTGCAATCTTTGCAATACACTTTACTGGATCTATCATTGGGACCTTCAAATCTAAGTTAAAGACTATCAGTCTATACACCCTTGAGAGTTCTTTATGTGAAATATTACTAAGAGATGCTATCTCTGTCAATGTTCTAGGAACTCCGGCCTCTCTAGATGCAACATAAATAGATGCAGATAATGTAGCAGCTATTGTTCTTCCTTTAACCATTCCTAGTCGCTGCGCCTTTCTATAGACATAGGCTGCCTTTTCTATTACATTATCAGGTAGTCCCAACTTTCCTCTTAGCATTTCAAGTCTCTGAAATGCCCTTGCAAGGTTCCTGTCAGTTGGTGAACTCACTTGAATTCTATGATCCCAAGTCCTTAGTCTTTGCATCATTGATCGCATTGAATCGTCGAGTTCTTTTCCACTAGCATCTTTATTTGGTATGCCAATCACCGTGGAAAGGCCTTTATCGTGGCGTGTTAGAGTCATAGGCATTCCTACTCTACTTCTATCTATCATTTGTTTATGATCAAAAGCACGCCACTCTGCAGTACTCATTTGAAATGCCTTGTCATTAGAACTAACCATGCCGCAATTGGTACAGATTATTTCACCAGACTCTGCATCGGTGACTAAATCAGAAGCTTGACTACATGTTTTACACACTACTTTGCTCGCTAACATAACGTATATATACACGTTCCTTGCATTAAAGGATTTAAAATGCCGCTAGAATTGTAATTCCTTCACAAGTTAGTTTATGATTACTTAATGTAGACATCTAATAGTCAATATCCTGCCTATATTTGATGATTAAGGCAAAATTAATGGAAATCTTAACCCATCAAATAAGCCCAAAACTGATTATTAATACAAATTGATCCTACTGATCTTGTTTATTCTTGAACAGCATACTTTTGTTTTACATTCATAGATTATTGTCTTATTTATGATTGGGTATGTTCACACACCGTTCACACACATTAACAGGCTTTTGGTCTTCAGAGAAGATGAAAATTGAGCGGTAGGGCTAAGAAAGTAATTAGAAAAATTGCTAATTATAAAGAATCTGTTATAACGCCACCTAATACCTTACGATTGTAATAATCAGCCTGTGTGGAGTAACAAATACTCACCTTACAAACATATATGTCATTGAAGCAGAGATTATAATGCTGAAAATACGTAGTTTTCTAAGCTTCAAAAGAAAAATAAAACATATTCCTCTATCTAGTTATTATTACTATCCGTATCAGACGCGTAACAACAGCTCCGAATAGCCTGTTTGAAGATTATTCATAGGTGGATATTGATCTTAGCATCATAAATAATGGAAAACTAATATTTCGATTGCCAAGATACCTACCGACAAATTTCTGAAAATTCTTAAAAGATCGGGGATCTAATTTGAATTATTGTATTGAAGTAACGATAAGTAATTTTACAATCTTTCTTGACCGAATATCTTTTTACGTGCTGCACGTTCCCCTTCCAAAAGAATGCTTTGATACTGTACGCTCCTTTCTAAATAGTGATTGGTTCTGAGATCATCATCGTTGTATAAAGTTATACCATGAAGCTCAGAAGAATATTTTCCAGTCGTAAAATTTCTTGATGGATTGTCAATATCCACCAAGTTGCAATGGATTGACTGATATCTTAGCTTTCCTGGTTTGTAGAACATTCGTTCTATGTATCTCTCTCTAATGAAATTTGGTTTTTCGAAATGCTTCTCAAAAATCTTGACTCCATAAACGTCTGGATTATCTCCGTCACGACGACCACTATTTATTTTTGAATTGCGTAATTTATCTAGATTTAATTGGAAATCCATCTCATTTACGACGGCGAACTCGTCTGAGTCGATGACAAGAAGGAAGTCCATATTCTTATCGCCAGCAAATTCGAGATACTTATTTCTTTTCTCAATCTCTGTAAGGTTAGGATAGGAGCAATATACTGAATTTGAAAATGATTCTACTACATCTCTTGAATTATCACTACTAATTTCATGGTC
>Ga0081455_10001498_pt2 | contig 25207 bp, 21 predicted proteins | sample TabmetS3T2R1_FD_70207 | JGI IMG/M metagenome (GOLD analysis project Ga0081455, IMG submission 70207) | Tabebuia heterophylla rhizosphere microbial communities from the University of Puerto Rico - S3T2R1 | ecosystem: Host-associated > Plants > Roots > Rhizosphere ...
CAATCTGGAAAACCAAAAGGCAGGTTTGGCGTGAGCACTGCCTGCAACGTACCGCCAATTCCCCAAAAATAGGCTACCTCGAACCAGCGCTGATTTCCCGTCCACATCGCTACGATCACGACGACCATGCCCCAATCGCACATTTGCATTGGAAGCATGTGTTGCCAGATCGCGGTGCCGCGGCTGCGGATAAAAATTAAGTAGACCACATAGTTCAGCACGAGCACTGCGGAGAGAACTCCGATGATCACCCTTTCGACGCGGGACGATTTTGTGCGCCACACGATCGCGGCAAGAACGAAGGGCAAGACAACTGTCAGGCAAATGACCGTGAGATGCGGCAAACCGTACGGCTGAAATTGAGGAGCATCCTGCATCAGGATGGACAATCAGCAGTATCGACGGGTAACAATCAAGTAGGGCAATTCACCGTATCACCCAGAGATTGCATGGAATGACGTCCGTAACCCACGCGATATTACTTGGCAGTTGTTGAGTCCCACTGGCCTTTTTCTGTAGCGGCACCACCAGTAGATCCGCCTTTATGGATTGAACAAAATCCGAGGCAGCCAGGCCGGTATTTCCGCGGATGCAACGCGTTTCGATAGGGACATCGGTTGCGCCCGCTGACAAAACAAATTTGTCCAGCGCTTCTTCCTCGTCATCGTCCTCGTTTGCCGTTGAAAGGTTCCTTTGATTCCCACGAATCGATGCTCGCGCCTGATCAAACGTGGTGACGATACGGATGACATAAAGCCGTTCGCACGACTCAGCCGCTGCGAAAAGCAATGTTCTCTTAAAAGCATCCAATCGCGTATCAGAATAATCAGCAACAAAGACGATTCGGCGCAGTGGTTTGGGCTTTGTTGCCGGCGTGGTAAACAGCATGACCGAGCAGGGGGCTTCACGCACAAGGCGACGCGCGACGTTGCCCAGAAAGGGATGTAACACTACCTCCTTCTCCAGCGCCCCGGCGACGATCACATCAATTTTCTCACGAGCGAGCGAACGCAGAATGGCGTCGACAGGATCACCTCGTTCGTAGTGAATTTTGGAATCGAGCGGAAGGTCCAGTTGCCCAAGCGCATCGCTAAACTTTTTTGCTATTTCCTCGTTGCGTTCGCCTACATAAATCAAATGCAGTTGGGCGGAAAAGCGTTCCTGAATGCGCTTCGCTTCCCCAAGCACCTGTTTAAATCGCGGAGAAAACGTGCTCGCCACGGCAACGGTCTTGTATGGCACTGGATCGCCCATGGCAGTGATGCTCAATTTGGGGTCTCACGAACTTTAGGCAAATTAGACAGTGACTTGCCACTTCCGTTCGAGGCCATTGCTTTTCAATACGCTTTTCAATTTCCAATTCCTCTGCGAAATTTTCGCCAATGCGACGCGCGATTTATCCTGGAAGCTTTGATCCGGTGACAAACGGACACCTCGATGTGATAGAGCGTGCTCGAAAATTGTTCGACGAAGTGGTAGTGGCCGTAGCCCACAACGACGAGAAGCAACCTCTTTTCTCATTGGAGGATCGTCTCGATTTGCTGCGTGAAACGGCAGGGAGAATCAACAATGTCCGAATCGCCGAGTTCAAAGGATTACTGGTCGAATTTGCCAGAAAAGAAGAAGCCGGAGCGGTGGTCCGCGGCTTGCGCGCGATTTCCGACTTTGAATTTGAATTTCAAATGGCGCTGATGAACCGCAAACTGGACGCCAGGGTAGAAACGATTTTCCTCATGCCGAAGGAGGAATACACGTATCTCAGTTCTCGCATCGTTAAAGAAATCGCGTACCTCGGAGGCGATGTTTCCGGTTTTGTCCCGGCTTGCGTTGCCAGAGCGTTGAAGAGGAAATTTAGCGGATAATAGTCGAGGATTTTTGGCGGATGAAGATTCACCTCAAACAAATTCCTGCGCAGGGTTTGCATTTGGACGGGGACGAGGATTGCCCGCTCCACGGCCTTGAGGCGGAGGGAATTCTTTGTGCTGGCCCGCTGCATTACAACATGGACGTCGGCATAGCGGGAGGCGCTCTTTGGGCCAGAGGCTCGCTGTCACAACCAGTGGAACTGCGTTGTGTGTCGTGTCTGGAGAATTTTGTGCACGATGTTCAAGTGCCGGCATTCGCTGTGCACACCGAACTGCACGGACCCGAGACGGTCGATCTGACACCGTTTATGCGCGAGGATCTCTTGCTCAATTTGCCAGCGCATCCACGCTGCGACAGAAACGGCAATCGTGTTTGCAAAGGGAAAAAACCGGAAACTCCAGAGGAAAATCTAAAGCGGAAATCCGACTGGAGCGCGCTTGATAAGCTGAAGATCGAGAACCGTTAAATTGTTGAATCATCACATCGGATCACGACCATCGAATTACGAATCACGTTTGTCTTTTTCAGCCTACGTGCTTTAGTCACCGCCTGCCATGGGAGTCCCAAAACGCAAAACATCCAAGATGCGGTTACGCACGCGCAAAGCGGCGAACCGGTGGCATGCCCCGCATCTGAACAAATGTCCCCAGTGTGGCAGCACCGTTCCCTCGCACATCGCTTGTCCCTCGTGCGGTTACTATCGCGGGCGCCAGGTGCTGACGCTTGAGGGCAAATAAGTTGCATTGGGCGGCTAAAGTCCGCAAAGTTTCGCACCGATGAAGATCGCCCTCGATGCGATGGGCGGTGATTTTGGCCCGCCTAACCTCGTTGCCGGCGCCGTTATGGCGCTGCGCGATTACAAGCAGATTAACAAACTCTATCTGGTTGGAGACTCAACCGAGATCGAGAACGAGCTGCGCAAGCACCAGTGTAATGATTCGCGGATCGAGATCGTTCATTCCACCCAGGTAGTGGATATGAGCGACCGCGCGTGGACGGCTGTTCGCCGAAAAAAGGATTCCTCTATCAGCCGTGCGGTGGATGTAGTGAAGCATGGCGACGCAGACGCCGTTGTGAGCGCCGGCCACACGGGCGCAGCCGTAGCGGCAAGCATGATTAAGCTTCGCACGTTGCCAGGAATCGATCGGCCAGGTATCGCGGCCATACTTCCAACCGAAACGAATGTCTTCGTTTTGATCGATGCGGGCGCGAATATCGATGCGCGTCCAGAACATCTTCTTCAGTACGCGTTCATGGGCACCGTCTATTCGCGTCATGTTCTCCATTACAAGAATCCGACCGTTGGTTTGGTCTCGCTTGGCGACGAGGACGTTAAGGGCACCGAATTAACCAAGGAAGTGTTCAAAATGCTCAGACCAAGTTCGCTCAACTTCGTCGGCAACATAGAAGGTCGTCATCTCTTTGAAGATCCGGTTGAAGTTGTGGTGTGCGACGGATTCGTTGGCAACGTGATCTTGAAAACGTGCGAATCGATCGCGGTGGCGATGTTTAAATGGCTCAAGCACGAGCTCATGCGCACAACGATGCGAAAAGCCGGCGCATTCCTCGCGAAGAATGCTATTGGAACAATTAAGGCCAAGACGAACTATGAAGAGTACGGTGGCAGTCCGCTTCTCGGCGTGAACGGCATTTGCATCATCGCGCATGGCGCGAGCACACCACTGGCAATCAAGAACGCGCTGCGAGTAGCGGCCGAGTCGATTGAACAGCAGGTAAACCCGCATATCGTCGAGGAGATTCGCCGTTATCATGAAACGACAGCCCCGCTCGAGCCCGCGCTCCAATAAACCCATCCGCACGGTTTCAATCATCGGTACGGGAAGCTACGTACCCGACAAGGTCCTCACCAATGCGGACCTCTCGCGAATGGTCGATACCAGCGACGATTGGATCACTACCCGGACCGGCATCAAGGAACGCCGTATCGCTGCAAAAGATGAAAACACCAGTGACATGGCCACCAAGGCGGCGCTCAAAGCGATCGAACAGGCCAAGATTTCGGCAAAAGAGATAGACCTCATTCTCGTGGCGACAGCCACTCCCGATATGCTATTCCCAGCCACGGCCTGCTTCGTCCAAAAAAAGATCGGCGCAACCAACGCCGCTTGCCTCGACATTTCTGCAGCCTGCGCAGGGTTTCTCTTCGGTTTGGAGATCGCACAGCAATTCGTTACGTCACATACACATGAGATTGTTCTTGTGATTGGCGCCGACAAATTGACGTCGATTACCAACTGGACCGATCGTAATACTTGCGTCCTTTTTGGAGATGGCGCTGGCGCCGCTATTCTGCGCCATCGTGGCAGCGCGCACGGTGTGATCAGCACTCACATCGGCAGCGACGGGCGGTACACCGATATTTTATTCATGCCCGGTGGCGGTTCTCGCTGCCCGATTACCCGGGAAAATGCTGATATGCATCTGGCAACAATTCATATGACGGGCAAGGAAGTTTACAAACAAGCTGTCACCGCCATGCTGAACGCCGCCAAAAAAGTCCTCGATAAAGCTGGACTCTCCATCGACGACATTGCCTGCGTGATTCCGCACCAGGCAAATCTCCGGATCATGGAAGCGATCGCGGACCGGCTCGGCATTTCTCGCGACAAGATGTTTGTGAATCTGGATCGCTATGGAAACACTTCTGCCGCGGCCGTGGCCATCGCGTTGGACGAAGCCAATCGCAGCGGGCGGATCAAGCCCGGGGATTACGTTCTGTTGGTCGTATTTGGCGGCGGACTAACCTGGGCAAGCACGATTATCGAATGGTGAAGCTGCAGCGGGCTCGCTGCTGCGGACGCTGAGCCGCAGTTGGCGTTTCATGGAAACACCCTACAATCAACCCATGCTAATCGATACCCACGCACATCTCGATTATCCGGATTTCGCCAATGATCTCGACGATGTCCTGCGTCGCGCAAATGAAGCGGGCGTCACGCGCATCATCACGGTCGCCACGTCACTGGAAAGCAGCCGGCGCGCGATCGACCTGGCCGAAAAACATCCGGCCGTTTTTGTAGCGATTGGAGTGCACCCAACTTCTGTTGAAGAAGCAGAGGACGATGTGATCACGCCGCTGCGTGAGTTGGCGAACAACCCGCGCGTCGTGGCGATCGGCGAAACCGGGCTCGACTACCATCGTCTGCCGAGTGAGAAAGTAGCGAAGGAAGAGCAGGTCCAGGTCATGTCCGCGCTGCGAACCGAGACCGACGAAGAAATCGAAGCGCAAATTCGCGACGGCGCTTACAAATCGAAACAGGCGAGCTTATTTCAGCAGCAACTCGATCTTGCAGTAGAACTGGGACTAAATGTGGTGATCCATCAGCGCGACGCCTGGGAGGACACGCTTAAAATCATCCGGCCTTACACAGGAAAACTGCGCGGCGTTTTTCATTGCTTCGGCGGTACGCTTGATGAGGCAAATGAAGTTCTCGATCTCGACCACCTCGTTTCGTTCACTGGAATTGTCACTTTCAAAAACGGCGCGGCTGTGCGAGAAGTTGCGGCACAAATCCCGCTCTGGAAATTCATGGTGGAAACCGATTGCCCATACCTGGCGCCTGTCCCTTTTCGCGGAAAGCGCTCCGAACCGGCGTATACGCGTATCGTGGCCGAAACGATTGCCGCGGCGCGAGAGATTCCGCTAAAAGAAGTTGCCGAGGCAACAACCGAAACCGCTGAAGGGTTTTTTAAGTTCAATCGATGATGGAAGCAAACAATGGTGGGGCGCGACCGCCGGGCGCGCGTCCCAGAAAGGACGGCTCGGCAATCCGTCCCTGCCTTCTCCTTGTCGCTCTCTTTCTCGCATCCTGCGCGGTGCCGGATACACAGCATCAAATCGTAGTCAGCACGCGTGAACAAAAAATGGCTCTGGTCGATCGCGGCAACGTCGTGGCAATTTATCCAGTCTCGACATCGAAGTTCGGACTAGGCGATTGGCGGGGCAGCCGTTTTACGCCATTGGGCAAGATGCAGATCGCTCAAAAAATCGGCGACAACGCGCCGTCTGGCGCAGTGTTCAAGGATCGGCGTCGCACTGGCGAAATCGTTGCGCCGAATTCGCCCGGCCGTGATCCGATCGTGACACGCATTCTCTGGCTGCGTGGACTGGAGGCGCAAAACGCCAACGCGTTCTCCCGGGATATTTACATTCACGGGACTCCGGAGGAACGGCTCATTGGTACGCCTGCGAGTTATGGATGCATTCGGATGCGCTCGAGCGACATCATACATTTGTACGATATCGTAGGAACCGGCGCTACCGTTGCGATCGTAAACGCGCCACTCGCCACAGCAGTTCCAAGTCTCGTGTCAGCTCACTCGATGGCCGAGACTAATCCCGCGCCATTCGTGATGCGATAAGATGTAGCGCTTTGCGTGTCTCATTAACACCGTGGCTTCAACCCGGTGGATCGCGAATTGGCTACTTTCGTCGCCGTTTCAACGGCTTGCGCCAACGCAAGGACACAAACCCGCGTCCGCCGCGGCGGAGGCCCTACAATTCCAGAGGACTTAGCTCTCCGCGGGCGACACCATGATTCGCGCCAACACAGCGCGCTGCGCGCCGATCAATGCGGCGATGCCTTTGCTTGCCAGACCCAGCATTTCGTCCAATTGCGATCCCGAAAAGGTCGCTTCTTCACCAGATCCCTGCACTTCTACGAATTCGCCGTCTTCGGTAGCCACAAGGTTGAAATCGACCGTGACAAGTTTGTCCTCTTCGTAATTGAGATCCAAAACTGGCTGTCCGGCCAGAACGCCGGCACTGACTGCGGCGACCAATTTTAGCATTGGGGGAGCGTCGAGTTTTTTTTCTTTCACAAGTTTCCGGCACGCAATGGCAAGCGCGAGACTGGCCCCGGTGATTGCAGTGGTGCGCGTTCCCCCATCGGCCTGCAAGACATCGCAATCGACCCAGATCGTGCGCGGCCCCAACTTTTCCAAGTCGACAACTGCTCGGAGCGAACGACCGATCAGCCGTTGAATCTCTACACTGCGCCCATCGAGGCGACCTTTTGCGACGTCGCGCGGCTTTCGCGTCTGCGTCGAATATGGAAGCATCGAATACTCAGCTGTGAGCCAGCCGCCAGCCACGCCCTGCTCTTTCATCCAGCGCGGCACTACGTCTTCGATCGTGACGCCGCAGATGACGCGTGTTTGCCCCACCGAGACCAACACCGAACCGCTTGCATGCGGCGCGACATTCAACTCGAAGTTGATCGGCCGAATTTCGTCGGACCCGCGGCCGTCATTTCGCTGCATGGTTGTGAACTTAGATGTAGCTGAGTTTTGCGCGACGAAAGATTTGCAATGTCGGATAGGATTCCGGTGCAAAGAATACGGTTCTCACGGTCGACGATCGCAGGTAGCCCGGAGTAATCGGCTTGACGCATTGCACTGACCATCGTTGTTTAAGCGTTTTGAGTGAAAAATACCGCTGACACCCAGACAGCGATTTGCATTGCCGGAGCGCACCGTTCAGGAACATCGATGCTCACAAGGCTATTGCATGCGTGCGGCCTCTACCTCGGTCCGAAGGAAGAATTGATGCCCGCGCAGGCCGATAACCCAGATGGGTTCTGGGAACATTTGGGCTTCGTCGCGGTGAACGATGAGTTGTTAAATGCCCTCGGCGGTGCCTGGGACCTGCCGCCAAAAATTGACGAGGACCTCAACGACCCGCGTCTTGAACCCGTGCGCATGAAAGCCCGGCTGCTTATCGAAAGGTTCAATTCCGCGGGTCTCTGGGGATGGAAAGACCCCCGCAACAGTTTGACGCTGCCATTTTGGCAGACCCTGCTGCCGGGCATGAAAACACTCGTCATGGTGCGCAATCCACTGGAAGTCGCCCACTCGATGAAAGAGCGAAACGGAACTTCCTATTCGTTTGGGTTGCGTCTTTGGGAAATCTACAACCGGCGCGTCATCGAGACGACAAGCGAACGAAATCGACTGATTACAAACTACGATTTGTTTTTCGAACATCCTGAAACGGAATTGCAACGTATTACGGATTTCATTGGATTGTCCGATACTGAAACAGGTAAAGCAGCCGGGTTAGTAACAAAGCGAAGACGCCACACTCATTTCACAGTTGACCAATTAATTGACGCTCGCGTCGCTCCAGAGGCGATCGAACTTTATCGAGCCTTGGTGGCCGAAGCATCGCCGAGAGAAAAGAGTAGAGGTACGCCAGCGGCGGCTCCGGCGACCGTAAAATCAAACCAGGTCGATTTACTCCCAGGCTCGGTGAGTCGGTTAAACGCCTTCGTTCCGGAGAGAATTGCGCAGATCGAGAATCTCTACGGCGAGCTGCTTACCCAAACGGAATCTCGCCATAGAAAGGAAGCCGAGGAACTCAAGAGCCAAATCGAGAAGCTCTGCGCCCACCTTGCCCAAACCGAAGCGCGCCACGAGACACAAGTCGAGGAACTCAGCGCCCACTCGGAGCAGTTGAATAAGCTTCTTCTCGAAAAGAGCATTAGCTTGTCCGAGAGCGAAGGACGCGGCGAACAGCTGCGGATCCGTCTCATACGCCAGTTGAAGAGTGCGAAGAAGCTTTGTCGGCTCCTGGATGAAGTAAATAGCGCGGCAGCCCGACTTCGTTCTTCAGCACGCTGGCAACTTGCAAATCCTGTTGCCGCTCTGAAAGCAAAACTTCTTTCTTCGCAGGACTCGTTAGGCTACGGGCATCTGGAAAAGATCGTCTCGACCTACCGAGAATGGCGAACCACGCAGGCCGATGTTGCCGCCATTGACGACGAAATCCAGGCTCTGGTTTCAGGCACATTTTCAGCAACTGTGGCGAGAGTAGCACCCATCGAACCTCCAGTACCGACCGGTCCGATTGAGTTTCCAGTTCACGAGGAGGTCGACGTTTCAATAATCATTCCTGTGTTCAATCAGCTACGTTTCACGCAGGCGTGTCTCGCTTCACTGCAGGAGCAGCAGGGACCGGAACGCTTCGAAGTCATTGTGGTAGATGATTGCTCGACGGATGCAACTGCAGAGGTTATTCCGCAAGTGCCCGGCGTTGTCTATTTGCGGAACGAGACAAACTCGGGCTTCATTGCATCCTGCAACTCCGGTGCCGAGAAGGCGCGGGCGAATTACTTGCTTTTTCTAAATAATGATACGCTGGTAAAGCCCGGCTGGTTGACTGCTTTAGTCGATACTTTCACAGAAGAACCGCGAGCCGGCATTGTAGGTTCCAAGCTTGTTTATCCAGATGGTCGCTTGCAGGAAGCAGGTGGAATCATATGGCGAGATGCGTCTGGCTGGAACTACGGCAAATTCGATGACGCAAAGAAACCCGAATATAATTATCTGCGCGAAACGGATTATTGCTCGGCGGCAGCCCTGATGATTCCAAAGAGCCTGTTTCATCGTGTTGGTGGATTCGACTCGCGCTACGCGCCCGCGTATTACGAGGATACTGACTTGGCGTTTAAAGTTCGGAAAGCCGGTTACAAGGTTTTGTACCAGCCACTAAGCGAGGTCGTCCATTACGAGGGCGCAACCGGCGGCACCGATCTTGCAACGGGCACAAAAAAACATCAGGAGATTAACCGCTCGACATTTGCAGAAAAATGGGCCGCCGAGTTAATGACAAAACCAGAAAATGGTGATGTGGCGGCCTTGCACGTGACACCGCCGGGCCGGAGGAACATTCTGGTGATCGACCATCATGTTCCCATGCCAGATAAAGACTCGGGATCACTTCGAATGTTTCAAATTGTCAAGCTTCTTCGCCAGCTTGGTCATAGCGTTACGTTCATCCCCGACAATCTTGCATACGAGCCTCCCTATACGAGCGAATTGCAGAAACGCGGCGCCGAAGTGGTTTATCATCCTTACGTCAAAAGAGTGCGAGACTACCTGGTGGCGCATGGTCCCAGTTTTGATGCGGTTGTGCTGAGCCGATGCGATTTTGCGCGCAAACATATCGCAGACGTCCGGGTACACGCACCGCAAAGCCGCATCATTTTCGACACCGTTGATCTTCACTACCTCAGAGAGGACAGCGAAGCGCGACTAACTCGTGATCCCGAAATGCGCCGCAAGGCCCAGGAGAAAGAACAGCTGGAACACGAATTGATTGATCAGGCGGATGAAACCTGGGTAGTTAGCCCCACTGAGCAGCAATTGCTGCGGGAGAAGTGGCCCCGCAAATCTATCCAACTAGTTTCAAATATTGTCGATGTACCGGGCTCAAAGACGCCGTTTGCGCTGCGGCGAGACTATCTTTTCATCGGCGGTTTCCAGCACAGACCAAACACCGATGCGATTCTGTTTTTCGTGCAGAAAATTTATCCTCTTGTAAGCGAGCATCTGCGCGATGCCAAATTCTATATCATCGGGGGCAGCCCGCCGCCGGAGATAGCTGCGTTGGCGACTGAGAGAATCATTGTAGCTGGATTACAAAGAGATGTTCGTCCGTTTTTTGATAGCGTAAGACTATCGCTTGCGCCGCTGCGTTTTGGGGCAGGTGTGAAGGGTAAAATCAACCAAAGCATGGCTTTTGGCGTGCCAGTTATTGCGACGTCGGTCGCCGCTGAGGGAATGGAGCTCACTGACCGGCAAGAAATTCTTATCGCAGACACACCGGAAGACTTTGCGCGCGCACTCATCGAGCTTTACGAATCCGAAGAACTTTGGAGGCGACTCTCGGAGAATGGAATTAGAAAAACACGGGCGCTCTATTCCACTGATGTGGCACGCGAAAAGTTGGAGTTCCTGTTTAGCGACGAGCACCTGAGAGGTTTGGAGCGATTTGCAGCCGTTCAGCAAGCAGAGATCGCGCTAACAGCTAAAAGCTGAGCCTCGTTCCTGGCAATGAGTGACCCTAAGCGACCCCAGGAGATAACGGGAAGAATCAAGGCGAACCCGAACCCCGTTCCGTTCGCACAAGGCTGCGTGGTGGTTTCATGGGAAACAAACGACCCTGCTGGAGCTGAGGTACGCGTATCCACCTCCTCGGGCAGTGAGAAGGTGGTAAGCAAAGGCCAGAGTTCAGGCCAGGCGGAGATCCCGTGGATTATGGATTCGGTAATATATGATTTTCGCCTTTACGCCGCCAGTCAGCCAGATAAACCCATTGGTTCGGTCAAAGTCACACGTGACCTTGATTCCGCGTCGGCGACTTTGCGTAAGCTCGCTACCGAAGCAATGCAGGGAAACATCGACATAATAGAACTTTCGCAATTTATCGCGGCTGTCATGCCTCGTTGTCTGCATGGCGGAAAACGTCACGAGATATTTCCAGTTTGGGAACAGCACGGTTTCCATGTGACGCCGGTTCATTTCTACCAACCCATTCCCGACACTCGGGAGTTGCCCGAAATGCTGTGGAAGCAACCGAGCGATCTGGTGGGCATCAATATGAACGAAACGATGCAGCTCGATCTGTTGCAGCGGCATTTTCCAAAATTTCGAGATGAATATGATAACTTTCCAGCGGAGCCTCCTCCTGGACAGCGGAGGCCATTTCGTGGGGTAGACGCCCTAGTCGCCTACTGTATGGTCCGCCATTTCAAGCCGCGTCTGATTATCGAGGTCGGCAGTGGTTTTTCGTCTCTCGCGTTGGGTCAAGCCGCCGAGAAGAACAAAAACTCGCTTCTGATCTGCATCGACCCATTTCCGAGTGACTTTCTTCGCGATGAATCTCCCGGGTTGCGATCGTTGATTGCGAGAAAGGTCCAGGACATCAATCTGGAATTTTTCTCGCAGCTCCAGTCGGGCGACGTTTTGTTTATCGACAGTTCCCACACCGTGAAGATTGGCGGCGACGTCAATTACCTATTCCTGGAAGTGTTGCCACGTCTCAAGCCAGGAGTGATCGTGCACATCCACGATATCTTTCTGCCTTTTGAGTATCGGCGCGACTGGGTGATGGATGAATTTCGCTTTTGGACCGAGCAGTATCTGCTGCAGGCCTTCCTCACTTTTAATTCTGAGTTCGAGGTGTTACTGGCCAATAGTTACCTTAACCATTACCATCAGGACGATCTCAAGGCTGTTTTTCGGAACTTGCCATTCTGGGCGGGCGGCAGCTTCTGGATGCGCCGAAAATCCTTGGAGGGCTGAGTTGCCCAGCATGAAAAGTCCGCTCTCACCGAGAAAGACCGCGGGCAAGTGGGATTACTTGTTAACGTGCAAAGTCAGGGGCACGGCGGGGAACAAACGCGCTTGTAAAGTTCGGCCGCCTCTGATTATCCACAGGCAGAATTGCCAATCCCCGCACGAGAGGGCGCAACGCTTGCTCGGGGGAGCCCGCTTCTTGTGGAAAGACAACTCCGATAAAGGCGAGTGGTCGATCGGCAAAATCAGCCGGAATTTCGCCTGGGAACACAAAGTCATAACGTGAAAGCCTGAGTACCGTGCGCGGATAGGGCTTCGGCGGAACCATTGGATTTAGCAGAGTCTCTTCGGCCGGGATGTAATAGCCATAATAATAGCCTTCAATCTCCACGATGTAGTCACCGTTTCTGGGGGGATCTTTTCCCCCCTGATAGATTGGAAGGGTCGCGTAATCTTCAGGCGAAATCGAAAACGGGGGACGCCGTAAGCGTTCTAAGATCGATACTTTCTCTGGACCGCTTAGACCCTGCCCTAAGGACCATCTAAGACTTGATGGCGTTTTACCCTTTTCTCCTCGATGAGAGGCCGATAGTGCAATCAGGCGCGCACCGCTAACTAAGAAGAATGCCAGTGTTCCAAAAGCAATAACCAGGCAAGACCGGCGTGAAAACAACGATAGAGCGTTTTGGAATGAGGTGTTCTTATCGTATTCCTCTACCGTGACCACAGCTTGCTCCGACCCGCCGGCTAGCCAGCGAGACAACATCTCCGCGGGAAACCAGACCGCCGCGAGAAAATAAAGGGCAAATAACCAATCAGTCATCAGAATCGCGCGAAACAAAATTGGATTTGCAAAAATCGCGCTGCCGAAGACAGCAGCCGCCAAAGACCCCGCCAAGATCAGGTTTGGCATCCGACGGCCCGTTCTCCAGGCGAAAACAATTCCTGATAATACAGGAACAAACGTCGCCCAGGACGGAAGGCTCTGATAGAGCACCACTAGGCCGATTGAAATTAGTAAAAAGAGTAAATTAGACGGCGCGAAGAGGCTGTCCCTTCGCAGCAGCCACACGAGTGCGGTGAAGACTACGACAAAGCCCAGAAGCACTCTCTGACCCTCGGCCGCACGTGAAAACCCCTCCACATACCGGCCAGCGGTCCGGCTCCGCGGGCCGAATGTATTTGCATATTCCCAAAGCGCCGCGCCGACATTGCGAAGATAAAAACCGGGATTGGTCTTTACGTTTTCGACAGCGCGATCAATAAAATAGCGATACCGATCACCAATTGTATTTGGAATCCCCGCTGCGTCTGCATCCTTGCGGACAAGTGGAGTCCACTGCCTGTAAACAGGCGATGTCGCCGAGTAGATGGCCTCTCCTATGTTATCCGATAGGCTGGCGATACCGTACAGGCGCTCCTGTCGGATGAGCCACGGAAGCATGACACAGCAAAAACCGAAAAGCATCAGGACTGCACGTATGCTGGCAGCCTTAGGCAGTCTTTCTCGCCACCCCACGAGCAATATCAATGCAAGGTAAAACGGCAGCGTGAACAAAGTAAGAGGACGCGTGAGATTGCTTAACCCGATAAAAAGACCTGATAGGAGAAACAGCGTCGCGTGTCGGTTTTTGAACGCGAGCACGGTGGTGTAAACGGAACCAACAAAAAAGAGGAGACCTAATGGCTCAGTCCCTGCCTGTGGAGTCTGGATCAATTGCGTCGGATCGATGGCGAACAACAGCGCCGCGCCCAATCCGCAGAGCCTGTTAAGAACCAATGCTCCGCAAAGATAAATCAACGCCGCAGTAGCGGCTCCAATCATGATGTTAAGCGCGGTAACTGCTCCCAGAGAGAATCCAGTCCACGTATAGAGACAGGCCAGCACAATCGAATAAAAAGGACGAATGGCCGGTTGTTGGAATGGCGGGATTCCGTGGCCCTGAGCGATACTTATTGCCTTGAACGTGTAGGAGCATCCATCCGAGAAAGGCGAGCCATGGAAAATGAAGAATCCGGTTGGGCGAGGATTCCAGAGATGGAACACCCAGCGTATGGCTACGGTAATGAAAAGAATTGCTAAGACCAGGAACCACTGGTTTCGCAATAGCCGTCTCATACCCTCAAGAAGCGGACTGTACGAGGGAGAGGCAGTCATCCCTGCGGCATTACGATTTTCTACCTGCATGCGGTCAATTGAACTCACCAGAAACGCGATCACCCAACTCGACTTTGCAACGGACCGTGGCAAAGAGCTGCCAATTCATCGATCGAAAGCTATCAGCTCGCCTCTGGTAACAGTGTCCCACATGGGCCTCGCTGCGGATCCGCGACGCGCGCAGAAAATTCCGGCGTCCAGTGCCGGTGACATCGAGGAGCCGGGGCATTTGGCCTGTATCGCATCATGGCCGCGCGGATCATCGTCGGTTTCAGGTAACCCAGATCAATAAGCAACGTGTTCAATTCCTCCATGAAATCTATGAATCCTGTATCATGCGGATTGTCGACACTGAGATTGTGCCCAAAACCGCGGTCAATGAAGAGGTCAGGCAAGTTTCCGAATCCGAGAAAGCTGCGAAACGAAAACTTTTTGACGAGTAGTGGAAGAATATCCTGTGCACGAATTCCTTCAAAACCCTTCTTTGAACAGTCCCAGTTTTCGTAAGTCTGCTCCACTCTTCTGAGTTGGTGGTTGGTCTTGTAATGATCCGGGATGAATTTCCAGACCCCCTGAATTATTTCCAGCGCTTCGGGCCACCGCATATGGCCATTTCGACCAATCATGTCGCTGGTTAAAAAAGTACCTTCATCTTCCAGTGCTTCGTGAATGGAATCAAAAAGGTGTTCCAGCTCAAGAACGTGATGCAGGGTGTCCTTGGCAATGACGATCGAATACTTTCGTGCCGGCACCCAACTGTTCAGGTCCGCCTCACTGATTGTCAGGTAGCGACCTACTCCTTCTTTGTCTGCGTTTTGCCGCGCTCGCTCGGACCGCACGGGCGATAGCTCCAGAGCCTCGAGCATGAAGTCAGTCTCCCCCATTTCCAGTAGCTTTTTGATCAGAGTAATCTCGTACTGGCACTCGCCCGCACCCAGACTGACGATTCGGCGACTGGCACCGGGTTGATGAAATGCTTCTGCGGTACAACCTACAAAAAAGAGCATGACGTCCGGGACGCCAAAGACGGTGCACATTCTGGGACGGATATGTTTAATGTCCCAATAATGGTAAATTGGCGGCAGCTTGAGTTCGCTCTCCGGATTGGCGTATTGCGCAATCTGGGCCTGAATACGGGCGTCGTAATCCGTTTGCGCAGGATCAGGCATCTTCAAAAACTTCGAACAGGATTACCCGCAAACAAAGGAGCGGAGGTCGCGCAAGCTAACACTTGCGTGATTCATCGCAACCCGGCTTCTGGGAAGTGAGTTCACGTCCGGTTCGATGCGTAGACCCGGCTTAGATCAAGCTCCACTTCTTATCTCGATTCAGAATCCGATCAAAGATCGATCCGCTCCCACTCTTTGGTCCGCTGTATGCGCTCGTAGCCTTGCGGATCAGATAGAGAAAATTCCAAACGCGAATTTCAGAGATCAACACCGTAGATCCCATCAGCATGAGTTGTTCAACCAGGAGGTTGGACAAAGCGTGGCGCTTGGAAAAACGAGCATCCGGTGCTTGGTATTCAGGCCGATGCGCCCAGCTCCAGTCCTCGATCAAGTAGATCCCGCCAGCCTGAAGCAATGGAAACAGAATCTCAAAGGAGGCCTTCGTTTCCTCATAAGTGTGGGAGGCATCGTCGACCACCAAATCCAGCTCGTTCGCAAGTTCATTCCTAACGATCTGCTCCAAAATCTCCCCATCCGTTTGCGATGTGGAAAAGTGTACAAACCGACCCTCCTTGTCGGCAACATACTGTGAAAGCAGCTCCACAGGCTGTGGCCTAATATCCACTGCGGACATTCGGCGAGGTTTAAATAGCTTGTCCAGGAACACGTAGCTCCCGCCCTGAAAAATCCCAAGTTCAAGGATTGATTTTGGTGAAAAGCTGGAAGCAAGCTCCTCGTAAACGCGAAGATAGGGTTCGCTTTTCAAAATCGTAAAGGCCTCCGGCGTGGAAGGGCGGCTGTCTTTTGGCGGCGCACCAACCTCAATCACGAAGTTTTCACCCCCTAACGAGAATTCCCCCCCCAAACCGATCTCGATCTGATTCACGGGAGACACCGTACATCCGAAATAGGTTCGGATAAATGCAAATCATAACTGCGTTCGTAAGGAGATTGGGACCACGCGTTCGGAGAAAAATCGTCTTTCGAATCGGCTACCTGCGACTTAAAAGAGACAAGCGGTGCCCATTATATCGAAACAATTCGGGAGTCTGCGTGACAACTGTCGATCGGCTAGTATAGAATCCGCGGGTCCGGAAGCAACACACGCATGCGCGAACCGGACCGGCGAAAGGGAATGCAGAATACGATAATCAAACCGATTTTTTTGGTGGGCTCCCCCCGCTCTGGAACAAGTATACTCACTTGGTGCGTCGGCCAGCATCCCAACATTTTCCCGGTAGATGAGTCGACTGGGATTGGAGAATTGGCGCTTGCGCTCGCCGTTTGCTATCAGACAAAAATGGGTCTTGGGCCTGACTCGCTATGGAGCGCGATGAACATGCAACGAGAGGAATTCCTTGCCAGTTTCGGCCAGACCATCAACGAGCTGATTCAGCGTCACAAGGTCGACCTTGAACGAAAGTGGTGGAACCAGGCCTTCGCCCCAAATGCCCCGCCCCACGACTTCGTGGCAGAAAATGCCACCGCTCTTAAAAAAACGCGGTGGGTCGATGGAACGCCTGCGTATTCATTTCACATTTGCGGGCTGCGTAAACTTTTCCCCGACGCGTTGTTCGTACACATCATCCGCGACGTCACCTCTGTGGTGCGGTCGATGCTTAACTTTCACCGCCTCGCTGGAGTGAGTTTGGTCGATAACGAACAGCACGCTTACAATCTTTGGTTCCATTCCGTGAGTGCATGTCTTTTGGCCGAACAGGCCTACGGTCCGCGCGTTATTTTCCGGCTCAAGTATTCCGAGTTAGTAAATCAACCTGAGGCGTCCTTGCAGGCTTTGCTTCGTTTCCTCGGTGAGCCATACGCCCCGGAATGCCTCGGTCCTCTCCAAAAAAAGATCAACAGTTCCGATGTTCCCGCTGATTTTAGGCTTGGCGACAAGGGTACCGATCCTTTAGTAATCGAGCGAGCAACCCAATTGAACGCAGAGATGGAAAAAAATCCACAGGCGTCCGAGGCGTCAACGACTGCCCTCGACAAAATGGAAGCGACGTTTAACGCCCAAATCAGCCATAGAGCAAGCATTCGCGACAAGTACGCCAGGGAACACGCTCGAGCACAAAGACTCGCAAGCGAAATTAAGCTCAAGAAAGACACCATCCGCAGTCTTCGCTCGCGACGTTGGCGTCATAAATTACGTCAACTTGTTTTCGGTCAGGATGCAGTTCCTTAGGCTGCCACTGGACTCCCTTGCGGAAGATGTACCAAGAACTGAACAAGCCGATTTTCATAGTAGGCTCCCCGCGCTCAGGGACCAGCATACTTACCTGGTGCCTCGCTCAACATCCGAATATCTTCAGCGTCAACGAGTCGACTGGAATTGGAGACCTGGCAGTTGCCCTGAAGACTTGCCACGAGACAAAAATGGGTCTGGGCCCTGATTCGCTATGGAGTGCGATGAAGGTACAGAGAGACGAATTTTTTGCTGCATTTGGCCAGACCATCAATGACCTCATCCTCCGCCACAAGGTAGACCTGGAAGAAAGAAAGTGGGAACAAGCGCTTGCTCCCGATAGCCCGCCGTGCTGTTTCCCGAGAGACAAAGCAGTCAACAAATCAAAAGCGCGATGGGTGGATGGAACGCCTTTGTATTCCTTTTACATCTATGGCTTGCGCAAGCTCTTTCCGGAGGCGCTGTTCATTCATATCGTCCGGGACGTTACGTCAGTGGTTCGGTCGATGCTCAATTTCCACCGCCTTACTGCCATAAAGATGGTGGACAGTGAGCAGCAAGCTTACAATATCTGGTTTCGCATGGTGCGCGGGTGCGTGCTGGCGGAAGAGGCCTACGGGCCAAATGTCGTTTTCCGGCTGCCGTACGCCCAATTAATCGGCCAGCCAGAGCTCGCCATACGCGCCTTGCTTGACTTCCTGGGCGAACCCTACGCGTCCCAGTGCCTCACGCCGTTGCAAAAAAAGATCAACAGCTCCAACGTTCCGCCGGATTTTCAGCTCACTGCATCGCCCAGCGACCGTATCGTGCAACGGGCAATGCAACTGCATGCTAAAATCATGACAACTCCACAGGCCTCAGAACCCTCGCCAGTTGCGGCGACCGAATTGGAGACTGAATTTTTTTGCCAAAAAGGAACCGAACTGGCCAAGGTTCAATCCCGCGTGGAGAGACTCGCGGAGGAGATCAAGCGCAAACGAGAATTTATTCAGCAGCTTCGCGCCTCACCTCGGCGCCATAAGCTGCGTCGATTGTTCTTCGGCTTTAAGTCTACCGCTTTGCTTTCAAGTGCAGCCTATCTTGCCGACGTTATAGACTGAGCGGATTGTCTTTCCGCCACGATGCAACGGCCGTCGGGCTTGACACAGAGCCAATCGCACTGCTTAACAAAACAAGCGCGAGTACGCAGCCCTCAGGGGATGTACGATAGATCGGAGCACGAATGCATGACGACACTAACAAGCTAATTCATTGCGACCTCGCCATGTTCCGGAACCAGAATTTTAACGTGGCGACCATCCGAACTAGTTCCCTGTATCGGAATCAAATTGGATGGGAGATTTGGTCGCCAATAACGATGATGCCTGCGAGGCTGGTGCTGTGCGTGGCAATTACTAACCTAGCCGCGTAGAACAGCAAAACATGACCTCGTCTCTTCACGACCCGGCGGTTGCCATCGAGCAAAATCTTTGGGAGATCAAACTCGCTCATCGCCCCAAATCGTTCTGGTACCCTTACTCCACGTTGCACAATGTTGCAGTCCTCGAAAAGCTCTGCGCGATGGCCGGGCTTGATCTGCTGAATATCTGCCGAGGTGCGCACGGAAGGGTCGCAGACATCGGGGCCGCTGACGGAGATCTCGCGTTCTTCCTGGAGAGACAAGGCTTGTCCGTAGACATTATCGATAATGAGTACACTAATTTTAACGGTTTAGAGGGAGCAAAAACTGTTAAGGAAGCGCTAAACTCGTCGGTCGCGATCCGGTCGGTCGATTTGGATTCCCAATTTTCGCTCGCCGGTCAAAAGTACGATGCAATTTTTTTCCTGGGAACCCTCTATCATTTGAAGAACCCTTATTTCCTGCTCGAAAGCCTGGCTCGACTCACGAGATACTGCTTCGTTAGCACGCGCATCGCGAAACAAACTGCCGACGGGCACCTGCTGTCACAATACCCCGTCGCCTATCTCCTGGAGCCTCAGGAATGCAACAACGACGACACAAATTTCTGGATTTTCTCAGATTGCGGGCTGAAGCGATTGATAGATCGCACCGGATGGGACCTCCTCTCGTATACCACGATTGGCGATACAGTTGGTTCCACACCAGCCGATCCTCAACGGGACGAGCGGGCGTTTTGCCTGTTAGAAAAGCGACCGCCACTTTTGAGTGCCGACCCTAACCCGGTGCCGGCAGGCGAAGAGCCGGGCAAAACGACAATTTCCTGGGACACTTGCGATGGGAGCATCGGGAAAGTGTTTGTTTCCATAAATGGAGGTGATGAATTGCTTTTCGCGGATGGCCGCCGAGGCACCGCTCCGGCACATTGGATCGAAACAAGGTCCAACTACGAATTTCGCCTCTACAATTCCGATCACACGGAGCTGCTGGCAAAAATCGCCGTCACAAAAACGACGAAGTAACTATTTCTCAACGATTGCCAGAGCTAAGAAGCCTCAACTGCGACCCTTTGAACTGAAGCCGATACACGGCTTCCGCTGGAAATTCGGAGACTAATTTGGCGCCGACATCGGTGCGGCGAAGGGCCACTTGGGTCGCTGCAAGCAAACAAACCGGATCAAAGTTTGAAGGTTGCGAGTCGAAGTAAATTACTTCCCCCTGCGGTGGCGGTGGCAGCTTTTGCAATCCCGTCACAAACGCCCGGTATTCGTCTGCACGTTGCTTCGCCCACAATCTTTCTCGTCGAGTGATTTCTTCGTGAAAGAGAAAAGTACCCAAGCAGAGCAAGGCAAACACAGAATATGCTGCAGCTTCCCAAACCGATTTTTGGCTTCGCGCCATAATTCGGCAAACGATGCTGGCCACCAGCATTGCCGCCAGCCCGCAAATACCTAGAAAAGGAAGGTACCAGTAGAACGCGAATCGATGATTGATAAGAAAAATCACCGGAAGAAATGTGACAAACACGTACGACAGAAAGAAGAAGGCAGGGCGGCTTCGCAAGAGGATTACAAGCAGAAAGCACCCAAGCCACGCGATGCACCAGATTTGCACAGAAAAATTCGTCCTGAACAACATGTTAGAATAGATTTCTAAACCGCTGATCAGGGTTGATCCCTTAATACTCAGGTAATACGCGTGAGTAGGTGTGGATCCTTTCATAAGGAAAGCTCTGGCCAATCCATATGATAAAGCGAGACCGCCGGGTAGTATCCAGTGAGCGAAGGTTTGGCGATCCATTTTTTTTTCTCGAACGATTAGATCGTAAATGAACCAGGTAAGTGGCATCGCGACGGCCATCTCCTTGGATTCCATGGCTAGAAACAAAAGGAGAGAGGCGAACAACACTTGAGACCAATTCCGTCGCTCGGATGTCCATAACAAGAGACCTGCGAAAGAAAAAAAAGCCGCGAGAAGCTCAAAAATCGTTCCGAAACTCCAATATATGAACGAGAACGCAGCTTGGCTGGCGAACAGCATGGCTCCAATGGCTGCTCCAGACCGGGCTTTAGTAAGTTGCTTGAGAATAAAATAAACAAGCGCGGTATTCGCGGTGTGAAGAGACCATGCCAGCCAGTGATAAGGAGCCGGATTGAGATCGAAGCATCGCAGCAGCAACCAGTAGCACAGCATCCCCACGGGGCGAAAGGGCGTCGACAACGGGTTAAGAATATACACCACTATCTGGGTAAAACTCGCTTGCTGCGCCCAACCAAGATTAACGAAGTCGTCCAACCAGAAATAGGCGGATTGCTTGTACAGACGGAATGTCGCTAAAAGCAAAGCGCCCATGAAAAGAACAGGCACCAGCCGCAGGACGTTCCAAGTGCGAAGAAGAACCAGAACTTTTTTCACAGCGACGGACATCTTGAAAGGTCTTTGTCCGTTTCCTTGTTGGGCCAAACAATTATCGCGGATGGCTTACGATCGTTGCCAGGCGGAGAATGTAACGACGTCAATCGTTACGGTACCTCCGGAGTTGCTCCCAAAAATTTGGATCATCACATGCCTGGTTTCGCCTCCAAGCATAACGCTCCATGAGCCTGCGCGTTAAATAGTTGTTTCATGTCCAGTCAAAGCTCGAAGGCGTGAAGCAAGGTCCTACGGTGCTCGGGACGTCTGTCGGCGTATTCATCGCGTCCGCGATTCTTCCAAGAGTGCAGTCGAAAGCACAAGGATTTTTCGCAAGAAATTCCGAAGGAAGAACGTCTCTGTGGGCCAATTGCAATCCGATTCATGAAATCCTATCATGTGCAGAAGTAAAAGACTGCACAAGCGCCGCAAAGATCCCGCGCGAAAATGCAAAACAAAGTAAACAGACCGGTCTTCGTTGTCGGTTCACCTCGCTCCGGAACCAGCATCCTGACCTGGTGTTTGGGGCAACATCCAAACATATTCGCGGTGCCGGAATCGAACTGGATGGGAGACTTTGCCGTCAATGCTGCGGTCGCCCACCAAGTCGGAGCCGCGCGCGGGCATCTAAGCGTTCTGAGCGCCATGAATATTTCGCGGGATGAGCTGCTTGCTGATTTCGGTCGAACCATAAACGATCTGATTCTCTCCCATCGGCCAGATCTGGAGAGAACGCGCGCTGCGATTCTCTCGCTTCCCGAATTCATGAGACGTCCGATTCCTGAGACCAGGATGCGCTGGGTGGACGGCACGCCTGAGTACTCGTTTCATATTTACGCCCTAAAAAAACTCTTCCCGGAAGCGCGGTTTATCCATCTGCTGCGCGACGTACGCGATGTGGTCCGTTCAATGCTTAACCTCCATCGCCTTACAGGGGTCAAGTTGGTCGCGAACGAAGAGGAGGCCTACAGGTACTGGCTGCGTACGGTCAAGGCGTGCGCCCAGGCTGAACGCGCTTACGGCTCGAACGTTGTTCGTCGTTTTGATTATGATCGTTTGATCGATCATTCCGAGTCAGCGATTCGCTCCATGCTCTCCTTCATTGGTGAACCATTTTGCGCGCGATGTGTTGAGCCCCTCGGCCATCAAATCAATAGCTCTGAGGTGCCATCCGACTTTGTGTCCGAAGATCCAGCCACGGATCGACGCGTTGTTGAGGAAGCTGAAAATCTCTACGTAGAGTTACAGAACACCCCCGAGGTAAGCGCATCCTCGACTGCCGCTGATGAAATGGCAGCAAGGTTCGACCAGAGAGTGCAACATTTCGCAACCGTCGAGGAGCAGCTTCGAAACGCCTTGCAAACCATCAAGACCCTGGAGAAGCAATGCTCGAAAGAAAATATTAGAAATGAGGCATTGTTCTAAAAATTGCTGCCAGCGACTTACATTTCATCGGATCACCCACACAGAAATAGAACCCGGCACGCTTTCATGTCACCTCTGCTTTGTCTGCGTCGCCTTTCACACTGGGTTCTCCATCGCAAGGGAGCCTTAATCGCTACCTGCCTCCTTCTTGTAACAATCATAGGTTATATTGATTACGTCACAGGCTACGAGCGCCCACTGCTTCTCTTTTATCTGTTGCCAATTTCTTTAGCTGTATGGTTTGGCAACTTGCTATTCGGATTAAGCATCGCCGTCATCGCCATCATAGCGTGGATGTGGTCGGATCTGGCGGCTGGCATACCGACTGTCGGGTTCTGGAATGTCGGAATGGCTTTCGCCTCCTTCGCTCTCTTTGCCGGGATGTTATCCAAGCTCCGAACGCTTGTGCGGGAATTGGATAGACGGGTGCTGGAACGGACGGCAGCCCTTCAGCGTGAGGTCGCGGAACGGCAACGACTCGATCGCGAGATCGCGCAGGTGGCGGATCGCGAGCGACACCGGTTAGGCCAGGAATTACATGATAGCCTGGGTCAACATCTGACCGGCACCGCGCTTGCCGCTCAGGTGTTAAAGGAAAAGCTCGAACTCACATCGGCATCGGAGACTGCCGAGGCAGAAAAGCTGGTTCGCTACGTCGAACAAGGAATTGATCTTACCCGAAATCTGGCGCGCGGGTTCTTCTCGCCAGAACTGGATGCAGACGGCCTGACGGTCGCCTTACAAGGGCTCGCCGAGAACACAACCGAACGCTTTGGCGTCGATTGTGTTTTCGAAGGAGAAGAATCGGTGGGAATTCACGACTCTGCGATTGCGACTCAACTGTATCGGATCGCCCAGGAAGCAGTAGCAAACTCGATCAAGCACGCTGCTGCGCAGCAAATTACCATTCGCCTCACAATGAGCCCCTCCGAGCTTTCCCTTGCGATCAGCGATGATGGAATCGGGTTTCCCGATAGATTACCTCGTTCGAAGGGACTAGGCCTGCAATTGATGCGGCACGGGGCATCCCTGGCAGGTGCGAGTTTCGATGTTCGACGAAATGGCCTGCGCGGCACAATCGTCACGTGTAGATTGAACCTGCAAGACGCAACTGATCAAGATTAGTCACATGGATCCAACTACCAAAACAGGTGAGCCGCGCAAAAGCCGCATTTTTCTTATCGACGATCATCCACTAGTTCGAGAAGGACTAGCTAATCTAATTAACAGTCAGCGCGACTTGGTCGTTTGCGGCGAAGCCGAGGATTCCGCCGGAGCCATGACAGGTATCGAAAAAACGCGCCCTGATATCGCTCTCGTGGACATTTCATTGAAGAATGAATCTGGCTTGGAATTGGTAAAGAACCTGGAGAGCCAATTCCCGCTTGTCGCCCTGATCGTGCTTTCCATGCACGATGAGGCCCTTTACGCGGAACGCGCCTTGCGTGCTGGCGCACGCGGTTACGTGATGAAGCGAGAGAGCTCAAAAAGTGTCCTTGCATCGATTCGCAGAGTATTGGAGGGCGGTGTCTATGTGAGCGAAAGGGTCGTTAACGGCATGGCTCGCCGATTCAGCTCATCGCCTAAAAAAATCGAGAGTTCTCCAGTGGAACGTTTGAGCGATCGCGAGCTGGAAATATTCCGCCTCCTTGGCCAGGGCCGCACCACGACGCAGATTGCTGAGGATTTGCATTTGAGCTTGAAAACCGTGCAGGCTTACTGCGCGCGCGCGAAGGAAAAATTTGGCGTTAGCTCTCTGGGCGAACTGCTCCGTGCGGCAATTCGCTGGGAAGATGCGACTCATCTGAAATAGACGTTGCCCTTTAAGCCAGAAACGAGCTCTCGAGTTTCTCAAGGCGAAGAGCTATGAGCGACCGTCCTGCGGTGAATAAACAGTGCCGACGCTGGTAATTTCGTTTATTAACGACGAATTTTTGCATTCAGCGGATCTCGATTTTGCGGCGTTTTGGCAGTGGCGAAGATAACAAACTGGTTAACAAGGAATTGCGTCCTGGCGGAAATTTTAGGAAAATGTGTAGATTGAATTGACGCGCTGCCGATTTCGAGTAAGCTATCGATCCCGCTGGAAGCGGGGCTCCACTAAGTTGGAGCGCGTTCTACGTACATTTGGGGACTGCAAATTGGACTCAATTTTGTCCCGGCAACGAAAACGGAAGCCCGCGAGACTGCGGGCACACTGTGATTTTTGTCGGCACGAGATTGAGTTTTTTTTGTGGCCAAAATGTACTAAGCGGCTGGTTCTTTGACATCTACATACAGGGTAGTAAGAAATACAACTTTAAGAGCTGAGTCTGAAATCAAGATGCTGCGGACAAAGCGCAGCAGAGAGAGTTTCAGTTATCATAAATTTGATCCGGCGACTGCCGGATCTACAGATTGATCAAGCTACAAAGAGCGCATCATGGATGCCTTGGTGCCAATAGGCGATGAAGGACGTGGTAAGCTGCGATAAGCTACGGAGAGCG
>Ga0081455_10001889_pt1 | contig 25199 bp, 23 predicted proteins | sample TabmetS3T2R1_FD_70207 | JGI IMG/M metagenome (GOLD analysis project Ga0081455, IMG submission 70207) | Tabebuia heterophylla rhizosphere microbial communities from the University of Puerto Rico - S3T2R1 | ecosystem: Host-associated > Plants > Roots > Rhizosphere ...
CGTGTGGACGACCATGGAGCGCAACCTCGCGCCCACGTTCCTGCGCACACTGAACGAGAAGCTCGGCGGTGACTTCTTCTGCGGCACCGGCTACGCCGGCGGCGCGAAGGTCGAGTGGACCGAGTGGGAGGCCACCGACGAGAAGGACCCGAAGACGGGTCAGTCGGTGTACAAGGAGAAGAAGAAGACCGGCACGTGCCCGCCGGTGCGGATATCCATCACCGACGTCGGCTTCGCTGACAAGCGGATCGCCGACTCCCGCGCGGGTGTGTACGCGGCTGAGCAGGACGCCAAGGCGAAGAAGATCCAGGCGCAGGGCGAGGCGGACCGGGCGGCGACCCTGGAGGGTGTGGGCAACAGCCCCGGCTACATCCGGCTCCAGGAAGTCGAGGCCGAGCGGCTCGCGGCCGGCGTACGCGCCGCTCACCCGTACGGTCAGCACGCCGGCCTCGTACGAGGCGCTGACGGCCTCGGCGGTGACGTGCTTCGGCAGGGTGAACGAGCGGCGGAAGGTGCCGTAACGGACCTCACGCAGCCCGCGGTCGCCCTCGGCGCGCTCGTCGCGGCGCTCGCCGCTGATCACCAGCGTGCTCTCGTGCAGCTCGACGGTGACGTCCTTGTCGACGTCCAGGCCGGGCAGCTCCAGCTTCACCACCGCGTCCGCGCCGTCCTTGCCCACCTCGGCGACCGGGACGAAGCCGGTCCGGCGGGTCGGGCCGAAGGCGTTGCGGACCAGCGTGTCGAACTCGGCGAACGGGTCGCGCCGGGTCCACAGGGTCAAAGTACTCATCGTGTCGTCTCCTCAGGGATCCCTCGGTTCCGGCGGTAGTGCACGGCCGGCATGGCACTTAACTTGAGTCGGCTGGACTCAATTCCCGATCGCGTGCGGAAGTTCGTGGCGAGGATCCCCCGGTGAGGGTGCCGGCATGTCAGCGCGTTAGGTTAGGCTCACCTAATCTTGACGACCCCGGCGGTGGGAGGTTCGCGGTGTTGCCGACTTTCGTCATCGGCCTGCGCGAGGGGCTGGAGGCCGCCCTCATCGTGGGGATCATCGCCGCGTTCCTGGGCAAGCAGGGCCGCCGCGACGCGATCCGGCAGGTCTGGTTCGGGGTGACCACCGCGGTGCTGATCTGCCTCGGCATCGGCATCACCCTGCAGGTGATCTCCCGTGACCTGCCGCAACGCCAGCAGGAGGGCCTGGAGACGGTCATCGGCATCATCGCCGTCGGCTTCGTCACGTACATGATCGTCTGGATGCACCAGCACGCCCGCGCGATGAAGGGTCAACTGGAGAGCGCGGCCCGGTCGGCGCTGGCCACCGGGTCGGCCCGGGCGCTGGTCGCCATGGCGTTCCTCGCGGTGCTGCGCGAGGGCTTCGAGACCGCGGTGTTCCTGCTCGCCACCTTCCAGGCCAGCCGCAACCCCGAACTGGCCGGCACCGGCGCCCTGCTCGGCGTCCTGGTCGCCGTCGCGATCGGCTACGGCATCTACCGCGGCGGCATCCGGCTGAACCTGTCCCGCTTCTTCCGCGCCACCGGCGTCGTGCTCGTCCTGGTCGCCGCCGGCCTGGTGATGATGGCCCTGCACACCGCACACGAGGCCGGGTGGATCACCTCCTTCGGCCAGGCCCGCGCGCTCGACCTGGACTGGCTGGTACGCCCCGGCTCGGTGCTGTCCTCCCTGCTGACCGGCGTGCTAGGCATCCAGCCGCGGCCGACGGTCATCGAGGTGGTCGGCTGGCTGGCGTACGCGGTGCCGATGATGGCGCTGATCATCTGGCCGCGCCGCCGCCCGCCGGCGAAGGTCACCGTCACCACCCCCGCACCGGCCAGCGCCGGCACGCCGGTCCCCTCGCCCTGAGCCCTGAACCTGTAACCCGGACAACCCCCGCCCGCCCCCGCCCGGGTCTGGCGCGCCCGTAGAAAGGACGTCGATGTCCCACCCGCTGCGCAGGTCCGCCCTCATGGCGATGCTCGCCGTGCCTGCCGTGCTGATCGCCGGTTGCTCCTCCTCCGACGGCAACAACTCCTCAACGGGTGGTACGGCCTCGGGAGCCAGCACGGTCACCATCGCCTTCACCGACGACGGCTGCGCACCGGAGCCGGCCAGCGTCCCGGCGGGCGCGCTCACCTTCAAGGTCGAGAACAAGGACGCCAGCCGGGTCACCGAGGCCGAGGTCATGCAGAACGGCCGCATCCTCGGCGAGAAGGAGAACCTGACCCCGGGCCTGACCGGCGAGTTCAGCCTGCGGCTGGAGGCCGGCGAGTACGTCATCGCCTGCCCGAACGCGGCCACCGACCAGCACAAGCTGACCGTCACCGCCAGCGGCGGCAGCGCGGCCGCGGCTGACACCACGCTGGCGACCGCGGTCGCCTCGTACCAGTCGTACGTGGTGAACCAGGCCGACGCGCTGGTGCCGGCGACCAAGGCGTTCACCGACGCGGTGAAGGCCGGCGACATCGAGAAGGCCAAGACGCTGTTCGCGCCGGCCCGCGCCCCGTACGAGCGGATCGAGCCGATCGCGGAGAGCTTCGGCGACCTGGACCCGGACATCGACGCGCGCGAGGGCGATGTGGAGGCGGCCACGTGGACCGGCTTCCACCGCATCGAGAAGGCGCTGTGGGTGGACAGGAACGTGTCGAAGATGGGTCCGGTCGCGGACAAGCTGCTGGCCGACGTGACCAAGCTGCAGGGCCTGGTGAAGACGGTGAAGCTGCAACCGGCGCAGATCGCCAACGGCGCGGTCGAACTGCTCGGCGAGGTGGCCAAGAGCAAGATCACCGGCGAGGAGGACCGGTACAGCCACACCGACCTGTGGGACTTCGAGGCCAACGTGGCCGGTGCGCGGGAGGCCTTCCAGGTGCTGGAGCCGGCGCTGAAGCAGAAGGACCCGCAGCTGGCCACGACGCTGAACACCCGCTTCGCCGACGTGCTCAAGGCGCTGGCGAAGTACCAGGACGGGGCCGGCTACGTGGACTACTCCACGGTTGACGCCGCGGGCCGCCGCGAGCTGACCACCGTGGTGGACGCGCTGGCCGAGCCGCTGAGCAAGGTCGCTCCGGCGATCGTCTGACGGGGAGTTACGGGATGGGCAAGCTGTCGCTCAGCAGGCGCGGGTTCCTCGGCGGCGTGGGGCTGGCCGGGTTCGGGGCCGCGGCAGGCGCTGCCGCGGCCGCGGCGGCCACCTCCGAGGGCACTCCCAGGCCCAGCCCGCTGGGCGACGCGGTCCCGTTCTACGGCCGGTACCAGGCCGGGATCGCCACGCCGGCGCAGGACCGGCTGGCCTTCGCCGCGTTCGATGTGAAGACCACCAGCAGGGCCGAACTGGTCGACCTGCTGCGTACGTGGACCGCCGCGGCCGCCGCGATGACGGTGGGCGCGGCGGTACCGGGCGACTCCACCTCGCTGGACGCGCCGCCCGCGGACACCGGCGAGGCGATGGACCTGCGGCCGGCCGGGCTGACCGTCACCGTCGGCTTCGGTGCCTCGCTGTTCGATTCGCGTTTCGGGCTGGCCGGGAAGCGGCCGGCGGCGCTGGCCGACATCCCGCACTTCCCCGGCGACCTGATCCGCCCGGAGATCAGCAACGGCGACATCGGCGTACAGGCCTGCTCCAACGACCCGCAGGTCGCCTTCCACGCCATCCGCAACCTGGCCCGGCTCGGCCGCGGCACCGTGGCGCTGCGGTGGTCGCAGCTGGGCTTCGGGCGTACCTCCTCCACCGGCGAGGGTCAGGCGACCGTCCGCAACCTGATGGGCTTCAAGGACGGCACCCGCAACATCCGGGGCGAGGAGCGGGAGCTGCTGGACCGGCACGTGTGGGTCGGCGGCGGGACCGACCAGGCGTGGATGCGGGACGGCTCGTACGCGGTCACCCGGCGGATCCGGATGCAGATCGAGGCGTGGGACCGCGACTTCCTGGCCGACCAGCAGGATGTGATCGGCCGGTACAAGGCGAGCGGGGCGCCGCTGGGCGGGCACGGCGAGTTCGACACGCCGGACTTCGCGGCGACGCGGGCCGACGGTGAGCCGGTGATCCCGGTGGACGCGCATGTGCGGCTGGCCAGCCACGAGCAGAACGGCGACCTGCGGCTGCTGCGCCGCGGGTACTCCTTCACCGACGGCATCGACCCGGCCTCGGGGCAGCTCGACGCGGGGCTGTTCTTCATCGCGTACCAGCAGGATCCGCGGCGGCAGTTCGTGCCGTTGCAGCGCAAGCTGGCGCAGTCCGACGCGCTGAACGAGTACATCACGCACACCAGCAGCGCGGTCTTCGCCTGCCCGCCGGGGGTCCCGGGCAAGGGTGACTTCTGGGGTCAGGCGCTGTTCAGCTGACCGGCCAGGCTGGTGGCCAGGTGCGGCGCCAGCTTGAACAGGTTGTTGCCCCAGACCGCGAGGATGCGGCCGGCGCGCTCGGTGTGGACGCCGTCGCCGGCGGCCGCGATCGGGTCGCAGTGCAGCACGTCGACGGCCTCGGGTACGGCGCCGGTGACGTACTCGCGGACGTAGCTGTCCAGCACCTCCCGGGACCAGTCGGTGACCGCGCCGTGGCCGTACCCCCAGGCGGTCCGCAGCTCCGGGAGGTGGCCGCCGATGGCCCACCGGCCGGGGCCGGCCAGGTGGCCGTAGCTGGTGAACCCCGGGCGCCAGGCCCCGGAGCGGTCCAGCCAGCACGGCGGTACGGCGGCGGGGTCGCGTAGCGGGTACGTGCAGCGCGCGTGGTGCTCCGCTGGCGCGTCGATCTGGATGCCGGCGGTGGCGGCCAGCCCCGGCGTCCCGGCGCCCGCCGCGATCAGCACCGCGTCGTACCGGCTGCCGGTGCTACCGGTGCGGACCGTGCCGTCCGGGGTGGCCTCGGCGGTGCGCGGTGCGGGGCTGGCCGTGAAGGTGACCGTGCCGTCCGGGTCGACGGCGGTGACCTCGGCGGTGCGGAGGGCGGTGCCGATCGCGGCGAGCAGGAAGCGGCCGGTGGCGGCGGCGTGGATGGCGCCGCCGAGGGCGTCCAGCAGGAACGGGCCGGTCGGGTCGGCCGCCGGCAGGCCGGGCGCCTCGTCCCGGATCTGGTACGCCGCGCCGGCGGCGGTCATCGCCGCGGCCATCGCGTCGATGTCGCCGCTGACCACGGTGCCTTCACGGCCGACCAGGTCCTCGCCGGCCGCCTGGCTCCAGCGGGTCCAGCCGCGCCGGGCCCGGTGGGCGTCCTGGACCAGGTCGGGATCGGCGTGCGCGGTCCGGAAGATCCTGGTGTCGCCGGCCGACCGGGCGCCCATCGGTACGGCCACCTCGTAGCAGTGCGCTTCCGCGCCGCGGCGGAGCAGTTCGTAGGTGCAGCCGAGACCGACGATGCCGGCCCCGACAACGGCAATGCGCATGCCCCGACAGTAGAACTGCCGGGGCATGCGCGGGGTTCAGTGCGTCGCCAGCGTGAAGCCGTTCTGGGTCAACCAGTCCTGGACCGCGTACGCCAGCCGGTCACGGGCGCCGGGGGCCTGGCCGTTGATGGAGATTCCGGCGCCGGGCCAGCCGTCGATCCATAACCCGCCCCAGTCGCAGAGGCCGGTGCCGTCGTTGTGCAGGTGCAGCTTGGCCGTGGTCCGCACGGTGCCGGTGCCCTGCCAGGTGACCTGGCCGGTCCAGCTGAACTGGTCGCCACCATTCAGCTGACCTTCGTACACCCAGCCGTCCACCGAGCAGCTGTGCGCGAACTCGACCACGTCCGCATATCCCGAATCGGCGTCGTAGTCGTAGTCCTCGACATAATCCGAGGCACTCCCCCGGTAATCGAGGTCGTCCTCGGTGTAGTGCGAGCTCGTCACATTCCCCCCTTGTTCCTGGCGGCCGCATTGCCGTCACCAGAGGGAATACTCCGGGGCCCGCCGTCCCATTGATAGGGACCTTCGGGAAGCAAAAGAGTCAGGCCGGATAGCCGCGGCGCAGGGCGGCGTTTTCGGCGGCGGTCCAGGCGAGGGTGGTGGCGAGGTAGAGGACCGCGACCAGTGGCAGGAAGGTCGCGCTGAGCAGGGTCGCGTAGGGCAGCACGGTGGCGCCGGGCAGGCGCGGTGCGCCGGTGGCGGCGGCGATGCGGCGGCCGCGGCGCACCGTGATGGTGGCGATGACGGCCAGGATGACCAGCAGCGGTACGAACGCCAGCGGGTGGCCGCCGGTGCGCAGGTGGGTCGACAGCGGTGCGCCGAGGAAGGTGTGGGCGAGCAGGGCGTTGGCGTGGCCGCGCACCGTGGGTGCGGTGAAGGCGCGGTAGAGCACCAGCAGGAACGGGGCCTGGAGCAGCAGCGGGAGCAGGCCGGCCACCGGCGAGACCCCGGCGCTGGCGTACAGGGCGGCGAGTTCGGTCCGCAGCCGGGCCGGGTGCTTGGCGTGCCGGCGGCGCAGTTCGCGTATCCGGGGCGCCAGCGCGGTCCTGGCCCGCTCGCCGCGGACGGCGGCCCTGGTCAGCGGGTGCAGGGCCAGGCGGAGGGCGACGGTGCAGGTGAGGATCGCGGCGGCGGCGCCACCGACGGGGGCGAGCGCGCCGGCCAGGCCGGCGATCGCGGGGTACACGGCGCCGACGGCGCCGTCGAGCAGCGGAACGGACACGGCGGGACTCCCTCGCAGCGGGCGTGACTGGGCATGCGGTCACGGCCGCCCGAGCGGGCGTACAAGAGTGAACTCAGGCGGCCGCGAGGCCCGCCGTCGGTGCTCTGGGCCGGGAGTGCCCGGCCGCGTCCGGGTCGCGGTGCCGCGGGATGCCGGTACGCCCGGCCTGCTGGCGCAGCGCGCGCCGGGTCGGCAACGGGACCGCGACCGCCGCGGCGGCCCGCAGGTGCCGGTCGGCCAGGAACGCCGCCAGCAACAACCCCGCCAACACCGCGGTCCCCGCCAGCAGCCCACTCGGGGCCAGCACCGCCGTCCCGGCAAGCCAACCCGCCCCGCCCAGCAGCCCAGCCCCCGCCGGCAGCCCGGCCCGGGCCAGCAGCCTGCCTCCCGCCACGAGCCCAACGGCCACGAGCCCAGCCGCCGCGAACCCAGCCGGCACGAGCAACCCCGCCGGCACGAGCAGGGCCACGGCGGCCAGCACGCCGGCGCCGGCCAGCGCGCGGGCGATCCGCCGTAGGGCGCGGAGCCACGTCACGCCCGACCCAACGGCGTACCCGACTCAGGGGTTCCCCGGCATTAATGCAAACCTGATGCAACTAGCACGGCGCTGCACTACTGTCGCCGGGGACGGGTCCGTGAGCGAGCGCGAGGTGCGGCATGAGTGTGCAGGAAGTCCGCGACACCAGCCGGTTCCGGCTCAGCCGGGCCGAGTGGCGCAGCGTCGCCGGCATGGTCGGCATGGTCGTCGCGCTGCACGTGGTCGGCTGGTTCGCCCTCATCGCGCTGATCGCCCCGCACCACTACAACGTGGGCGGCCAGGTGTTCGGGATCGGGCTCGGCGTCACCGCGTACACCCTCGGCATGCGGCACGCCTTCGACGCCGACCATATCGCCGCCATCGACAACACCACCCGCAAGCTCATGGCCGAGCGGCAGCGCCCGCTGTCGGTCGGGTTCTGGTTCTCCCTCGGGCACTCCTCGGTGGTCTTCATCCTGTGCGCCCTGCTGGCCGGCGGCGTACGCGCCCTGGCCGGCCAGGTCGAGAACGACGACTCCAGCCTGCAGCAGACCACCGGCCTGATCGGCACCACGGTCTCCGGGATCTTCCTGCTCGCCATCGCCGCCATCAACCTGGTGGTCCTGGTCGGCATCGTCCGGGTCTTCCGGCAGATGCGCGGCGGCGCGTACGACGAGGCCGCGCTGGAGGAACACCTGAACAACCGCGGCTTCATGAACCGCATTCTCGGCGGCGCCACGAAGGCGGTCCGCAAGCCCTGGCACATGTACCCGGTCGGCCTGCTGTTCGGCCTCGGCTTCGACACCGCGACCGAGGTGTCGCTGCTGGTGCTGGCCGGCGGCGCCGCGGCGTTCGCGCTGCCGTGGTACGCGATCCTGGTGCTGCCGGTCCTGTTCGCCGCCGGCATGAGCCTGCTGGACTCCATCGACGGCTCGTTCATGAACTTCGCCTACGGCTGGGCGTTCTCCAAGCCGGTCCGCAAGGTCTACTACAACATCACCATCACCGGCCTGAGCGTCGCGGTCGCGCTGATCATCGGCGCGATCGAGCTGATCTCGATCCTGTCGGAGAAGCTGTCCATCCACTCCGGCCCGATCGCCTGGATCGGCGGGCTCAACCTGAACTACGTCGGGTACGTGATCGTCGGGCTGTTCGTGGCCACCTGGGTCGTCGCGCTGGCGGTCTGGCGGTACGCCCGCATCGAGGAGAAGTGGACCGCGGGGCTGGCGGCTACAACGCCGCGATGATCGCCGGCAGCCGGTCCAGCAGCGCGGCGAGGACCGCGGCGGTGCTGTCCGGCTCGCCGGCCGCGATCAGGTTGGCCATGCCGGGATCGCCCGCGGCAGCGCCGGCGTGGATGGCGGCCACCATGCTCCGGATGCGTACCGGCACCGCGAGCAGGACGTCGACCGGGTCGTACCCGCCGTAGCTGCCGGCGATCACCCGCAGCCGGGCCGCGTCCTCGCGCGGGTCGTTCACCCGGTACAGCGGGAGGCCGCTCCAGGCGATGAACGCCAACTCCAGCAGCGGCGTGGACGGTCCGGCGCAGTCCCAGTCGAAGACGCCGACCAGGTCCTCGCCGTCGAAGCAGGCGTTGCGCGGGGCGATGTCGTTGTGGCAGATCAGCGTGCCGCCCTGGTCCGGGGCGAACCGCCACGGGCCCGGGTGAACGAACCCCGCGGTCGCGGCGTGCAGCCGCTTCGCCCAGGAGGTGAGCGCGGCGAGCTGGGCGTGGCCGAACGGCTCCGCCTCGATGTCGATCACCCGGCCGGGCAGGTAGTCCAGCACCTCCCGGCCGCGCTCGTCGAAGCCGCGTACGGCCGGGACGTGGGGTACGCCGCGCGCCGACACGTGCGCCAGCAGGGCGTGGACGGCCGGTGTCCAGGGGCCGGTGGGCCGGCGCACCGTGTCGCCGACCCGTACCGCGCCGCCGACGTTGCCGCCGGGCAGCACGATCTCCTCGTACACAGGCATGGGTGATCCCTTCGCGGAAACGGTGAGGGTGTCGCCGGGCCCACCAAGCGGGGGCCGGGGGGTGCTGTGGCCAGAACGGCGAAGAACGCACCAGCAGGCGAGACCCGCACCGTAGCAGCGCGCGGGGATCGGGGTCGCGCGAATTTACCCTCAGCGCCGGGTGGCCGCCGCCTCCTCCCGCGCCTGCGCGCTCTCCCGCGGGTCGTGCACCGTCATGGCACCTTCCGCGGGCAGGTCGGTGTGGTGCTTGGTGGTGTAGAAGCGGACCTCGTGGCCGTCCGGGTCGTGCAGCAGCGGCAGGATCCAGCCGATGGTGGCGAAGTGGACGCCCGCATGCTCCTCGCCGAGCGCGGTCAGCCGGGCGGCCAGGTCGTCGATGGCGGCCTTGTCCGGCACGCCGATGGCGAAGTAGTCGAAGCCGGCGGCGGCCGCGGCGCGCTCGGGATCCAGCCGCAGGGCCAGCTCCGGCCCGCCGTTGGGGTGCGCCATGGCCAGCCCCATCAGCACGCCCTGCTCCACGAACTCCAGGGCGACCCGGTAGCCGAGCCGGCTCTCGTACCAGGCGCGCGAGACGGCCAGGTCGCGGACCGGAAGCTTGAGGTGGTGTACGCCGTCCAGCAGCGGTGCGGTCATGATGTTCCCCCCTGGTTCAGTGGCACTGCATCGATGCAGTTAGACTGCACTCTATGGCTGGCACCGTCAAGCGAGATCTGCGGGCAGCGCGCATCGCCGAGACCGAGGGCCGGATCCTGCGCGCGGCGACCGACCTGTTCGTGGCCGACGGGTATCCCGCCACCACGCTGGCCGCCGTGGCCGCCGCCGCCGGGGTCGCCGACCGTACGGTCTACCTGCGCTTCGGCACGAAGGCGGCGCTGCTGCGGCGGGCCGTGGACGTGGCGATCGTCGGCGACCAGCTACCGGTGGACGTGACCGGGCGCGACTGGTTCCGGCTCGCCATGACCGCGCCCACGCTGGCCGAGCGGATCGCGGCGCTGGCCGCCGGCGCCCGCGGGATCATGGAGCGGGCCGGCGCCATCCTCGCCGTCGCCTTCGGGGCCGAGGCCACCGAGCCGGTCCTGGCCGAGGCAGCCGCCGCGGGGCGGCTGGCGACCCGGGACATGCTGCGCGGGTTCTGGCACCAGGTGGCCGCCGACGGGCTGCTGCCGGCGGGCGCCGACGCCGGCTGGCTCGGCGACACCACCTCGGTCCTCGCCGCGGCCGAGACCTACCGGCTCATCCAGCGCACCCTCGACTACGACCCGGACCGGTACGAGGCGTGGCTGCGCGACACCCTGACCCGCCTCGCCGCAATCCCAACCTGACCGAATTTGTTACCGGCTGTGACCGCCGCGGAACGAAGCGGTAACGCTCCGCGGGTACGGTCGGCCAACGGGACGGCTGGGTTGCGGCGGGCACCGGTACCCGGCGGGTCGGGCAGCGCGCCGGGGGCGGGGTAGCGGCCCGACCTGCCGCCCGTACCGACTGCTGTCCGGACCCGCGTGCTGGCTCGATGGGGAGCGCTCCGCCGACGCGACAAGGAGCGCCTTGCCCCGGCTCTCGATCATCACCGCGGCCTGGTCGCCGGGCGCGCGCTACCTGGCGCAGACCGCCGAGAGCGTGCGGCGCCAGGTGTTGCCCCGCGGCTGGCGGCTGGAGTGGCTGGTGCAGGAGGACGGGCCGCGGCCGGACCTGCTGCCGCGGCTGGCCGGCCTCCCCCGAGTCCGGTACGAGGCCAACGGCGCCAGCCTGGGATTGGCGGCGACGCGGAACCTCGCGCTGTCGCGGGCGACCGGGGACCTGGTGCAGGTGCTCGACCACGACGACCTGCTGCTGCCCGGGGCGCTGGCCAGGGTGGCCGGCGCGTTCCGCGGTCCCGGCATCCACTGGGCGGTGGGGCAGGCCGACGACCTGCTCGCCGACGGCAGCCGCCGGCCGTACCCGTCGCCGCTGCCGTACGGGCTGGTGCCGCCGGGCCAGGTGAACGCCTGGTCGGCCGCGCACGGCGGTCGCTGGCCGGTGCACTGCGCCGGGCTGATGATGCGGACGGCCTCGCTGCGGGCGGTCGGCGGCTGGGCCGGTACGCCCGCCGACGACGACATCGCCATGTTCGCCGCGCTGTCCGAACTGGGTGCCGGGGTGAACGTGGCCGCGGTGACCTGGCTGTACCGGCTGCACCCCGACCAGACACACCGCAGCGCCGGCTGGCAGTCGCGGGTGCCGGCCGCCCGCCGGATCGCCGCCCAACGCGCCGCCGCGATCCGGGAGGCCGGCCTCACCCTCGCCACCGACCCGCGCTCCCCCGACCTGACCGGCACACCCGCCCTCTAGGGTCTGACGCGACGTCGGCGGTGGATGCGGGCCGGGTGACCGATGTCAGTGGCGGTGGGTGGCGGACTCGTGGCGTACGGTTCCGTCATGGATCACGTCGGTCGTCAGGTGCGACGCCTTCGTCTCTGGCGGGGTCTGAGTCAGCAGCAGCTCGCTGACCTGACCGGATGGAAGAAGTCGGCCATTTCCATGCTGGAAACGGGTGCGCGGCCGTTGGACAGTCGTCAGCGGCTCGCACAGCTCGCGGGAGCATTGCGGGTTTCGCTTACGGATCTGACCGGCGAGCCGTACCCATTGGACGCCCCCGGGCTGGCCGAGGCGCAGGCCGGCGTACCAGCGTTGGAATCTGCTCTGATGGAGACACGCATAGGCGATTCGGCTCTGTCCGAACCGCGAACACTTGACGAGCTGGAGACGATCGTACAGGGCCCGCTCGATGCGGCCCGGTTGAAAGCCGATGATGCCGAGAAGATCGCTATCCTGCCAGACCTCATCGCTGAGCTACATGTCTACGGTCGCGAGGAAAGAGCGCTCCGTCTGCTTGCCGTGGCGTGCGCGGAGGCGACTTATGCGCTCCGTAACCTCGGTCAGGTGCCGCTCGCGTGGATTTCTGCTGAACGGGCGGCCGAAGCGGCGGCCCTGCTTGGTGATCCAGTGGTCATTGGGGCGGCCGAGTTCACCCGGGTACACAGCCGGCCCACCATGGGCCGAGGTATGGCGCGGGCAAGCGACGCCGCGGACAACATGCCCGCAACGCTGGTGGAGAACGACGTAAGGGCGCAGGAGGTCTACGGAATGCTGCGGCTCACCGCGGCTCTGGCGGCGCACATCCGAGGGGACGCGGCGACTGCCGATGTCGAGGCGGCTGAGGCAGCCCGAATCGCGGCCGTCCACGGCGAACGCGCTAACTCCTGGGAGTACTTCGGTCCGGCCAACGTCAGTGTCTGGCGAACGACACTGGCCGTGGAGGCCGGCCATCCCAAACGAGCATTGGAATACGCGGCGGCCGTCGACATGGCCGCCCTTCCGTGGCCGGGTCGGCGTGCTGCGCTGTCTCTGGACGTCGCACGAGCACACCATCAACTGGGTCGCGACCACCACCGCCAGGCGGTCACGGCACTGCGGCAGGCGGAGCTGGCCGCCCCGGTACGCATACGCGCGTCTTCTTGGGCGCGTGACCTCGTCGAAGTGATGCTTGTGCAGTCACGGAAGGAGGCCGGCGGACGAGAGCTGCGCGGCCTCGCATACCGGATGGGTCTCGACGCAAGCCAGTAGCGTCGATCTGGGTTCACGTCTGGTGAACATTTCCCGCGACTCGGCCCATACATTCACGCTATGACGCCACCGGCTGACCGTAGCGACCTCAGGAACCATGCGTCGAACAACGACAATGAGGTTGCAGCCGCTGGCGTCGTCCTCCGAACGGACACGCTCGGCGCGACGACATCCGCCGCCAAGTCGTCGCTGCCGAGTGCCACTCGTCCGTTCGGAAGCGGGGGGCACGGCGCGCTCCCGTCGTGTGCGGATCAGGCGCGCCCGAGCGAGCCGTGTCCCTCGCCCTATTCTCTGCTTGCTTCATCGGGAATATCGCTGTGGGCTGAGCGGACCTCCGGCCCGCCAGCCTGCTAACCCGGTTCCCGGTCGCAGAAGCCAGCCCCTGAGGACCGGGAGACAACGCATATCCAGACGTGCATTCCATACGAGCAGTGTCGATCGGAGTTACAGTGACCGGATTCAATTTTGAAGCCGAGGCAGGCAAACGCCTGGTGCTGCCGACCCAAGTACTGGTGGCTATGGGACTACCAGAAGGTGGCATGGTGCGGGTTCATACTCAACCGGACCGATCGCTGACATTGAAGTCACTGGGTCAGTTGGCGGCAGAGTACGCGGGTGACATCCCCGCACTGTCGTCGCTACTGAGCCTTGAGTTACCGAACTGGAGGCAAGCATGAGGCCGGTTACGTCAGCACCCTTCGTCGTGGATAGCGAAACTCTCCTGGCATTCTTCGACCCTATAGACACCTGGCACCCTGACGCCAGTCGCCAAATGCTGTCGATGTTGGAGGAAGGCCGCCCGTTGGTGCTGCCGGCCAACGTGATTTGCGATGTGATGACCGGCGCCTATATGGCACGGGGCGAGGAGGAGATGCAGAGGAAGGTGGAGGGGTTCATTCAGGAGTTGGTCGCCGGAGTGTACCCGATTGACGAGAAGATCGCCCAATCTGCGGCTTGGTTGCGAGCTCAATACATCGACCTACCTTTCAGTGAGGCGGTCGTTCTCTCCACGGCCAAAGCGATCAGCGCCGACTTCATCCTGACCTGCCAGGCACATTGGCCACGGATGGACTCTCGCGCCATGGTCATACGGCCCGGGCCTATCGATCCGCCGCCTTCCGTGCCAACAGGGATAACAGCAGATTGAACGTCGCACCCTCCCCGTTCTTCTGCGTGCCACTAAATGCCCAGGCGCTACAGCGACTCAGCATCCGGGATGCCCTGGCGGCACGGGACATGACGGCCGTTTACCGGCAACTACAAAGGATCGGACTGTCGCAACAACGCATCGCCGCCGCCACCGGACAATCCCAACCGGAAATCTCGGCCATCATCCACGGACGCCGCGTCATGGCGTACGACGTCTTCCATCGAATCTTCATCGGGCTGGGGGTCCCACTATGTCAGGTCGGCATGGCGGCCTGCTGCTCCTGCTGCGGACACATCACAGACGAGAACACCGGCCGACAACACTCTGCGCAGGACGGCCGGACATCACGTCGCACGGCACCAAATTCCGACGCAACCTCGACCGACAACATTGGGTCACGCTGACGGCCAACGGCCGCGCCGGTACGCCCGCAGCGAGAATCGCCGCCGCGACGCACATGGCCGTACCTGGGCCGGGTCATCCCCCGGACGGCGTGGAGGCCGGTTCGTCCCCGGCTCAGCGGGATTGGCTGCTGTTGGGGTTGACCATCAGGGGGGCAGTGTCGACGGCTTCGAAGTCGGTGCCGGTGAGGGAGCCGAGGGCGGCGAGGGCGTCGTTGTTCCAGTGCGGGTCGGGGGCGCCGCTGATGAACCAGCCGGAGCCGTTGTCGGCGACGATCACGCCGTAGGTCTTCATGGCCTGGGCGACGATGCGCGCCTGCGGCGGCAGCGAGGCGATGTTGACCGAGGACTTCAGCCGCAGCCGCAGGCCCATCGGCGGCAGGGAGGCGTCGCTGCTGGAGGAGGCGGCGTGCCGGGCCGGCCACAGGTAGCGCGACTGGCTGCGCGGGACGGTGACCCGGATGGCGTGGTCGATCCGGCCCGCGGCGACCTCCTCGTACCGGACCAGCCCGGGTACGAGCGGCAGCCCGGCGGCGTCGGCGGAGGTCCAGCCGGCGGGGCGCAGGTTGTGCCCGCGCAGGTCGTACACGGCTCCGGCGCCGGCGTGCCACGAGCCGTTGCCGTTGGGGTGCGCGTCGAACAGCTCGTACAGCCGGCACGCGGCGGTGTCCACGACCAGGACGTGCCGGTCGCCGTCGGCGTTCGGGCCGCCCTCGACCAGGGCGTTGGCCGGGATCGGGTACGGCCCCGGGTCGCTCTCGTCGTCGTAGTCGAAGCTGACCGCGACCTTCGCCTGCCCGGCGCCCACGTACGTCACCGGGATGCCGATCGGCCCGCCGTCGAAATCACCGGCGCCGAAGTCGGCGTGTACGCCCTTGCTCGCGCCGATGCTGGAGATGTACGCCGCGCTCCCGCTGGCCACCGCCAGCCGGGACACGTCGGCGTGCCAGATGTCGTTGGCGGGCAGGTTCGGGCAGCCGCGCAGCGTGTTCGCCGGCCCGCCGCCAGCAGGCGCGGCAGCACCGCCGGGCACCGGCAGCACCCGCCCGGTCGCGCGCGGTGCGGAGGCGCCCGCGCCGGATCCGGTCGTGGTCGCCGTCGGCGGCACCGCGGCACCCTGCGGCGCCACACCCGTGCTCGCAGCCGGCTTCGAGGTAGCGGTGGGCGCGGGTGTCCGCACCGGCCGCAGCAGCGCCCAACTCGCCAGCAACGCGAGCACCAGCCCGAGCGCCGCCAGCACCATCCACACCGGACGACCGATTCGTACCTTCACAGGGATCATCCTGCCGCCCCGCGCAAGCCGGCGTGCGCCCGGTGCCCCCCGGTGCGAAGGTGTTCGGGAAAACGCCTGACCACACACCCTGTCCGGGAGGACCCCGATGCCCGAGTCGAACGAGGACATCGTTCGCCGGAATTTCGCCAGCTACGTCAAGGGTGACCGCGCCACCGCCGAGAGCCTCATCGCCGAAGAATTCACCTTCACCAGCCCGCAGGACGACCACATCGACCGGGCGGCCTTCTTCGAGCGGTGCTTCCCGACCAGCTACCGGTTCTCCTACCAGGAGCTCAAGCAGGTCGCGAGCACCGGCGACAGCGTGTTCGTCATGTACGAGTACGAGCTGCGCGAGACCGGCGAGCGCTACCGCAACGCCGAGTTGCACACCGTACGGGACGGCCAGATCGTCGAGGCGCAGGTCTTCTTCGGCGGCCGGTGCTGAACCTCAGCGGACCGTACGGAAGAAGGCCCGCAGCTCGGCCACGTACGTCTCCGGCTGTTCCAGGGAGGCGAAGTGGCCGCCGCGGGCGGGCTCGCTCCAGTACCGCAGGTCGGTGAAGCGCCGCTCCACCCACGCCCGCGGCATCCGCAGCAACTCCTTCGGGAACAGGGTGACGCCGGTGGGCACCGGGACCGGGTCGAGCGGCGCGCGCAGGTAGCTCTCCCAGTACAGCCGGGCCGAGGACGCGGCCGCGCCGGGCAGCCAGTAGAGCATCACGTTGTCCAGCAGGCGGTCCCGCGCGATCGCGTTCTCCGGGTGCCCGTCGCAGTCGCTCCACTCGCGAAACTTCTCCACGATCCAGGCGCACTGCCCGGCGGGGGAGTCCAGCAGCCCGTACCCCAGCGTCTGCGGCCGGGTCGCCTGCTGCCGGGCGTACCCGCTGCCGTCGCTGCGCATCCGCTGGATCGCGGCGACCCGCTGCTGGTCCTCGGCGCTGAGCAGGGCCGGGTCGCCGGGCGGGGCGACCGGCATGGTGAGGTGGATGCCGGCCAGGTGCGCGGCGTCCTGGCTGCCGAGCGCGGCGGTGACCATCGCGCCCCAGTCGCCGCCCTGCGCGGCGTACCGGCCGTAGCCGAGGCGGTCCATCAGCGCGGCCCAGGCGCGGGCGATCCGGGCCACGTTCCAGCCGGGGCCGGTCGGCTTGCCGGAGAAGCCGTAGCCGGGCAGCGTCGGGCACACCACGTGGAAGGCGTCGGCCGGGTCCGGCGGGTCGGTAAGCGCGCCGAGCACGTCCACGAACTCGACGACCGAGCCGGGCCAGCCGTGCGTCAGCAGCAGCGGCAGCGCGCCCTCGTGCGGCGAGCGCAGGTGCAGCAGGTGGATGGGCAGGCCCTCGAGATCGGTACGGAACTGGGGCAGCGCGTTCAGCTCCGCCTCGAAGCGGCGCCAGTCGTAGGAGTCCGCCCAGTACGCGCACAGCTCCTTCGCGTACGCCAGCGGCAGGCCCTGCGACCAGTCGTGGACGGTCTCCCGCTCCGGCCAGCGGGTGGCGCGCAGCCGCCGGGCCAGGTCGTCCAACTGCGCCTGCGGGATGTCGATGCGGTACGGCTCCAGGTCGGTCGACACCCCGCCGATCCTAGGAGCAGGTCCTAGGAGAGGACGACCGGCAGCGGCGGCGAGCCGACCACCGCGGCGATGGCCAGCGCCTCCCGCTCGGTGAACTGGCCGCTGATCTGGGTGTCGCCGCCGGTGATCGGGCCGGCGATGGTCGGCGCCGACAGCACGGTGCCGTCGACCTCGATGGCGACCTGCTGGTCGACGTGCTCGGTGGTGTACTGCGACCAGATCCCGCCGCCGCGGTCGGTCATGTCCAGCAGGATCGACCAGGTCGGGCTCTGCTCGCCGGGTGGCTGGACGGTGGCCCTGGTGATCGAGTCGTTGGCCAGGAACGGGGCGTCCAGCGCGTACTTCGTGGTGCGGTCCTTGTCGCAGGCCAGCGCGACGGTGCCGGTGCCGGGTTGCCGGGGCGCGGCGCAGTCGAACGCCTCCAGCCGCGGCTGCACCCCCGGCGGCGCGACCGTGGCAGTGGCGTGCGTGCTGCCGGCCGGCATGCTGCCCAGCACGGTACGGAAGCTGAGCCGGCCGACGACGGCGAGTTGGCGTACGTCCTGCTCCCGGCCGGCGGGGACGGCGATCCGCACGCCGCCGACCGCCGCGGTGACCTGAGCGCCGTCGATCCGCGCGGCGGCCAGCCGGTGCCGGAGCACCTGCGCGGCGCTGGCGAGGTCGGCGTCGCCGGCCGGCCCGCCGCCCGCCGCGGTGGCCGCCAGGCTGACCGTCACCGTCGGCCCCGCGGCCTGCGGGCTGGGCGTGACCGACTCGGTGCACCCCGCCAGCGCGACCGCCGCCACCAGCACGACCCACCGGCGCCCCTCCGCGACCATGCGGCCAGCCTAGGGCCTGTCGCAAAGTCGAGTGTTGGCGCGGGTCGACGCCCAGACGATCGCCGCCCGCATCCACCGGGACTCTTAGCGCGCCCTACCTAGCGGCGGCGGTCGCGGTCGCGCTGGTCGCCGCCGTCCGCGCCGCCGTAGCCGGCGCGGCGGAGGGCATCGGCCAGGGCGCCGGAGGGCTCGCCGGCCGGCTGGCCCCGGCGGTCGCCGCGCCCGGAGTGGTCGCGGCCGGAGCTGTCGCGGCCGGAGCCGCCACGGCCGCCCGAGCCACCCCGGCCACCGCCAGCACCGCCCCTGCCGCCGCCGGCACCGCCGCGGTCACCCGCGCCGCCCCGATCGCCCGAACCACCCCGGTCACCTGCGCCGGCCCGGTCACCTGCGCCGCCCCGATCGCCCGAACCGCCGCGGCCACCGCCGCCGGGACCACCTCGATCGCCCGAGCTGCCGCGGCCAGCGCCGCCGCGGCCACCCCGATCGCCTGGGCCTCCGCGGCCACCCCGGCCGCCGTCCCGGGCGGTGCCGTCCCTGGGCGTGCTCTCGCGGGGTTGTTCCGTTTCGTCCTCGAGGCGGAGGGTGAGGGAGATGCGTTTGCGGGGGACGTCGACGTCGAGCACTTTGACGCGGACGATGTCGCCGGACTTGACCACGTCGCGGGGGTCCTTGACGAAGGTGCGGGACATGGCCGAGACGTGCACCAGGCCGTCCTGGTGGACCCCGACGTCGACGAACGCGCCGAAGGCGGCCACGTTGGTGACCACGCCTTCGAGCGTCATGCCGGGCGCCAGGTCGTTGAGGGAGTCGACGCCCTCGGCAAAGGTGGCCGTCTTGAAGGCGGGGCGCGGGTCGCGGCCCGGCTTCTCCAGCTCGGCGAGGATGTCGGTGACGGTGGGCAGGCCGAAGGTGTCGTCCACGAAGTCGGCCGGCCGGAGCTTACGCAGGGTGAGGGTGTTGCCGATCAGCGCGGGCAGCTCGGTACCGGCCGAGGCGAGGATGCGCCGCACCACCGGGTACGCCTCGGGGTGCACCGAGGAGCTGTCCAGCGGGTCGTCCCCGCCGCGGATGCGCAGGAAGCCGGCGCACTGCTCGAACGCCTTCGGCCCCAGCCGCGGCACCTGCCGCAGCGCCTGCCGGGACCGGAAGGGCCCGTTGGCGTCGCGGTGCGCGACGATCGAGCCGGCCAGCCCCGAGCCGATGCCGGACACGCGGGTGAGCAGCGGCACCGAGGCGGTGTTCACATCGACGCCGACCGCGTTCACGCAGTCCTCGACGACCGCGTCCAGCGACCGGGACAGCTTCCCCTCGGCCAGATCGTGCTGGTACTGCCCGACCCCGATCGACTTCGGGTCGATCTTCACCAGCTCGGCCAGCGGGTCCTGCAACCGCCGCGCGATCGACACCGCCCCGCGCAGCGACACATCCAGCTCGGGCAGTTCGGCGGAGGCGTACGCGGAGGCCGAGTAGACCGACGCGCCCGCCTCGGAGACCACCACCTTGGTCAGCCCGAGCGAGGGCTGCGCCGCGATCAGCTCGCCGGCCAGCTTGTCGGTCTCCCGGGACGCGGTGCCGTTGCCGATGGCGATCAGCTCGACCCGGTGCCGGGCGGCCAGCGCCGCGAGCGTGGCCAGCGACTCGGTCCACCGCCGGGCCGGCGCGTGCGGGTAGATCGTCGCGGTCTCGACCACCTTCCCGGTGCCGTCGACGATCGCGACCTTCACGCCCGTGCGCAGCCCCGGGTCCAAGCCCATCGTCGCCCGTACGCCCGCGGGCGCGGCGAGCAGCAGGTCACGCAGGTTGGTGGCGAAGACCCGTACCGCCTCGTCCTCGGCCGCCTGCCACAGCCGCATCCGCAGGTCGCCGCCCAGGTGCACCAGGATGCGGGTACGCCAGGCCCAGCGGACGGTGTCGGTGAGCCACTTGTCCGCGGGCCGACCCTGGTCGCGGATGCCGAAGCGCGCCGCGATCCGCCCCTCGTACTCGGTCGGGCCGTCAACGGGCTCGGGCAGCGGGTCAAGCGTGAGGTCGAGGATGTCCTCCTTCTCGCCCCGGAACAGCGCCAGGATCCGGTGCGAGGGCAGCTTCTCGAACGGCTCGTCGAACTCGAAGTAGTCGCTGAACTTCGCGCCCTCGGCCTCCTTGCCGGCGCGTACGGTCGAGGTGACCCGGCCGCGCGACCACATCCGCTCGCGCAGCTCGCCGATCAGGTCGGCGTCCTCGCCGAACCGCTCCACCAGGATCGAGCGCGCGCCCTCCAGCGCGGCGGCGGCATCGGCCACCCCGCGCTCGGCATCGGCGTACGGCGCGGCGGTCGCCGCCGGGTCCAGCGTCGGGTCACCGAGCAGCGCGTCGGCCAGCGGCTCCAGCCCGGCCTCGCGCGCGATCTGCGCCTTGGTCCGCCGCTTCGGCTTGTACGGCAGGTAGATGTCCTCCAGCCGCGCCTTGGTGTCGGCGGCCATGATCTGCGCTTCCAGGGCCTCGTCGAGCTTGCCCTGCTCGCGGATCGAGTCGAGGATCGCCGCGCGCCGCTGCTCCAGCTCGCGCAGGTAGGCCAGCCGCTCCTCCAGCGTGCGCAGCTGGGCGTCGTCCAGCGCCCCGGTCACCTCCTTGCGGTAGCGGGCGACGAAGGGCACCGTGGCCCCGCCGTCGAGCAGGTCGACCGCGGCGACGACCTGCCGTTCCCGTACCCCGAGTTCGGTCGCGATCCGCTGAAAAATGGGCGCTGTCACGGTCCAGCATTCTGCCTGCCGCCACCACCGGCCCAGCGGGCCGGGTCACCGCCGCCACGCGGTCGGGTGGTCAGCCACCCCACCCCGGCGCGCCCGGCGGGGCGTACGAGCCTGGCGCGGGTGGCGGCGGGGACGAACCCGGGGCGGCGGGCGGGGCGTACGGAGCTGGCCCGGCCGGCGGCGCGTACGCGCCCGGGGCGACGGGCGGCGTGTACGAGCCGGCAACCGGCGGGGCGTACGAGCCGGCAACCGGCGGGGCGTACGGGCCGGGAGCGGCGGGCGGGGCGTAGGTGCCTGGCGGGGTGGGTGCGGGGGTGGCGGGCTGGGCGAGGCGGGTGGCGGCGGTGGCGGCCAGGCGGTGCAGCAGGGCCGGGTTGACGTCCTTGTCGATGCCGTGGATGCCGAGCGCGACCTCGCCGCGCAGCAGCACGATGCTGGGCCGGCTGTCGCTGCCGCCCGCGTACGCGTCGGGGATGCCGGGCACGGGCCGGCCGCGCTTGCGCATGCTGCCGGCCAACCGCCGGGCCAGCGCGCCGGAGGACACCTGGACCATCAGCCGGGGATAGCCGGGCTGCGCCGGCTCGTACTGGCACAGCCGTGCGTGCAGGAACGGCAGCCCGCCGCTCGGGCCGGCCTCCCGCGCGGTGACCGGTACGCCGCCCAGCGCGGCCGAGACGTCCGCGGCGCTGATCAGCTCGCCCGGGTCCGGCACGACCACGGGCGTACTCACCGCGGCGGCGACCGACGGGCTGGCCGCGTCGAAGTACTCCTCGTCGGCCGGGGTATCGGCCTCCTTCAGCGTGTCCAGGCTGAAGATGCGCCCCAGGTACGGCCCGACCACGACGCGTACCTCGTCGCCCTCGTCCAGCGCGCTGTGCTGCGCGCCGGTGACGCGGTAGGCGCGGGTGCGCGGCGAGCGGCCGGTGTCGATCGCGGCGAAGTACAGGTAGCTGGGATGGTCGCTGTCGCCGCTCTGCCGGGTGACCAGGCGGACCACCTCGCCGACCTGCTCGCGCCGCGACGGGTATTCGGCCAGCCCCCGGATCAGCTTCACGCTCCCCCGCGCGATCAGGTAGAGCGCGATCGCGATGGGCGCCCAGTACACCCAGGCGAACCGGTCGGCGCGGTCGTGCAGCGTGCCCAGCTGGTCGGTGACGTCGGACCGCAGCCGCAGCAGCCAGTACAGCCCGACGATGCCGATCCCGAGCTGGCCCAGCCCGCGCCAGCAGGCCTGCCACGGCGAGTATCCCCACGTACCGCGCGGGTAGCGGATGCGGATCTGGTGCCAGCTCCCGCCGTACGCCGACCACGCCACCTTGTCGCTGCGGGCACCCAGCGGCAGCGCGCGGACGGTCGTCCGGGCGATGCCGAAGGACGCCGCGTACGCCAGGTGCCGGTCCCAGATCGCCACCGCGGCCGGCGGCAGCCCCTCGAACGACTCGTCTCGGGCCAGGTGGTCGCGGTAGCCGAGCCAGCGCGCCGCGGCCTCCCGCCCGGCCGGCGTGTCGCGCTCCTGCCGCAGCCTGTTGACCAGCGCGATCAGCGCCGCCCAGCCGAAGATGACCGTCGGGAAGACTCCGCTCCAGCGGCTCTCGTGCTGGTCGTCGGTGAGCGGGGTCGGCGAGCTGAGGATCATCGCGCAGGCCGCCAGCACCGGGATCAGCGCGGTGCCGCGCAGCAGGCTCAGCGTGCCGGCGCTCCACCGGTCCCGGGACAGCCCGCGCGAGCGCGCCTCGCCGATCGCCTCCTTGCGGAACTGCCGCCACCACCGCTGCGCCCACTTCTCATCGCCCCGCACCAGCGCCGCCGCCGGCACCACCCCGCCGCGGGCAAGCGCCGCGATCCGGTTGAACAGACGCTGCTCGTACGGCGTGAGGCCGGTCGGGTGCGGGTCGCGGACGCGGACCACGGTGCGCGCCGCCTCCGGACCCTGCTGCTCGAAGGCCAGCACCCGGCGCGCGGCCAGGTCGACCAGCGTGCCGGTGGCCGCGTCCGGGGTGAGCCGCCAGCCGCCGACCAGCAGGTTGGCCACCGCCGGGCTCTCCGGCCCGTGGTCCAGGCTCTCCGGCCCGGGCTGGATGCCGTCCGGCCGGCTGGCCCACACCGCGACCTGGAGCAGCAGCAGCCAGCCGAGCAGCGCGGCCAGCGCGATGCCGGTCAGGGTGGTGTTGAACGGCAGGTGGAGCTGCGCCGCGGCGAGCATCAGAACCGCACGGAGACCGGGCCGGACGCGGCGCCGTCGGCGCGGAAGTACTCCCGGGTGCGGAACCCGAAACTGCCCGCGACCAGGCTGCGCGGGAAGGTGCCGACCGCGTTGTTGTAGGCCAGCACGGCGTCGTTGAAGTACTGCCGGGCGTACGCGGTGCGGTCCTCGGTGTGCCCCAGCTCGGCCTGCAACTGGAGGAAGTTGGTGTTCGACTTCAGGTCCGGGTACGCCTCGATCACCGCGAACAGCCCGCGCAGCGCCCCGGTCAGCCGCTCGTCGGCGACCGCCAGCTCACCGGTGCTGCCGGCCCGCAGCGCGTGGGCGCGGGCCGTGGTGACCGCCTCCAGGGTGGCCCGCTCGTGCTGGGCGTACCCCTGGACGGTGGCGACCAGGTTCGGGATCAGGTCGTAGCGGCGGCGCAGCTGCACATCGACCTGCGCCCAGGCGTTGTCGACCTGGTTACGCCTGCGTACCAGCCCGTTGTACGCCACGACGACCAGCAGCAGGATCAGCACGACCGCCGCGATGACGGCAATTAACGTGTAGCGCACCCAAATCCCCCCTGTACCCCCGCTCGGGCGCAGTCCCGCCCGAGACTGCCCGCCCACCGGCCGGTTCCGCAACGGCGTTCGGCCGTACCTTCGGGCAGCGGCTGGGACGCCCCCGGGCGGCTCCCGGTTGCCTGCGCCTACGCGACCTCGGCGGGGGTCGCGCCGGTGAGCACGCGCAGTTGCTCGAAGCTGGTCTCGAACAACGCCCTCGGGACGCCGCCGGCCGCCCAGATCGTCGGGTAGCCGGCCAGGTCCTGGTCGATGAGGGTGCGTACGGGCGCGGGGTGGCCGACCGGGGCGACGCCGCCGATGGCCTGCCCGGTGTGCTCGCGGACGAACTCCGGGGTGGCCCGTTTCAGCCGCTCCGCGCCGAGCAGGGCGGCGACCTTGGCGGTGTCGACCCGGTGCGCGCCGGAGGTGAGGATGAGGACGGGTTCGACGCGGTCGGCGTACTCGGCCGCGAAGACCAGCGAGTTGGCGATCTGGCCGACCTCGACGCCGACCGCCTCGGCTGCCGCCGGTGCCGTGTGCACGGCATCGTCCAGCACGATGACCTCGGTGGTCACGCCGGCTTCCTCAAGGGCCTGCCGCACTGCCGCTACGTTGGGATGCACGTGATCCATGGTCGCTCGTGCCCCCGACCGGGGTACGCGCGGGGTCAGGGCGCGTACGTCATCAGCCCGCCGCGCGCCGCCGCCGGGCCGTCCAGGCGGCCCCGCCGCCGAGCGCGGCCAGCAGCCCGAGCGTGATCAGCACCCCGGTCCCGATGCCGCCGCCCGCGTCCCCGCCCTGCGCCGCGGGCGCGGCATTCACCGTGCTGCCGGTGGTCCCGGCGGCCTGCGGCGAGTCGGTACCGCTGGTACGCGGTCCGGCCGTGGCGGCGGCGCTGGTCCTGCCGCCTGCGGGCGTACGGCTGCTGCCCGCCCCGCCGGAGCTACCACCGGGCTGGCCGCCGGAGCCGCCGCCCCCGGCCGTGCCGCCGGAGCCGCCACCCGACCCGCCGCCGCCCGACCCGCCTGACCCGCCGCCGCCGGGCGCCGGGCTGCTGGCCTTGGTGGTGCTGGCCGGGGGCTTCGGCTTCGGTTTGGGGGCCGGCGGCGGGGCCGGGAGCGCGGGTGGGCCGATGCCGGGCTGCGCTCCGGCCCCGAACGCCCAGCCCTCGACCGACCCGGCCGGCGGCGCGTACGACCCGGCACCGATCGTGCTGTAGCTCCACGCGCCGCCGGGCGAACCGTGCCAATACGACCAGTACGCCGTGGTCGGCGCGCCGTTGCACGGGCTCGGCTTGGCGTTGATGGTGCAGACCAGGCCGCGCTGGCGTGGCACGAAGTCGTAGAGGAATCCCGCATTGGCCAACGCGGCCAGCCCGCTGGACTGAGCGCCCACCGCGCACCCGGTCTGGACGCCGCCGTCGAGCGCGGCGAAGTCGACCACGACGGTCACACCGTTGCCGTTCTGGCACCCGGCGGCCTGCGCGGCCGGCGCCGCCGCGACCGCCGCGGCAAGCAGCCCACCAGCCAGCACCCCGGCCGCCGCAGCCCCCCGAACCCGCCTGCCGATCCCCCCGTTTCCCCGGCCGCTCACCGCGCCTGCGCGCCGCGGGCCACGCGGCGGCGCCCGATCAGGACCAGGCCCACGCCGCCCGCGAGCAGCACCGCCGCGATCCCGCTCAGCGCGCCCACGGGCGTACCGGTGGCCGGCAGCGACCCGCCGCCGCCGGCTCCCGGGGCGGCCGTTGCCGGCGCGCTGGTGGTGGGCGGCGCGGTCGTGGTGGGCGGCGCGGTGGTGGTCGGCGGCGCGCAGGCCAGCC
>Ga0081455_10001890_pt1 | contig 25190 bp, 24 predicted proteins | sample TabmetS3T2R1_FD_70207 | JGI IMG/M metagenome (GOLD analysis project Ga0081455, IMG submission 70207) | Tabebuia heterophylla rhizosphere microbial communities from the University of Puerto Rico - S3T2R1 | ecosystem: Host-associated > Plants > Roots > Rhizosphere ...
CCTATGTCCGTCAAGAACCCCGTCATACTGCGGACATACACACTTTTCTCCCCTAGGCGCTTGGCAACATGAGCATAAAGAAACCGGGCTAGTGGCTCCTCTTTGCGATCAAGGTAGAGGCAAAAATCCAGATCCAAACGGCGTAAGTACCCACTACGGAGACTGCGTAGGAAGATCTCGTTAAAGTAAAATGGGTATTTTTGCATATCTCCCCGAAAAGGTATATTCCAGCTCAGATTGCCAAGCTTGGGCTGAGGTGAGGCCTTGCTCGGGGCGACATGGACCTACGCCGCATTCTTGCTACCGCGTACGGAACACTTGGCCCATGCTCTTTATACCAAGAGAGCAGCAGTGTCTAGAAAGATCCTGACTGCCTGTGGCACAGAGGTAAAGCGTAATACGACACGCGTGGCTGTATCGTTTGGACCGCCTAAAACCTTGGCCATTAGATCACCAGAAACGGCCTCGCCATTGGGGTGCATCAGTTGCATCTTGAGATTGCTCAATGGCGCCACTGGCGCGTCACTACGTAGCTCCGCCGTATTAACACCAAGTTTTATCAAGCATCCGGTCACCATCTCTGGTCCCGTAAACTTCCCTTCCAGCACGGTATAATTCACTGCAATCTCACGGAGCAAGGGGGTGAGATTTTCTTCCTGTTCAGTCAGATATAGGTCGTACGCACCACCAATACCACTTACGTCATAGATTGTAATGGGCTCTGGCACACCCTTAGGCTCAACCGTCAACGCTTGCCGGATCATGAGCAGCTGGGCCGTTGCGGCATAGGTGCTCGGCGAGATGAGAATCTGGCTGCCGGTGGTGTATGACTCCAAACGACCGGTCAGGTTCACCGCACTGCCCACAACTCCGTACTTCGTGCGTTGCTCTGAACCGATATTGCCCACCACCACATCACCGGTGTGAATGCCGATCCAGAGTCGTGGCCGTCAATGTCCCCGCCGGTTACGGATAGGGGGCGATCACATACACATGCCGTCCAAAAACTTCTGGCCAACCACCAACTCAACGTTCATTTGTGAACTGAGTTTCCGTACACGTTGTCCCGGCAGCATTGCCCCTCTGGCATCATGGCCCTCCAGGAGCAAAGAGCAGATTTTTTACGGTAAGGGGGCGTCCCCTCTCACTATCAAAGAGGATCATGTGCCGTATCACCTGAAAAAACAATGTGTTCTGTAGGAATCCATCTGGTCAGTCCCCATGGTGTGAGCGCATGTACCACCATCGAGAGTAATTTTCTCGTATTTTTCTGTCCTTCTAACCCTTTGAGAACGCATTGGTTGGAGCTTACCGTAAATTTAAGGCCGAATGCTCCTGGAGGGCCAAGTGGCCGACGCGGTGATCGAGGCCCTGTTACGCTTCCAAAAATTGATGATCACTCTTTAATACACATACGGCATGCACAGGTTCTCCTCTCGTCTCCTACTCTGCACTGAGATCCTCCAACATCCCCCTCGCCTCTTGCAGGTCAGCGGTATCAAACCCCTCGGTGAACCAGCCGTAGACTTCTGCGAGCAACCGGCGGGCTTCGGAGCACCTGCCCTGCTGTTGCCACAACCGGCCCAGGCTCATGGCGGCCCGCAGCTCCAGGGATTTGGCCTGCTGGCGGCGGGCGACGGCGAGGGCTTGACGAAAACTCTGCTCGGCTTCCGCAAGCCTTTGCTCCAGGCTCTGTGCCTGGGGGCTTTTGCCTTCCTGGAGCAGCAGCTCGCCTTTGAGCCGATACAGCTCCGCCTCGTAGCACCGCTCCCCCGTGCGGTGCACCAGCGTCAGCGCCTCGTCCAGCACCTGCCGCCCTTTGTTGCTCTGGCCGTCTTGCCCATAGGCCCTGGCGAGAAAGGCCAGGGCATACGGCTGTCCGGCCGCTGCCCCGGTCGCCCGGTGTGCAGCAAGACCCTGCTGTATCTGCCTCATGCCCTCCTCTTGTTGTCCCTGCTCGATGAGGACTAGGCCCCGGCAGAGCATCCCACTCGCCAACTGGAAAGGAAACCCCTGCGCCGTCGCGAGGGTGATGAGCGCGTCTGCCCGTTCGCGCGCAACCTGCACCTCCCGACGCAAGAGGGCAAACGTGGTCGCACAGTAGAAGACCTGCGCCAGGGTAAAGGGGTGCGCCAGCTCCTGCGCTCGGGTGAGCGCCGCATCAAGGTGCTGCCGCGCCTGCTCGGGATAGCCCAGATGCCACAGGGCGCCGGCCGCACAGCAGCGCCCCACCACCTCGGGATCGTGCACGGCATCGGAGACCGCGGGCGTGTGCGTCTGGGGATCGTAGAGTGCTAGCCCCTGTTCGATGTGCGCGCGGACCGCCGCAAACGCCCCCAGGCAGTATAAGATCCCGCCCAGCCCCAAGTGGGCATGCATGAGCAGGGTCGGCTGGTGGACGCGCTGGGCCAGTGCGAGCAACCGCTCCATCAGCGCCCGCGCGGTCTGCCACTCCGCGCGCATGGCATGCCAGGCACACAGGCCATAGAGCACCCAGCAGTGCTGCGGCGTCTCGCCTCCCTGCTCCCACAGCGCCTGCGCTCGCCGGTATGCGCTTGCCACTTCCGGGGCCGCCCAGCCTTTGGTGGCGATGAGCGGCGTCCCGAGGGACGCTTGCAAGGCGAGTTCGTGCAGGCGACGCTCCGGGGTGTCGGGCAGTGTCTGGAGGAGTTCCACCCCCCTGGTCAAGTGGCTGATCGCCTCCCGATGGGCACTGCGCTGCAGGGCCGTTCTCCCGGCCTGCCACTGATACTGCACGGCTCGACGCGTGTCCCGCCCGCGCTCGAAATGGACGGCCAGTTCCGCGGCGATCTCCCACGCCTGCGCGCCATAACCGGCCTCCTGCCGCGCGCCAATGCGCTGATGCAACTCCACGCGCCGCCCTGCTGGCACCCGCTCGTACACGCCCTCTTGATACACCGCGTGGATGAAACCATACCGCGCTGCCACCGTCCCGTCTGGCCATACCGCGGTCCCCCGCGCCTGCAAAAACTGCTCCCGGCGGGCCAAGGCGGCACACCGGTCCTCGACGTCGCTCGCCTCGCTGTTGACGCCCGCGGCCACGGCGGCCGCCGAGAACTCTACTCCGGCCACACTCGCCGCTTCCAGCACCCGCTGGTCCTCAGGGCTGACCTGCCCGAGCTGTTGCTCGATCAGGTGCCGCAGGCTCTCCGGCAGCCCCACGGCTACAGCTTCCAGCCCCTCCGGCACCGCCCAGCCGGCGGCGTCCTCCTGCAGCACGCCCTGCCGCACCATGGCGTCTATAACACTGACCATGAACAACGGATTGCCACCTGTGCGCCGCTGGATAAGCCGGGCCAGCCCCTCCGGCAGCGGCCGACCCGCGAACCGCGCCGCTAAGTAGGCCGCCACCCCGGCTGCGGGCAGATACGCCAGAGGCAGCGCCGCGCACTGCCCGTGCCGCTGGAGTTCCTGCACCACCGTCCGCAAGGGATGCGCGCGCACCAGCACGTCCATCGGTCGATAGGTCCCGATGACGAGCAGGCCGGCCTTTTCCCGCCGCCGGGCCACAAAGGCGAGCCACTCCAGGGTGGCATAATCACTCCACTGCAGGTCTTCCAGCACCAGGAGGAGGGGCCGCTCGGCGGTCAGGGCTTCGAGGGCCTCGGTCAGCTCCCGCAGCATCCGCGCCTGCGTCGCCCCGCGTCCCCGCTGCTGCAGCGCCTCGAGCTCGGCCGCGCTGAGGAGGGTGGGCATCTGCACCAGCCAGCTCGGGGCATACTGGCGTAGGAGCGCCAGAAAGTGCGGGCCCGCAGGCCCCCGACAGAGCCGTGCAAGGGCCTCCAGCACCGGCAGATAGGCGTCTCCCGCCCCATACTGTTCGATGCACTGCCCGTGACCAATCCCCAGCGCCCCATCGCCGGCCACGCGCGCTATGAAGGCCGCCACCAGGGTGGTCTTGCCAATGCCCGCCTCGCCCGTCACGAAGGCGACCTGTCGCTCGCCCTGCACGGCTTTGGCCCACCACTGCTGCATCTGGGCGCTCTCCACCTCCCGCCCAACCAGCAGCGGAGGGGGAGCGGGGGGGACGAGGGGAGGGGGAGCGGCCGGGAGTCGGTCGGCGACAGTGACCGGCGCCATGAACCGGTACCCTCTGCCGTGCACGGTCTCGATGCACCGCGGCGTCCGTGGATGGTCCCCCACCGCCTGGCGAATCTCGCGTATACACACCGCCAGCGCCGCCTCACTCACATGGGTCTGGGACCACACGATCTCCAGAAGTTCGTCTTTGGTCACCAGCTGCCCCGCATGCTCTGCCAGGTAGCGCAGGACAGCAAACGCCTTGTGCGTCAGGTGGAGCGCCTCCGGCCCACGCCACAGCCGCTCGTTTCCCACGTCGAGACAAAAGGGCTCGAAGATCAGAATGCGTTGTTCCGGCATGGTTCTCCCTCGCATCTCGCATGCACGGTGCACACACGGGTCATGCCGAGCACATCGCAGTGAGGTGCAGCGGTCGCTTTCGCTGTGCGCGCCTGGTGGGATCTTAGGAAAATCTCAGACAGATCTTAAAACTTTCTTAAGACTTCTGCTCCCCCTAGGGCTATCTTTCTGCCATATGGCATGCTGTGGTACAGGGCAGGAAGTCAGAGTGGCGATCCCTGGCACTCGATACTGCTCCCGTGAAAGAAGGACAAGGACAAGAAGAAGGAGCAAGTCATGCGTAGCAAAGAAAACGTCAAGGTGATGCGCGACATCTTCGGCGCGATCGAGCGACGTGACGAGCGACGGTTCCTCGAGCTCGTCCATCCCGATTGCGAAATGTACTGGCCGCCATCGCTCCCTTACGGGGGCACTGCACGCGGTCTGCAGCAGGAGGGTCCAACGTGGAGCGCAACATGGAGCCCTCTGCAACCGACCGAGGCTGAGCGCAAGATGGAGCCGCGCGTTGTGGCGGCGAGCGAGGATGAAGTCGTCGTGCTCTGGCGCCAGAGAGGCATGACCCTGGCCGGCGACCGATGTGACGAGGAGGTGCTAGGCCTATATCACGTCCGTGGAGGGAAGCTCGCCCGCGCCCAGATGTTCTACTTCGATACCGCCGCGGTGGTCCGCTTCTTGGCGCAGGCCACGGGCCAAGCGACTGCACCGCAGCTGTAAGGGAGGAGGTCGGCTATGCAAGCCATCGCGCTGTGCCTTTCCAGGTACACGATACTGTATGTGCGGCTCGCCTTGGGTATCACCTTTCTCGCCGCCGTTACAGACCGATTTGGGCTATGGGGTCCTCCGGGCACTAGCAATGTAGCCTGGGGGAATTTCGACAACTTTCTGGCCTATACGGCACAGCTGAACCCCTCTCTGCCGACGGCCTGGATTCCCACGCTGGGCTGGATCGTCACCCTGGCCGAGGTGGCGTGTGGTCTGGCCCTGATCGTGGGCTTCCAAACCCGGAGGGTTGCCGTGGTCAGCGGGCTGCTGTTGTTGGCGTTCGCGCTCGGGATGATCAGGGGTGCAGGCATCAAGGCGCCGTTAAATTTTTCGGTGTTTTCTGCCTCAGCGGGAGCCCTCCTGCTGGCAACAAGTGCCCATAACCCGGTGAGTATTGATATGTTGCGCGAGTGGCAGACACGCAAACGGCCACGACAACAACAGGCGTCCGCGTTGACCACGCATGCGACAGGTTGTGCATTGTGCTGAAACATACCCCTTGCATTGTCATTGCCTTGAAAACCTTTGTCCAACTGCGGCTTTTCACACCGTCTCGCAGTGGCGCCAACACGCGCTAGCCGCTGTTCCTCCGTCGCTGCGGCCATTGGACGCGGCTCACTGCCAGCGTTGGACGTGCAAATCCAGGAAGAGGGTACCACCACAAGTGAGAGAGCACCTGATGGGAGCACAGGATGGGCACATCCTGCCCCACATACCGCAAGAGGAGAGCGACATGGCGGCCTATATCATTGGTCTACGGCGGTCGGAACCTCGGGGGACGGCTTGGTTAGAGGCATATCTCTCGAAGACGCCCGCCCTGATCGCAAAACACGGCGGCACGGTGTTGATCGGGGGCAACTCGCGGCAGTCCCTGATGGCCCTGGAAGGGGAGGCTTCGACGCCCCTCTCCATCGTCGTCTTGGAGTTCCCGTCGCTCGAGCACGCCCAAGCCTTTCACAACGACCCGGACTACGCGCTGCTGAAACAGTTGCGCCAGGCCAACATTGACATGGAGGTCTTTGTCGTAGAACCAGTGTGAGTACGAGCAGGCGTGGCCCGCTTTTTATCGGTTCTGCCCATGCAGTGAGATGCCCTTCAGGCATGACGTTGCTCCTACTCCACACCACCAGAGACGGAGGGTCACAGAGGATGCGAGTCCCTCGGGAGCAGTTTCGGAGCCTCAGCCTTGCAGTCCATGGCCTCTTGAGCGATGTCCCACTCCACGACGTCACGGCTGTCGACCTACCGGGGGGAGGCGCTGGGCGCACGATTGCGGACGTGCGAGCGCTCCTGGCACGCGAGAACGTCCGGGCTGCGAACCCCATAGTGCGAGGCCTCTTCGCGCTGCGCGTACTGCTGGGACGGCTGTTTGGCTGGGACTCTGACATGCACATGCATCAGGAGACGTCGTCTATCCATCGGCTCAGCAGCGACATCAAACGTCGTTCGGCTCTGACACCCGGTGCACTGGACGGCCCGTTCCGTGTATTGTACGTGCTTGAGAGAGAGTCGCTGGCAGAGGTTCGGAACGCGACCGTGCACGCCTTCCTGGCGTCCGTGCTTACAGAGACTCCCTGCGGATATCGTCTGTACTGGGCGGTCTATGTGCAACCCGTGTCCCGGCTCACCCCGCTCTACATGGCGCTTATCGAGCCGTTCCGCCGGTACATCGTCTATCCTGCGATCTTGCGCAGGATCCGGAGAGCCTGGGAGGAGCGCTACACACGCCCTCGCGATCCACGTGCATCGGATACCGTCTGACCTCGCACCAGACTGTGCAAAAACCCTGTTTTTGTAGCGTGTGAGCTGTACAAGTTGTTGATTTTGTTAGACCGCATTTTCGAAAAATTGACTTTTAACAATGAGTTGCGCTTCTCGAACAACGCGGGAGCATAAGACCTCGGAATCCAATAAGAGCGAAAAGTGTTGTGCAGTGGGTATGACCCCTTCAAACACGCCTACACGGTTCGGAAGGCGGGGAGGGCGAGAGCCCTTTCCGACCCCTATTACCGTGGTGTAGTGTATCAGCAGGGCACAGGCATGGTTTGCCTCGCGTTTATGGCATGGAAATGCCATCGCGGTTGGAGGATCCGAGCGCATCGAGCAACGCCTTGGCCTCTTGGAGGTCCGCCGTGTCAAAGCCCTCGGTGAACCAGCCGTAGACTGGTGCCAGGAGCTCGCGGGCTTCCTCCCGCTTGCCCTGCTGCTGCCACAGGCGTGCCAGGCGCATGGCCGCCCGCAGTTCCAACGCTTTCGCCTCCTGGCCGCGAGCCACGTCCAAGGCCTGCTGCAACCAGGCTTCCCCCTCTGCCGACGGTGTCCCCGGCTGCCGCAGGCACAAGACACCCCGGAGGCGATGCACTTCCGCTTCCCAGTAGCGTTGCTCCTGCTGCTCCACCAGAGGATGGGCCTCGGCCAGCGCCTGCAGACCGTCGTCCGTGTGGCCCAGGTGCGCAGCAACGTCCGCGCGCAGGGTGCCCAAGTAGGGGACGAGGAGTGCTGCCCCAGTGGTGCGGTAGGCGGCGATGCCCTGGTGGACCTGGGCCATCCCTGCCTCGCCCTGCCCCTGCATGGCCCGTGCCCACCCACACAAGATTGTTCCTATGGCCATCCACAGCGGAAAGCCCTGCGCAGTCGCGAGGGCGACGGCGGCCTCTGCGTGCGCGTGCACGGCCGGCACATCCCGGCGACACTGCGCGAGGATGGCCGTGTAACACCGTACAAACGCCAGATCATAGGGATGCGCGAGCTCGTGCGCCAACGTCAGGGCCTCGCGGACGCGGGCCAGGGCTTGCTCCGGGTACCCGAGAAACCACAGGACCTGCGCGGCATAGAGTCGGCAGATCAGCCCCGGATCTCGACCTATGTGAAACACCGGAGCACGGCGCTGGTCTAGGGGGTCGCGGGCGATGCCTGCCTCCAGGTGTGTATGGGCCGTTGGCAACACACCCAAGTAGAACCACGTCACCCCGAGGGTATGGTGGGCGACGACCGCGTACGCAGGGTCGTGGGCCCGGTGAGCCAGGCGTAGCAACGTGTCCCCGAGCTCGCGAGCGATCTGCAACTGCGACCGCGCAATATGAAACCGCTACAGACCAAACAGAACCTGGACCAGCTCTGGCGTCTCGCCCGCCTGCTGACACAACACACGTGCCTGGGTGTAGGCCTGCTCCACCTCGGGCGCGGCGGGTCCTTTGGTGATCTGCAGGGCCGCACCGAGGGCGATGTACAGGGGCAAGGCGTACCGGGTCCGCTCGGGGGCCTCGGGCAGGTGGGGCACCAGGGCGAGCGCGCGCTGGAGCGCGGTGGCTGCTTCGCGATGGGCATAGCGCCGCTCCGCCGTGTCCGCCACCAGCCGCAGGTACGTGATGGCGTGCACCCACACGGCCCCGGCTTCAAAGTGATACGCCAACTCGGCTGCCACGTCGCTGAGCTGCGTCGCGAACACTCCCTCCATGTGCTCGCCGAGGCGCCGGTGTAGCGTAGCCCGGCGTCCCGGTGCCTGCCGCCCATAGCACACCTCACGGTACAGCGCATGGACAAAGGCATAGCGTGGTGCGAGGCTGCCGTCCGGCGATACCTGGTGCGGGTCCGCGGTGCGTACCAGGTGTCGCCGCCGTACCAGCGTCTCGCACAGCGCTTCAAAGGACTCGGGCTCCTGGTGCGCGGCCGCCGCGCAGATGCTTGTGGTGAACACCGTGCCGGCGACACTTGCGATCTCCAGCACCCGCTGCTCCTCCGGATGCAGGCGCGCAATCTGGGCGTCGATCATCTGGCGGAGACTTTCCGGCACCCCGAGCGCGATGTCCGCGATTGGCACCCGGAGATCCCAGCCGTTGGCCTCCCGAGCGAGGAGGCCCTGCTGAGTCAGGTGGTCGAGCACGGCTCGCATGAACAACGGGTTGCCTTCCGAGTGGCGAGAGACCAACCCCGCCAAGCCATCCGGGAGCGGAGCGCCAGCGGCCGCAGCGGCGAGATAGGCCGCGACGTCGGCTTCGCTTAGCGGCTCCAACGCAATGTCGTGACACAACTGATGCACCCGCAGTTCCTGCGTCAATGCCTGCCAGGGATGGTCCCCCACGGCCAGGTCCATCGGCCGGGAGGTGGCGACCAGCAGCAGCTGGGCGGGCGTCCGGCGGCGCGCCAGCGCTGCGAGCAGATCGACCGTGGCGTGGTCCACCCACTGCAGATCTTCGAAGATGAGCAGGAGCGGCCGGTCCGCCGTGAGGGTCTCCAGCGCCTCCGCCATCTCGCGCAGCATGCGCTCGCGCGTGGCGCCCAGGAGTTCGCGCTGCAGGGTCTCGCGGAGCTCACGGGTCACCAGGGCAGGAAACTGCACCAGCCAAGTGGGCGCGTGCACGGCCAGGGTCTGCACGACCGCGTCGCCGCCGGCCCCCCGGCACAACTGCCCGAGCGCTTCCAGCATCGGGTAGTAGGCTTCCATGCCACCGTAGCCCTCCAGGCATTGCCCGCGTGCCAGGCGCAGGCCCGGCACCTCCGCCGTGGCCTGCTGCTGGAAGGCGTCGACCAGGGCGGTTTTGCCGATGCCCGGCTCCCCCGTGACAAAGACCAGCTGGCGCTCCGCCTGCAGCGCCAGCTGCAAGTACCCGCGCAACTCCCCGAGCCAGTGCCCGCGGCCTACCAATGTGCCGTAGGCCGGGGGCGTCGGCACATTGGTGGGCTCCGCCATGGCGCTGTCGCGGACCGCCGCCAGAAATTGGTACCCACGCCGGGGCAGGGTCTCCAGAAACCGCGGCTGCGTCGGCGAGTCCCCGAGTGCCCTGCGGATGGTGAAGATGTGATGGCGCAGGACTTCCGGTTTGATGTACGTCTCCGGCCACACGGCCTCGAGCAGCTCCTCCTGTGTCACCAGCCGACCGGCGTGCGCCACCAGATAGCACAGCACGGCAAAGGTCTTCGGCGGCAAGAGAATGCGCTCGGCGTCAGCCGTCTCCCGGTGGCGCCAGAGACACTGGTTGACGAGGTCCAAGCGGAAGGGCGTGAACTCCTGCATAATCGCCTCCTCCAAAGAGGCTCGGCCGTGCTCCGCGGCCGCTGGCCAGACCGGCGTCGGGCACCCCCGATGTTCGTTTCCTCCTCGTCTCTTTGCTCATCGTGTCAGCGTCTGAGGATACCATAAACGGAACGGACACGCTTTTTGCATGCAAACAGGACGGCAAGAACACACCTGCACCCGGGCCTTCCCTTATCCTCATTGTAAGGTTGAAGGAGGAGTGTAAAGAGAAAGCTATGACACAGAACACACTGAACAGAGTTCCAGCCATATTCGAGGAAACGGTTGCCGAGTGAGAGCGCGTGATCTGCCAACGTGAGAGCAGCGCGGTTATGCACAGCCTCGATGGTAGTGATATCCAAGTAATGCTCGCGGGCAGATACCACAGCGCAACCTGTTGAGAATCCATAGCCTCTATGTAAAGCAGACCCGAAAAAGCATTACATGGAGCATACTACCCTTTGAAGAGGTGGCAGCCATGACGCAGGGCATCCGGTCTTGTATCGTCACAGGTCTCACGTGGCCTGACCGTCCTCTCTGGCTGGTGGTGCGTATCGTCTTCGTGGGCGTGCTGCTGGCGAGCGCCATCTCTGCCGCTGAACCGCCGTTCATGCCGCTGGAGCCGCGCGCTACGGAACCGCAGGAGCCTATTACGCCCATCCCACTGTCCCTGGCGCTTGATCCGCCACGGGTCGCCCTTGGCGAACGGCTGTTTCACGATGTGCGGCTCTCGCACGACAATACGCGCGCCTGCACCACGTGCCATCCGCTTCAGCGCGGCGGCATGGACGGGCGGCCCCGTGCCATCACGGCCAATGGGACCCCGCACCCCCGCAATACCCCGATGATCTTCAACGTGGGCCTCAATGCCGCGTTCAACTGGGACGGCATCGCGAATACCTTAGAGGCCCATGCCGAGATAGTACTTCTGAATCCCAAACTGATGCACACGACCTGGCCAGAACTCCTGACCAAATTACAGGCCGAGGCCGACTATGTGACCCGCTTCAACACCGCCTACGCAGAAGGCCTGACGCCCGCCAATGTGTTGGATGCCCTGGCCAGCTTCGAGCGCTCCTTGCTCACACCCAACGCCCGTTTCGACCGCTATTTACGGGGGGAGAAGCAGGCGCTGACGGCGCCAGAGCAGCACGGGTATCGCCTGTTCAAGTCCTATGGGTGCGTGGCCTGCCACCAGGGGATGAATATTGGCGGCAACATGTATCAGAAATTCGGCATCTTTGCGGCGCCTGGCGGCACGAGCAGCCCGGAGGCGGTCGTCGACTTGGGGCGCTATGTCGTCACGCAGGTGCCACGCGACCGCGAGGTGTTCCGCGTGCCGAGCCTGCGCAATGTCGCGGTGACTGCCCCGTATTTTCATGATGGGCGTGCGGCTACGCTTGAGGAGGCCGTGGACACGATGGGGAGAGTCCAGTTAGGGAGGACCATACCACCAGAGGAAATTGCGTTGATCGTGCAGTTCCTGCATACCCTGACCGGCGAATATCACGGTCGGCCGGTAGCGACATTTGTACAGGAGCACAGTGATGGGTATGAGTAAAGTGTGGCAGCCTTTGTCAGTCGTCTCTGGCCTCCTGCTGCTCCTCACCTACTTGCTGCTCCAGAGCCGGAGCCCGGACCTGGCGCTGCGGACCCGCATGCACGAGGCCATACAGACGCTGCAACTGCACGATACGGAGCTGACCCGCGACGTGTTGCTGGCGCGCGCCGGGCTGCTCCCCAATTATGATGCGCTACCGCGGACCGGGCAGAGTCTGTCCCGGACTGTGGGAATACTGCGCGCTGAGAGCGCCACGCTCTCGGGCCAGGCGGCCCAGGCCATGGGCCGGCACGTCGAGGCCCTGGCGGCCGCGCTACACCGGAAGTTGACCTTAGTCGAGTACTTCACCTCGGACAACGCCGTGCTGCGGAACTCCATGATGTATCTCACCTATGTGGGGCAAACCCTGGACGCACGCGTCGAGGCGGAGCCAGCAATAGCGGCAGACATCGCCGCCCTCTCGCACGTGCTGCTGCGGTTCACACACACGCCAGAACTGCGCGTGGGCCAAGAGGTCGAGGCAGCGCTTCAGCGCCTGTCAGATGTTCCTCACTTTCCGCAGGACCTCCACATGCTGGTCGCCCATGGGCGGCTCATGGTGGCAGTCCTGCCGCAGGTCGATGCCCTCGTGCGCCAGATCATCGCCGCACCAACGGCGGCCCATGCCGCGGCCCTCCAGGATACTGTGCTGCAGTATGCCACCAGGGCCGAGGCACGGGCGCAACGGTTTCGGGTGCTGCTGTATCTGGTGGCCGTCATGCTGCTGGGCTATCTCCTTTACCAATTCGCACGGCTGCGGGCGCATGCCCGCGACCTGCGCCGTGCCAATGCCGACTTACAGCGGGAGATCGGTGAGCGCCAGCAGGCAGTCGCCGCCTTGCGCGCCAGTGAAGAACGCTTCCGGGCCATAACGGAATCGGCGAATGACGCCATCATTTCTGCTGATAGCGCAGGCTGCATTGCCTCCTGGAACGCGCGGGCGGAAGCGATCTTCGGCTACACAGCAGAGGAAATCCTGGGCGCCCCCCTCACGCGCCTGATACCCGCATGCGACCAGGAAGCCCACGGGCAGCGCTTGACGCAGTGGTCTGCCACCGGCGCTGCACATCTGATCGGCACCACGACAGAATGCTCCGGCGTGCGGAAAGACGGTAGTGCGTTCCCGCTGGAGATTTCGCTCTCAACCTGGTCTACAGCGTACGACCACTATGTGACGGGCATTATTCGCGACCTCACCGCCCACAAGCAGTTGCAGGAAACGACCCGCCAGCAGAGGCTGCAGCTCATCCAGGCTAACAAGATGACGGCCCTGGGCATGCTGGTATCAGGCGTGGCGCACGAAATCAACAATCCAAATCAGGTGGTGTTAATGAACGCCAAGATGCTGGCGACAGCATGGGACGATGCGGTAGACATCCTGGACACCTACGCGCAGGACAACGGCACCTTTGCGCTCGCCGGCTTGCCCTACACCGAGATGCGCGACACCCTCCCTGCGCTCGTCCGCGACGTGCACGACAGTGCGCTGCGCATCGAGAGAATCATCGATGACCTCAAAGATTTTGCACGTCCACGCGTGCGGGGCGTGCACACCGTCGTGCAGTTGAACGACGCCGTCCAGCGCGCGCTGCGGTTGCTGGGACATTTCATCAAACAGCACACGGACCACTTTCACGTCGACCTTGCTCAGTGTTTACCGTCTGTGCGAGGGGATGCGCAGCACGTCGAGCAAATCGTGGTGAATCTCCTGACCAACGCCCTGGAGGCGCTGCCTGACAGGAGGCGCGGGGTCACTGTGACCACCGCCCGCGACACCGCCCAGCGCTGTGTGCTGCTCGAGGTGCGCGACGAAGGGGTCGGGATTCCGCCGGAGCATCTCGCCCGCTTGTGTGATGCGTTCTTCACCACCAAGCACGAGAGCGGGGGGACAGGCCTCGGGCTGGCCATCACCGCCTCACTCGTCCGTGTGCATGGGGGCGGACTCACCTTTGCGTCCGAGCTAGGCAAGGGCACATGCGCACGGGTCACCTTGCCGTACCACGATGCAGAGCAGCTGCCTCCACGAACCATACTCTCTACTCACGAGGAGACATCGCTGCCATGACACACGTGTCCGCCTTCCCAGTCCTACTGGTCGATGACGATCCGCAGGTGCTGCACAGCGCCAGCATCGTCCTGCGCACCGCGGGGGTGGCGCAGGTTATCACGGTCGAGGATAGTCGCGCTGTGATGCCGCTGTTAGCGGAGCAGGAGGTCGGGGTGTTGGTGCTCGACCTCACCATGCCCCATCTCTCCGGCCATACGCTCCTGGAGCAGGTGGGCAGGGAGTATCCCGATATCCCGGTCATTCTCATGACAGCGACGAATGATCTGGAGACGGCGGTACAGTGTATGCAAACCGGCGCCAGCGACTATCTGGTGAAGCCGGTGGAAGAGAGCCGGCTGGTCTCGTCGGTCAAGCGCGCGCTGGAGAATCGCACCTTGCAGACGGAGGTGTTGTCCCTCAAGGAACGCCTTCTGGCCGATACCCCGCACCAGCGGGAAGCTTTCGCCGAGATCATTACTCAGAGCCAGGCCATGTTTGCCATCTTTCGGTATATCGAGGCCATTGCGCCGTCACCCCAACCGGTCTTGATTACCGGGGAAACTGGCACGGGCAAGGAACTCGTCGCGCGGGCCTTGCATCGGCTCTCAGCCCGCCCGGGAGAACTCGTGGCGGTCAACGTGGCCGGCCTGGATGATACCATGTTCTCCGATACCTTATTCGGTCATACGCGGGGCGCGTTTACCGGCGCCGAGCGGCCCCGGGACGGCCTGGTGACGAGCACAGCCGAAGGCACCCTGTTCCTCGACGAGATCGGTGACCTGTCGATGGCGTCGCAAGTCAAATTGCTACGTCTCCTGCAGGATGGGACCTTTTATCCCCTCGGCGCGGATCGACCGCGGCAGAGCCGCGCCCGCATCGTGTGCGCCACCAATAGCGACGTCACCCAGGGTGTCAGCACGGGCATGTTTCGCAAGGACTTGTATTACCGGCTGCGCACCCACCATCTGCATCTGCCACCGCTACGTGCCCGCACCGGCGATCTGCCTCTCCTGGTGCATTATTTCGTGGACAAGGCGGCTGGCATGCTTGGCAAGATGACACCGACGGTACCGCTCGCCCTCTATCCGCTGCTCAACACCTACAGCTTTCCGGGCAACGTGCGCGAATTGGAAGCGTTCATGTTCGATGCGGTGGCCCGTCATCAGGGGACAACCCTGGCGCTCCACAGCTTCATCGAGGCCATTGGTGGTACGCCATCACTCGCGAGCACCGCGCCGCCCGAGGCGTCCTCAACGGCGCTCACGGTGCAGTTCCCGCAGCGGCTGCCCACGCTCAAAGAGGCCGAGGAGGCCGTGATCACGGAGGCCTTACGCCGCGCTGAGGGCCATCAGGCCGTGGCGGCGGTACTCCTGGGCATATCGCGACAAGCCCTGAACCAACGTCTCCACCGTCAGCGCTCGAGATGCCCTGCCAAACCGGCAGAATAGCTGACAGGGCACCCGTCGGCGGAGACGCGCGCCGCCACGCGATCACGGGGGCGGGGCAACATTGGTTGCTCCGTCAACGCCCGTTGCGCGGCACGATGACCTTGGTTCACAAGCCTTCCCGCTGCTCCGCGCTGCCCCTGTCAGGTTGTGTCAGAGGCAGGAGACCCGCCTTCATAGCCCTCTCTTTTTTCTAACGTCTTGATACAAGAAGCCTTCACGGAACCGTGGTGGTCTGGCACAGGGGATGCAATCAGATGCGTCGTGTCCTGCTCACCTTAAGCCTCCAGTGTTGCAGCAGATCATCCGCGTGCGACCGGCCCACGGTCGCGACACGCTGCGCACCTTGCAGCAACGCCGCGGTGAGCGGTACCACTCCGCAGCGGGTCCTATAGAAGGGAACATCCCATATGCGCTGCACTGGCGGCACTTACAGCACAGTGCACCACAAGAAGAGAGAGGAATCAGCTATGCGAGGGAAGTGCATGCGTATGACGCTGGCCCTAGGCTTGCTTGTGGCCGCATTCCATCTGGCTCCACAGCCGGCCAGGGCGGAAGAGGCAACGACATTCAATCTTGAGAAGGCCATGACGGAAGCCAAGACCCCGACACAGCATGAGGCGATGGCGTCCTACTATGACCGGGCAGCCGCCACCGCGCGCGCCAAGGCGGCGGAGGCCCGCACACTGGCGGCGACCTATCGGGATCTGGCAATGACAGGGCGAAGCGCGTTCCAGATCGGGGATCACTATCGACAGCTGGGGCCGTACTATGAGCGCCTGGCCGTCGACTATGCCGCCCGTGCTGCGGCCCATCGGCAGCTGGCGCAGGCGGTGGCCCAGAAGCCGCAGTAAGCGGTGGGACCGATGGAGAGTCGTAGGAGCGACGCTCTGCCTGCAGAGCGTCACTTCCGCAAGATAACCAAGAAGCTTCGCAGGATCCAAAACCCCTGGAGAGTCACAAAACGGTCGTGTTATAGATGTGGACTTCCGCTGTCATGATCGCCGCATTGTATGGCAAGCGCAATACATTTGGACTGCGCGCGTGACACCCCAACTCCACATCTACAACATCACCTTTTATTCATAGTGTGCACTATCCTCACTATTATTTCCCACATAGAAATGCATAGATTGTTGTCTATCAACCACTGCGAGGATGGTTTGTCCATCTGCGAGAGCAATCTTGGGGGTAGACAAGGAAGATGGGCATGAGGCGTCCGACCGCTGTTGATGTCTTCCAAGCTTATAGGTCCAGAGAAGTGCAACGATGGAGACCGACATGAAGGCGACACAACGGCAAAGAGAGATCCCTGACTTCACAGCCTGCTCCTGTGTGTGAGGCAGAAAGGTTACATATTGAAATTAATTATACTCAAACGAGATAGCGCAACACAGGAAAGATCGGCGGTCTCCAAGGGAGTGGAGGGCATCGCTTTGTCATGGTGGCCGCATGCACAGCGCGTTACAAAAGAGCGACGGTGCATGCGGCATTGCGGGGCCAGATAATCTGGAAGAGATACAGCAAGACGACCACCACTAAGGGAACTCCTAGCTTGATGACGAAACCCTGATCCGGGACGGAGAGGTAGAGCAGGGGTTCTCAGGAGGCCTACCCGTGAGAGTACGTCACAAGTCTCCTAGTGTACCCAGCAGAAGCGGAGGAGCACGCCGCACCATCCCTCTCTCGCACCCGTCTTCACCACCGTGAACGCACCTCCGGTGGGCCTGCGAGGGTTAGGGCAGGCTGAAGCAGTCGCCTCCTCGGCGTCGCACGGCACGTTGGAGGCGGTGGATCGACCGCAGGCGCCCCTGCTCCCCGCGTGTGCGGTCACGCCTGCACGATGCAGAACTCGTTCCCCTCGGGATCCGTCATGACCGTCCAGGTCATGCCATGTTCCTGGTGGGTATCGTGCTCCCTCGCGCCGAGCCCGCATAAGCGTGCGACCTCGGCAGCGCGGTCCGCCGCCTGGAAGTCGAGATGCATCCGGTTTTTCACCGTCTTCCCGTCGGGCACCTTCAGAAATAGCAGGCGCACGGGATCCGTGGCAGACGTCAGGAGAGCGACATCGGGCGTGTTCTCAGCAAGCTGCCGCCCTGTCGCGGCTGCCCAGAACGCGGCGAGCCGCCCAGGATCGACGGCGTCAAAGGTGATGTTGGTAAGTTCCATGGTCGGAGTCCTCCTTGCGCATGCCATCGGATTGAGCGGTGGACAGCGACCCTCCGAGGGTGAGGACCGCTCAGCCCTTGGTTCCTCGTTGATACACGACGCGCGTCCGCAACACAACTCATATCATAACACCACCAATATCAGTACGTTGAACTTTTCTCACGCCATCTGGGAGCATCAGCATTTTTCTGGCGCGGTGTCGATTTGCGTAGGTGCCGTCCGACTTACTGATGAAGAAAACATGGGAGGCGCACACCTCCAATACCTGCTGAAGTCCCTGGAAGCGCAGGCCCTAAGTAGGCGCAACCGCACGGGAGCAGGGTCACGTGGCATCCGCACAGCTCATGCAAGCATTCCATGCCAGCGGGCCAGGTTTGTCGACCGTCAAGACCACCAACGCAATCTTCCCCGGCGATGCCAGCCATCCCAGCGCGCCCTACGGGCTGGGCGTGCGCGTGCCGATGCTCGTGGTCTCGCCCTGAAGCAAAGGTGGGTGGGTGAACTCACAGCTGTTCGACCATACCTCCAAAGATCTCTGAAGTAAGATGCAAGGCCTCGATCCTCACAGCAAACCTGCCTGTCATACAGCTAGACACCATGGCTGATGCTCTCGGCAGAAAAGCCATGGCACTTGTCGCAGTCGGGTGGTGCAACATTGGTTGCACCGTCAACGCCCATTGCCCGGCACGATGCCCTTGATGCGCCAGCCTGCCCGCGGCTTCCGCGCTGCCCCTGTCATGTTGTGTCGTAGGGATGAGACCCGCCTTCATCGTCCTCTCTGTCTTCTAACGTCTTGATACAAGGAAGCTTGCACGGAATCGTGGCGGCCTGGCACGGGGGATGCATTTAGATGCGTCGTGTCCTGCTCGCCGTGAGCCTCCGGTGTTGCAGTATGTGGGAATCGCTGCAAGGCAGAGGAGTGGCAGCAGGCTGGAGGGGAGCCGCCGGGATGGCGGCGAAACTGATGGAGAGTCGCAAGAGCGACGCTCTGCATGCAGAACGTTACATCCGAAAGATAACCAAGAAGCTTCGCAGGACCCAAAACACCTGGAGGGTCACACAGCAGAAAGGCAGGAACGGACATGAATATGGCGATCAAACAGGCGGAATATATCTGGCTTGACGGAGCCGCGCCGGTGCAACGGCTGCGCTCCAAGTCTCGCATCGTCGCGTTACCAGATACGGATCCGGTGATTGCAACTTTCCCCGAGTGGTCCTTGTAATCCATGAACAACGGTTCGGCGAGGCGTGGCAACAAAAGCTGCTGGAAGACAGGTGCGCTGTCGTCCTTGCAGCAGCCTGCAACTGGTGCGGATGCACCTTGATGCTCTAGCTTACACATTATCCATTCTGACTTCTGGTCAAGGAGGCCCATTGCGATAGGCCTCGTTTTAGCTGACGAAACAGTTTTCGCCGGTCGATCATTTGGTGCGCTGCGCGAGGCGCAGGGAGAGGTGGTCTTTCACACCGGCATGGATAGCAGCTTCCCACACAGGAGGACCTATGTTGTTACAGACGACGGACGACAACTACAGGAAGAGAAGAGCCGCTATGCCTCCCGACATCTTCTGGGAGCATCCCGACTTCCTATGGCCATGGATACAGCATTGGGAACGGCAGCAAGAAGCCGCTCGTTATCGCTTGGCACGTGAGGTGTGCGCCCGCGCTTGGCGCCAGCGCACACCTCCCCGACGGATGTTGGGGCCGGTGCGGTGGGGGTGGCTCCAGCGACTCAGGGGATGCCAAATCCAATACCGCCTGTGGCATCTGCTTCGTAGCACAGGTGCTCTGAATATATTACACACCCTTGTATCAATGCGCTTACGCCGGATACGTGTTGTGGACAGGAGGAATCGTTATGGTACTAGTGACATCGCTTCTCACAACCATTGCAGGGAAAGTTCCTGTCATCATCGCTCATCCTGAGCTGTCGCATAGGTTTTGTAAGGAGAAGTCATATGACACCTGCAGCATATCTGGATCGTGCCCGCGCCTTGCTCCCCACCCTGCGTGAGCGGGCCGCGGAGGCGGAGCGCTCGCGACGGCTGCCCGAGGAGACGCTCAAGGACTTCCAGGAGGCGGGGCTCTTCCGCGCCCTCCAGCCCAGGCACTACGGCGGCTATGAGCTTGATCCCGCCACGTTCTACCAGGCCGTGATGGATATTGGCACGGTTTGCGGCTCGAGCGCCTGGATCCTCGGCGTGGTCGGAATCCATAACTGGCATCTCGGCCTCTTCCATCCGCAGGCGCAGGAAGATGTCTGGCACCACAACACCAGTACCCTACTCTCAACGTCTCTTGCCCCGACCGGCACTGTCGAACGCGTTGACGGCGGCTTTCGCCTGCATGGTCGCTGGTCGTTCTCCAGCGGCTGCGACTTCTGCCAGTGGGTTGTGCTGGGCGGCATCGTGCCACCGCTGCGCGAGGGTGAGCCCCCCGATCCGCGCACCTTTCTGATACCGCGCAGCGATTACACGATCGACGACAATTGGTATGTGATGGGCTTATGTGGTACGGGCAGCAAGGACATCGTGGTGGAGGACGCGTTGGTCCCAGAGTACCGGACCCTCTCGTACCACGATATGTTCCATCTGCGGTATCCCGGCACAGCGCTCAATGAGGCTCCCCTCTATTGCCTCCCCTTTGGTAGTCTCTTTCCCTGTGCCATTGCCGCCCCGGCGGTAGGTACGGCCCTTGGCGCACTGCACACCTTTCGGGAACAGACCAAGACGCGCGTATCGGCGCGCGACAGTATGAGCGTGGCTGAAGACCCGTTCATCCAGTTCCGCCTGGCAGAAGCCACCGCCGAAGTGGATGCCGTGCATGACCGGCTGCTCCGCAACTGCGAGGAGATGATGCGCCTGACCCGCACCGGGCAGGAAATTCCCCTGGCCTACCGAGCGCGCTACCGATGGGATGCCGCCAAGGCGGTGGACTGGAGCGTGCGGGCCGTGGACCGCCTGTTCGAGGCCAGCGGCGGCCGCATCGTCTTTCTCAAGAACCCGCTGCAGCGCGCCTGGCGTGATGTGCATGCCATGCGGGCACACGCCAGCAACAATCCTGAGCGGGCCGCTGCCGTCTTCGGCCGCTCCGAGTTGGGCTTGCCGCCCCAGGATCTGAGATTCTAACTCGATCACTGAACAGCACGCAGCCCACACTGCAAAGGCTACCACTGGACGCGTGTGCGCAGTCCAGAGACGGGTGAACCTTGGCTGCTGCGTGCGGAAGCGGTCCGCAGGTGGATCACGACCTGATACCGCGCGGAACGAAGTGGGCCTGCTTCGATCCAGTCCGGACAAAGCACCGACATTTCAAGTCGAGCAAATGTTGCTGCAGGAAGATGGGAGCGGACCGGTTTCGCGGCCCGCTTTCCCAGCTTCGACAGACGGAGACACGGCAAAAAACCATCACACGTGCTCGGCGCAACACGAGGAAGCTTCCGGCTTCTCAATTGCCGAAGCGCTCTCGGCTGGCCAGTATGGTCTCGCGGCATCCGCCAGCCGGCCGTCTTCGTAGCGATCATGGTGGCGCACCCAGGCCATGGGAAAATACAAACCACCTTCATCCCGGCCCTTCGGCACGAGATCAAGATAGTTGTAGGTATGCATCCCTGTTTCCGCACCGCGCGCGTATGTCGAGTACGTGTGGAAAACGTCGTTTCCGTCTTTGTAGAAGACACTGAACCCCGGGGCTTCTTCGCTGGGATGACCGCTGGTGCCGAAGTTGTAAATATCGCTCCTGGCCAGTTCTTCTTGTGTGAACGACACGCCATAGTCGCGGTTGAAGTCGTTGTTGTACGACGAGACCCAGTTGAATCGCCAGCCCATCCGTGTCTTGAAGGGTTCGATCTTCGCGAGGGGCGCTCGTGAAATCGCGACAAAAGCCACGTCACGCTGAGCCAGATGCACCAGGGTGGCGTCGGTATGGTCCATCACGAAGGAGCAACTTGGGCAGCCCTCCTGCCAATCTGGGCCGAACATGAAGTGATAAACAATGAGCTGACTCTTGCCCTCGAAGAGGTCAGTAAGCGTCTTCGTACCGCTGGGTGAGTCAAAAACGTACGCCTTATCGACCTTGACCCAGGGTAAGCTACGCCGCTCGGCCGCAATCGCATCGCGTTCGCGCGTGAGCTGCTTTTCGCGGGCGAGCAGTTGCTTGCGCGCGATGAGCCACTCATCACGCGAAACAATTTTCGGATGTGTGATCGTGCTGGTTGACATCGTGAGTTCTCCTTTCAGTGACGTTTGCAATGGTGGCGTTTCGTGTGTTCTTCCTACGAGACATCTTCACGGCCAATGCGGCCAGCCCCCCGGTAGAAACCGCGCCGGCCACGACGAATCCCACAGTCACGAAGCAGAATGGACACATGGTTCACCTCCAGGCTAGTAAAGCTTGACCGCGCTTAAGCCACCTCTATATGGGTGACGGGTCAGGAGAGGTGATTTCGACAGGGGGATCGAAAAATTAGCCACGTTTGCGCAGCAGGAACTGTCGCACGGCGGGATCCTCGGCCAGCCCAATGGCCCGGTCGAAGGCGGTCTTTGATTCGGGTATTCTTCCTAGCTGCTGCAACAGGTGAGCGCGAACTGCCCAGTAGGGTTGGTAATCGGCTACGAATCCGGGCTCGATTCGATCCAGAACTGCCAGTCCAGCGTCAGGTCCGTGTGCCTCGCCAGCTGCTGCAGCGTACCCCGTGTGCGTGCCAATGGTGGGCGATATACGGACGAGCTGCTCGTAAAACAGCATGATCGGGACCCACGCGGTCCGGCCACTGCGCACCCGCTCGGCATGCGCGGACTGGATGGCCGCTTCGAGTTGAAAGCGGCCGCTACGACCGTATTTGGATGCTTCGGCAAGATGTGTTTCCGCTTCGTCAATCAATGGCAGGAGCCACTGTTGCGGGTCCTGCTCGGAGAGCGGGATGTAACGGCCGTCAGCACCACGGCGCGCCGGTCTCCGAGCTTCGCAGTGGAGCATGAGGGCCAATAGACCTCGAACCTCCGGTTCCTCGGGCATGAGGTCGAGAAGGACCCGCGCGAGCCAGATGGCCTCCTCGGCGAGATTGCGGCCGCGCTGATCGGCACCCACCATATCGTCCCATCCGATCCCGAAAGCGGCATAGATGGCTTCAAGTACTGCCTCGAGCCGAGGGCGCAAATCACGTTCTTGTGGCACTTCGAATGGAATACCGCCGTCGCGGATCTTGGTCTTCGCGCGCACCAGGCGCTGACCCATGGTGGTGGGTGAAACCAGGAAGGCCTGGGCGATGCGCGCTGCGTCGACCCCCAGGACAGTTTGCAACATTAACGGTGTGTGCATCGAAGGATCGATTGCCGGATGGGCGCACACGAACAGCAGCTTCAACCGTTCATCGGGAAATTTTGCCGACCACGTCAGTTCCTCCTGGTGGTTTCCTCTGAAGAGGAGAAGCGTCGGCTCGCTCGCCAATACGACCTGCTGATGCCGCACAAGATCAATCATCGCATGGCGTGCCGTCGTCAAGAGCCAGGCCGCAGGATTTCGTGGCACACCGTCTCGTGGCCACACGGTGAGTGCGGCCACGAGCGCATCGCTGAGCGCGTCTTCGGCACTCGCCACATCGCGAGTGTGCGAAGCAAGATAGGCGACCAGTCGACCATAGGACTCGCGGGCGACGCGCTCGATCGCGCGGTGGGTCACCGCCTCTCCCCTCGCATTCATTCAGTGACCCTGTGCTTCAACGCGGGAGCGAGCGGACGAACTTCCACCGCGCCGTAAGATGCCGCCGGACAGCGCGCTGCCCAATCTAGTGCAGCATCAAGCGAAGGGAGTTCCAGAATGGTGAACCCGCCCAGTTGTTCCTTGGTGTCGGCATAGGGTCCGTCCTGTACACGCCGTTTTCCTTCCTGAATTCGGACGGTGGTTCCGGTCTCGGGCACGTGCAAGGGGTCTCCCGCGACGAAGATGCCGGCATCGACCAAAGCCTTATGGTACGCCCGCCACGCCCCGATGTAGGCGTCGCTTTGGCGCGTTGCCAAAGCTTCAGGTGACTCGTAGATCAGCAGGGCAAATTGCATAACCTGTGCTCCTTGAGGGACTGTCGTCGGCGCATTAGCTGCCCCTGAACGTATGACGGATGAGGCAGCCCTCGTTCGACAGAGTGAAAGAAATTCTGCGTAATTTCAAGTCGACAACACCGGCCACGACAAGACGCGACCGCATGGCAATGGTCAATACGAGGGGCGCATTATCCTGTTCCAGGAATGCATGCGTCGAGAACCTCATGGTTTGAGTTTATCCCGATTTGCGGCAGGAACTCACGCAGGAGCAGCACATGGCTGACCAGGAGCTACACCAGTGTCGGCTACGGATCGACCATGTCCATAGCAGTGTCAAGCGCTGTCGCAGCGTCAAAGACCGAAGCCGCCTATGGAAGGTGGGCGGCCGCGATCGGGTGAGGGACATCTGCTGTGCCCTGCATAATTCCGGGTTCGTCTTCCCCCTTGGCAGCCAATGATTTAATCGAGATAAACTCAATTTTGTAGCGCGTACAATCTGACGGAGGCGCGATATGTTTCCTCTCCGGTGCAGGGCGCATCGCCTGCAAAGACGTGGGTCTCTTTGAGGCCTTCTCGTGCCCATGGCCATCATCTCCGATCTTCTACAAACTGCTAGAAATTGAGCGGGGGCGCTAGGCCCCGAACAACGTGGCGTATCGCGCCACAAAATCACGGGCGCTGGTCGCCGGCCGGCCGGTGATCGTCTCGACATCCTGCGTGAGGCGATCATACCGATTGGCGGCATGGAGGCGGGCCATGGTCAGCAGATGCTCGAAGACATGGTCCGGCAACTGGCGGCGGCGCAGCTCCTGGTCCCGCCATTGCTCCAGGGGCACATCCACATAGGTGATGGGACGACCGAGGGCGTCCGCATATTCGACCGCCATGGCGTGGAGGTCCTGCGACTGCGGGCCGGTCAGTTCGTAGACGTGGCCGACGTGCGCGGTCGGCTGGGTCAGGATGGTGGCGATCACCTTCGCCACATCCCGCACGTCCACCGGCGACGTGCGGAGGACGCGCTTGAGAAGTTGCAGTCCGACCTCGCGCATGTCGCCAGGGTGACGACGCTCGGCGCCCTGACCGCTTCGATCGCGCACGAAATCAACCAGCCGCTGGCGGGCATCATCACCAACGCCAGCACCTGCCTGCGCATGCTGGCAGCCGACCCGCCCAATGTCGACGGCGCTCGCGAGACCGCACGGCGCACGATCCGGGACGGCAACCGTGCGGCTGACGTGATCGCACGGCTGCGTGCCCTGTTCGGCAAGCGCACCGTGACGATCGAGCCTGTCGACCTCAACGAGGCCGTGCGGGAAGTGATCGCGTTGTCCTGGGGCGATCTGCAGCGCAGCCGGGTGATCGTTCGCACCGAGCTGGCCGACGAGCTGCCGCCCGTCGGCGGCGACCGCGTCCAGCTCCAGCAAGTGATCATGAACCTGTTGCGCAATGCCGCCGATGCCATGGCGAGCGTCGACGACCACCCCAAGCGGTTGCGGGTCAGAACGGAACTCGACGAGGACAGCCACGTTCGGCTGATGGTCGAGGATGCCGGCGTCGGCCTTGGTCCGGAAGGCGCCGAGCGGCTTTTCCAAACGTTCTACACGACGAAACCTGACGGCATGGGCATCGGACTTTCCATCAGCCGCTCGATCATCGAGCGGCACAACGGGCGCCTGTGGGCGCAAGCGAACGATGGTCCCGGGGCCACGTTCTT
>Ga0081455_10001891_pt1 | contig 25187 bp, 24 predicted proteins | sample TabmetS3T2R1_FD_70207 | JGI IMG/M metagenome (GOLD analysis project Ga0081455, IMG submission 70207) | Tabebuia heterophylla rhizosphere microbial communities from the University of Puerto Rico - S3T2R1 | ecosystem: Host-associated > Plants > Roots > Rhizosphere ...
CAGGCGGCTTGGTGGTGGGCGGTGTTGGCCAGGGCGGAGAGTTGTTGGGCTACCTGGGCGGGGGCGGTGCCGCCGTGGGTGGAGCGGGCGGCCAGGGCGCCTTCGACGGTGAGGATGGCGCGTACGTCGGGGGTGAGGGCGGGGTGGATGGTGGTCAGGGTGTCGTCGGGGACCTCGTGCAGGTCGCAGGCGTGTTCCTCGCACCAGCGGACCAGGGTGCCGGCGACCTCGTGGGCGTCGCGGAAGATGACGCCCTGGCGGACCAGCCACTCGGCCACGTCGGTGGCGAGGGCGAAGCCCTGGGGGGCGCTGGCGGCGACCCGGTCGGTGTGGACGGTCATCGTGGCGATCATGCCGGTCACCGCGGGGAGCAGGACCAGGAGCTGTTCGACGGTGTCGAAGACCGGCTCCTTGTCCTCCTGCAGGTCGCGGTCGTAGGCCAGCGGCAGGCCCTTCAGCGTCGCGAGCAGGCCGGTGAGGTGGCCGATGAAGCGGCCCGACTTGCCCCGGGCCAGCTCGGCGATGTCGGGGTTCTTCTTCTGCGGCATGATCGAGGAACCGGTGGAGTAGCGGTCGTCCAGGCTGATCCAGCCGAACTCGGAGGTCGCCCACAGGCACACCTCCTCCCCCAGCCGGGACAGGTGTACGCCCAGCAGCGCGGCGACGAACAGGAACTCCGCCGCGAAGTCCCGGTCGGAGACCGCGTCGATGGAGTTGGCCGCGGCGCTGGCGAAGCCCAGCTCGGCGGCCACCGCGTGCGGGTCCAGCGGCAGCGAGGAGCCGGCCAGCGCGCCGGCCCCGAGCGGGCTCACCGCGGCCCGGCGGTCCCAGTCAACGAAACGGTCCATGTCGCGCGCCAGGGACTGCCCGTGCGCGAGCAGCTGGTGGGCCAGCAGCACCGGCTGGGCGTGCTGCAGGTGCGTCATCCCGGGCGCCGGCACGTCCCGGTACTCCTCCGCCTTCGCCACCAGCGCGGTGGTCAGCTCGGCCACCGCGGCGACGATGCGGCGAACGTGATCGCGCAGGTACAGGCGCAGGTCGGTGGCCACCTGGTCGTTGCGGGAACGGCCCGCGCGCAGCTTGCCGCCCAGCGCGCCCAGCCGCTCCAGCAGGCCGCGCTCCAGCGCGGTGTGGACGTCCTCATCGTCGGCCGTGGGGCGGAACTCCCCCGTCCGCACCGCCTCGTCCAGGCCGTCCAGCGCCGCGAGCATCCTCGCCAGCTCGCCCGCGTCCAGCAGGCCGGCACCGTGCAGCACCCTGGCGTGCGCACGGGAGGCAGCCAGGTCGTACGGGGCCAGCCGCCAGTCGAAGTGCACCGACAGGGACAGCCGGGCGAGCTCCGGGGCAGGCCCGCCGGTGAAGCGTCCACCCCACAGGCGGGTCGGGCCGGGTGGTGCGGAGAAGGCGTCGGTCACGCCTGCGATCCTCCCCCTGCCGCCAGCCGCAGGTCACGCCGGGCCGCGATCTTGCTCGGCAGGCCCCACAGCTCCACGAAGCCGCGCGCCAGCGTCTGGTCGAAGCTGTCCCCGGTGTCGTAGGTGGCCAGGTTGTAGTCGTACAGCGACGCCTCGCTGCGGCGGCCGGTCACCACGGCCCGCCCGCCATGCAGGGTCAGCCGCACCTCGCCGCTGACGTACGCCTGGGTCTGCGCGATGAACGCGTCCAGCGCGCTCTTGAGCGGGGAGAACCACAGCCCGTCGTACACCAGCTCGGTCCAGCGCTGCCCGACCTGCCGCTTGAACCGGGCCAGGTCCCGCTCGACGGTCACGCTCTCCAGCTCCGAGTGCGCGGCGATCAGCGCGACCGCCCCGGGTGCCTCGTACACCTCGCGGCTCTTGATGCCGACCAGCCGGTCCTCGACCATGTCGAGCCGGCCGACGCCGTGCGCGCCGGCCCGCTGGTTGAGCTGCTCGATGGCCTGCCGGACGGTGACCGGGGCGCCGTCGATCGCGACCGGTACGCCGGCGTCGAAGGTGATCGTCAGCTCGTCGGGGTCGCGGGGCGTCGCCGGGGAGGAGGTGTAGCTGTACACGTCCTCGATCGGCGCGTTCCAGATGTCCTCCAGGAAGCCGGTCTCCACCGCGCGGCCCCACAGGTTCTGGTCGATCGAGTACGGCGAGCGCTTGCTCACGTCGATCGGCAGGCCCTTCTCCTCGGCGTACGCGATGGCCTTGTCGCGGGTCCAGGCGAAGTCGCGGACCGGGGCGAGCACCCGCAGCTCCGGGGCGAGGGTGCCGATGCCGACCTCGAAGCGGACCTGGTCGTTGCCCTTGCCGGTGCAGCCGTGCGCGACGGTGCCGGCGCCGTGGTACCGGGCGGCGTCCACCAGGTGCTTGACGATGGTGGGCCGGGACAGCGCCGAGACCAGCGGGTACCGGTCCATGTAGAGGGCGTTGGCCTGGAGGGCGGGCAGGCAGTACTCCTCGGCGAACTCGTCGCGCAGGTCCAGGACGACCGCCTCGACGGCGCCGCAGCCGAGCGCGCGCTCGCGGATGGTGTCCAGGTCCTCGCCGCCCTGCCCGACGTCCGCGGCAACGGCGATCACTTCGGCGCCGGTCTCCTCGGCGATCCAGCCGATGGCCACGGAGGTGTCCAGGCCGCCGGAGTAGGCCAGCACAACGCGGTCGGTCACGATGTCTCCTGCTGTTGGGTTTCGGGGCCGTCGTAGGGGTCGGGAGGGACGTCGGTGAGGCTGTCCGGGGGGTGCTCGGCGGCATAGACGACCGGGCCGTCCGGCGCCTTGCGGGCCAGCAGCATCAGGCGCTCGGCCAGCGCCTCGCCGCTGACCGGCGCGCGGGCGACCACCATCACGGTGTCGTCGCCGGCCAGGGTGCCGACCACCTCGGGCAGGCCGGCGCGGTCCAGCGCGCTGGCCAGGAAGTGGGCGGCACCCGGCGGGGTCCGCAGGATGGTCAGGTTGCCGCTGGCGTCGGCGGCCACCAGCAGCTCGTTCAGCAGGCGGCCCAGGCGCTGCGGGGTGGCGTCCACCGCGGTACGCACCGGGGGCGGCGCGCCGTCCTCGGGCACCACGTACGCGGCGCCCGAGCCGTCCGGGCCGCGCAGCTTGACCGCGCCCAGCTCTTCCAGGTCACGGGACAGGGTGGCCTGGGTGACCACGATTCCCTCGCCGGCCAGCAGCACCGCCAGCTCGCCCTGCGAGCGGACCGGTTGGCGCTTGACCAGCGCCACGATGCGTGCGTGCCTGGCGGCCTTGGTGAGCGGGGCAGCGGCCATGGCTACACCTGCTCCAGGAGCCAGCAGAGCAGCGCCTTCTGGGCGTGCAGCCGGTTCTCCGCCTCGTCCCACACCGCGCTGGCCGGGCCGTCGATGACCGCGGCGGCGATCTCCTTGCCGCGGTAGGCCGGCAGGCAGTGCAGCACCACCACGCCGTCGGCGGCCAGCTCGACGGCCGCCTCGTCCAGCGCGTACGGCCGGAACGGGGCCTCGCGGGCATCCTGCTCGCCCTCCTGGCCCATCGACACCCACGTGTCGGTGGCCAGCACGTCGGCGCCCTCGAACGCCTCCTTGGCCTCGGTCGTCACCAGCACCGAGCCGCCGGTGTCGCTGGCGATCTCGACGGCGCGGGCCAGCACGGCCGGGTCGGGCTGGTACGCCGCCGGGGCGGCGATGCGTACGTGCATGCCGGCCAGCGCACCGCCCAGCAGGTAGGAGTGGGACATGTTGTTGGCGCCGTCCCCGGCGTAGGTGAGGGTGCGGCCGGCCAGCGTGCCGAGCCGTTCCCGGACCGTCTGCAGGTCGGCGAGGATCTGGCAGGGGTGGAACAGGTCGGTGAGCGCGTTCACCACCGGCACCCGGCTCGCCGCGGCCATCGCCTCCAGCCGGTCCTGGCCGAAGGTGCGCCAGACGATGGCCGCGCACTGCCGGTCCAGCACCCGGGCGGTGTCCTCGACGGGCTCGCCGCGGCCCAGCTGGCTGGACTGCGCGTCGATGACCAGCGGGTAGCCGCCCAGCTCGGCGATGCCCACCGAGAACGACACCCTGGTGCGCGTCGACGGCTTGTCGAACAGCACCGCCACGGCCTTCGGTCCGGCCAGCGGTGTCGCCGCGTACCGGTCGGCCTTGAGGCGGTCTGCCAGGTCGAGGATCGCGGCCTGCTCGACCGGGTCGATGTCGTCGTCGCGCCGGAAATGCCGGACCATGCTCAGCTCCCCTTTTCTGCGATACGGAGCCCGGTACCGAGGGCGATGCCCACCGCGGTACCCAGGGCGGTCACCGCAGCGTCCACCTCGGGGGCACGGATCACCAAAGCGGGTGCCAGCCGGAGCACGTCCGGCTTCACCGCGTTCACCAGCAGGCCCGCGTCCCGGGCGGCCTGCTCCACCGCGGCGGCGACCGGCGCCTTCAGCACGACCGCCCGCCACAGCCCGAGGCCGCGCACCTCGCGGACCAGGGCCGCGCGCAGCCCGCGCACCCCGTCGGCCAGCCGCTCCCCCATCGCGGCCGAGTTGGCGGCGAGGTTGTCCTGCTCCACCACGTCCAGGACCGCGAGGGCGGCGGCGCAGGCCACCGGGTTGCCGCCGAAGGTGGAGCCGTGGTCGCCCGGCTGGAGCGCCCGGGCCGGCGCGCCGACCGCGACGCAGGCGCCGATCGGCAGCCCGCCGCCCAGGCCCTTGGCCATGGTCAGGATGTCCGGCCGTACGCCCGGGGCGATGCTCTGGTGCGCGAAGAACGCACCGGTCCGCCCCATCGCGCCCTGGATCTCGTCCAGGACCAGCAGGGCGCCGGTCGCGTCGCAGGCCGCCCGCGCCGCCTCCAGGTAGCCGGGCGGGGCCGGGACCACGCCGCTCTCGCCCTGCACCGGCTCCAGGAACACCGCCGCGGTCTGGTCGGTGATCGCCGCGGTCAGCGCCGCCACGTCGCCGAACGGGACGAAGTCGATGCCGGGCAGCAGCGGGGCGAACGGCGCCCGCTTGGCCTCCTGCCCGGTCAGCGACAGCGCGCCGGCCGTACGCCCGTGGAAGCCGCCGAGGGTGGACACCACCTGGGTGCGGGCGCCGGCCCAGTGCTTGCGGACCACCTTGAGCGCGGCCTCGTTCGCCTCGGAGCCGGAGTTGCACAGGAACACCCGGGCGCCCGGCGAGCCGACCAGGTCGCGCAGCCGCTCGGCCAGGCTGAGCGCGGGCAGGTTGGCGACCAGGTTGGAGGTGTGCGCGAGCGTGGCGATCTGGCGGCTGACGGCCTCCACGACCGCCGGGTGGCCGTGCCCGAGGATGCTCACCGCGATGCCGGCGATGCAGTCCACGTACTCGCGGCCCTCGTCGTCCCAGACGCGGACGCCCTCGCCGCGGGCCAGGGCCAGCGCCGGCGTGGCGTAGTTGCCCATGAACGCCGATTCCCAGCGTGCGCCGAGGCTGGTCATGACGGCACCACCATGGTCCCGATCCCTTCGCTGGTGAAGACCTCCAGCAACAGCGCGTGCGGCACCCGCCCGTCCAGCACGTGGGCCTGGGGCACCCCGGCGCGGACCGCGCGCAGGCAGGCCTCCATCTTCGGCGCCATGCCCGCGGACAGGTCGGGCAGCAGCTTGTCCAGGTCGTCGGCGGCGATCTCGCTGACCACGTCGGTGCTGGCCGGCCAGTCCCCGTACAGGCCCTCGACGTCGGTGAGGATCACCAGCTTGGCCGCGCCGAGGGCAGCGGCGAGCGCGGCCGCGGCGGAGTCGGCGTTGACGTTGTAGCTGCCGCCGTCGGTGCCCCTGGCGACCGTGGCCACCACCGGGATGCGGCCGTCGCCGAGCAGGCTGGTGACCGTGCCGGGGTCGACCGCGACCACGTCGCCGACCTGGCCGAGGTCGACGTCCGCGCCGCCGACCGACGCGGTCCGCCGGTCGGCGGTGAACAGCCCGCCGTCCTCCCCGGACAGGCCGACCGCGAACGGGCCGTGGTCGTTGACGGTGCGGACGATGTGCTGGTTGACCTGGCCGACCAGCACCATGCGGACCACCTCCATGACCTCCGGAGTGGTCACCCGCAGGCCGCCGCGGAACTCGGTGTCGATGCCGAGCCGGTCCAGCGTGGCGGTGATCTGCGGGCCGCCGCCGTGCACGACGACCGGCCGCAGCCCGGCATAGCGGAGGAAGACCACGTCGGCGGCGAAGCCGCGCTGCAACTGCGGGTCGGTCATCGCGTGGCCGCCGTACTTGATCACCACGATCTGGCCGTGGAAGCGTTGCAGCCACGGCAGCGCGTCCACCAGCGTGGCTGCCTTGGCCAGGGCGGCGTCCCGGTCCCGGGTCATGTCGAGTACGCCGAGTTCTCGTGGACGTAGGCGACCGACAGGTCGGTGGTCCACACCGTGGCGGCGTGGCTGCCGGCGTGCAGGTCGACCGCGATGTGGACGATCCGGCCGCTGAGGTCGGCGGTGGAGCGGTCGGCGGCGGCCGAGCCCGCCTTGCACAGCGTCACGCCGTTGATCGCGATGTCGAAGTCGTCCGGCTCGAAGGTGGCGCCGGTGGTGCCGATGGCGCTGGCGACCCGGCCCCAGTTGGGATCGTTGCCGTACAGGGCGCACTTAAGCAGCGTGTTCCGCGCGATGGAGCGGCCCACCTCGACCGCGTCGTCCTCGCTGGCGGCGCCGAACACCTCGATGGTGACGACCTTCGTGGCACCTTCGGCGTCGGCGATCAGCTGGCCGGCGAGGTCCATGCACACCGCGGTCAGCGCCGCGGTGAACTCCTCCGGCCGCGGCGTGACCCCGGAGGCGCCGGAGGCCAGCAGCAGCACGGTGTCGTTGGTGGACATGCAGCCGTCGGCGTCGACCCGGTCGAAGGTGATCCTGGTCGCCGCGCGCAGCGCCGCGTCGCAGGCCGCCGCGTCGAGCACGGCGTCGGTGGTGAGCACCGACAGGAACGTGGCCAGGCCCGGGGCCAGCATGCCGGCGCCCTTGGCCATGCCGCCGACGGTCCAGCCGGCGCCGGTGCGGACCGCCTCCTTCAGCACGGTGTCGGTCGTCATGATCGCGCGGGCCGCGTCGGCGCCGCCCTCCGCGGACAGCGCCGCGACCGCCTTGTCGACGCCGGCCAGCACCGCCGGCATCGGCAGCCGCTCGCCGATCAGACCGGTGGAGCAGACCGCCACCTCGGCGGCGCCGACGCCCAGCGCGCCCGCGACCTGTTCGGCCGTGTGGTGGGTATCGGCGAACCCCTCCGGGCCGGTGCAGGCGTTGGCACCGCCGGAGTTGAGGATGACCGCGCGCAACCGGCCGGCGTGCAGCACCTGCTCCGACCAGAGCACGGGCGCCGCCTTGACCCGGTTGGTGGTGAAGACCCCGGCGGCGGCGTGCGCCGGGCCGTCGTTGACGACCAGCGCGAGGTCGTACGTGCCGCTGTCCTTGATCCCGGCGGCCAGCCCGGCCGCCCGGAAGCCGCCCGCCGCGGTGACGCTCACGGCGCGATCCCGTTCGCGCTGAGGCCGGCGGTCTCGGGCAGGCCGAGCATCAGGTTGGCATTCTGTACGGCCTGGCCGGCGGCGCCCTTGCCGAGGTTGTCGATCGCGGACAGGACCAGCAGCCGGCCGGAGTCGGCGTCTGCATACACCTGGAGGTGCGCGGCGTTGCTGCCGAACGTCGCGGCCGTGTGCGGGCCGCGGCCCGGGTCGAGCACGAACACGAACGGCTCCTCCGCGTACGCCGCGGTGAGCACCTCACGCGCGTCCTGGACGCCCGCGCCGCCGCGCGGCCGGGCGGTGACCGTGGCCAGGATGCCGCGGGGCATCGGGGCCAGGACCGGGGTGAAGGACAGGCTGGTGGCGCCGCTGGCCTGCTTCATCTCGGGGGTGTGCTGGTGGTTGCCCACCTTGTACGGGCTGAGGTCGCCGATCACCTCGGCGGCGAGCAGGTGCTGCTTGGCGGAGCGGCCCGCCCCCGAGGTGCCGGAGGCGCCGACCACGACCACGTCGGCCGGGTCGGCCACCCCGGCGGCGATCAGCGGCGCCAGCGCGAGGGCGGTGGCCACCACATAGCACCCGGTGTTGGCGACCCGGGTGCTGGCCGCGATCCGCTCCCGCTGGCCGGGCAGCTCGGGCAGGCCGTAGGTCCAGGTGCCGGCGTGGGGGACGCCGTAGTAGCGCTCGTACGCCGCCGGGTCGGCGAGCCGGAAGTCGGCGCCGAGATCGACGATCCTGGTGCTCTCCGGGAGCTTCGCGGCGATGCCGGCGGAGGTGCCGTGCGGCAGCGCCAGGAACACCAGGTCGGCGCCGGCCAGGACCTCGGGATCTGTCGGGGCGACCGGGACGTTGGCTAACCGGGACAGGTGCGGGTGCAGGTCGCCGAGCGGGCTGCCGGCGCTGCCGTGCGCGGTCGCGGCGACCAGCTCCAGGTCGGGGTGGCCGTCGACCAGGCGCAGCAGCTCCCCGCCCGCATACCCGCTGGCACCGGCGACCGCGACCCTGTATCCCATACGTATGAGTATGCGTTCGACCGCGATCTTATGCAAACATGATCTCTGGGTACGGTGGCGCACGTGGGAGGGGATGGGGATGGAGCGCTGATCGAGGCGGTGCGGGACGGGTTGGCGCGGCTGGGCGACCCGGCGAAGGCGCCGGGCATGCAGGCGTACATGAAGTCGGCGATGCCGTACCGCGGGGTGCCGGCGCCGGGGCAGCGCAGGCTCGCGAGCGAGGTGTTCCGGGCGCACCCGCTGGCGGACCGGGAGACGTGGCGGGGCACGGTGCTGGAGTTGTGGCGCGGCGCCGCGTACCGGGAGGAGAGGTACCTGGCGATCGCGTTGACCGGCGCCCGGGCGTACGCGCGGTTCCAGGATCCGGTCGAGCTCCCGTTATATGAGGAGTTGATCGTCACCGGCGCGTGGTGGGACTACGTCGACGAGGTCGCGATCCGCCGGGTGGGGCCGATCCTGCGGGCGCACCGGGCCGAGGTCACGCCGCTGATGCGCGCGTGGGCGGGCGACGCGGACCCGTGGCGCCGCCGGACCGCGATCATCTGCCAGGTCCGGGCCGGCGCCGACACCGACCTTGACCTGCTCGAGCACGCGATCGCCGCCAACACCGCCGACACCGGCTTCTTCCTGCGCAAGGCCATCGGATGGGCGCTGCGTGACTACGCCTGGCACGACCCGGACTGGGTGCGGCGGTACGTGGCGGCGCACCACGGGTTGTCCGGGCTGTCCCGGCGCGAGGCGCTGAAGAACCTGCACCGCTGACAGCGGGCGGCCGACCGGGCGGAAGACCCGCCGGCCGGCCGACGCCGCACGGTCGGCAGGCGGGTGCGTTCGCGCAAGAGTAGAGCGCCAACCACCCATCAGCCAACAACCACACCGCCACCAGTCCGTACCATCCGCCACCCGCGGGGCGGCGGGGCGGCGGGGCGGCGGGGCCAGCCTGAACGGCGGGGCCAGCCTGAACGGCCGGGCCAGCCTGAACGGCCGGGCCAGCCTGAACGGCCGGGCCAGCCTGAACGGCCGGGCCAGCCTGAACGGCCGGGCGGCCGGGGGCGGCGGGGGCAGCCTGGACGGTGGTCAGTCGCCCTCGGGCGGTTGCCACAGCTCGAAGCGGTTGCCCTCGGGGTCGGTCGCCCACGCGAAGCGGCCGAACTCCGACTCCTCGCCGGGGTCGTCCACCGGGACCCCGGCGGCGCGCAGCTGCGCCACCATCGCGGCCAGGTCGGCGACCCGGTAGTTGACCATGTGCTGCTGGCCGGACGGCCCGAAGTAGTCGGTGTCGTCGGCGAACGCTGACCACACCGTCTGCCCACTGGCCGACGGCCCGCCGAAGATGCTCATCGCCGAACCCGGCGCCACGTCCAGGCCGAGATGCTCGGCGTACCAGCGCCCCAACGCCTCCGGATCCTTACTGCGGAAGAAAACCCCACCGATACCGGTCACCTGTTCCATGGCCGGCACCCTAGCGATCCCACCGCCCCGGACGATCAGCGGAGGGTGGCTCCCGTGCGGGTGGCGGCGGTGGCGATGGCGGCCTGCTTGGCCGCGTTGGCCTCCTCGACGGTGAGGGTCCGGTCGGGTGCGCGGAAGCGGAGGGCGTAGGCGAGGGACTTGCGGCCCGCGCCGATGCGCTCGGCGTCGGCGTACAGGTCGAACAGCCGGATGGACTCCAGCAGGTCACCGGCGCCGGCCCGCAGAGCGTCCTCGACGGAGGCCGCGGGGACGTCTTCGTCCACCACGAGGGCCACGTCGAGGAGCGCCGGCGGGAAGGCGGAGACCCGCGGCGCGGGCGCGAGGGGGGCGTCCGGGAGCGCATCCAGGTCCAGCTCCATCGTGGCGGTCCGGGCCGGCAGGTCCAGGGCGGCCAGCACGCGGGGGTGCAGCTCCCCGGCGTACCCGACGACGCGGTCGCCGACCACGATCTCGGCGCACCGGCCGGGGTGCCACGGCGGTTGGGTGGCGGAGCGGACCACCGCGGTCAAGCCGGCCGCGCGCAGGACCGTACGGGCCGCCTGCACCGCGTCCGCCCAGCCGGCCGGCTCCGCGCCGCCGCCCCACCAGGACGGCGGCATCCGGTCCCCGGCCAGTGCCACGGCGACGTGCCGCGGCTGGTCGGGCAGGCCCCGCTCCAGCGCGGCCAGCTCGAGGTCGGAGGGCCGGTGGTCGACCCCCAGCACCGGCGGGCGGGCCGCATCGGGACGCGGCAGGTACACCAGGCCGGTCTCGAAGACCGCCACGTCGCGCAGGCCGCGCGCCAGGTTGCGGGCCAGGATGTCCAGCAGCCCGGGCAGCAGGCTGGTACGCAGCAGGGGCTGCTCCTCCGACAGCGGGTTGACCAGCCGCAGCGCAGCGCGCAGCGGATCGTCCTCGGGCAGCCCGAGATCGTCGGCCCGGCCGGCGGACACGAACGGGAAGGACAGCACCTCGACGTACCCGTCCTCGGCCAGCGCCCGGCCCACGGCCCGGTGCCGGCGCTGCCGGGCGGACAGGCCCGGCCCGGCCGGGGTCAGCGGCAGTACGCCGGCCACCTGGTCGTACCCCTCCAGCCGGATGACCTCCTCGACCAGGTCGGCCGGGTCGGCCAGGTCCGGGCGCCACGGCGGCGGCACCACCGCCAGCACGTACTCGCCCTCGACCGTGCAGCCGATCTCGGTGAGCCGGCCGACGACCACCGGGCCGGGGATCTCCCGGCCGGCGACGCGGCCGGGCCGGTCGGCGGACAGCGCGATGTGCGGCCGGGGACGCGGCTCGCCGACCACGGTGAGCCCACCGACGACCGCGCCGCCGTACTCGGCCAGCAACTGGGCCGCCCGCCGCAGCGCCGGCACCGCGACCTCGGGGTCGACCCCGCGCTCGAAGCGGCGGGCCGCCTCGCTGGGCAGCCGGTGCCGCCGGGCGCCGCGCATGATCGTCGGCGGGTCCCAGTGCGCCGCCTCCAGGATGATGTCCCGGGTCGAGGCGGAGATCTCGGTGGTCCCGCCGCCCATGATCCCGGCCAGGCCGATCGGCCCGGACTCGTCGGTGACCAGCAGGTCCTCGGCGGTCAGCGCCCGCGACGTGCCGTCCAGGGTGAGCAGCGTCTCCCCCGGCACCGCGCGGCGCACCACGAGCTCGCCGGTCAGGGTGGCCCGGTCGTAGGCGTGCATGGGCTGGCCAAACTCGAGCATGACGTAGTTGGTCACGTCGACGGCCAGCGAGATCGGCCGCATCCCGGACTGCATCAGCCGGCGGCGCATCCACAGCGGGCTCGGCGCGGCCGGATCCAGCCCGGTGATGGTCAGCGCGGAGAACCGGTCGCAGCCGGCCGGGTCGGCCACCTGCACCGACCACGCCGGCTCAGCCGAAGGATCCACGGCCGGTACGCCCGACACAGGGTCGGTGAACGGCAGGTCCAGCGCGTGCGAGGCCTCCCGGGCCATCCCGCGCATCGACAGGCAGTATCCCCGGTCGGGGGTGACGGCGATGTCCAGCACCGCGTCCGGCAGGTCCAGCAGCGCCGCCGCGTCCGCGCCCGGCACGGCTCCCGCGAAACCGGACAGGACCAGGATGCCGGTGTGGTCCTCGCCGATGCCCATCTCGCGCACCGAGCAGATCATCCCGTCCGAGACGTGCCCGTACGTCGTGCGCGCGGTGATCGCGAACCCGCCGGGCAGCACCGCGCCCGGCAGCGCGACCACCACATGATCGCCGACCGAGAAGTTCGTCGCGCCGCAGATGATCCCCCGCGGCTCCGCCTCGCCGACGTCGACCTGGCACCAGCGGATCGGCTTCTTCAGCCCGGCGACCAGCTCGAAGCCGAGCACCGTACCCACGACCAGCGGACCGCTGAGGGAGACCTCCTCGACGGTCTCCACCTCCAGGCCCACCCGGACCAGCGCGGTGCCCAGCTCCCGCGCGGGCAACTCCCGCGGCAGCGCGACCAGCTCGCGCAGCCACGACACCGGGACCCGCATCAGTCCTCCATCCCGAACGGCAGGGTGAACCGGACGTCACCCTCGATCATGTCCCGCATGTCCTCGACACCGTGCCGTACCTGCAGCGTCCGCTCGATGCCCATGCCGAAGGCGAACCCGGTGTAGCGCTCGGGGTCGATGCCGCAGGCGGCCAGCACCCGCGGGTTGACCATGCCGCAGCCACCCCACTCGATCCAGCCCTCCGAACGGCAGGTGCGGCAGGGCCGGTCCGGGTTGCCGACCGACTCGCCGCGGCAGTTGAAGCACTGGATGTCGTACTCCGCGGACGGTTCGGTGAACGGGAAGTACGACGGGCGCCAGCGCGTCTTCAGCCCCTGCCCGACGATCTGGGTGGCCAGGTAGTCCAGCGTGCCGCGCAGGTGCGCCATGGTGATGCCCTCGTCCACCGCCAGGCCCTCGATCTGGTGGAAGACGGGCGTGTGCGTGGCGTCCAGCTCATCGGTGCGGAACACCTTGCCCGGCGCCGCGATGTAGATCGGCGGCTGGCCGCGGCGCAGCATGGCACGGGCCTGTACGGGCGAGGTGTGCGCGCGCAGCACCACCTCCGACTCCTCCGACCCCACGAAGAAGGTGTCCAGCATGGAGCGGGCCGGGTGGTCACGCCGGATGTTCAGCGCGTCGAAGTTGTACCACTCCGCCTCGACCTCGGGCCCCTCGGCGATCTCGTACCCCATCGCGACGAAGATGTCGGCCAGGTGGTCCATGGTGGTGGTGATCGGGTGCCGCGCGCCGACCGGCCGGCGCTCCCACGGCAGGGTGAGGTCGACCGACTCCTCCGACAGCACCCGGGCGTCGCGCTGCGCGGTCAGCTCGGCCAGCCGCGCCTCGTACGCCGCCTGGATGGCCGTACGCGCCTGGTTGACGCCCTTGCCGGCCTCGGCCTTGGCGTGCGGGGGCAGCGCGCCGATCTCGCGGCGGGCCAGCGACACCGGCGACCGGTCGCCCAGGTGCGCCGGGCGCAGGCCTGCGAGCGCGTCCAGGTCGGCCGCCTCGGCAAACGCCTTCTCCGCCTCGCGCGCGGCGGCGTCCAGCGCCTCGGGGGCGAGCGCCGCGACCTGCTTGGGGTCGTACGGGTCGTTCGTACCGGACATCGGTGTTGCTGCTCCTGTCGGCTCGGCGGCGCCCCGGCGGACCATCCGGTCCACCACGCGGGCCCGTCCAGTCTAGGAAGCCGGCCCGGGTGGGCGCCCGCGCATAAACGCGGTGGCAAGCATAGAGAGCGCGGATCAGCCCTCGTATGGCGGCTTGCCGGCGGGCAACCACACCTCGAACCGCGCGCCGCCGCCGCCCGCGGCCAGTTCGATCTCGCCGCCGTGCGCCTGGACCAGGCCTTTCACGATGTAGAGGCCTAGACCGGTACCGGTACGCGCGTTGCCCGCCTGCCAGAACCGGCCGAAGATCCGGGCCCGGCCCTCGTCGCTGATGCCCTCGCCGTCGTCGGAGACCACGATCCGGGCGCCCGGCTCGCCGCGCTGCTCCGGGCCGATGCTGAGCCGGATCGTCCCGGCACCGTGCCGTACCGCGTTGTCGACGAGGTTGCCGACGATCTGCGCGACCTTGTCCGGGTCCAGCCACAGCGGCGCCAGCGGGATGACCTGCAGTTCGAACGGCCGCTCCAGGTCGTCGGCGTACGCGGCGACCAGGTTGCCGACCAGCGCGGGCAGGTCGACCTCGCGGCGGCGCAGCACCAGCCGGCCGGCGTCGATGCGGGAGGCGTCCAGCAGGTCGGTGAGCAGCCGGGTGACCCGGTCGGCGTCGGCGTTGATCGCGGCCAGCATGGTGCGGCGCTGGTCGTCGGTGAACCGGTCCCACTTGGCCAGCAGCGTCGCGGTGAAGCCCTTCACCGTGGTCAGCGGGGAGCGGATCTCGTGCGCCACGGTGGAGACCAGGTTGGCCTGCTCCCGGTCGGCCCGCTCCCGGGAGCCGACGCCGCGGAAGCTGATCACCAGCCGGGTCAGCGCGCGGCCGGTCCGCACGTACCGGGCCGAGACCAGCAGCCCGTGCCCGGCCATGGGACCGGCGGCGATGTCCAGCAGCCGCTCGGGCTGCCCGGTGCGGGTGTGCAGGCCGCCGTACGGGTCGGTGCACTTCCACCAGTCGCGGCCGGCGGGGTCGACCAGCGGCAGCACGTCGCGCCAGTCCCGGCCGCGTACCGTGCCGGGGTCCAGTCCGAGCAGCCGGCCGCCAGGCGTGTTGAGGCCGACGACCAACCCGGCGGCATCCGCCACCAGGACCCCGTCCGGCAGGTCGTCGTACGCCGCCGCCCAGTCGCCTTGCATACGCCCCCTGCACGCCCCGTTCGCGCCTGCCTACCACCTCGCCATGGTGGTTGTCAGGCCGAGCCCGGTCACCGAACCTCGAACCGGTCAAGCATGCCGCACAACGGCGTACCTAGACGGGCGATATGTGTACGCGTTGCGCCTGAGCAGTCACATAGAGGCAGATTGCGGCCGCGGCGGCGAGATTCAGACTTTCCGCCCGGCCGTACATCGGGATGCGGACGCGGGCGTCGGTGAGCGCCGCCAGATCCGCCGGTACGCCCCGGGCCTCGTTGCCGAACAGCCAGGCCGTGGGGCGGGCCAGGGTGTCGCCGGCGGCCAGCGTGTCCAGGTCGGCCTCGCCGTGGCCGGTCGCGGCGAGGACCTGGACGCCGGCCCCCCGGAGCGTACGGACCTGGTCCGCCGGGTCGCCGCCGCGGACCACCGGCAGGTGGAACAGGCTGCCGGCCGCGGACCGGACACACTTGCCGTTGTACGGGTCGACGCTGGTGTCCCCGAACAGGACCGCGTCGGCGCCGGCCGCGTCCGCGGTGCGCAGGACGGTGCCGGCGTTGCCCGGGTCGCGGATCTCGGCGAGCACGGCGAGCAGCACCGGGGCGGCCACGTCCTCGATCGGTACGTCGATGAACCGGCACACCGCGACCAGGCCCTGCGGCGTCACGGTCTCCGACAGGCCGGCCATCCCGCGCGCGGTCACGCCCGACACGGCGGCGCCGCCGGCCGCCGCGGCGGCCACCAGGTCGGCGTGCTCGGCCAGCGCCTCGGCCGTACCGAACAGCTCGACAACCGTCTCCGGCCGGGCAACGGCCTCGCGGACGGCCTGGACCCCCTCGGCCAGGAACCGCCCGGCCGCGTCCCGGCCGGCGCGCCTGGTCAGCCTCCGGGCAGCAGCGACCCGGGGCGTCCGCTCGGTGAAGCGGACCTCCCCGGGTCTGTGTTCATCGGAGTTCATTCGCGCGGGCCGCCTTGCCCGCCGGCCCGGCTCATGAACTCGCTAGGCAGCCGACTCGGCGCCGGCCAGGGCGGCGCGGGCCACCTCGACCAGCGCGGCGAAGGCGGCCTCGTCGTGCACGGCGAGGTCGGCGAGGATCTTGCGGTCGACCTCGACCTCGGCGATCTTCAGGCCCTGGATGAACCGGTTGTAGGTCATCCCGTTGGCCCGGGCCGCCGCGTTGATGCGGGTGATCCACAGCTGGCGGAAGTCACCCTTGCGCTTGCGGCGGTCGTTGTAGCTGTACTGGAAGGAGTGCAGCAGCTGCTCCTTGGCCTTGCGGTACAGCCGGGAGCGCTGACCCCGGTAACCGCTGGCCGCCTCCAGTGCGCTGCGGCGCTTCTTCTGGGCATTCACTGCCCGCTTCACGCGTGCCACGAAAGTGTCCTCTTTCTCGGTATCGCAGTGGTGCGGGCGCCTAGCGACCCAGCAGCTTCTTGACCCGCTTGACGTCGGCGGGAGCCAGCACCGCGTCGCCTTCGAGCCGGCGGGCGTGGCGGGACGGCTTGGTCTCGAGGTGGTGCCGGCGCCCGCACTGCTCGTGCGTGATCTTGCCGCTGCCGGTCACCTTGACGCGCTTCGAGATGCCGCTGTGGGTCTTGTTCTTCGGCATGTTGACTTCCTGCTCGGTTTCGGGGTGGGCGTGGTGCTGCCCGGGGGTGTCGGGTGGTGCCGCGCCCAGTTAGTTCAGCTCAGTCGGCCAGCCGGATCAGGTCCGTACGGGATGGTACGGGCGCTGGTCCGGCTGCCTGCGCTTCGCTTACCTCAAGCCTGTGCTGGGCTATCTTCGCTGATCGCTCCGGCGGAGCTGTCGGCCAGGGCCTCGTCCCGGCTGCTGACGCGTGCCGCCTTCTTCTTGTGCGGTGCCATGACCATGATCATGTTTCGGCCGTCCTGCTTGGGCGACGCCTCGACGAAGCCCAGCTCGGCGACGTCCTCGGCCAGCCGCTGGAGCAGCCGGAAGCCGAGTTCGGGCCGGGACTGCTCGCGACCGCGGAACATGATCGTGACCCGTACCTTGTCTCCTGCCCGGAGGAACCGCTCGACGTGACCCTTCTTGGTCTGGTAGTCGTGCGGGTCGATCTTCGGCCGGAGTTTCATCTCCTTCATGACGGTGAGCGTCTGGTTGCGACGTGCCTCACGCGCCTTCTGCGCCGCCTCGTACTTGAATTTCCCGTAGTCCATGAGCTTGCAGACCGGCGGGCGGGCCATGGGTGCCACCTCGACCAGGTCGAGGTCGGATTCGGCCGCCAGCCGCAGCGCATCCTCGATGCGCACGATGCCGACCTGCTCACCTTCCGGACCGACGAGCCGGACCTCGGAGACGCGGATCCGGTCGTTAATGCGGGGCTCGGTGCTGATGTGGCCTCCTAGAACGAGTGTCAGGACAAGCAACCCGCCGCCCGGGGCGGAAATGCCGGAAGGCCCCGGAGCGACGCGCTCGCGGGGCCCACACTCGACCGGTCGTACACCGTGGACCGCGGACCGTGCCATGACGGCACGAGCCGCGACCATCGGGTCGCGCGCCACCCCGCTGCCGGGCTGGCGGACCGGACCCGGCCACCGTCAGGGGCGGCTCGGGTGGGAGGGCGGGCCTCCACTTGGCACGTCCCCAACCGCACGGTCGGAGACGGGTCGCTACGCGAGGATACCAGTACGCCCCCATCCGTACCCACTCCGTCACCCCCGCGCGAGTCGGGGCGGAGAGGTGGCGGCAGTCCCGCCCGGGGCGGGTCGGCGCGGGTAGGTCGGCGCGGGTAGGCCGGCGCGGGTGTGGCCGACGCGCCGGGGACGGCGCGGGTGGGCAGGCGGCCGGGCGCCACGCCGACGGGGTGGCCACAGGGTGGGGCCGGGGTCGGGCGGCGTGGTGGAGGGCCGCCGGTGTGGGGTCAGTCGAGTTTGGTTACTTCGGCGGTGGGTGGGGCGGTGAGGGTGGGTGGGGTGGCGGTGGCGGCGTAGGCGGTGAAGCCGAAGCGCCAGTGCAGGCTGAGGATGCCGTGGCCGACGACCGGCAGGATGGCGTCCTGGGAGATCATCGCGATCTTGCCGTCGCTGATGCCGACCCGCAGGTTGAGCGCGGTGAAGCCGTAGGAGGCGTACGCGAAGCCGGCGCGGGTGGTGAGCGTGCCCGCGACGGCCAGCCGGTTCACCGGGATGTGCGCGATGTAGCAGCTCTGGCTCCTGTCGACGCTCTGGCACGCCGTCGGGCTGGCGCTGTCGGCCTGCGCCAGGGTGGCCAGCACGACGTACGGGTTGGAGTCGGCGGGGATGCTCGCCACGTCCGGCGCCTGCCGCGGGTCGAACTGGGTGTACTTGCGCCCGTCCCCGTCGGCCTTGTTGAACTGGTTGTAGTCGCCGGCCTTGCCGATCACGAACTCCCGCACCGCGTACCGCGCCCCCGCCGCCGGCTTGCTCGGCGTGGCGTAGGTGTACAGCGCCAGCCCCTGCGTCGGCCACATGTCGCCGGTACGCGGATCGGGCGCGCCCTGCCGCCACGGCGCGGTGCTGCGGTCGTCGAAGCTCACCTTCGCGGTGCCGGCGGCGATGGTGCCGGCCAGCGCGTCCAGCACCGACTGCCGCGCCGCCGGGTCGGCCGTACCCACCTGGTTGCCCTGTTGCAGCCCCGGCACCGGCCCGGTGTAGCGCGGCAGCGCCCGGCCGTACCCCGGCGCGACCTGCGCGCTGGAGTTGATCAGCTTGGTCAGCCGCCACGAGGAGCCGATCCTGCTCACCACGAACGTGCGGTGCACCATCGCGTGCACCGGCAGCCGGACCCCGTTGCCCAGCGACCGGGTGTCGTAGGTGAACTCGCCGGTGTGGTCGACGCGGACGTTCGCCTTGTTGTCCGGGTCCGGCCGCACCTCGAACTGCTGGTCGCCCAGGTAGGTCGCGGACAGCCGGACCTGGTCGCAGCCGGGCAGCTGGTACATCACGTGATGCTTGCGGTACGGGTCGGTCTTGGGGTCGCGGATCCAGTGGCCGCCGGGCGGGAAGCGGGCCTCGATCGGGTCCTTGCCGGTCCAGGTGCCGCACAGCCAGCGCGGGTCGGCGTGCAGCGCGGACACGATGCCCAGCACCACGTCCCGGCTGCCGGCCAGCGCCGCCGCGGAGACCCCGGGTGCGCTGGCCGGGTACTGCGTGGCCAGCACCTGGGCGGCCTGCGCCGCGCTGGTCACGGCCCGGCCGGGCGGCTGGTCCAGCGCCGGGATGGGCGCGCCGACCGGCCCGAAATAGGCGGTGATCGGGTCCAGTGTCCCGTGCCCTGAGGTGGAGCTACAGCCCACCGCGAGCATGCCGGCCGCCACGACGGCGAGTAACCGCGAACCCCCCAACAGGACACCCCTCACCACACACACGCTAACGGTTCGAAGCCGATACCAGTGCCGGTATCACCCATCCTGGCCGGGCTCGGCGTCGGCGGGTTGCGTCGCCCGGCGGTGCAGCTCGCGCAGCGCCCGGACGGCCAGCACGGTGCGCTCGCCGTCGGCGGCCTGTACGGCCATCAGCGGCACCTCCTCGTCGTCGTGCAGCTCCACCGCCGCCCACGGGCGGTTGTCCCGGAACAGCACCGCACGCACCGCGGTCCACGGCAGGGTGTGCCGGCCGACGATGTTGCGGATGCGCAGCTCGCGCTCGTCGGCCTCCAGGGTGGGCCGGGCCAGCACCAGGATGCCGGCGGCCACGGCGAGCCCGATGCCGAACACCGACACCTGGTCGGCCAGCCCGAAGCTGGCCCCGGTGTCCACGCTGCGCAGCAGCACCGCGACGAAGGCGAACACCACCACGATCAGCACGGCCAGCGCCGCGCAGAGCCGCCGCAGCCGTACCGGCCGCACCCGTACCGTTTCCATCTGCCCGGACTACTCCACGATCTTGGAGATGGCCAGCTCCAGGATGTCGTGCGCGCCGGCCGCCTTCAGCGCCGGGATCAGCGTGTTGACACCCCGCTTGGCCACCACGGTCTCCACCGCGTGCATGTCCCCGGTGGCCAGCGCGGTGACCGTCGGCGAGGCCATCGCCGGCAGCAGGCCGAGGACAGCGGCGAGGTCGGCGGCGGCCACGTTCAGCTTCAGCAGCACCTGGCCGCGCGCCTCGATCGCCCCGCGCAGCAGCAGCGCGATGTCCTCCATCGCGGCGCGCTTGTCCGGGTCGGCGTACGCGGCCGGGTTGGCCACCAGCTCGGTGTAGCTGGTCAGGATGGTGTCCAGGATGCGCAGGCCGTTCTTGCGCAGCGAGGAGCCGGTCTCGGTGAGGTCGACGATGGCGTCCACGATGTCGGGCACCTTGGCCTCGGTGGCGCCGTAGGAGGGCACCACCACCGCCTTCACCCCGTGCCCGTCCAGGTAGCGCCGGGTGAGGCTGGGGAACTCGGTGGAGATCCGGATGCCCTCGGGCAGGTCCGCGGCGCTCCCCCACGGCGCGTCGTTCGGTACGGCGAGCACGACGCGGACCGGGTTGGCGGTGGCCTTGCTGTAGCGCAGCTCGCCGAGGCTGGTCACCTCCGAGGCGGTCTCGGCGATCCAGTCCCGCCCGGTGATGCCGAGGTCGAACAGCCCGCGCTCCACGTACTGCGGGATCTCCTGCGGGCGCAGGAACCGCACCCGCTCGATCCGCGGGTCGTCGATGGCGGCGTGGTAGTCGCGGTCGGAGCCGCGGCGTACCGACAGGTCGGCGGCGTCGAACAGGTCCAGGGTCGCCTTCTCCAGCGAGCCCTTGGGCAGGACGAGGGAGAGCATCGTGGCCTTTCGGGTCGGACGGGCCGGTGGTCAGGCCGGCCGATGTCGGTCGGCGGCGCTACCCCGCCCAGCCAGACGCTGCCCAGCCTGACGCAGCCCGGCCAGCACCAGTGCGGTGCTCAACGCCGCCACCGTTGCCTCCCAGCCCTTGTCCTCCATGCTGTCCGGCATCCCGCACCGGTCCAGCGCCTGCTCCACGGTGTCACACGTCAGTACGCCGTTGCCAACCGGTATCCCGGCGTCCAGCGCGACCCGGGTCAGCCCCGCGGTGACCGCGTCGCAGACGTACTCGAAGTGCGGTGTCCCGCCGCGGACCACCACGCCCAGCGCGACCACGGCGTCGTGCGTACGGGCCAGCTCCTGGGCGACGACCGGCAGCTCGATCGCGCCCGGCACCCGGACGACGGTGGGCTCGACCACGCCGCACTCCTTGGCCGCGACCAGGGCCCGGTCCAGCAGCGCCCCGGTGATGCCTGCGTGCCACTGGGTGGCCACCACGCCCAGCCGCAGCCCGACCGCGTCCACCGTCGCCTGCGTCGGTCGTCCGGTCATGCTCATCTGCTCACCTCCGCGCTCGCTCCGCTCCTCGGCCGCCACCCCGGAGGGGACCCCGGCGGCCTGCGATGCTCACTCGCTGTCGGCTCGCGGGTCACTGCCCGACCTCCTCGGTGATGCGCAGGTCGGCGGGCAGTTCGTGGCCCATCCGGTCCCGCTTGGTCTCCAGGTAGCGCAGGTTCTGCGCGGTGGCGTACACCGGCAGCGCGACCCGGCCCACGATGCGCAGGCCGTACCCCTCCAGGCCCGCGCGCTTGGCCGGGTTGTTGGACAGCAGCCGCATGCTGCGGATGCCGAGGTCGACCAGGATCTGCGCGCCGGTGCCGTAGTCGCGGGCGTCGGCGGGCAGGCCCAGCTCCAGGTTGGCGTCCACGGTGTCCACCCCGGCGTCCTGCAGCTGGTACGCCTGCAGCTTGTGCAGCAGGCCGATGCCGCGCCCCTCGTGGCCGCGCACGTACAGGACCACGCCGCGGCCCTCGGCGGCCACCGCGGCCAGCGCGGCGTCCAGCTGCGGCCCGCAGTCGCAGCGCAGCGAGCCGAACACGTCGCCGGTCAGGCACTCGGAGTGCACCCGGACCAGGACGTCCTCGCCGTCGCCGAGCTCGCCGGCCACCAGCGCGATGTGCTCGGCGCCGTCCAGCGCCGCGGCGTACCCGACCGCGCGGAAGGTGCCGTGCCGGGTGGGCAGCCGGGTCTCGGCGACCCGGGTGATCTGCGACTCGGTCCGCCGCCGGTACGCGATCAGCTCGGCGATGCTGACCACGGTGAGCCCGTGCTCGGCGGCGAACTCGCGCAGCTGCGGCAGCCGCTTCATGGTGCCGTCGTCGTTGACCATCTCGCACAGCACCCCGGCCGGGCGCAGGCCCGCCATCCGGGCCAGGTCCACCGCCGCCTCGGTGTGCCCGGGCCGGCGCAGCACGCCGCCGTCCTTGGCCCGCAGCGGGACCACGTGGCCGGGCCGGTTGAAGTCGTCCGGCCCGGACTCGGCGGCGGCCAGCAGCCGGATCGTCCGGGCCCGGTCGGCGGCGCTGATGCCGGTGCTGACCCCGTCCCGGGCGTCCACGGTCACGGTGTACGCGGTGCCGCGGCGGTCCTGGTTCACGCGGGTCATCGGCGGCAGGTCCAGCCGGTCGCACTCGCCGCCCGGCAGCGGCACGCAGATGTAGCCGGAGGTGTGCCGGACCATGAACGCCACCAGCTCCGGGGTGGCCATCTGCGCGGCGAAGATCAGGTCGCCCTCGTTCTCCCGGTCCGCGTCGTCCACCACGATGACCGGCCGGCCGGCGGCAATGTCGGCGACCGCGCGGGCGACCGTACCGACCGCGTCCGGGCCGAGCACCCCCGGGCCGGGCACTTCGCAGCGCGGCTCTACGGCGGCCGTCATGCCGGCACCTCCAGCAGCCGCGCGACGTACTTCGCCAGTACGTCGACCTCCAGGTTGACCTGCTCCCCCACCTGGGCCGCGCCCAGCGTGGTCTCATCCAGCGTGGTCGGGATCAGCCCCACCTCGAACCAGTCCGGGCCGACCGCGGTCACCGTCAGGCTGACCCCGTCCACGGCGACCGAGCCCTTCTCCGCCACGTACCGGGTCAGCTCCAGCGGCAGCCCGAAGCGCACCCGCATCCAGTCCGGCGCCGGCTGCCCGGACTGGATGCTCGCCTCGCGCTCCAGCACCACGCCCGTACCGTCGACGTGGCCCTGGACCACGTGCCCGCCGAGTCGGCCGCCGGCCACCACCGCGCGCTCCAGGTTGACCTTGTCGCCCGGGTGCTTGGCGCCGAGGGTGCTGCGCTTCAGCGTCTCGGCCATCACGTCGGCGCCGAAGGTGGGGCCGTCGGTGCCGACCACGGTGAGGCACACGCCGTTGACCGAGATCGAGTCGCCCGGCCGGGCGTCGCCCACGACCTTGGGGCCACGGATGACCAGTACGGCCGAGTCACCGCGGTGCTCGATGTCGACGATCTCGCCCAGTTCCTCGACGATGCCGGTGAACATGTCAGTCCTCCTCGGGTGTAGCGGGTCGTGCGGTGACGCGGATGTCGGGGCCGAGCTGGACGACCTCGTCGATGCGCAGCCGGATCGCCCCGGCGATGGTGCCGATGCCGGCATCGCCCAGGGCGGTGGGGCCGGCACCGAGCAGTACGGGTGCGAGGTAGCCGATGACGCGGTCCAGCAGCCCGGCTCGGGCGAACGCGCCGGCCAGCGTGGGGCCGCCCTCCAGCAGCACCGAGACCACGCCGCGGCGGTGCAGGTCGGCCAGGGCGGCGTGCGGGTCGGCGGCGTCGAGTGCGACGGTCTCGGCGGCGGCGTCGAAGACCCTGGCGGTACGGGGTACGCGGTGGGCGCGGTCGAGCACGGCGCGCAGCGGCTGCCGGTCGGCGTTGCTGCCGTCCGGGCGCCGGACGGTGAGCTGCGGGTCGTCGGCGAGGACCGTGCCGGAGCCGGCCAGGATGGCGTCCACCTCGGCGCGCAGCACGTGCACGTCGGCGCGCGCGGCCGGCCCGGTGATCCACCTGCTGGTCCGGTCGGCGGCGGCGACCCGGCCGTCCAGCGTCGCGGCGTACTTCCAGGTCACGAACGGGCGGCCGGTCCGTACGCAGTGCAGCCAGGCCTCCAGCGCGCCGCGCTCGGCCTCGGCGCGCAGCAGGCCGCCGCTGACCTCGACACCGGCGGCGCGCAGCGTGGCGGCGCCGCCGGCGGCCAGCGGGTTGGGGTCGGGTACGGCGTAGACGACGCGGGCGATGCCGGCGGCCAGCAGCGCGCGCGAGCAGGGTCCGGTGCGGCCGGTGTGGTCGCACGGCTCCAGGCTCACCACGGCGGTGCCGCCCCGGGCGGCCGGGCCGGCCGCGGTGAGGGCGACGACCTCGGCATGCGGGCCGCCCGGCGGCTGGGTGTGGCCCTCGCTCACGACGCGGCCGGCGCTGTCCAGGATGACGGCGCCGACCGGGGGGTTCGGGCTGGTGGTGCCGAGGGCGCGGCGGCCGAGCTCCAGCGCCCGGGCCATCGCGGCACGGATCGTCGCGGGCAGGTTGGTGGGTACGGCAGTGGGGGCAATGGCCGGGTCGGCGGTCACGCGCGTACCTCCCTCGTCCTCGGTCGTCACGCGGACCGGGACGGGGAAATGCGCGGGAGGCGGTGGGCTGGAAACACGCCCACGGCGGTCAGGCTGCGCCATACGGGCCGGAATGGCCGGTGGCGCGCCCGTCCGCGCGCTGCCTCCCATCCGGACTCTCACCGTCGGTCCCGGAATTTCACCGGGTCCACCGCTGGCTGGCTGCCAGCGGGTCGCGGACTGTAACCGCCGGTTCGGAATTTCACCGACCCCGGAGCGCGCGTACTGCGATAAGGATCAGTCTCGCACGCCCGCCGGACACCCGGGCGAGTAATCCGTCACAACCGGGCGCTACCGGAACTCGCCCGGCGATCTTCATCAGGTTGTCAGCGCGGTTGCCTAGACTCACCGGACGTGAGCGCGCGCATCGCACCGAGCCTGCTGGCCTCCGACTTCGCGCGGCTGGCCGAACAGGCCGCCCTGGTCGAGGGCGCGGACTGGCTGCACGTCGACGTCATGGACAACCACTTCGTCCCCAACCTCACCCTCGGGCCGCCGGTGGTGGAGGCGCTGCACAAGTCCACGCCGCTGCCGCTGGACTGCCACCTGATGATCGAGGACCCGGACCGCTGGGCACCCGGGTACGCCGAGTTGGGCGCGGCGAACGTGACCTTCCACGCCGAGGCCGCCGCCGACCCGGTCGCCACCGCCCGCGCCATCCGGGCCGCCGGTGCCCTGGCCGGGCTCGCCGTCAAGCCGGGTACGCCGCTCGACCCGTACCTGCCGGTGCTGCCGGAGTTCGACACGCTGCTGGTGATGACGGTGGAGCCGGGCTTCGGCGGGCAGGACTTCGTGGCCGCCGCGCTGCCCAAGGTCAGCGCCGCCCGGCGCGCGGTCCAGGCCGGCCACCTGCGGCTCATCCTGGAGGTCGACGGCGGGGTCAACGCCGAGACCATCGAGGACGCGGCCGCCGCGGGTGCCGACATGTTCGTGGCTGGCACCGCGGTGTACGGGTCCGGCGACCCGGGGGCGGCCATCGAGTCGCTGCGGGCTACCGCGCAGGCCGCCTACGACCGCGCCTGGCCGCGCTAGGCGCGGTCGCGGTCGGTGGTGAAGTAGGTCCACAGGGTGGCGGCCATCCATCCGGGTACGGCGTGGCCGCCGTTGGTCGGGTAGAGGACCAC
>Ga0081455_10001892_pt1 | contig 25166 bp, 21 predicted proteins | sample TabmetS3T2R1_FD_70207 | JGI IMG/M metagenome (GOLD analysis project Ga0081455, IMG submission 70207) | Tabebuia heterophylla rhizosphere microbial communities from the University of Puerto Rico - S3T2R1 | ecosystem: Host-associated > Plants > Roots > Rhizosphere ...
GCATGCCTCCGTAGCCCTGGCGGCGTCGCGACAGCAGTACGCGTTCGCTCAGGAGATCGATGCGCGAAAGCGGGTCGGCCAAGCCCAGGGGATATTGATGGAGCGCTTCGGGCTCGATCCCGATCAGGCCTTCGAGTTGCTCGGCCGCTATGCCAAGAAACACCGAATGAAGCTCATCGAGACCGCCCAGGAGCTCGTCACTGGCCGCGAGCTGCCGCGAGTGACCGCGGCTAGCTCGATCCGCCGCGTCCAGCCCAGGCGTCCGCCCCCGCGCTAACCTCGACGTCGAGCACGGCGATGGCACCTGATCCGCATCCACATGATGGGCACGGCTTCCCCAGACCTTCCGTATGCCTCCCCATAGTTGGCTGTCGCGGGTCATCGGGCCTGCGAACTCGACCATGATCCCGATCCTGTCCTGACATCAGTCAACGAGCTGGCGCGGGCGTAGCTCGGGGATGCCGGTCGACGGGGTCGCACGACGGCGCACACCCACGCATGCGGACGCCCTCTTCGCAGGCTCAGATAGCAATCTGCGGCCGACACCTATCGCATCTGCATCTCATTCGTCATCCGACACCAGGGCGCCACCGGCTGCTCGGAGCCCTTCCACAGCAGTTGAACCAGCCACACGGAGCGGGCGTCAGCAGAAGTTGCTAGCAAAGCTGCTAACGGGACGGCATGAGACACCTTGGACACCATGCGTTCGACGGCAGCCGCCACCCTCGGGCTGCGCGTATAGGCCGTGCCGGAAAGAAGCTCGGGACATCACTCGATCGGCTCATAACCCAGAGGTCAGGCGCAAGCTGTCCCTCGCTCAGTTCCTAGCGCATCCCCGCTGCCCGAGTAGCGTTACGGCATACATCAGATGAGGCCGAGCTCGCGCCCTCGGCGGACGGCCTCGCGGCGGCTCGACACCGCGAGCTTGCGGTAGATGTGCTGGATGTGCGCCTTCACGGTGTTGATCGAGACGAAGAGCTCGACCGCTATCTCGCCGTTGGTCTGCATCGTGGCCAGGTGGCTGAGGATCAGCTGCTCGCGGTCCGTGAGGGCCTCAGTGAGCGGAGCAGGCGGGACGACCACGGCGCCTGCAGAACTGAGCTCGTTGAGGAGTGAGGTCGCGAAGTCGCGGAATGCGTATGTCGAGCCCTCGGTGAGTCGAAGTCGATGGCGCAGCATCGCCTCGAGGCGACGTGGGTCGAACGTGATGAACGGGTGCCGCACGTTCTCTGGTCCGGCGGAGCCCAGGGCCCGGTCGAGTGCAGCCAGCGCCCGATGATCGTTCCCGCGACGATCGTGCGCAAGGGCTGTGATCAGCCAGGCCTGGGCTGTGGCCACCGGGTTGCCGTTGGTGTCTCTGATTGGGGCGAGCGCGGCCTCAGCCGCGCTTGCGTGGCCTAATGCGTGTTCGGCACGAGCAAGGCTTACGGCAACCTCGTCCAGACCGGCATTCCCGGCACCGGTCTCCCAACCGTCGTCGGCGAGCACGCTGCGAAGGTGATCGAGGGCGGCCGCGGGACGGCTGCCTGAGAGTTCGAGCTCGGCGGCGACAACCGCTAGCCGCCTGGCCAGCAGGGCCGGTGGCACAAGATCTTCGATCTCGGCGTTCAGGGCGGCCATCGTGTCTCGTGCGCGATCCACCCGTCCCATCGCGAGCAGGATCCGGGCCTGGACAGCTCTCAGCGCCGGGTAGGGCAGGCGCTCGGGATCGTTGCGCTGGGCTGCAAGTCCGGCATCGAGGTGCTGCCGCGCCTGCTCGACGTTGTTACGCTCCAGCTCGATGCGAGCGAGGACCAGATGCACCATGATGGTCTGAGCAAGCTCCACCCAGCCGCGGCGGCGGGCGATTGCCAATGCGTTGCTGGCCAGATCGTGAGCGTCGTTGAGATGTCCGCGCTCCAGTTCCATCAGCGCGAGGTATCCCATGCTGTTCACGATTGTCAACGACGCTCCGGTGTCGCTCGCGACGCCCAACGAGACACGGAGCGGATCCTCGGCCTCCTGGATCCGAGCCGACCACACCAGTCCGACGCCCAGGTTGCTCAGCGCCGGTGCCTCGTATCGGCCGACGGCCGGCGGATCGCTCGGCGGCGGTTCGGACAACCAGCTCAGCAGCTGGGTGGCGGCCGCCATGACCTCGGCAGCTTCGCCGCGGACCCGGGCGAGGGTCATGTCGGCGGCGCAAAGGAACACCTCGACGGGTCGTCGGGTGTCCTCGTCGTATCCGCTCAGCAGCCGGCGAGCATGATTGACGTGGTTGGCGAAGCTCGCGTAGTCGCGGGCGATCATGCTCAAGACCGCAGCGGTCACCCTCAGCTCCGCACTGGAGTCGAACTCAGACGGCGGTATCTCCGCCAGGAGCGCGGCGAACGCCTGCCGCTCAGCCAAAACCGCCCGGGTCGCCGCACCGGTGACCATGAAGTTTCCGACCAGCTGCCAGTCCCGCGCGCGCACCGCATACCGAACCGCCTCGACGGGCTCCCCGCTGGCGGCGAACCAGTCGGCTGCCCGGCGATGCAGCTCGTCCGCCAGCCCAGGGTCGTCCAGCCGCAGTCGATGGCGAAGCAGATCGGCCAGCAGCGGATGGTAGCGAAACCAGCGACGATCGGTGCCAAGCGCCACCACAAATGCATTCGCCTGCTCCATAGCCTCCAGCTCTCGTTGGCTTCCCGTACCGTCGGTCAGGGCGTCGGCCAGCTCGGGACAGACCCGGTCGACGACGCAGGTCCGCAGCATGAACCTGCGTCGCTCGGCGGGGAGTTCGGCGATCACCTCCTCAACGAGGTACTCAGCGATGCTGGTCTCGGCGCCGGTGAACTCCTCCATCCGTTCGTCGTGTGGGTTGGCCGCGACGAACATCGCTGCGAGCCGGAGACCGGCCGCCCAACCGTCGGTCCGTTCCAGGACCTGTCGGCTTACAGCTGCCGGCACGTGCATGCCGGACCCCGCGAGCAGCTCGCCGGACTCGACCTCGGTAAAGGCCAGGTCCGCCATCCTGATCTCGGAAAGCTCCCCGGCGACGCGGAGCCGTTGAAGGTGCAGGGTCGGATCTGCCCTGGTGATCAACAGCAGTCGAAGTGGGGAGGGATGGCGCAACACATCAGCCATCCCCTCCAGGATCTCGGAGTTCTTGATCTCGCCGAAGTCGTCGAGAACGAGCGTCAGCGGACGCCGTAGCTCGGCAATGCCCACCATGATCCGGCGGAGGACGTCCTCGCCGACGGGAGGCCTGATCCTCAAGGCGCCAAGCGCCCCCTCCTCGTCCTTTTCGCCAGCCCGGTGGACCGCCGTCGCAACATAGGACCAGAACAGGACCGGGTCGTTGTCGAAGGCGTCCAGCGTCAGCCAGGCCACCGGCTCGGATGGGGCACGTTTCGCCGCCCACCGAGCGACCAGCGTGGTCTTGCCCCAACCGGGTCCGGCACTCACCAGCGTGACGCGTCGTGCTGCTCCCTCGTCGAGCTGCGCCAGGAGTCGCGGTCGGTCAACCAGTCCGGGCGGCAACCTTGGTGCGCCGAACTTGGTCGTCAGCGAGGCGGTGCCGGCCACCGTGTCTGGGGTAGCCCAACCCCGACGCGGCACCGCCGCACGCAGCTGCTGGCGCGCAGTCCGCTGGGTGGTCTCGGGCATTGACGCTTCCGGCACAGACCCCTCGGCACGTGAGGAAGCCACGTCAAAACCACCCCTCACCGAAGCTTGATCCGAGCCCCTTCAGAGTACGCGAACCGCCGGAACGCGATCCGAGTGTCCGACGACCACCCCCACGAACACGATTACCCGTTATGGGTGACGCATCCCCCGACGAACCTTGCGACGCTGGAACCGACGAGTTCTCCGACAGCCCGGAGCGGCGCCGATGACCAATTGGGTGTACGAGGTCCACATCGATGGCCAGGTGAGCGACGCCGTGCTCGCGCAGCTTCAAGCCGAACTCGGACAGGTCGTTACGACCACGGAGCCGGCCACCACCGTGATCAGGGGCCAGATTCCAGACCAGTCCGCACTCATCGGAGTCCTGAGCCTCCTGCACCGCCTCGGCCTCAACGTCTCCGAAGCAAGACGCGTAGTCGACCTGAACGAGCAGTCCGACGCAGACCTGCGGCATGGCTCAAGCTCTCCACGTTCCGAGGCCCGCCCGAAATGAGGTACGAAGCCAACGTCACCAGCCCGATCGGCCCGCTCGGTATCTCGGCCCTCCAATGTGCCCACGCCGACTCGCATCCGGTGACCACGCGGCTGACAATCGTCAGCCCGGAACCGATACCCCTAGCTGAACTGCTGCTTCGACTAGACGAACTCGACATCCACGTGCACACAATCCGCTGTCGAATGATGTGGTCGGACACCTGACACTCGGTCATGCCTCCAAGCGTGCGAAGCCTTGGGCGAACAGCAGGACGCCGATCCCCAGCAGCAAGACAGCCACCACCGGCGCACCCTTGACCTCCAACCACGCGCGCAGACTACCCAGCGGTGCACGGACCCGATCCCCCGCCAGTAGGTAGGAGGCCACGGGAACGGCGACCGTGCAAGCCCCGACGACCGTAAACAAGCCGACCGCAACCATCCGGTCAGCAGTGTTGACCGAGGCGCCACCGATAGCCGACCCAGCCGCCGCGCAGACAAGCAGGATCTTGGGGTTCACCGCAGGCAGTGCGACCCCCAAGCCCGCCGCCTTTCCCCATGACAAGGCGTCGACAGCCGTCAGCCACCTCGGGAGGGTCGCGCCACCCACGGTTCTAGACCGACGCAGCCACTGTCCCGCGCCGAGGAGGAACAGCAGCGCACCCAAGCACACCAGCATCCAACTGCCGACCATCGACGAGTCCGATCCTCCACCGCCTCCGAACCTCGCTTCCAGAACCACGAAGAGGATGGTCGCAGCGGCGATCCCCGCCATCCAGCCGACCAGGAAACCCACACCGGTCTCAGTCGACCTACGCGCCAGCAACATCACAATTGCCGCGATCATCGGGACCGGACTGAGCGCCACCCCGACTGCCAGTGGCACCGAACCAGCGATCGCCTCACCCATGAGTCGCGCTCCGGCGCCGCGCGGCGCCCCGTCGTCGCTTCGATGCCGAGGCTGTAGCCAACCCGACCACCCCTCCATGGCACCTGTGGATCGGTGAGCAACCTAGCCAAAGCGTTCGGCACCCGGCAGAGCCCAAGGTCCCTCCGTCATAACCCCACGGCCCGTCGAGTGCACGTTCAACGACTCATCCCCGGCGGGTGATGCTCGGTGCGCCGACGGCACTCATCATCGTGACAAGCATTTTGTCGGAATACGGAGGAACCATGTCCCACGAGGAACACCTGACGCCAGCGCCGGCGTATTCCGAGCCGACCGGCTGGACGGGTTGGATCGGCTTCGCCGGTTTCATGATGATCATGCTCGGCTGCTTCCACGCCATTCAGGGCCTGGTCGCACTCTTCGACGACCAGAAGTTCCTGGTAGCCGACAGTGGTTTGGTGGTGTCGGTGGACTACACCGCGTGGGGCTGGGTACACCTGATCGGCGGCATCATCTTGGCGCTGGCCGGCATCTCGCTGTTCGCCGGCCGGATGTGGGCCCGCATCGTCGGCGTGATCGCAGCGCTGGCGAGTGCGGTCGTCAACGTCGCGTTCTTGTCGGCTTATCCGATCTGGTCGACCATCATGATCGCTCTGGACATCCTGATCATCTGGGCGATCACCGTGCACGGCGCGGAGATGAAACAAGCGTAGGCGCATCCCGGCAAACGGCGGCCTACGTGAATATTCTGCTCGGCATCGTCGTCACCGTCGTGGCTACTGCCGTCACCACGGGGGTGATGCTTCTGGTGCGTCGGCGGGCACCCGAGGGCAGCTACTTCAGTGACGGGGATCGCGCGTCGGGAGTCTTCGGTGTCCTTGCCACCGGGTTCTCAGTCCTCCTCGGGTTCCTCATCTTCCTCGCCTTCACGTCGTACGACCAGGCGCGTTCCGGGGCGGAGGATGAGGCGACCATCGTCGTACAGCAGGTGGAGACGGCCCAGTTCATGCCCGGTGACGCGGGCGAGGAGCTGACCGCCGAGCTCGTCTGCTACGCGCGTTCGGTCGTCGGTCCGGAGTGGGAGGCCCTCGACGATGGCGATCTCGACCACGCGATCAACCCGTGGGCCGTCGCGATGTACCAGACGCTTCGGACGATCGAACCCAAGACCAATGCCGAGCAGTCCACCTACGACCAGTGGCTGGAACAGACTGGCGACCGACAGCAGGCCCGCAACGACCGCATCCATGGCGCCGAGGGCATCCTCCCCACGCCGTTGTGGCTGGGACTCCTGGCGATCGCCATCGTCATCTTCGTGTACATGCTGTTCTTCGCCGACTCGAGCGAACGCGCCGCCACCCAGGCCATGCTGATGGCCAGCGTGACCGTGGTGATCACGGTGCTGCTCTGCCTGCTGGTGTTCTTCGACCATCCGCACGGCGACGGGGTGGGCAAGCTGCATCCGACCGCCATGGAACGGTCACTTCACATCATGGACGCCGAGCTCGACGCCGCCGGCCTGGACCTGAGAGTTCCCTGTGACGAGCGCGGAACAGCGATCTGACGGCCGGCCGCAGCGAAACAGCGACAGGCACGAGTTCCTCGTCACCGTCCTGCTGGTCGTGGCCGCCGTCGCCACGTCATGGTGCAGCTACCAGGCGGCCCGATGGCACGGCGAACAGGCCGAGGCGGCCAGCCACACCAACGCCCTCCGGATCCAGGCAGCCCGATCGGCCAGCCTGGCCGAAGCACAGACCCAGGTCGACGTCGCGACATTCATCGCCTGGTCCGATGCGGTCGGACGCAACGAGGAGGAGCTCGCCGCGTTCTACACCGATCGCTTCCGTCCGGAGTTTGAGACCGCGTTCGAGGCCTGGCGAGCGACCGACCCACTCGGCAACCCGAACGCGCCCACGACACCGTTCGCGATGCCCGAGTACCAAGTCGCCGCCGGGGCAGAAGCCGAGCGTATCGATCGAGAGGCCGAGGCGTCCGCTGCCGTCGTCGACCGTGACATCCAGCGGGCTAGCAACTACATCCTGACGGTCGTCTTGTTCGCTGTCGCGTTGTTCTTCGCCGGCATGAGCACCAAGATTTCCAGCCGCCGCCTGCGCGTGGCCATGGTGACGGCCGGCTATGTCGTACTCCTGACGGGTCTGGTGTGGATCGCCACCTTCCCCGTGAGCGTCGAGATATGACCCCGTGGTGTCCGCAGGGGCCTAACGCGGTTAATCGATCGCCGTTCGGGATCTTCACCGGGATCGCGACCTGGACGGTCCGCGATGGGAGCACCTTCACGTGGGTGCACGCGATGAATAGCGGCTGTCGAGCCCATCACCCTGGCTGGGTGATGGGCTGGACGCACGGGCGTCGTAGTTTCACAGCGTCTCTGCTTCCAAGGAGTTCTCGGTACCGGAGGAATGATGAGCCCCGACCGTCACGCGCGTACGATGCTGCCGATCCCGGACCGTTCCGGACACGGGTTGACGACGTTTGACGCGAAGGACCCGGCCGCCACCTTCCCTCCGATCGAGCCCCTGCTCCCGCCCGCGGGCGCGCCGAACGTATTGCTGGTGCTGCTCGACGACGTGGGCTTCGGGGCGTCGAGTACGTTCGGTGGCCCGTGCCGCACTCCGACGGCCGACCGGCTGGCCGCGGGAGGGTTGCGGTACAACCGTTTCCACACCACCGCGCTGTGCGCCCCGTCCCGCCAGGCCATGCTGACAGGCCGCAACCATCACTCGGTGGGAATGGGAAGCATCACGGAGACGGCGACAGCCGCTCCTGGCAACAGCTCGCTGCGCCCGAACACCAAGGCGCCACTGGCAATGACGCTGAAGCTCAATGGCTACTCGACGGCGCAGTTCGGCAAGTGCCACGAGGTTCCGGTGTGGCAGACCTCGCCGATGGGTCCGTTCGACGCCTGGCCGTCGGCCGGCGGTGGCTTCGAGACCTTCTACGGCTTCATCGGCGGCGAGAACAACCAGTGGGATCCGGCCTTGTACGAAGGCACCACCCCGGTCGAGCCGCCGGCTACCGCGGAAGAGGGCTATCACCTCACCGAGGATCTGGCCGATCATGCCGTCAACTGGATGCGACAGCAGAAGGCGCTGATGCCGAACAAACCGTTCTTCGTGTACTTCGCCCCCGGTGCGACCCATGCCCCCCATCACGTGCCGAAGCAGTGGGCAGACCGCTACGCGGGTGCGTTCACCGACGGGTGGGATGCGCAGCGAGAGCGTACTTTCGTCCGCCAGAAGGAGCTCGGGATCATCCCGCGCGATGCCGACCTGACCGAACGCCACGACGAGATCCCCGCCTGGGACGACATGCCCGACGAGCTCAAACCTGTGCTCGCCCGACAGATGGAGGTGTACGCGGGTTTCCTGGAGCACACCGACCACCAGGTGGGTCGACTGGTCGACGCCCTCGAGGACCTGGGGATCCTGGACAACACGATCATCTACTACATCATCGGAGACAACGGTGCCTCGGCGGAGGGCACGGTCAACGGCGCCTTCAACGAAATGGCCAACTTCAACGGCATGGCCGCGCTGGAGACTCCGGAGTTCATGCTGAGCAAGATGGACGAGTTCGGGTCGCCCACCTCCTACAACCACTACGCCGTGGGATGGGCGTGGGCGATGAACACCCCACTGCAGTGGACAAAGCAGGTGGCGTCGCATTGGGGCGGGACCCGCAACGGCACGATCGTGCACTGGCCGGCCGGAGTTTCCGAGCGGGGTGGACTGCGCTCGCAGTTCACCCACGTGATTGACGTGGCACCGACAATCCTGGAGGCCGCCGGTTTGCCCGAGCCCACGATGGTGAACGGTGTGCAGCAGTCGCCGATGGAGGGGACCAGCATGCTGTACAGCTTCAACGACGCGGCCGCACCCGAACGTCACGACCTGCAGTACTTCGAAATGTTCGGCAACCGCGGCATCTACCACCGGGGCTGGAGTGCGGTCACCAAGCACAAGACACCGTGGATCCTGGTCGGCGGTGACCTGCCGGCGTTCGACGACGACATCTGGGAGCTGTACGACGGCAGCACCGATTTCAGCCAGGCCCACAACCTCGCCACCGAGCACCCCCAGAAGCTCGCCGAGCTGCAGCGACTCTGGCTGATTGAGGCGGTCAAGTACAACGTGCTGCCACTGGACGACCGCAGCGCGGAGCGCGTCAATCCAGACATCGCCGGGCGCCCCACGCTGATCCGCGGGAACTCGCAGCTGTTCTTCGCCGGCATGGGCCGACTCTCCGAGAACAGCGTCGTCAACATCAAGAACAAGTCGTTCTCGGTCACCGCCGACATCGACGTGCCTGACACCGGCGCCGAAGGCGTGATCATCGCTCAGGGCGGCCGGTTCGGAGGCTGGGCGGTCTACACCAGGCAAGGCAAGCTCAAGTTCGTCTACAACGTTCTGGGCATTCAGGAATTCATCGTCGAATCCGACTCAACGCTCCCGGTGGGCTCACACCAGGCGCGCATGGAGTTCGCCTACGACGGCGGCGGACTGGCCAAGGGCGGCACCGTCACCCTCTACTGCGACGGCGAGCCGATCGGCACCGGTCGCGTCGAAGCCACCCAGCCGATGGTCTTCTCCGCCGACGAGACCACCGACATCGGCCACGAGACCGGCACCACCGTGACAGCCGACTACACCGCAACCGACAGCCGCTTCACCGGCAAAATCCGCTGGGTCCAACTCGACACCGGCACCGACGACAACGACCACTACATCGACCCCGAAGAACGCCTCCGCATCGCCATGGCGCGCCAGTAACGTCTGGGCAGAATTTCTCGATCCCGCGCTCAGATGCGTTATCAGTTGCTGACGGGTACGGGGTTCAGTGCGTGCCCGTCGAGTCTTGCCTTCGGGTAAGACACGCTCATACCCGTGGGTACGAGCGCGGCGGGCACTCCCTGGCCGCGAACCCACGCACATGCCGCGGACAGTGCGCCGTCCGGGCGACGAGCGGTCGTCGACCGCAGTCACGGACTCTCGACGGCCGATATCCGGTACTTGGCCACATCAGCGCCCAGAACGGCCGGCGTTGAGGATGGTTCTGGCTCATCATCGCCGGCCGCTCGGAAGGACATCAGTGCCTCATCGGTCGATGATGGCCGGCGTCGCGCTGGCGTTCGCCATCCTGGAGATCAGCGACTCGGCGAGCGCGATCGGGCAAGTACTCGCAGCGCGGACTATCCCAATGGTCCTCTTCTTGCTGTGGGGCGGCGTCATCGCCGACCGCATCTCTCGCGCGCGCTCATCATTCGGCTGTCCACCCGGTATCCACGGGACACGGACTCAACGCTGTGCCAACCTGCAAAAGCGCAGGTCAGCGCCGAGCGCTGTGCAGGCGTTTGCCGAGCACGTTTCATGTCCACATCAGGTTCGCGGCATGGCGTTTCCGCAGGTCAGGACGTCATTCGTGGAGCGAACCGGACTCGAACCGGCGCGTGCCTGCTTGCAAAGCAGGTGCTCTACCAACTGAGCTATCGCCCCTGGCCGTACGACCGTCAGCGGTCGACGGAGTCGGTGGCCTCGGCCCAGAGGTCCGCGTCGGCGCGACCGGCACGAGCCTTCTTCAAGCCAATGAACACCGCGGCCGCGATGAGGGCCAGGATCAGGATCTTCTTCATGACGACCTCTCCTCCAGCATTGCGCTGGACTTTGTCCCCGAGAGCGCGAGTCGCGCAGTGGCCACCCGTACCGGCTCGGCCTTGCGCCAACCACGCCAGCTGACGCTCACGACGATACCGGGCGATCCGTCGACTCCAACATCGGCACGGCCGCACCTTCACCGTCGGTTCGCCGGGCGAGTACGAGACCGGGGGCGGCGTAAACCCCAAGCGCCTCGGTCCTCTAGGTGGCTTGGTCGACGCGTTCGATCAATGGGCGCATTCCCATCGCGGCCGCCTCGGTGTCCAGGTGCTGTTGCCAGTTCGGCGTGCCGTCGAGGTGGTGCCGATCGCCGATGTCGACGAGCGCCGCGTAGCCCCACATCTCGATCCATCGCCAAGTGTCGGGAAGCCTGCGGCACTGCAACGGAGCCTGCTTCAGCATGGCAACACCCTGGTCGAGGTCTCCGCCGTCGATGCTGAGCAGCCCGAGTGCACGTAGGGACAGCGACTCCCAGCATGGATCACCGACCTGCTCGGCCAGGACATAGGCGTGCTCGGCCAGGTCCCGGCCGCGTCGCAGGTCGCCGGCTCGTCGAGACGACTCGGCCAGCAGCGCCTCCGGGAATGGCCGGAACGCCGTCCAATCCAACGAGTTCACGACCTGCAGCGCTTCGTACAGGTCTCGGTCGGCCTCGTCGAGCCGGTCGCTGAGCAGGTGGCGCCGGCCCTGCATCGTCAGGGTGTACGCCCGGAGCCGCAGGTCGCGCTCCTTGCCGGCGAGCTCCAGTGCCTCGACGAGCAGGCGCTCGGCACGCGGATCGTCGCCGACGTCGTTCGCGGACGCGCCGTCGTACAGGTCGACCCAGCCCAATCCTGTGGTGCTGCCGTCGGCCGCCTCCCTCGCGGCGCCGAACCAATGCGTGGCCCGGTCATAACGGCCACGCAGGAAGTCCACGTAGCCGATCTCGCGTCTGGCCATGACGGCCAGCGGCGCATCGCCGACCTGCTCGGTCAGCGGAACCGCCTCGTGGAGGATCGCGAGGCCCTCTTGATCGACGCCTCGTACGCCATGGATGAGCGCAGACCCGAGAGCGACCAGCGCTCTCGCGAGCAGCGAGGTGTCGCGGAGCGCGCGGGCTGCCACGACGGCGCCCTGGAGCGACTGCAGCCCGGCGTCGATCGCGCCCGCATTGACCGCCGACTCACCCGCCTCGATCTGGGCCACGACCGCGCCACGACCGGTGACCCGCCGATCGCCGCCCATCGGAGCCGCCACTGCCGACCAAAGTGCGTCGGTCGGCTCGACGCCGAGCCCGTCGCGCAGTCGGATCGCCGCATCCTTGGCGGCGGCCTGCGCATCGGGCACCCGGCCAGCGGCCCGCAGGCATCGGACGAGCAGCGCGGCGGCGTTCTCGTCCAGTGGCGCCGCGTTCGCGACCTGGCGAGCGAGCTCGAGAGCCCGTTCGGTCTCGCCACGGCCGAGCAGGGCGAGCGCGGCTTCCTGCCGTACGTCGAGCACGAGCCGGCTCAGATGGCGACGCTCCTCGTCGAGCCAGACGGCGACCTCCGAGCCTGGCTCGGTACGCACTCCGGCGAGCAGATCCTCGTCGAGTCCGGCAAGCTCGGCGGCATGGTCGGCACGCCCACGGAGCTCCAGCAGGTCGACCGTAACGTCGGCGGGGACCTCCGTACGGACCGGATCTCCGTCGACCTCGACGCCAAGCCTGCGTAGCTGGGACAGGTTCCAGCGCAGGGCCGCCGCGGGATCGGCAGCATCGACGAAGAGCAGCCGCTGGAGCCGTTCACGCGTGAGCCGGTGGTCGTTGAGCAGCAGCAGCCCCAGCAGGAGCCAGGGCTTGTGGCCGCGCACGTCCACCCGCTCCGCGCCACGATGGGCGCCGGGGCTGCCGATCAGCCGGATCTCGGTGCTCACGTGTCCTCCACCGGGAGTATCCGTCGGGGATCAGCTGAGCGCTAGCTGCGCCTCGCCGGCGAGCTGGACGAACTCCCGCGCGGCGACGATGTCGACGACGGGTGCGTCGGCCAGCAGCGGACGCGTCGCCATCGCGAAGTCGGCCTCGCGCACGACGACCGACACGGACACGCAGCTGCCGTTCACCGGCGTCCCGAGTGCCTCGCGCAGCCGCTGAGCCGCTGCGCTGACGAGCGGCCCGGCGGACTCCCAATGGGGGTCGTCGAAGCCCGCGTCGGTCATCGCTTGCAGCAAGCCATCGGCGACGGCCTCGATGACGTACGGACCCGGAACGATGGCGTTCCTGGGAGTACGGATCGTTGTGGTGGTCATGGTCCCTCCTCTTCCCGAGTGCAAGCACCGTAGGAGCGGACCGTGTGACGGATCGTGTGACCGATCAACGGCGGCTGAATGGACGGATTTGCGCCCGGGCGAAACGGGCGAAGCTGCTCACGATCCGGTGCGACTCGGGGGCGTCGGAGTCGGCCAGCCGGTCTGCTTCAGGACGACGTCGACCACCTGCTGCTGGTCCAGGCCGTCGGTGTCGATGACGTACTCGGCGAAGCCATGGGTGTCGAGACTCGCCTCCTCCTCGATGCCGGTCTTGATCCACTGCTCGACGGTCTGTGCGTCCTGACCGAGCAGCCGGCCTCGTCGGACCGTGCGGTCGCGCCGTTCGTCGGCTCCGATCCGAGGCCGCACGATGGTCCAGTCCGCGTTGGGGATGCAGCAGAGCCGCCTCGCTCGGCGTGCTGACGCCACCGGAGATCACGAAGCAAATCGCGCCGTGCTGCTCGACCAGAGGACGGGGGTCGTCATCTGCCGTCACCTCCGGGCGCCTGCAACACTCGCACCCTAGGACTTGGCACGCGTACGGAGGCCGACGTGACGGAGCGCGAGGCGGAGAACAAGGCGAACGCGATGGCGTTCTACGACCTGATGTTCAACCAGAGTCGGCCCCGCGAGGCGATCGAGCGCTATGCCGGCGACGTCTACATCCAGCACAACCCGGAGGTCGCCGACGGCAAGGACGCCTTCGTCGCGTACTTCGATCGGATGGCCCTCGACTACTCCGGCAAGCGGGTCGAGTTCAAACGTGCGCTGGCCGAGGGGGACCTCGTCGTCCTGCACTGCCACCAGACCTGGCCGGGCGACCACGACTACGCGGGCATCGACATCTTCCGCTTCGACGACAATGGCAAGGTCGTCGAGCACTGGGACGTGCTCCAGGTCATCCCAGCCGACGCCAAGAACGACAACACGATGTTCTGATCAGCCGCTTCCGCCGCCGCCTCCGGACGAGCCCGGGTCGGTCTCCCAGATGCGCGTTCCCGTCCTGCGCTGCGGCATGAGCGGGCCGATCGTCGCGAAGACAGTCAACACGACCAGAACGCTCCCCACGAGCAGTACCCACCGAGCGTCCACAAGACGCCCAACAACGATCGTGAGCACACCGACCATGACGCCGCCGAGCCCGATCAGGAACTCGGTTCGCCGTCGCATCCGACTGGCTCCCTCATCCATCGGACACCACCTCCCCGATGACCAGGGTAGGCCAGGGATGTCACATCGCGAGCGCTTCTTCCCGAAATGACGACGGATCTACTGCAGGTCCTGAAGATTGATCACGTCGCTCGGGGCCTCGGGCTCAACCGGATCGTCGAAGTTGGAGAAGGTGAGGTCGCCCTCCTTTTCGACCTCCATCTTCGCGACGTAGTGCGGGTCGCTGGACAGCACGTTGGCCACGCCGGCGTTGCCCTGGTCGCTCTCGAAGGACACGGTCACGGTGTCCTCACCGTCGACCTCACCTGTGCCGGTGACCTTTTTGATCTCGTCGTCCTTGGGGTCGTTGAAGGCGCTGGTGAACTTGCCCCAGTCGCACGCGGCGGTCGCCTGCGACATCTCGCTGGTGACGGCGACCCACTTGTCGCCGACGATGTCGATGATGGCGTCGGCCTTCGGGCCACCCTGCGTACGCCAGAACTGCTCGTCGGGCTTGAAGTAGCCGTCGCCGTTGGTCACGATCAGTTGGAAGCTGCCCTGGCCCTCGACCGACATCTTGCCCTCGCAGTTGCCGCTCTTGGCCATGGCGAGGTCGACGTCGATGTTCTGCGCGTTCTCGATCAGCGTGCCCTCCATGTGGAGCGAGCTGACGTCCTTCATCGCGTCGGCGACGTCGTTCCCGATGTCGCCGGGTGAGGTGTCCTGGTACGAGTCGGAACCCGACCCGCAGGCGGACAGCACGAAGACGGTAGTCAGGGCGGCGAAGCCGGCGATGCGCATGTAGCTCCTCAGCAAAATGTATGGGGACCCCGAGACTGGCCCACTCTAAGCAGGCCCACTCGCTCAGCCACAGCTGATGCCGTTGCAATCAGGTCTCATCGTGTACCCGCCGACCGGGGCCTTCGCCTCGAAAGGTTCGAAACGGAATCCCGGGAACCGAAAGGCGGCACAGGTGTCGTCACTGCGACCGATCGTGGATGTGCCTAGGCACTCAGCTACCGGCGAAGGGCGCGGAGCAGCCGACTGCGCTGGTCGCCGGATGGCCGACGACGAACTCGATGCAGATGCGGTAGCTGTCGTCGGCGTCGAGGCCGGGAAGTCGATAGGTGTCTGGCCCAGGTCCACCCCGCCCGATGTCATCGAACGCCGACGGCACGCCCTCGACATATCCGTCACCGCGGTAGCCCAGGGTGTAGGCGGTTGACCAGTTATCGCCGTCCTGCGCTTGGAGGAACGCGTGGGCTGCGCGATCCGGGATGCGACCCTTTGGCGTCTCGTAGGCAATATCGGCGACTGGCTCTCCGTCGTCGTCGCGTACGGTCACGATCATCTCGGGCGCTCGCTCGTCGCTCACCGCATCTCGGTAGGGGTCGTCACCACTGCCGCATCCGGTCATCAGCGGAACGGCGCCGATGGCCATCGCCACGGTCCACTTCATGTAGCGCATTGTCCGCCAGCTCCGCGACACCGACGTCACGGTCCGGCTCCGGCCGCAGCTCGATGCTGCTCAGATGCCGCGGGTTCCGTCGAGGGTCTCGCGGATGATGTCGGCGTGGCCGGCGTGGCGTGCGGTCTCCTCGATCATGTGCAGTAGGACATAGCGCAGGTTGCACTCGATCAGGTCCGTACGCGCGCATGGAGTGTCCAGGTCCATCGACGCGGCGATCTTGTTCGACTCTTCGAACTGCTCGCGGTAGACCGCGATCCAATGCGACACCGTGTCGCTCTCGCCGACGACGAGGTCGGCATCGTGCGGTTCAGGCTCGACCTCGGGCCACTGGTCGGGCAACTGCCGTCCAGCCATGACCGCCTGGAACCAGCGCTGCTCCCAGGTCGCGGCGTGCTTCACCAGGCCGAGGAGCGACAGTGAGCTCGCCGTCGGCGCCTGGCGCGCCAGCTCATCGCTGACGTCCTCGACCTTGCGGATCAGCCCGATGCGCTGGGCTTCGAGCATGTTCTCCAATGCCTCACGCTCGGACTGCGGCATGAATTTCACGGTCATCTCGCTGGGCACGCACCGATGCTAACGACGCGTCGGACCCCGACGAACCTTTGGGGACGGGGTAGGTGTATCGGGGTGCACCTGCCGGTTTGATCTGCGCCTGGCGTCGTGGGTTACTGCGGTGCTGGTCCCCAGTCCGCGTGATGGTCCTCGCTCGTGGTGATGCGCCGCACATGGCTGCCGTTGGGGTTGGCTGTGTAGATGCCTGGTGGGCTGCCGAGGGAGAAGACGATTCTCTTGCCGTGTGGCGAGAAGCTGACGTCGAAGGCCGACGGTGCTGACGGATCGCCTACCTGCAAATGAATCTTGGCGAGGCCGTGCCCGTTCGGGCTGACGCGGTAGAGGAACCCGTTGGTGCCAAAGACGATCGTTCGACCATTCGGGGACCAGTCTGCCCAGTCGTCGCTGAACCCCCAGGGGGTGATCCGATGGGCCGGGCCACCGTGGATGCGTTTGACGAACAAGGCTTGGTTCGCCGATCCGGGGCGGGACGGGTCCAGGCGATTGAAGAGGAGTCGCCTGCCGTTGGGTGAGTACGCCAGGGGACCGTCTTCCCCGCCAGGGCTCCTGGTGATCCGCTGCAGACCTTTGCCGTCGGAAACGCGGATACTGTAGATGCCGTTCCGCCTAGGACGAGGGGGCACTTCTCCGAATGCCCCGCAGGCAACTCTCTTGCCCGACGGTGCCCAGACGCCGCAACCCATGAAAAGGCCCGGGTCGGGGGAGGGGAACCAGTGGACGTGGCCGGTCCTACGGTTGAGCAGCGCCAAGGCCGTGGTGCAGTCCGGCGGGTTCAGGCAGTCCATGAACACAAGCCGCCGTCCGTCGGGTGACCAGCGCGGGTATTCACCAGACCTGAGCAGCTTCGGCTTACTGCCAGCAGGCTTGACTTTGTACAGGTCGCGCCCCCCGGCGCCGTGCCGCTCGAACACAATCAGTCCACCTGCACCCAACTGCTTGGTCTCGGTCGGGCCGGATGCTCCGGGGCTTTGCGTAAGGAACACCGCTGCCATGGCGGTCACGCCGGCAAGACCGGCTGCGAGGATTCTGTTCATGGTGGCCCTCCCTGGCGCAGGCCCCAGATTGTCTCGGCGCCATCACGGTGCGTGTCAGGTAGTCCCTATGGGCGCACCCAACCACCGGACGACGTGACGCCGCAGTGCCCGAAGTCCCGACCCGCACCGCCGTCGGTCCCAGGTGCGGAGCACTGCCACATTCATCGGATTGTCGGCCAACCTGGTCGGTCTGTCAGCCGTACAACTGGAGTGACTGAGCTGGGGTGATGTGGGGTGGGCCTACCTGGACTTGAACCAGGGACCTCTTCCTTATCAGGGAAGCGCTCTAACCGTCTGAGCTATAGGCCCGGGTGGATCCGGCCCGTCTGAACCGGCCTCGGAAGGTTACAACATCGCCGAGGAGCGGCCCAAACGGGTTCTGCTGGTCGGATCGCGCCGGTGGTTACGGCTGCGAGTGGGTGCCGGTGCGGTCCTCGGACAGCGTCAGCTCGAGGCCGCCGAGCATCGTGGCGGCCAGGTTGTAGAGGAACGCTCCGAGGGTCGCGATCGCGGTGATCAGGATGACGTCGGCTGCGGCCACGATCATCGTCAGACCGACGACGCGCCCCATGCCGACGTAGTCGCGGATGTCGAAGTCGGAGCTGTTGTCCGACAGTACGACGGCGACGCTCGAGTTGATCGAGTCCCAGACGCCGGCGGCGCCGAGCACGGCCCAGACGATGGAGACCGCGACGACCGTCACGATCGCGAGCGCGATCGACAGGGCGAAGGCGATCTTCATGACCGACCAGGGGTCGACGCGTACCAGGCGCAGCCGGGCCCGGCGGGGGCGGCCGCGCGGACGGTTGGTCGTCGTGGGCGCCGGCCGGGGCTCGGTCGCGGGTCCTGGTCGAGTTGGCTTGGCGACGCTGTTGGGCGGCGGCGGTCCGGGCGGAGCCGGCGGCTGGAGCGTCGGAGCGTTGATCCGCGGCATCGCCTCGGTCGGAGGGCCGCCAGCGGCGGTCGGTGGCTTGCGCGGCGGCGGAGTCGGCCGCGGCTCGGAGCCGCCCTTCGGCGGACCGGGCTTGGCCTCCGTCGGAGGCGGACCGGCCGGGGTCGGCCGCGACTGCGGCGCCGGACTCGCCGGTGCCTGCTTGGAGGTCGTCCCTGGTCGCGAAGGCGAAGACTGCTGCTGCGACCGGTTCGGGCGCTGCTGCTGACGAGGCTTCGGCTGCGCCGGCGGCTCCCCACCGTTGGGGCTCCACCGCGGCGGCGCCTGCGACACGCCGGCCGCTGGGTTCGGTGCCTTCGGCCCCGTCAGCGGCCGATGCGGCGCCAAGGGCGTCGTCTCGTCGGTCTTACGGTCGTTCATCACGACTCCTGCGCTGTCGTCTCGTCCGGACTCGCTTCGGAAGCTTCAGAGACCGTTTCCTCGGCTTCGTCGTCGAGCACGTCCCTCTCGGCGTTGCGCGCGATTGCCACGACCGGGTCGCCATTGGCCTTAGCAAACGTCAACCCCATGGTGTCACGCCCCTTGGGGAGTACACCCGCCACCGCACTTCGGGTGACCTGACCACTGGCCCGGACCGCCAACACCTCATCGGTGTCGTTGACGACCAGACCCGCGACCAGCTGACCCCTCTCGTCGCTCAATCGTGCGGCCTTGATCCCAAGACCGCCACGCCCCTGACGACGATACTGCTGGACATCGGTCTTCTTGGCGAATCCGCCGTCGGTGACGGTGAACACATAGTGGGGCTCACCGGACGCCACAGTCTCGGCCAGGATCACCGACATCGACAACAGCTCGTCGCCCTCGCGGAACCGCATGCCGGTGACCCCGGACGTCGCCCTGCCCATCGGACGCAGCTGCGTGTCGTCGGCCTGGAACCTGATCGACTGACCCTTGCGTGAGATCAGCAGCAGGTCGTCCTCGGCGTGCACCAGCTCGGCCCCAATCAGCTCGTCATCGTCCTCGCGGAAGTTGATCGCGATCAGACCAGCTTGCCTTGGACTGTTGTAATCGGCCAGTCGGGTCTTCTTCACGTACCCCCGCTTGGTCGCGAGTACGAGGTAGGGCGCCTGCTCGTAGTCGCGGATCGCGAGGACCTGGGCGATCTGCTCGTCGGGCTGGAAGCTCAGCAGGCCGGCGACATGGCCACCCTTCGCGTCTCGAGCCGCCTCGGGGAGGTGGTAGGCCTTGGTGCGATAGACCCGGCCGGCGGTCGTGAAGAACAGAATCCAGTGGTGGGCCGTCGTCGCGAACAGATGGGCGACGACGTCATCGCCCTTGAGTGTCGCGCCGCGTACGCCCTTACCCCCGCGCTTCTGGAGCCGGTAGAGGTCGGTCTTCGTACGCTTCGCGTACCCGCCACGGGTGATCGTGACAACGACGTCCTCGTCGGGGATCAGGTCCTCCATCGACAGGTCGCCGTCAGCCGGCACGATCTGGGTGCGCCGGTCGTCGCCGTACTTGTCGACGATGGTCGCGAGCTCCTCGGACACGATCTGCCGCTGCCGCGACTCGTTGGCGAGGATGTCCTCGAGGTCGCGGATCTGCTCCTCGAGCTCGGCGAGGTGGTCGATGATCTTCTGCCGTTCGAGGGCCGCCAGCCGGCGCAGCTGCATGTCGAGGATCGCCTGCGCCTGGACCTCGTCGATGTCGAGGAACTCGATCAGGCCGTCCCGCGCCTCTTCGGTGGTCTGGCTGCGCCGGATCAGCGCGATGACCTCGTCGAGGGCGTCGAGCGCCTTGACCAGGCCGCGGTAGATGTGCGCCTGCCGCTCGGCCTCGCGGAGCCGGAAGCGAGTACGCCGCTGGATGACCTCGATCTGGTGGGTGATCCAGTGCGTGACGATCGCGTCGATGCTGAGGGTCCGCGGCACGTCGTCGACCAGCGCGAGCATGTTGGCGGCGAAGTTGTCCTGCAGCTGAGTGTGCTTGTAGAGGTTGTTGAGCACGACGCGCGCGATGGCGTCGCGCTTCAGCACGACGACCAACCGGCGGCCGGTACGGCTCGACGAGTCGTCACGCACGTCGGCGATGCCCTGGACCTTGCCGGAGTCAGCGAGCTGGGCGATCTTGAGGGCCAGGTTGTCGGGGTTGACCTGGTAGGGCAGCTCGGTGATGACCAGCGAGGTCCGGCCCTTGCTGTCTTCCTCGACGTCGACGACGGCCCGCATCGTGATCGAGCCGCGGCCCGTACGGTAGGCGTCCTCGATGCCCTTGGTCCCGACGATCAGCGCCGCCGTCGGGAAGTCCGGACCCTTGATCCGCTCCAGCAACGCCTCGAGCAGGTCCTCCCGCGTCGCGTCCGGGTGCTCCAGCGCCCACTGGACGCCACTGGCGACCTCGCGAAGGTTGTGCGGCGGGATGTTGGTCGCCATGCCGACCGCGATGCCGGCCGAACCGTTGACCAGCAGGTTCGGGAACCGGCTGGGCAGCAGCACCGGCTCCTGGCTGCGGCCGTCGTAGTTGGGCCGGAAGTCGACCGTGTCCTGCTCGATGTCGCGGACCATCTCCATGGCCAGCGGCGCCATGCGGCACTCTGTGTTGTGGCTGACCAGGCCGTTGGTGATGAACGCGTGATCGTCGCTGTCGACCCGAAGGGAATAGACCGGCTGCACACCGGCGTCCGCGACGTCGGTGACGGTGGCGTAGTAGAAGCGGCCGTCGACCAGGGGGTACGCGACCTCGGCCGCCTCCGAGTTGATCCGCTCGAGAATCTCGTCGCGATCGCGCTCCCACCGCTCGAGCCGGTCGATGTTGTGCCGCTCGAGCCAGTAGCGAGCCGCGTCGTCGACGGCCCCGTGCTGGCGCAGGAAGTCGGCGAGGTGAGGCACGTGATCCGAGCTCAGCGAACGCGACCTGGTGGGCGGCCCCGCGATGATTCGGTCGAGCTTGTCACTCTTGGCGCCGAGCATCCCGATCTGCGTCGCGAAGATCCATGCGTCCCGACGGTTGGAGATGACGACCTTGTGCTCGCCCTTGGCGTAGTGCACCAGGCGCGACACGACGCCGAACTCGAGCAGCAGCTGCTGGACGTCGGATGCCAGCTGCGGACTCCAGGTCGAGTAGCTGATCTGCACCGCTCCCCTGGCCAGCGCCGAGCACGAGCCGTCGCCGGTGAACAGGCTCTGGAGGAAGGTCGCCTTGAGATCGAGGTTGCCTCGCCAGACGAACTCCGGCACGAGCTTGGCGTTGCTGCGCAGCCCGATCGTCTCGGACAGGACGCTGGAGACGAACGCGGCCATGTCCTGGACGTCGATCTCGTGGAGCAGCGAGCCGGACCTGATCCGGCGCTTGCCGATGTAGCGCGGGCCTCCGACAACGGCGTCGTAGGCGTCCAGCACCGCGGCGAAGTAGTCCGAGTCGGTGTTGCTGAAGCCCGCCCGGCCCTCGCCGGCGAAGCCCTCGCTGACCCAGGCACCCGCGAGCAGTGCGGCCTTCGACTCGAGCTCAGTCGACGTACCCCGCTCTTCGGGCTCCTCGCGAGCCGCGACCACGACGTCGCCGGGCTCGATCTCCTCCAGCAGCTTCCACAGCAGCGTCGGCACACCACCGACACTGACCAGACTGAGTACGGGGTGGTTCTGCGTCCCGGTGAGCTCGTAGCCCTCGCGGGTGGTCAGCCGCCGGGTCGGATGCGATCCGGAGTGGAACAGCATCGACGCCTGGACCGGGTTGCCGTCCTTGTCGGCGACCTTCAGGTCGATCGGGTTGTCCGAGTTCGGCTTCGCGCCGGGGACGATGTCGGCGATCCGCGGAGTCCCGTCGTCCCAGGTACGCACCCGGGTCTCGCCCACGACGCAGTACCTCATAGCGGCTGCGGGGTCGTTGCCAGGCGAGCCGAAGTTGCCCTGCCCCTGGACCAGCGGCGCCCGCATCACCCACGGCTGCGCGAGGCGTACGAGGGTGTCGTAGAGCGCCGTGTCGCCGTGCGGGTGGTACTGCCCCATGACGTCGCCGACGATCCGGCTGCACTTGGAGAAGCCGCGGTCCGGGCGGTAGCCGCCGTCGTACATGGCGTAGAGCACGCGCCGGTGCACCGGCTTGAGCCCGTCGCGTACCTCCGGCAAGGCCCGGCCCACGATCACGCTCATCGCGTAGTCGAGGTAGGAGCGGCGCATCTCGTCTTGGAGCTCGACGAGTTCGATCCGGCCCGGTGTCTCTTCTTCGGGCGGGGTGTCAGTCACAGTCCTGAATCCTCAATTTCCTGCGGTGCCGTCTGCTGTGGTTGAGGTCGGGCGCTAGATATCAAGGAATCGAACGTCCTTGGCGTTGCGCTGGATGAACGACCGGCGCTGCTCGACGTCCTCACCCATGAGCACACTGAACAGCTCGTCGGCGTGCGCAGCGTCCTCGAGAGACACCTGCAGCAGGTTGCGGGCCGACGGATCCATCGTGGTCTCCCACAGCTCGTGGTCGTTCATCTCGCCGAGACCCTTGTAGCGCTGAATCGGACCGTCCTTGGGCAGCCTGCGACCGGCCTCCTTGCCCGCCTCGAGGAGCTCGTCGCGCTCGCGATCGGAGTAGGCCAGGTCGTGTCGCGCATTGGACCACTTGATCTTGTAGAGCGGCGGCTGCGCCAGATAGACGTGGCCGTGCTCGATCAGCGGCCGCATGAACCGGAACAGCAGCGTGAGCAGCAAGGTCGAGATGTGCTGACCGTCGACGTCGGCGTCGGCCATCAGGATGATCTTGCCGTAGCGCAGCTTGTCGATGTCGAAGTCCTCGTGGATCCCAGTGCCGAGCGCCGAGATGATCGACTGCACCTCGACGTTGGCCAGCACCTTGTCGATGCGGGCCTTCTCGACGTTGAGGATCTTGCCCCGGATCGGCAGGATCGCCTGCGTACGCGGGTCGCGGCCGCCCTTGGCCGAGCCGCCGGCCGAGTTGCCCTCGACGATGAACAGCTCGCACTCGTCGGGGTTGGTCGACTGGCAGTCGGCGAGCTTGCCGGGCAGGCCTCCGCCACCGAGCAGACCCTTGCGGCTCCGCGCCAGATCACGCGCCTTTCGAGCGGCGATCCGTGCTGTCGCGGCGGCGATGCCCTTGCGGACCACGAGCTTGCCCTCGCTCGGGTTCTTCTCGAACCACTCGCCGAGCCGGTCGTTGACAGCCTTCTGGACGAACGACTTCGCCTCGGTGTTGCCGAGCTTGGTCTTGGTCTGGCCCTCGAACTGCGGCTCGGCCACCTTGACCGAGACGATCGCGGTCAGGCCCTCCCGGATGTCGTCACCGGAGAGCCGGTCCTCGCGCTTCTTGATCAGGCCCCACTGCTCGCCCCACCAGTTGACCGTGCTCGTGAGCGCCGAGCGGAAGCCCTCCTCGTGGGTGCCGCCCTCGTGGGTGTTGATCGTGTTGGCGAAGGTGTGCACCGATTCGCTGTAGGCCCCCGTCCACTGCAACGCGACCTCGAGCGACATGCCGTTGGCGTCGTCGTTGGACTCGAACGACACGATGCTGTTCTGCACCGGGTCCTTGGTCTTGTTGAGGTGCTCGACGTAGTCGACCAGCCCGCGGTCGTAAAGGAACCGTTGCGTCAGGCCGGATCCGTTGGTCGCCGGCTTGACGCTGTCCTCGTCGTCGGTCTCCTGCGGTGCCGTGCCGTCGGCGACCGCTTCGGCGATCTCACCGGCGACGGCCCGCTCGTCCTTGACGATGATCTCCAGACCCTTGTTGAGGAACGCCATCTCGCGGAATCGCGAGCTCAGGGTCTCGAAGGAGTAGGTCGTGGTCTCGAAGATGTCCGGTGACGCCCAGAACGTGACACAGGTGCCGGTCTCGTCGGTCGCCTCGTGCCGCTCCAGTGGACCCTCCGGATCGCCGCTGGCGAACGACTGGGTCCAGCGGTAGCCGTCGCGCTTGACCTCCACCTCGAGCCGGGTGCTCAGCGCGTTGACGACCGAGACGCCGACGCCATGCAGCCCGCCGGACACCTTGTAGCCACCGCCGCCGAACTTGCCCCCGGCGTGCAGCTGGGTGAGCGCCACCGTGACAGCCGGCATCTTCTCGACCGGGTGCTCGTCGACCGGAATCCCGCGACCGTTGTCGACGACGCGTACGCCGCCGTCGCCGCGCAGGGTGATCCGGATCAGATCGCAGTAGCCGGCCAGGGCCTCGTCGACCGCGTTGTCCACGATCTCCTGAACCAGATGGTGCAGCCCGCGCTCACCGGTCGAGCCGATGTACATGCTGGGCCGCTTGCGTACGGCCTCAAGTCCCTCGAGTACTTGAATTGTCGATGCGTCATATGCGGCTTCGAGCCGATCGACCGCCTCGGCGGGCGACGAAGTAGATGCCGTCACGCGCTTGGGACCTCCATGTCTGCTCTGTGGCGACAGGGCCACAGTCCGGCCCGGCGGCCAGACACGACGAAGGATCGCCAGCGCCTACGGACCCGACGCGTTGAGCGAGACGGTAAGCGAGCGCGGGAACGATCCTTTCGGCTTCCATTGTAGCCGCTCTCAGGCCCCGTGACGGACATCGACCCCATCGGAGAGGGGGTGTCATGAACGCTGTGGCGCCTCATGTTGGGGCCTGTGCGCGCTGCACAGGCTTTCGCGGCCTTCGCGTGGGGTCCCCCTCGCGACCCAGGCGTCTCAGATGCCCCAGAGGGCGGTCAGTCGCTTCGGAGCCACCGGCTCAGCCATACGTGTCTCGCGGGCCGCGGCCGCGTACGGTCCGGCGGCCGCGACGCCATGACGGAGCCTGCGGACCGAGGACCTGGATCCGGCGTACGGTGCCGTCGCCGAGCTCCTGGTTGAGTCGGCGTACGACGTCGGCGGCGAGCAGCCGCATCTGGGTCGCCCAGCTCGTCGAGTCGGCCCGGACGGTCAGTTCGTCGTCGGCGTAGCGCTCCGGGGTGCAGTGCTGGGCGACCTCGACGCCGACGATTTGGTCCCATCGGGCGAAGACGGCATGGACCGCGATGTCGGTCTGCCAGCCGTGCTCACTGACGAGTCGGTCGATCGAGGCGTCCAGGGTCTGCGGATCGCGATCGTCGGGGTGGGCCCCAGACGGCGAGTTGCTTTGCGCTTTCGGC